>Ga0160419_100516_pt1 | contig 24117 bp, 44 predicted proteins | sample CelAP2metagpilot_2_FD_108196 | JGI IMG/M metagenome (GOLD analysis project Ga0160419, IMG submission 108196) | Phycosphere-associated microbial communities from Cellana algal ponds in Kailua-Kona, Hawaii, USA - Cellana AP2-4-25 metagenome pilot ... | reverse complement strand
CTCGCCCCATACATACACACATACAGCGAGACAGGCAGAGAGCGCGCAACAAAGAGAGAGAGAGAGAGGAGGGGATGCTCGCAGAGTTATACTTGTATGTGGAGGGGAAGAGGGCCGTTTTGTATGAAATAAAAGGGGGGGAAGGAGAGGGGGGGGGGGGGGGGGGGGGGGAGGGAGGGAGAGACCGTGAAAAGCGAGGGTAGGTGCGCGCACTCCTTCGTCTCTCACTCTTCCTAACGACGGCCATGAAGCTCATGATGAATCAGGCCTACGTATCCTCCCCTCCCTCCCTCTCTCCCTCCTCCTTTCCCTCCCTCCCTCCCTCCCTCCCTCCCTCCCTCCCTCCCTTCCTTCCTCCTCACCACCAGTCCTGCCAAGCAGCCTCCACGTAGCGCGGCTGATAGGCTGCGGGCATCTCGCCTGATAAATCTTTCTTGTGCCCGGGCGGGAGATCGCTTTGGTATTCATACTATGGGAGGGAAGGAGAGAGGGAAAGAGGAAGGGGAGGAGGGAATGAATGCGTGGTTCCAGACCGAGACTTCGAAACGAGCAATATGACAAGAAGGTGTTGTTCATATCCTCCTTCCCTCATTCCCTCATTTCCTCCTTCCCTCCCTCAAGAGGACATAAGGGTGTGTTTGTCGTCCACTTACGATAACCTCCTCCTTCTCAGGCTTGGCTGCCTTCTCTTCCTTGGGCTTGGGAGTACTGTTCCTGAATTCATAGGAGAGGTAAGAAGGCGAGGTTGAAAGACGATTAGGAATATTGTTGCGGGCTACAGACACGAGGGAATCCAAGCACGAGGGAGGACAGTTCTTACGGGGGCTTCTTGTCTTTTTTCTCCTTGAGCTTGCCCTTGGCCATTTTCTTGAGCATCCGCTTGCTGATGCCGCCTTCCTCCCCTCCCTCCCCCTCTATATTCGCTTGAGAGGTGTCAATGGTGCCATTGTTGGTGCCTGTCGCTGCTGGCGCTGCTGCTGCTGCGGGTGCTGACGGTAATGCTGGTGCTTCCTCCATGATAGACGTTGCCGTTGCCAGGTGGATGACGGCGGCTAACTCGTCGGCTTGGATGTAATCGGCGGGGGTTGCGCTGTCCGAGGACATGCACGCAGGCTCCTAGTCGCTGCTATTGTTGTGGGGGTGGGAGAAAGTAGGAGGGTGGGTACGTCGTGTTGGACCGGTGGAGGGTGGAGGGCGGGGCAGAGTAGTGGCTCTGCTGCCGTTGGGCCATTCGCCGAAGACGACAAGCATGGCCCGACAGGAGGCCGAGGCCTCGCACGTAGCTCACGTAGCTGCTGCTTGTGTTTTAGGGTGGTGTACTTGCGCTGTGAACTAAGTTAAGGCTGCTGAACGGTAGATGGTGAGTATCCAGTATTGAATGAGGGACAGTTATGCAGTAGAATGGGGAGGTTGACGAGATGGTCCTGCTTCAGCATGCGCAACAAAAAGCCCTCTCCGAGCATACTCACTCCAAAAACACACGACATAATGAGCAATTTAGAAAAAATAAGGATCGATTCAAGCCAGGCAATGAAGCAAAGTGATCCGTTGCAAAATACATCCCTTTCCCTCCACAATATAATATGTTGACGTTTGCGGCCACAGATCTCCAACGCCATCAATGGTTTCATTAATATCCCCTCCCTTCTTTCGATAATTAATTATCATGTCATCTGTCCCTCCTGTCCCCACGCCCACCCTTTGAGCCGACCATCCCACCCTCCACTCAATAACACTCCTGGTCGTGGCAGCGATGACAGTGGCGACGCTGCAGCTGCTGCAACTGTTCCTTCCCCTTGCCCTCCCGCTCCTGCTGTCGCCAACCAGCCCAGCCCACGCACGTAATCCGTGTGCTGTATGTGAGCAGCGATGGGAATGCCCGATCCTTCTTGTTTGCCACCTTTTGATGCTAACGTGGCTCTTCGTCCTTTTCCATCCTCTTCGAATCCAAGTGGCGTCAGCACCACCTGGCCATCGTCTCCTCCAGATGCAAGTAGAGGTGGAGAGGAAGAAGAAGCACAAGGTGAAAATGCCAAAGCATTTACCCTCGTTTTGTGTGCCTTGACAGCTGAAGAGCTGACAATCCTCCCTCCTCCTCCTCCTCCTCCTCCTCCTCGTAGCATTCGCAGGTCCAACAAACTGACACTTCCGTTGTCAAACGCCACTGACAGGAGCACATCATTCTCATTCTCAACTTTCTTTTCAATCGGGTTTTCATCGATATGCATAGCATTAGATCCCTCCAACGCCGGAGGAAGCAAAGAAGAGGACGAGGAAGGACAGGTAGACGTGGCCCATGCCAGAGCTAATGGCATCTGTGCCTGGGCATCGACCAACCGCAAGCACTCTCGCTTACATCCTTCCATCCTCACATCCCACAGCTTCACGCATCCATCCTTCCCTGCCGATGCCACCTGGTACCCCCCTGCCCTCCCTCCCTCCCTCCCTCCCGCTCCGCCCCGCCACGCCAAGGCCGTCACCTGATCGCTATGTCCCTGCCAGTTCATTAAAGGTCTCACAGTACTCCCACTCAACGTCCAAACCTTCACCGTGCAATCCCACCCGCCCGTTGTGAGGAGATCCCCCTCCGGTGATGCTGCTAGGGCTGAGACGAGGTCGTCATGGTCGGCGAGGGTAGTGGTAGGAAGGAGGGTGGCATTGACCCCTTCATGCTTGAGGGCCAAGAGAAGAACGTCACCATTATCTTGAGCGGCGGCCAGGAGAGGAAGTTGTTGAGTGGCTAAGGAGGGAGAGAAAGCAGGAGCGCCGCACCATGTCAAGGCTGGAATGCCGTACGACGTGCCATGCACTGCGAGGCGTGAGAGCTCGAGGGTAACGACTGGGGAGGAAGCAGAGGCCATGGCACGTAATAGGGTAACCGCGCCGTCCCACGTGCTGCCTTCGAGACGAGATGATGCGACAGCCACAAAATCATGGTGTGTCTGAACGGCGCTTATCTGTTCATGGGACGGTTTAGGAGCGCGATATGAGGGATCTAACCTCCTCCCCTCCTTCCTTTCCTCCTTCCTTCCCATCTTCCATCACACGTACCTGGCCTTCAAAGGACGTGTGTCCCAGCAGCGCAACGGATTCGAGCATGTTGGCTTCCTTGTGCTCGCACTCTTGTTGGCCGTGTGCCTGTAGTTATGCACATGCGTCATCTTAGTCAAAGAGCCTGCAAGGATAGAAACAGCAGGATAGCGCTGCCGCACGTTCCCTACTCATCCTTTTCTGACCGACAACACTCGCCCCAGACCCAACCACAGATACACTGGCGCGCATCTCTCCGCGCCTCCTCTTGTCAGGCGGCCACCACCGCCGCTTTTTGTTTTTCCAGCCCGCTGCTACGTCCATCCTCTATCTCTCGACAACCTCCTCCCACCCTCACCACCACAAGCCGCACCAAGCCTACCTCCTGCCTTTGCCTTCATTCTCCTCCTCATCGCATTCTTTCCACACACGAATTAGCAGCTGTAGAAGCGATAGTAGCGGCATCAGAAGCGTGATCGACCCATTTCCAGGCCTCGACCGCCAGACCTACTTATTTTCTAGCAGCACCAGTAGTAGCAACCTCCCGGCCCCAGACAGCAACATGCCTTTCACTTCGGACCTCGTGCTGTCCATCCAGAAAGCGAACAATGGCGATTTCGCCAGCATGCGCGAGAGCTTCGAAGAGAATGAAATTAAGCTCCAGGCCCTTAATCCTCTAATGCGAAGTTTGCGGAATCAATTGTCGTATGCTCTTCATGAGTTGCACGATGGGGCCGTGGAGGTTTCTGGTCCGCTCCTAGATGACGCCTTTGTCAAGGTAAGACAGCGAAAAGGCAAATAAGATAGAGAGAACAACATAGCTATAAGTGGAGGAGGCATGCTGGGAATATCCTAAGCAAAAACAGTCAAGTCCTCTAAGCATCTCCTCATCCCGTTCTTCCCTCCCTCCCTCACCCATCAGGTGGACACAGTCCTCGAAATTGTCGGAGAGGACATCGTACTACGCGAAGGTTGGATCAGCGATATTCTGGATCTGATGGTTAAGACTCGGGCGTTTCAATACTTCCTCTCGACAGGCCGGCTTCTCCCTCCCACCGATCTTACCTTGACAGGAGGGAGGGGGGGAGGAACGGAAGGAGGACGCGTACGGGATGAAGAGTACCTGGGAGGTGTGATGGGTTTAAGCCAGGAGCTATCTCGGCATGCGATTAAGAAAGCGTCGGCCTTGGATGTGGCGGCGGTGGCAAGGTTCGGATGGAGAGAGGGAAGGAGGGGGTGGGTGGGTGGAAAAGTAGGAGGGCGATCGCCTTGTAAGCAGCCCCATATCTTCTTTCTTGCATATACATAAATAACAAATACAATATGTAATATGGTTACAATAATTACACGCAGGTGCCGCGACCTTCTCACCATCCTGAATGGGAAACTTCTCGAATTTGAATTTCGGTACGTCTTTCCATCTGCCCTTCTTCTCTCCCTCTTACTTCCTTGCCGCCACCATTGATCCCATCCGCACAACCCACTTCTCTCCCTCCCTCCCTCCCTCTGCTCCAGCAATGGCGGCCTGCGTCGCAAATATGATGGGGTCAAGTGGGGCCTTCGGCGCATGGAAGATCTCCTCTACGAGCTGTCGGTCGTCGGCGTCTTCCCCCCTTCCTCCCTCCCGCCTTCGGTGCCAGCGATTGAAACGGCTGAGGGTGCGATGGAAGAGGACAAGAATGACCCCATCGTCCCGTTGGCGGCGCTCGAAGGTGTGGATGTGGGAACCTCGTGGAAGAAGCACAGACAGAGAGTTACCTCCTCCTCTACTCCTCCTCTACTTCTCCTTTCTTTCTTCCTCTCTCACACTACCCTCCTACCCCTCCCTCCCTCCCTCCCTCCCTCCCTCTGCCCAGGCATTCGTCTCCGTCTCTCCTCCTTCGACGAACACCGAGAAGTGGTCATCAAGGCCTGTCGTGACATCCAAAAGTCCAGCAAGAACGCCATCTACTCCACCCACCGCTCCGACTATTCCAAGGCTCGTTCCCTCCTCACTTCCGCCCGGGCCGGCATGAAGCAAGCCCTCCGTCCCTCCCTCCTCCTCCACCCATCCCTTCGGCACACGGGCTCGGTGGAGAGTGCCATGGAAGAGTTTGCCGAGGCCGTTTTGTTTTTGATCTGGAGAGAGGAAGGGCGCCTGGCTGTGCGGGAGGAAGTAGGGGAGGGAGGTGAGGAGGTGAAGGAGGGAGGGATGGAAGTGACCCCCATCGAGTACGTTGGGGGTTTGGTAGACCTTACGGGGGAGGTGGGAAGGTTTGCGGTGGCACGGGCGACGGCACGGGAGGTGACGGCGGTGGAAGGATGCTTGGAGACAGTCATGTATGTGGCGGGAGAACTGGTGCGATCGACCCTGCCGGGCAAGGTGAACAAGAAGATGGAGGGGCTGCGGACGAATCAGAAGAAGCTGGAGACGCTGCGGTATGAGCTAGCATTGATCCAGGCGGGGAAGGGGACGGTGGGGGGAATGGAAGGGGCGAAAGAGAGGGGGGAGGGGATGAAGGAAACGGAAGAGGAGTAAAGTGGGATCGGGTACATGGTGTGGCAATGGGTTTGTTCTGGAGGAATGGGAAAAGAAAGAAACGAGGGAAAGTGCGTTTCAAAGTAAAGCAAGTGAATGGAACAGCACAATAAAACGAAACTATTGGATGAGATGCACATATCATATTTGCTCTATTTGCTGGCGTTTTTTTTTTCGGGGGCACCTTCACAAAAGATGGACGAGATCCGTGGTTTATTTGTTGGGCAATGGTTCCCAGCCGAGTCATCCGACACCACGGCCATGAAGCCGCCCCGCAAAGAGCCACACAAGCAATGGTGTAGCCTCAATCAGCATACCACGTGTAAGCCACTTCAAAAGCGGGGGTCTTGGTTTTGGATTGAGTGATTTAATAATTGAACTCAGACAGGGAATTGTAACCTCCCCGTAAGCCGCCCGATGGTGGGTGGGTTCTTGTTGTTCCATTGCTTGTTGCTTGCCTGTATTGGTCCACCTCAACTCGCTCGCATGCCCCACACACCAATGTATACAAAGCGTGAATTCATGCACACTCGTCTCTCCTGCTCATGCATACAACTTACAACCCTACCCAAACAGCCGCCGCTCGCCACAGGAGGCAGTGAATCAATGCCGGTGGCAAGCCGCTGCTTCCTGCCTCTCCTCCTCCTTCTCCCCTCCCTCGTCCACCCTTTCCTCCTCCCCACCGCCAACACCATCAGCAACCCTTCCCGTGCCTCTCCTCTCCGCATGGTTGCCGCCACGATAGGCACAAAGGACATGGAGACTGTCAATGTCAACCTGGGAGATCGCTCCTATCCCATCTACATTGGCCCCGGCCTGCTCAGGCAGCCTGAGCTCCTCACCCAGCACGTGGCGGGGAAACGTTGCATGGTCATCACCAACGATGTGCGTCTCAATCCCTCTTTTCTATTGTTCCAGACATGTACATACTGTCCTCCCTCCTCTCTTCTCTTCTTCCTTGTGTGTGACTTTCTAACTTGTCGTGGCCACTGACAGATCTTGTGTGTCTGATCCCTCCCTCCCTCCCCCCCTCCCTCCCCACATCCCTTCTTTCATTCTTCCGTCCTCTCATAGCTCGTCGGCCCTCTCTATCTTAAAGCGACTGAAGCAATCCTAGCCACGGCCCCGTCGATCCAACAAGGTGACACCTGCGTCTTACCTGATGGCGAGGCTTCCAAAGACATGCCTACCCTCATCACAATCATGGATGCTGCCCTCTCAAAGAAACTCGATCGGAAGAGCACGTTCGTTGCGTTGGGAGGAGGGGTAATCGGAGACATGGTGGGCTTTGCCGCGGCTATTTATCAAAGAGGGATAAATTTCATTCAGGTTCCCACCACATTGATGGCCATGGTAGACTCGGCGGTGGGAGGCAAGACAGGTAGGGAGGGAGGGAGGGAAAGAGGGAGGGGTGGAAGGCAAGACGGATGTGTGTATGTTTTCGGCCGATATGAGTCAAGAAGGGAGGGAGAGAAAGCGGGATTCATGTAATGCACTATTTTGACTCACGTTCCAGGTCACGAGTCCAGCTCTCTATCAGCGCCATTGCAGTACTGTCCTTACGCGAAGTGAAGGAAATCTCACAGGTCCCTCCCTCTCTCTCTCCCTCTCAAGCCGTGAACCACGCCCTAGGCAAGAACATGATCGGTGCATTCTATCAGCCACAGTGCGTCATCATCGATACCGATACACTCAACTCCCTTCCGGACCGAGAGCTGGCTTCGGGCATTGCCGAGATCGTGAAATATGGTCTAATTCGGTACGCCCTTCGTTTTCTCCCGCCGTCGTTCCCTCCCTCCCTTCTTCTTACCCCTGTCTACGTGCATCTCGCCCTCCCTGTACGTGTTTTGATGGGTGGGCGAACAATCTCGCATACACCATTTCAGGCAAGGCTATGAATAAAAACCGAAACCCAAAAACAAAGACAAATCAGTGAACTAATCTTACTCTCTCTCGCCGCACTTTAAACATTCTTCATAAAAAGGGACCCCGAACTCTTCGTCTGGCTGGAGGCGAACATGGAAAAACTCGTTGCCCGCGAACCGGCCGCCTTGGCGCATGCCATCAAAAGATCATGTGAAAACAAAGCGGCCATCGTGGCGCTCGATGAGCGGGAGGGCGATGTGGGGATAAGGGCAACGCTGAACTTGGGCCATACGTTTGGGCATGCCGTTGAAACGGGTTTCGGCTACGGAAAATGGCTCCACGGCGAGGCCGTAAGCGTTGGGATGGTGATGGCGGTGGATATGTCTGTTAGACTGGGTTGGGTGGATCAGGCTTTGTACGGTCGAACAGTCAAGCTGTTGGAACGCGCGAACTTGCCTGTTGCGCTCCCAGAAGGGAGTGGGATGACGCTGGAGAAGTTCGAGGAGACGATGAGTATTGATAAGAAAGTGAGTGATGGGGTGTTGAGGCTGATTTTGTTAAAGGGTGCCTTGGGTCAGTGTGTTTTTACTAAGGACTATGATGCGAAGGTGTTAAGAGAAACAATTCAGGCGTACTGTCGGTGAGGCGGAGATGAAAAGGAAAATAGATGAAAGAAAAAGATAACTGGACGGAAGGAGTAGGATCTTGATAGAAGATAAGGAAAAACAGAGTTCGAGGCTGTATCGGCTGTGATTTCCCCCTATTTCTTGTTGATTTCTCCTTCTCCTCGTTTACTGTCTCTATACCCCTTTTCCCACCTTGAAGAGCTCTTGTTCAACCATTCCTCATTTCTTCACGCTATTTTGCATCCTCAAGTCATATGCCGCCTTGCGCTTCAAGCGCCTGGCCTCCTCCTCCTCCCCCTGCTCTTCGTTCTTCATCGCGTGATGCTGCTGTTGCATCTCCCACATCTCCGCGTACCTTCCTCCACCTCCTTCGAGCAGAGCGCGATGATTACCTTCCTCGGCCACCCGCCCTTGGTCCAGTACAACGATTTTATCGGCATCCTGAATGGTGCTTAGCCTAAGGGAAAGGGGAAAATGGAAAGTACACAAAAATAAGATTAGTGAAAGGCTAATGGGGACAAATCTCCACGCATTACTCTCCCTCGCGCCATCACTTTTTTGCCTCATTCAGACTCACCGATGCGCGATCATCAAAGTCGTCTTCCTCGCGCCCAGCACCTTGACGTGATGCATAATCTCACTTTCGGTAGCCGCATCCAAAGAACTTGTGGCCTCGTCACACAGCAGCACGGGTGCATCCTTCAAAATCGCGCGCGCAATCGCGACTCGCTGCCTCTCCCCTCCACTGAGCTTGAGGCCCCTCTCCCCTACCCGAGTTTGGTACCCTTGGGGCATCCGCAAAATGCTTTCGTGGATCTGCGCTTTTTGTGAGGCCGCTTCCACTTCCTCCGATGTTGCTTGCAGGTTCCCGTACTGGATGTTATAGAAGATAGTTTCGTTGAACAGCAGAGTGTCCTGAGGGACCACCCCGAGGGAACGACGGAGGGAAGGCAGGGTGACATCTCGCAGGTCCTGGTTCTGGATCTGAATGCTGCCTGCAGCGACGTCGTAGAAGCGATATAGAAGGCGGAGAAGCGTAGACTTACCGCAGCCCGAGGGGCCGACGACCGCAACTGTCTCTCCGTAAGGTACATGGAAGGAGCAGCCTTGGAGGACCTTATGATTGCCATAACCGAAGTGGACATTATCAAAGAGGATGCCGTCTTGCTTGCCCGTGGACTGGGGCGAGGAAGAGGAAGTGGTGGAGGGAAGAAAGAGTGGGGAAGCACCGGGCTTGCTGGTGATCTTGGGTTGAATGTCCTTAAGGTCAAACATGGCCTCCATGTCGACAAGCGCTTGGCGCACCTCTCTATGACATTGTGTAAAAAGTTTATATTCATGTCAGGACATACTCCCCATTATTTATTCGTGACACATGAGAAGCAATATTCCTTCAACGTCTTTTGTATGTCTCTACCACTGGCATACCTATAGATTGACCCGATGAAAAACAAGGGGATGCTCAACTGGAACAGCAAACCGTTCACGAGGACCAGGTCGCCAACGGTCGCAGTGCCCGCCTGGATGTCCAGCGCGGTCAGGATCATGATGGAAGAGAGCCCCAGAGAAAAAATCGCGTTTTGCCCGGCGTTGAGAAGCGAGAGGGAGGTTTGGGTCTTGAGGCCTGATTTTTGGTACTCGCGGAGGGAGAGGTCGTACCTAGGAGAGCAAGTGAAGAGGAAAGGTGCGAGAAGAAGTTCTGAAACTACTGAAAAGCAGGTAACACATCAAAGGTAAATGGTACGAGAAACATGCCATCTCAATTTTCGCCTCCTCTAAATAAGGTAAATGGTACGAGAAACATGCCATCTCAATTTTCGCCTCCTCTCTCCCAACCCTTTTCTCAAAATCATCCCAGTGCGTACCTATCCGCCTCGTGTTCTTCGTTCCCAAAGTACTTTACTGTCTCATAATTCAACAAAGAGTCTACTGCTTTTCCGGACGCTTCGTTTTCAATCCGCACCATGTCTTTCCGGAACTTGGTTCGCCATTGGGTGATTAGTACTGTGAAAACTGTGTAGGTCCCCACGGTGCCCAGTGCCACACACGCGTGTTTCCACCCACATTCCATGGATAAAATGTAGGCGACCAGGCCCATTTCCAAAGCAGTCGGGACGATATTGAATAGCATGGCGGATAGCACGAAGTTGATCGAGCGACCACCTCGGTCAATTACGCGGGAAACTGCACCAGTGCTTCGATTCAAGTGGTAGTCTAATTCTAGGTCGTGTAGGTGGACAAAGACGTCCCGCGATACTTTCCGGATGGCTTTCTGTGCCACGGTTGCAAAGACAGAGTTTCGAAGTTCTTGAAAGGCAGTGGCAGTGGTACGGGCCAGGCCGTATCCGACGAGAAGGGAGAGAGGAACAGCAGCTACACCGGTGAGGAAGGCGTCGGGCGACATGTTCAGTTGATCGACAATGTTTTTGAAGAGGAACGGGACTTGAATGGTAATGAGCTTGGAGGAGACAAGGAGACCCATGGAGAGGGCGACACGGGCTTTGAGAGAGGCAGCGTCATGGTGAAGATCGGTGGAGGGCCAGAGGTGTTGTCCAAGCGTCTTGAGGATGCGGACGTTGCGGGCGCGTTCATCCTCTTTGCCCCTCTTGGGGGCCACTGGTGAGGCTGGAGATGGGGAAGCGGGAGTAGAGGGTTCCGAAGAGGACAAGGAGGAAGTGGAAGAGAAAAAGGCACCGAGAAGACTGTTCGGTTGATAAAGCGGGTAGTGATGGCGGTGGTAGTGGCAGCCATGCCCGTGGAACAGAAAGGAGATGGGGGATGGGGCAGAGGCATGACATACGGGAGGTCTCCTTCTGCCCGTCAATGAAGCCGACCGCCGCACGGTGGAGAGGGACAGACTCCTCCGCAGCATGCTGGAGGTGGCAATTATGGTGTGTGTGTAGAAAAGGGGACGGGGAGGGTGTGAAATGGTGTGGTCTGTGTGAATTTGCAGGTGAAGCGGATGACGCATGGGTGAGTCCAGTGACGCGTGTGGCCCTTTCCGGGTGGGGTGCCTGCTCCTCTTTTGGGCGCCCCGGAAAGCAGACGGTCTCGAAATGATGGCTGGAAAGCCGTGGAAAAAGACATACACGTCCAATAGCCGCGTGGGTCGTCGGGTGCTTGTGGTTGGCCGAAAGGGTGGCTAAAGTGGGTAAGAAAAGGGTAGGAGGAGGTACATGGTGGGGCATGGTGGGGCACTGGCAGGGGAAAATCGCCTGCGGAGATGTCTCTCCCAGGCTCATAAAACCCTCCTGTCTCACTGGGGGGGGAGGAGGTGACTCTCGTTTGAAAGGCAGTGCAGACAAACATACACATTTGGGAAGCAAGTAGAGAGGGCACTTAAAAGGTCGAATGCTGGACATCCACGTCGTCCAGCCCTCCCCGCAGCCTTGCCCGTTGCAGTCGCAGAAAGCAACAGAGTGTGCCTCGGTTGGCGGAGAGATGGCACCAATAAACTTTTAAGAAAAGGATGTATTCATCCGCCACACAGAGAAAACAATAGAGGAGGATGGTCGTGCGATCAGATTTGTTGTTTTCTTGTTTCGTTAAATGCCGCCTTTTATTGGTGCGCTCTCCTTTCACCACATGTGCCTCACCAAACCTCTCACCTCCTCTTCTTCCCCTCGTCCCTCCCTTCATCCCTTCCTCCCTTCCATCTCCCCGATTTCAACCATCCTCCACAGTAACAGAACATGTACATACAACACTCCATCTGGATCTCTCTCTATCTCCTTCGCTTCATCCTTTTCCTCCCGCTCAATCACTCATCGCCCTAGTGGCCAATGTCCAGGAATATGCAGCACACCCCTCCGTCCCTCCCTCCCTCCCTACTTCCTTGCCAGCTTCTTATCCGCGTTCTCCATCATGGTGAGCAGGCGATCGATAAACTCACTCTTCACGGAAGCGTCGAGTGTCTTGATGTCTCCCTTGTTGTGATAGGGGGGGTCGATGCGCACTTGATCCATGATTAAAATGCTCTGACCGCTCCAGCGCGTGTCTGAGTAGCTGACGTAAGGGAGCGAGGGAGGGAAAGAGGGAGGGAGGGAGGGTCAGTGCATGGAAAAGGAAAGAAAGGGATTAGAAGGAAGGAAGACGGGAAGGGAAAAGAGGAAGGGAAGACATATGCGTTTTACTTGCGTGGTCAAAGCTTTCCTGTCCCTCCAGATTCGCCGATGTATAACCCGTACCACAACCAAATTCCTCCTGCCTCCCTCCCTGCCTCCCTCCCTCCCCCTTTGCGTACATTTTGCTAATGTGGTCGAAGCTCATCTGCCCCTGGGGACTTGCCGATGGATTGATCTTGGCCATTTCCCTCGCCGCCTTACCCCTGGACTCCTTCTCCAGCTTCGCCAGCTTTTCGTCGTTGATCCCTCCCCCGCTCCCTCTCCCTGCAGCTGCAGCTGTTGGGGCGGAAGAGGACTCTTCACCAGTCACCCCTGCTGCTGCTCCCTTTTTTTTCCCTCTGTGGGCACCTCCCACCTCGATTGTCCTGATGCTTTTGACACTCAAGAAACGAAGGAAGTGACCCCCACCGTTCCCCGCCCTGACGCGAGCAGCAGCGTTGGCGGAGGAGGTGGAGGAAAGTGTTGAGTCATCTGTGTCAGAAAGAAGATGGGAGGGCGAGGGAGGGGGGATAGGTGAGGATGCAGCTCAAGCAGCGAGGTGGGGGTATCCCGCAGTTAAAGGTCGTCATACAACAAGCGGCGTGGACAGAGGATGGAGAGGGTGATGGACAGGGAGGGAAGGAGGGAGAGTAAATTTTAAGGGGCATGCACTCACGCCCCAATGACAGCACCCCCCCTCCTTTTCTCTCTTCTTCCCTACTTACCTCCCAGACGCAGCACTAGTGTACTTGTGGTCTCGTCTAGCGCGTGCACACTTCCTTGCACTATCTCGCCCTTGACTGTTGTCAGTCGCACCGAGTCATGGATCGACAAGGCCATTCTTTTCGGAGATGCCATGGTTGCCCTCCGCTACGGCTGCTGCTGCAGCTGCTGCTGCTGCTGTTTAGCGTGTAACAGCAACAACTGCGGCGACAGCGGCGTGTGTGTGGTGGGACGAGGGGGATGGGATGCTTCTCTTGCTCCCCTCTGGTGGAGAGAAAGAAGAAGCAAGGAGCGAAGGGTGAGGAGGCTGGGCTGCAACGGCGTGTCCCTCCCTGCCCGATTAAAAGCGAGAATCTGCCTCCTTGCCTTCCCCCCTGTATGTGTTATGTGGTGTGGTAAAGGAGTGAATTGTGCTGGTGTGAAAAGCAGAGGTGGTTGGACGAAAGGGAGAGAGGCAAGATGATGCCCGACTTGGAGGTGGGCCGAAAAGCTCCAGACAGACGGACACTGTTCGATAATCCAGGGACTTAATGGCGGGCGTCAAAAACCCGTGCTGCCAAACCATGGTGTACAGATACAACATGGCTCATTTATCACTCCATGCAGGGCGGATGGGTTGGTGTGAATGGCCAATGGATGAAAAAATATCGTCAACCACTGGCATGTGTCCAGACTGACGACCTCCTCACCCCACTCTCCCTCCTCTGTCCCTGCCCTTTGCCCCCTCTCCTTCCACACTCTAGTCCAGGCCATGGGAGACCATCTCCGTCCCTACGATATTGCACGCAGCGGTATCCCTGTCCTTCCGGGAGATACTCTATTGATCGTCCCGCCGTCCATTCGGGAGGACATGCGTTGCCGGATCTGCTTCGATATCGTCAAGGAGGCCAAGGTACGCTCGAAAAACAGGAGGAAAGGAAAGAAATAAACGAGGGGACGAAGTGGCTCTGAGAGAAATATTCACATGCCGGGTCATTTATCCGTTTTGACTTTTCCCTCCTTCCCTTCTTCCCTCCCTCTCTTCCTCCCTCCGTCAGGCCCTCCGTGAGTGCCTCCACCGCTTTTGCAAGGACTGTGGGGAGAAGGCGTTGCGGCTGTCGAACGAAACAAAAACCATGAAAAGAACAGGAGCAGAGTGCCCACTCTGCCGTACCAACATCGGGTCCAAGCGGGACTTGTAGTAAGTAGAGAGAAGAGAAAGAAGGGATGGAGGGAGGGAAAGGAACCCTCCCCTCCCTCCCTCCCTCCCTCCCTCCCATTCACCACTCCCACCCCCTCACTCCATTAAACCGCCACAGCGACGACCCCATTTTTCAAGAGCTGGTCGCCTTGCTCTACCCCCATGTGGCCGCGGACGAAGAAGCCGAGAACAAGGACATGCAAGCACGGGAACGGAAGGTCGGAAGGAGAGAGAAAGAGGGGGATGGGGAGAAAGGGAGGGAGGGAGGAAAAAGGAAAGATAAGGAGGGAGGAGACGAGAAATTGAAAGAAGAAGTGAAAATGAGAGGTCAGGCAACTAAATAGCGCTACAAATAATCAATACACTTTTCTCACTCCTCTCTTCACTCTACCGACTCACGCATCTCCCTCCCTCCCTCCTTCCCACCCTCCCTCCCTCCTCAGTACGAACAAGCCCTCCTCCGCGGACAATTTAAGCATATCCGGGGCTCCCCTCTCCCCTTCTCCTCCTCCTCCCTCTCCACGACGCCCCTTCCCCCCATTTTCTCTTCTGTTCCTTTCTCGCCCAGCAACAGCGGCACCACCCCTCCTCGTCTTCCCTACGCTCCTTCTCAGCCTCCCCCGGCTACTACTACTGCTGCGGCTGCTGCGGCTGCTGCTGCTGCTTCTGTTGGTGACAGTGCCATTTCGTTGGGGAGAATAATGACTGCTGATTCGGCTGCGGCGGCGCAAGACGGAGAAAAAGGAGTAGAAGTAGAACAACAACAGCAGAAAATGGCGAGCATCGCGAGGAAACCGGAGGTAAGGAATAAGGGAGGTGGGGAGGGTGGGAGGGAGAGAGAGGGGAACATGATATTCTCCAATCTATCCCCCTGTCGAGGCACCCACCCACATATACACGCCGCATCTTAATCCTCCCTCCCTCCCTCCCTCCCTCCCTCCCTCCCTTCCCCAAGTCCCTTTTTCAAATCTGCTACGTCCTCCTGCCCTACGATCCCCCCCCTTCTTCCACCGCGCCCTCCATCCCTCCTTCCTTCGTCCTCCCACCCCTCCACGGCCCCAAGTCGTCTGCCCCCCGTCTGTGGCGAGGTCCCGGGGATGCCACTATGAAGTCAATCAAAAAAGGACTCGCCGCACACCTCCACCTCGACTCCCCTTCTCATCTTGAACTCTCCGTGTGGGTCAGAATGCTGTCGACTGCCTTGTGCCTTCCTCCCTCCCTTGCCCTTTCCCCCCCTTCCTCCATTCCTCCCTCTTCGCCTCCTCTTGTGGGAGAGGGTGACAAGGTTGGGAGCGAGGAAGAGAAGGGAGGGGTAGAGAAAGGAGGAGAAGGAGAAGGAGGGGGGGAAGGAGAAGGGGAAGGAGGAGGAGGCAAAGGGCGTCAACACAAAAAACAGAAAATTGGCGCAGGGAACCGCCCCGAGAGAGAGGAGTTAAAAAAGAATGCAGGAGGGAAGGGAGGGAGGAGGGGGGGAAGGAGGGAAGGTTATCGGATAGTGCTTGATGATGATTTGACCCTAGGGGATGTGGTGGAGCACTTCTGGAGTATGGATGTGAGCGAGGAATTGTGTTTGTTCTACTCGTTGAGGGACCAGCAGATGGCGGGTCGGTTTTGGTGAGGAGGAGGGAGAGTTTGGTTTTCATCTTTTTCTCTTTCCCTTCTTCTTGGACTGTAAAGCCTGAGGAAAGAGAAGGAGGGCGAAGAAAAAGAGAAAGAGAAAGATAAGGAGGCAAGAGTAGCCTGAAGTTATGGAGAGTGTATAGTGGACTGATTGTAGATGCATAATGAATGAATGACAACTAATTCTTCTTTGATGTTTCTCGATCTGTCGTCGAAACGAAGAAGAGAAACGCACAAGCCTCTCCTGCTCCTTTTATACTCCATAAAAATCGCTTCCTACCCTACGCCTTAACTCTTCCACATGGCCAAAGCAACAGCACCACCGCTACATTTCTACCTCCTCCTCTCGCCTTCTCTCCCTCGATCTTTGTCCGTCTCCTCTCCCTCTCTCTCCACCTGCTCCAGACCCATCCGTTCACCACCACCCCTACCACCCCCATCGCAATCCGATCCCTCCCCCTCTCCCTCCTTCACTCCCCCCCTCCTCTCTCTATTTAAACTCACACTCCTTCGGGAAGGTACACCCACTCCTCTGAATAATCACGCGACTTGCCCAATGCCCCGCACGGACACTCTCCTTGATGTCGCCCCCCTTCATCAACACCGACAAAAATCCGCCGACGAAGGCATCCCCCGCCCCATTCGTATCCACCAATTTTTCCTTTTCCAGCGTCTCCACCGGGTATTTTTCCACCGTGCCTTCCTTTGCCACGATGGTCTCGTCCCCTCCCTGCGTAAACACCACGATCCGTGCGCGCGTGCCACTCTTCTTGGGCTCTGCCGCCAGGCGAAGCGCAATGGTAGGGATGTCCGTCCCCCACTTCTTAAGCTCGCCATAGGCTAAGGCCTCGGACTCATTCCCAAACACGTAGTCCGTGTACGGGAGGGCCTGCGCCATTTGCTCGGAAAAAAATTGGATGAGAAAGGGCGCGGAGAGGTTCATGGCGAAGATCTGCGGAGGACGAGAGAGGGAGGGAAATTAGATTTAGATTAAGAAGGGGGATTATAATTAGATTAAGGAGGGGGATTATAATTAGATTGAGGAGGGGGATTATGATTAGATTGAGGAGGGGGATTATAATTAGATTGAGGAGGGGGATTAGATTTAGATAAGGGAGGGGCATAAGATTTATATTATGGAGGGGAATTAAACAAGCGAGAGGAATTTGATGTAGATAAGGGAGGGGACTTTGATTATGATGAAGGGAACGTAAGTGAGGAAGAGAGCAGCGACCTGTGTTGCAGGAGAGGGGGATGAGAAAAAATGAGATGAAAGCGAGGGGGAGAAATAGGGGGTAAGGGTACATGCGTTGTCTAGGTGGGTGTGTGTCGATATGAGGATATGTGCGTGTGTGTCTGTGTCTCTCTCTATGTCTGAATCAGTCTCTACATGAGGACATTCCCCGAAAACACCGCACACCAAGCACCACTCACCCTACCGACGCATAAAATTATTCACAGCATTCATCGCCCAGGACTCTCTTGATACCAAACACCACAAAGTATGATTAACCACATTACCTTTCCCCTTATTACTTAAGAAAATATCCACACGTTATGTTCCACACTCGAACTTTACCTTGTTGTGCTCTACCGCATGGGTCGCCACCTCCAACAGAGACTCCACCGACACCGTCAAAAAAAAGGAAGCCACGTAAAACATTTTTGCCTCTGCGATCATTTCCTTTGCCTTGACTGACGCCAGGTGGTCTGCAGTGAATTTGTTGGCAGCACTTAAATTGGCGCACAACGACCTTTCTCCATCCTTCACCAGCACGGCACACGTTCCCGTGGCTGCCTCGGTGTCCTCTTTGTAGTAGGCGTTGACCCCGTCATCCTCCGCACACTTTTGCAGCTGGGCACCGAAAGTGTCTTTGCCGATGCAGCCGAAGAAGCTGGTAGACTTAGATGAGGGGGAGGGAAGGGAGGAAGGGAGGGAGGGATGGAAGAACAGAGGGGTGAGTCGTGTTAAGGAGGAAGAGGAGGAGGACGAAGAGGAGAATAAATGTAAGGATCAGAGCTAAAACGCCCTATTTCCTATTCATCCTTCCCCATTCGTTTCCCTCTCTCACTCACCTTAGGAGTCTGCAACATCCACTGAGCGACACGGATGGCGTTCTGGGTGGCCCCGCCCGCAATATATTGGACCTTGTAGGAGTCCACCAGCTCCTTGTACAGGGGCAGGTGCTTATCCTCTGCAAGAATTGCAGAGTCCAGCTGATGGCAGATGTATGTATGTATGAGAGTCAGTTTCTGTTATGCAGTCGCACATACCCTCCTCCCTGCCGTATTCGATCCCTCCCTCCCTTTGTCCCTTTGTCCCTCGACCCCTTCTATACCTTGAGCTCGTACTTGTCCAAAACTTCCTGGGGCACTTCCGCGGAGATGTCGAGGAGGGGGTTTCCCATGCCCAAAAGAGTGCCCGGCATTGTAGAAGTGGCGGTGGTGGGGATAGAGATTCCTTCGGGTAGGGAGGGGTTGGGGAGCGAAGGAGCAAAGTGAGTTGGATGGATTTACAGACAAGGCCGATCAGAATGGGAGATTGACGCATGAAACATAAGTACACGGTGCTGGTCGTCTGGTGTATGCCTTAATGTGCTCCATAAAGGTGTAGACAGGACGCTAGGGTGCGCGAAGGCTCTGTGAGATGGACGGTGGGGACGACGACGAGAGATGATGCAAGCAATACACCAAAAAAAGGTAGAACCTTCGTGCCGCAGACTTCGAGAATACCCAGATCAGACAATACAATAACTAGGGATTGTTTGGAGAAGATCGGAGTGTTTTACGTCTATTGGTGGCATGAATAACGTCCCACCAACGCAGAGGCTTGCGCCGTGTCCGTTCAGCCCCTCGCTCGCCGTTATGGATTTCGTCAGCGAGCATCTCAAAGTGTGATGGCCGTTTTGACGGATCTGCTCTAGGGGCTTTGTGTGACCCTAACAGAGGAGGCAGCAATCAGCAAAGATATCTCATTCCCTTTCCATGTTCCAACCTCCCCACCGGTCACTCTCAAAACACACGCACAGCCACCTCGCCATCAGTACGCAGCAGCGGTTACAGCAGCAGCGGCAGCAACAGCCGCATGGCAACAAGTCCACGCCTCAAATCTTGGTTTTCCCTCCTTCTTCTCTTCTCCACTCTCCACTCTTCCTGCTCTTGGCACCCTGCTGCTTCCCTCCCTAGCTATGCCTACCACTACTCTCGCCCCTCATCCCTGTGCATGCAGGCTTCCTCCGCATCTCGTCCCCCTTCCAACCTCCTAGCGCAAGTCCGTCGGCACTCCCTTGTCATCGCCGACACGGCCGATTATCTGCAACTTGAATACCTGCCGGATGTATGGGAAGTGACGACGAACCCCTCCATTGTTTGGCAGGCGGCTCAGAAAGAGGAGTTCTTTCATCTGCTCGAAGAAGCCTGTAATGTACGTGCGCGACGCGTTCATCTGGATTATTCTATCCTGCAGTTTGTGTGTGCGTATCTGCGCTTGCATGCTACTAGGCAAGAGATGGATGAAGGTGAAAGCCACAATCCGAACGATTCCATTCCCTTCCTTCCTCCCTTCCTCCCTTCCTCCCTTCCTCCCTTCCTCCCTTCCTCCCTCCTCTCCCACAGATGTACCTTCCCCTCCAGAAGGAAGGCATCCCTGACATGATCGAAGCTGTCCCCCCAAAGTTTGCCCGGGAGATCTTCAAACGCCTCCCCCGGGCTCCCTCCTCTTCCTCCCCCTCCCGCTCTTCCTCCTCTCCTACCTCCTTCATGCGTAAGGTCTACATTCAACTCGACCCCCGTTTTTCGTTCAACGAAGATTTGGCAGTTAAAAAGGCCCTTCATTTAGTGTACTTGTGCGTGGAAAAACATAATATTCCTCTTGAGAATGTAGTAATAAAAATACCCGGATCCTGGGAAGGAATTCAGGCGGCCAGGAGGTTGGAGGAGGGAGGGGGGGAGGGAGGGAGGGAGGGAGGGGTACGGTGTTTGGTGACGGCGGTGACGTCGATTGTCCAGGCGAGGGCAGCGGCAGAGGCCGGGGTGAGCTACGTGGCTCCGTACGTGGGAAGGGTGAGTGATTGGGAAGGGGAGGAGGCAGGAAGGGAGGTAGGGGAGGAGGGAGGGATGGAGCGAGGGGTGGGTTTGGCCAGGGACATGCAGATGTTGTTTCAGATGAGGGGGTGGGGGAAGACCAAAGTGATGGCAGCAAGTCTGAGGGGACCCGAGCAGATCAAGGCCCTGATAGGGTGTGATATCCTGACCGTGAGTCCCAAGGTAATGATCGCGCTGGAATGCTTAGAGCCTGTGGAGGAGGAGATAGGGAAGGAGGGAGGGAAGGAGGTATCTTCTTCCTTTCTCCCCGAGGTACCGACGTGGGAAGATCTAACGCCTCGATCACGACGTCTATTGGGAGGGAAGGAAGGGAAGGAAGGATGGGCGAAATGGACGGAGGAGGAGTTCCGGGTAGCGTTGCAGAGGGATGCATGTGGGACCGCAGTGTTCGCGAAGAGCATGAAGCTTTTTGTGGAGGTGCGTTGTACGTTGCTTGCTTTCCTTACATGCAGGGAGCGGAGGAATAGAAGGGAGGGGAGAAAACAAAAAAGCGGGGAGGATGGCAGGGGGGTTTCGTGTGAGTTTTTTGCATTCTCCCCATTGGCCGACTCGCACACCGGGGCTGCAGAGGGAGAGAGGAAGGGTGTATGCATATGCTGACTGCTCTTCTTCTCCCTTCTCCTCCTCCAATCTTCCCACCACAGGATCTACGTGCCTTAGAAAAAGTGTTTTTTGACTATTTGGACGACCAGCATAGGCGGAGATAAAGCAAGGAGGAGAACACCGCTGTGCGAGAGCACCACGAGGTGCATTAAACGTGCATGTTGTTTGTCGTGCGACAAGAGGTGAGTTTGAGTAGGATGCATTCAAATTAACTACAAAATATAAGTCATGACCGTCAAGATTTTATGAAGCTCAGACAAACGCTGTTCTTTGATTTGTCGGGCGGAGGATTTTTTTTGTTTGACCTTAAATTATGTTTTTCTTCGGTGTACAAATGTTCAACGGTTCCGAAGAGCTTGGTACAGGGCAAGGTTGGGAGTAGGAATGCAATGTGTCGTGGAGGGAGCCATGCGACATAATTAGGAAGAGTTCTGTGTTATGTGCCGTGAGACAGGGGCATGCTTCTTCCAGGTCCGGTGCATTCCCCAATTCAAGTCCCACCGTGGGATTGTGTCCTAGATCCACATTCCCGCTGACCTCCTCTTTTATCCTCCTCCCCCTTCTCCTCCTGGCCCTGTGTGGGCCGTCCGGGGACTTTGCCTGATCAAAAAATCTGTCAAGTCGCTAGAAAAACTCGGACCAAAAATAAGGGATGAATATGCAACAATTTCTTGTTTGAAGGCTCCCCCTCTTATGCAAGTCCTAGAGGACGCAGGTTGCATGCGGTAGTTCTAGAGGGATGTAGGATCGGCAAAAAGAACGAACTAGACCCGATTCTGTTGCTGCCATCGATGCTAGCTGAACACGGCTACAACGTTTGACAAAAAAAGCGGATGCCATTGCTATCACCACATCAGCTCTCACATCGGTAGATCACCATGTTCAATCGATCCCTCTCCTTTGCCGCCACGAATTCAAGGTCATCCAGGCGTTTGCATCTGATCGGCTGCTGGTTACCACCACGCCTGCCGCCATCATCCCCACCGCCTCCACTGGCCTTTCTGAAAAAGGTGACAGCAGCATCCTGTATCGTGTATAACGAGGGGAGGAGGAGGTGCGGAATTGGGAAATGTATGAGAGAGGGAGACGTGGTAGCAAGCTGTAGGGGGGAGGTTGTCGCAACGCACTCCTGGCTGCGCATTTTATGCAAATGAAAACCACTGCCACAGAATCTAACACATCATGAACGCAAACTATCGACATATAGACGGGGGTTGGCCAGCGGAGGAAGGGGCCGCCACAAACGCGACAAACGATGGACGGCGCCGACCCAACTAGCCTTCCGGCTGCTTCCTCCACGCTACCACTTTCCCCACTTGAGACATCTACCATCGCCTCTTCCGCCCTTTATCTAATCATCGGTAATACTCGCTTACATTGGGCCTACCTTGATTCGCACTTGATCGGTGAGAAGGGCACGTACATCCATTGGAATACACGGCACGCCACCTCGGCCGACTTCCTCCCTTCTCTCTCTTCCTCGACCACCAACAACGACAAGAGCGATAAGGAGAAAGGCACCACGACCACCAGCAACAGCAGTAGCAGCGTCGTCAGCAACTCTGCAAGGGGCGAGGACAAAGAGAATGCCACATACAGCGACGGCATTCCCTCCTCCTTCCTCCCCCTCGCCCCCCCACCCGCCCTCCTCTCACTGTCCCCCTCCATTCCCTTCCTGCTTGCCTCCGTCGTCCCATCCCAAACCTCCCTCTGGCAGCAGCACTACTCTACAATTCATCTTATCACCAGTTACTCGGTCATACCCTCCTTGCAACATAGCTATCCTACCCTAGGGGTGGATCGAGCTTTAGCTTTGATAGGGGCAGCGGGTCTCTATGGGTGGCCCTGCCTCGTTGTCGACGCAGGCACAGCACTGACCTTTACTGCTGGCACAAAAGAGGGTGAATGTAGAGGAGGGATGATCATGCCTGGCCTCCGTCTTGCACTCCAAACGCTGCATAGCCGGACGGCGTTGCTCCCTTCCTTGAACCTTCCTTCCATCCCTTCCTCCTCCGCTTCCTTAAACGGTCCCTCCTCCTTCCCTCCGCCTCGTTTCGTGCATTCTACTGCACGAGCCATTCAAAGTGGTGTGGTGAATGGTGCTATAGCTGTGATAAGAGATTATTCCCTGGCTTTCACCCGGGAGTTTGCCCGTCAGAGGGAGAGGAAGAGGAGAAGGAGGAGGAGGAGCGGAGAGAGGGAGGGAGGGACGAGTGGAGGAAAGAATGTGGAGTATGGCGATATTTCTGAATACGTTGAAAAAGGGGAGGAAAAGGAAGACTTCAGGAAAAAGGAGGAAGAGATAGAGGGGTTTCGACCGCCGATTATTTTTACTGGAGGGGACGCTCCCTTGTTGTTTGAGGCGGTGACTGTCAGGGAGAGGGAGGAGGAAGCGGAGAATGATGGGGATGATGATGATGATGATGATGATGATGATGATGATGATGATGATGATGATGATGGCGGGAAGAAGGTGGAAGTTGAGGAGATGGGAAAGATGAAGAAGAAGAGAAAGAAAGCACCCGATTTGCATGATACGACAGGCAACAAAAGGAATTGTAAAAATGACGTGAATAGCCGTAATAAATTGAATTTCATCCTACAAGGTGACGTGGGATTTCACGGACTCCATTCCGTGGCAGTAACGCACGGTCTCCTTCCTCCCGCCCTCAGGAAAATTACATCACTACCAGCCAAGGTGGTGTCGGCGGTGGGGGGGGGGGGATGGAGGGAGGAAGGGGTCTGGGAGCGTGGTTGGGGGGGAGGCCCAGAGGGCTTAAACCATGAGAGTTGGGGGGAAGATAACAAGTAAATTAGAAAACTCAAATGACTTCACGATAAATAGAAATATTGCGGTCCAAGGTAATGAATGGAGAGGAAGGGCTAAGAAGGAAAGGGAGATACGTTTCAACCAACACAACCAATAGCCATGCGTGTGGTGCGACCCCCGCCCCCCCTTCTTCTCCTGTCTTTCTGTATTCCATTATTTCTTCTTTCTTCGTCTTTATTGTGACTTATTTTGGGGTATCTGTACCGCGGATTCGTCTTACAGTTATGAAACTGATCCTTCCTTTCCTCTCTTCCATGCCACTCAGCCCCCTGCCTGCTCAAGCATTTTTATCCACTCTCGTTCCCGCTATCCCTTTCACCCACATACGTACTCATACACACGAAGACAAGAAAGCAAAACCGAGAAGCAGAACAAGAGGACCAAAGGACTCTAAAATGTACTTCATCTCCTCATTTCCGTCTCCGTCCCCTTTCTATCTCTCTACTCCCCTCCTTTTTCATTTTTATACACATACAGATAAGCAAAACCAGAGGAAAATTAGATTTTCCTCACTATCTTCAACCTCATTTCTTAAAACAAACCCTGACCTCCCCCTCCACCCCCTCCTCCCCCCCTCCCTCCTGATTGAAATGCCTGCTCCAACGCGGCATCCGACAAAGCACTGGCCCCTCCCGCCGCTCCCCCCCCTCCTCGATACTGCAGTTGCTGCTGGTGCTGGTGTTGGTGCTGGAACGGTATGTACTGACCATGCCGCTGCTCCCATCCCCCCATCCCTCCTCCTCCTCCACCTCCCGCTGCCGCCGCTGCCGCCGCAGCAGCCAACGCTGCTCTTCTCCTCGCTCCCTCCCTCCCTCCCCCCTTCACCCCCCCCCCCCCTTTCCTCGCCCCCCCCCACATTATGTATGACACGCAGAGCCCCACCACCCCTCCCACCACTTTTATTCTCCTCTCTT
>Ga0160419_100514_pt1 | contig 24214 bp, 32 predicted proteins | sample CelAP2metagpilot_2_FD_108196 | JGI IMG/M metagenome (GOLD analysis project Ga0160419, IMG submission 108196) | Phycosphere-associated microbial communities from Cellana algal ponds in Kailua-Kona, Hawaii, USA - Cellana AP2-4-25 metagenome pilot ... | reverse complement strand
TGGTTGGGTGAGTGGATGCTTGTGCTATTAGTGTGGTGATGGTATGGGAGAAGGAGGAGGAGGAGAAGGAGGAGGGGGAGGAGGAGAATGAGGTGGAGGAAGGGGAGAAAGAGACGGTGCGGTGCTTGGTGTTGTACAGCATCTGTCGCTTTGACGGGCTAATACCGGGCCAGCAGGATGATGGAAAGCATACCGTCGGCTGCAGCTCGAACTGCTGCTGCTGCTGCTGCTGTTCCTGTTGTTGCTTTTGTCGAAGCTGCTTCTGCCCCCATTTCTCCCCCTCGTCCTTTGTTCTCTTATCAGCATTCCAGGAAAAGAAGAACGGCGGACGCGTTGTCCTCTTGTCCCTCCCTCCCTCCCTCCCTCCCTCCCTCTCTCCTTCCAATGCCTCCTCCGCTTTTATTACCGGCACGGGGAAGTTCACCGCGAAGGAGGGCTCGGTACCCGCACCACCGCCGCCCCCGCTGTCGCTAGTACTGCTACCTCTACTGCTACTGTTTATTCTGCTGCTGCGGCTGCTGCTGCAGCTCTTTCTTCTTCTTCTGCTGCTGCTGCTGCTACTGCTGCTGCTGTTGCTGCTGCCACTACAACTGCTGTCCATCTCAGGTGCAAAAATAGTGGCCGCGATCTCCATAGAGGGAGCGTCCCAACGCGTGTGATGTTCCTTCCTTCCTTCCTTCTCCTTCTCCTCCTCCTCCTCCTCCTCCTCCTCCACCTCAGTTTCTGCCAGCACGGCCTCTAAGTCTACCAGAGACACGAAAGGAAGGGGAGTAGGGAGGTCACTTTCTTTCTCCCTCTGTTCGTATTCCTCTTCCTCTCCCTCTATCCCTCCCTCGTCCTCTCTCCCTCCTCTTTGATCATCGTCACGAGCCACTTCCGACACAGAAGCAGAGGATGAAGGAGAGGAAGGAGAGAAAGGGGAAGGGACATACCCATCTTTCCTCCCTCCCTCCTTATACGTGACAGGGCTCGAAGACGATGAGGAACGAGGCCAAAGCCCTTCGGCCTTCCCTCCCTCCTTGTCCGAGAAAGGAGGAAAGGAAACCACTTCTTCCCTCCCTTCTTTTCCCACCTCCCCGCTCAAAGATCCTTCTTCTTCTAGAGACGACTGAGACGCAGAGGTGGTCAATGACGCTCCGAGCGACTGCAGAGACGCATCGCTCACTAAACTTTCCTTCTTCCCTTCCTCCAATTCTCCCTCCCCTCGCCTTCCTCTCCCTTCTTCTTCCCACGACAATGACGCTAATGAACCATCGCTTACTATCCCTTCCTCCCTCTCTCCCTCTCTCCACTCGATTGATTCAAGCGATGCATCCCTACTCAACCCTCCCTCACCCTCCCTCCCTCCCTCCCTTGAAGCCATTGCTCCTAGCTCCAAGGCTGCCCTGAACAATTCCCGAAAAGTGGTGGGCATATACGGACACGTTTTAATGATGGCCAGATGATGCTCTTGATGCCTATTTTGCTGCGGCAAGCACGAGGAGACCCCGAGGGAGGATACGGACAGGGACGAGGACGAGGAAGGGAAGGAAGAGGAGGCGGAGGGATGGGAGACGCAATCGAATTGTTCGAAGAGGAGTGAGGAGGGAGAGGAGGGCCCAACGGTCAGGTAGGCGCCTTTATTTCCGTAACGGTCGCAGTAATTGGGAGCGGAAAAGATGGTTACGACGGGGGGAAGGACGGAGCGAAAGGTGGAAGGAGGGAGGGTAAGACTGCCGTGCTTCTGCTTCTCCCCCACTGCACATGCTGGTGAAGGACGGTCAGGACCAACAGCAACAGCAACAGAAGTTGAAGTAGCAAGAGCAACATCCTCAAGGGATGAAACGCCTTCCACTCCCATCCGTGCGATCGTTTCAAAATCATAGTCGAAATGACGGCAATAGCCTTGCTCCTGCACTTGATGCGCCCTCACCAAGCACACCAATCCGTTCGCGCGCAAAAACTTCCTGATTGCCCGATATCCAAAATACACTGAACAACCCCTCTCTCCATTCGGACGCCAGTCCACTGCTAGGTACTCATCCCATGCCTTTTTCCTCTCCGCTTCCTCCCTCTCCTCCTCCCCCTCCCTATCCCCTTCCTTCGACATAACACCAAGAGCCCCCTCCCGCTTCCCCCTTTTCCCGTCCTCCTTCCCCCTCCCTTCCTCCTCCTCCTTCTTTTCATGCCAGGGGTCCGACCACAGCAAATCACACAATGCGCCGCTCGGCCCGGGTTCGACGAAGCGGTGGATCTTTTCAATGTCCTCCAATGTCTCGATCTCGGGACTGATGCCCCCATGACACGCAAACAATTTACCGTACTCCGTCTGGATGACCGCACACAAAGGAAGGCATTCAAAAACCAGCAGAAAACGATAGTAAACGGCCAGGCCATACTTAAATTTACACTCCTCTTTGAATCCGAAGTATGTCGTGGCGCCCCTCGTTTCGTGGTTCCCACGGAGGAGGTGGATGAGGGAGGGATATGCCACTTTCAGTGCCAGCAAGTAGAGCATGACCTCGCAGGAAAAGGCCCCGCGGTCCACAAAATCGCCCAGGAAAAGGTAGGAAGGAGGGGGGGAAGACGGGGAGGAGGGCAGTAATGACGGGAGGGAGGCAGTGCTGGAGGAAGGGGAGGAAGAGGAGGGAGAGGCATCACCCTCCTCTCCCTCCTCCTTCACCCCCGACCCTGGTGCCCCCCCTGCCCGTTCAAACAGCTGGAGTAAATCGAAAAACTGACCGTGTATGTCCCCCACGCATGTAACGGGCGCCGACAGCTGTAGTATGTTTGGCTCGGCCGAGAGAACATCCCGAGACCGATCCAACAGCTCAAAAACTTCGCCCAGTTCCATCAATTGGTGATTTTGGAAGCGAGTTGCAAGGGAAGCAGGGTCAAGAAGAGACCAGGGACTCTTATTACTCCTGCTGCTGCTGCTGCTGCTGCTGCTGCTGCTGATACTTCCGCTGCTGCTCGTCCTCTTCCTGTCGCTGCTATTGCTATTATTGTTACCGTATGGATTTTTGAGGTGATGATATTCACCATTCTCGTCTTCTTCCTCGTCCTTGATGGTATTCTGCTCGTGGAGATCCTTTTTACTGCTGCCTCTGGCCATTTTTACCCCGTCCTCCACCTCGCCCTCCTTCCCTTCCTCCACCGACACCTCGTCTTCCTCCTTCTCCTCCTCCTCTTCATTTCCAGCCAAAAGTATGCACGGCTCGCCTCCTTCTGTGGAGGGAAATCCGAAACTGAGACGTGATAATTTGGCCCGTTGCAAGCGTTTGTGCGCGCGCTGAGTGGAAGGAGTAGCGGTCAAATCGGGGACAGGCAAGGGGTACGGCAACGAGGACGAGGAAGAGGACGAGGGGATGATGGGGGAGGAGGGGGGATGGTCGCGGAGAAAGGCTGCGAGGAGATTGTTGTTGTCGGTGACGGTGGTGGTGGTAGTGGTGATGAAGCTGCTGCTGCTGGTTGTGGCGGGGAGGGAGGAGGAAGCCAGGGTAATGCCATCCTCAATGCTGCTGCTGCTGCAAATGGCACTATCCTTGTTGCTGTCATTGTTATCGTTGTTGATAGCCTTCTCTTCTTCGTCCGCGACCATTGCTGCTGCTATTTCTGCTTCTGGTGCTGTCGAAGGGGGCAGGATCGGGAGAACTCTCACTCCCTTAGGTAAGGCATGCGTTTCCAGGCAGGTGGGGCACACCAGGGATAGTTCCTGGTCACACCATGCATCCTGTAGACAGTCTGTGCAGGCCACACAACCACAGGGTAGCGTGCGAGGCGTCAATGATGCTTCGGCTGAGTCCGCGTTGGCACCCTCAGGCCATGCGAAATCGGAGAAGCAGATCTCACAGGCCATGGCTGTACCGCGAGATGACCTATGATCTGAGTAGAATCCACAATGGCTCGCGGCTATAAGCTCGCAAACATCATCGCTGTTCGAGGAGTCTGTCTCTTTTCACTGTGCGGTGTATTGAGTGGGGATTGATTATCTTTTGTTACTGGGAGAGTGAAGCATGTGGCCAGGTCGTGCAACAAGACAGGCAAACTGCGCGGCCCATCGTTTCAAAAAGCGTCCTCTCGGGGCTTCGATCACTCTGCCGTCCTCTTCAGGTAGGAGGATGAAAGACGCATAGACACTACCTGTGTGGTATTGTAGAGTGTGGTGAGGGTGACGGCGCAAAGGATGGAGGGCGGGAAGCAAGCTGATGATGCGATGCGAGGGAAGCTGCTTCCTCCCTTCTGCTGCAACGGTCAACGACTGCAAACGGCGGCAAACAGCAATCCTATATTTTCTTTTTCATCATTTTTTGTGGCACACACCGCAACACAGGCATGTCGATGAACACGGATGCCCCACCATTACTTATCGTTATGCTAGAAGGGTCAATCATGGCCAATATTGATCGCGCAAATGAATCGAACGAGTAGCAACAAGACACCAACTCAAGAGTTCACTCAACAAACCATAAGAGTGTGATAATCTGCATGTACAGTGTCGTCTTGCGTGGGCATGCGCAGTCAAAAGTGCTTCCTTAAGATGCACATAAGAGATAAAGAAGGCAAATCAACTCATAATGTCGATTGCGAAGAATAATCAGCTCATATCAAATCAACAACTCAAAAAGCAAACCAGAAAAAATTGTGAGAACGAGCGCAGAGCCAAGGGCCGAGTTAGTTACTTTTTCTAGCTTGGACCAAGCTTTAATGTCTTTCGGTCCACCCTAAAGCCCATTGAGTTTGCTTTAGTTCTTGCAACTTTGGACGCGTACAAAATTCTTCCTATAAACGCAAAGTAAAAATTGGGAACCTCGACTCTGGCAAGGAGAATAATTGCCTGTTCTGTAGAAACCAGGATGTGTACTTTCTTTAATTGAGGTCCCATCGTTTTGTCCTTGTGCTCCACATTTCCTTTCTCCCTTCCTTTGTTCGCCTTCCTTACTTTCTGCTCAGTCTGGGCTCGACGCAAACACCAAACCATTGCTCCATCCTTCCCCTTCCTTCCACATCACCACCCTCCCCTTCCCTCCACATGGCCGACCGAAAAAGAGACATGAAGAGAGCAGCACACATGTGACGCCTTTCTGTGTGCAGGCGCTAAGCCCCTCCCTTACCTGTCCCATGTGCCTGCTTGTCCCTTTCATTTGAATCGAAGTCGTTATTGCTGTTATTGATATTGCTGCTGTTGCTACTACCCCACAAGAAGAGAAGGGAAAGAAGACTCCTCCCTCTACCCTTCGACAGCACCAGTTACAGCGATGTTCCTTCCTTCGCCTTTTCTATGGAAAAAAACAAACGATTGATAGGCACTCACACACGTAAACGCATTCCTTCTCTCCCTTCCTACCTTCCTCCCTCCTTGATATCTCTTTTCCTTTTTCTCTCCTCGGTTTTGTCTGTCGGGCTTTTTTTTCCGGTGAATGTGCGTGGAGGAGTCCTTCTGGTGATGACATGATGGATGACCTCTCTGTCTCTACTTTGCTTGTCGCTTTCTTCGTTTTGCTTTTTCAAATTTTCCTTCGTCGATTCGGTGTCTGTGAGGATGCACATACTCTTCTTGCTTTTATCTTGTCACGGGCCTGCTTTGTGTATTTTATCTTCTCCCTCCCTCCCTCCTTTCTCTCCTCTACCTATACCGTATTTCTTTCTTTTCTATCTCTAACCCCATTCATTCTCATTCTCTTCCTCTCTTTCTCACGCTCACACTCACGCGTCTAAAACACATTTCCACAGAAGAAAACAAACAATGAGATAAATGCCAAGAAAACAGACACACCGAAAATTTCTCTCTCTCTCGCATCGTCTCTCTGTCTCTCTCTCTCTCTCGTTCATCTCTCCTGCCCCTGCGTCTGACTTTTCCTCTCCAGTCGAGCTTCCTTGCTCCCTCCTCTCTCCTCTCCCTCTGATTCGTCGTACACAAAGTCTAAAAACAATAACATGAAAATTATCATCATTATTGTCTCTCTCGTTTCCATGAAGCTGTGTCACACACACACACACACACACACACACACACACACTCACACACTCACACACAAGCAATGCATAAATAAAATAAAATGAATTAAGTTTAAAATGAAGAAAGGGAAGAAGTTAGACGTATATACACCGACGCCCTCCCCCTTTCCATGCCTTTACCGGTCATATCATCAACCTCTCCCTCCCTCCCTCCCTCCCTCCCTCCCTCCCTTTTCCCCCTCCTTGACTCGTCATCGCTTGCGGTCCTTGTCCGAAGGCGAAAGATGTGCCGATGCACGACAAACATCATGGACGAGGACAGGGCGACCACCTACCGCCCTCCAGCCTTCCCTCCCTCCCTCCCTTCCTTTTCTTTAGACCGCCTTGGCCTTGGGCTTGCCCGACGACAGCAAGAACCTGCGGACGAAAAATTCGCTGAAGAGATAGAGGTACGAGCCATACATCAGCGCACCGGAGGTGACGTTTTCCCACTCCACCGCACATGGATACCCGTCCTTAAGGGTGGTTTGAACGACAGGAGGGAGGAAGGGAGGGAGGGAGGGAGGGAGGGAGGGAGGGAAGGTTGAGTCTGTGTGCAATGTCCCCCACCCTGTGATTTTTGTGTTCCATAAAGGAAGAAGAAAGCAGGGAGGACGGGCGTACCTTCTTGTAGTAATAGGAGGCAATGCAGAGGGATGTACCCACCACCATCTGGGAGATCTGCGCGACAGTAATGAGGTGGGCAGGAATCCACTTAGGCCAAGCTTTAATGGCCATCTGAAGGAGGGAGGGAGGGAGGGAGGGAGGGAGGGATGGAGGGAGAAAGGGATGGATGAAGGGAGGTTCCGTTTGGAAGTACCGAGAGGATGAGACGCACGGGAAACGCTTTGACTGGCTCTCGGCGGCCAACGAGGACGGCGAGGACTAGAGGGAGGGAGGGAGGGAGGGAGGGCACGTACCAGGTAGTAGTAGCCGTACATGATGGCATGCACGGAGTAGTTCATCGCCACGAAGTAGAGACCAGTGGAGGAGGCAGTCGCGTACGAATGCCAGCAGAAGAGGAGGACGGTGATGTGGTGGTACCAATGCAGGAACTGGGAGGGAGGGAGGGAGGGAGGGAGGGAGGGAGGGAGGGTCGAGGATGAGTGTGGGGCAGTTTGTGGGAGGTGTGCCTGTCGTTTTGACGCGACGAGGAGAGTATCTGGGGGAGGTGGGGAGGGAGGTGGGAAAGGAGGGAGGGAGGGACGAACGTACTTGTAGCTTGCTTTTGCGGAAGACAATGAAAACCGTGTCGACCAGCTCAGGAATTTTGCTGAAGATGAAGAGCATCACCCACAGGCCCGACGCGCCTTCGCCGTAGCTCTTTGCCGCAGACGTGCACACCGTGTCCCGGAAGGACAGGGTTGTGATGTTGTTGAGCAGGTGCGGGACCGTCCGCAGCATGCCGCAGAAGGAGAAGAGGGAGAGCGTCAGATTCCAGTAGGCCAGAGGCCCACGCCAATCGAACTTCTCTCTGCAAGGGAGTGCGGAGGGGGGAGCGAGGGGGGAACGAGGGAGTGAAGACAGGGCGAACCATTGCACGGTGTGGCGAGCTCGTCGTCAGGTGCAACCACAGCCGGCTGGATGGGTAGAGGCAGGAAGGGAAGGAGGGAGGGAGGGTAGGGAAGGAGGGACAGACAGATTGACCGACGGACCTGTTCTTCATGACGCGGGTGCCAATGACGATCATCAGCGCGTAGGCCGTACAAAGCGCCAACGGCAGTAACGGCCACGTGGCCTTGGCAAAGTCGACGAAGGGCTCGGCACGGAAGTTCTTCTCAAAGGGGAAGTAGGCCCGCTCCAAGATGGGAAAATGCTGAAAGAGCTGAGTGTAGTGAGTTTGTGCCGCCTGTAGAAAAGGAGAGGAGGGAGGGAGAGAGGGAATGATCACGTTTTTCCTGCTTAAAAGTCGACCTCCCCACTCTCTCTCCCTTCCTCTTTCCCTCCCTCCTCCTTCCCTCCCTCACTCTTTCCCTTCCTCTCTGCCCTTCACGCACCTCTGAGAAGTAGGGCTTGATTTGATCAGCGGGAGTACGAATGAGGAATGACATGATCCTAGCTTGATTTACTGTTGCTACTACTGCTGCTGCTCACGATGAAAGAGAGCCTGTGCGTGTGGCGTAAAGGGAAGGGAAGGCGTGGGGTACATGGTCAGTGGGGAAGGAGGTTTCGTATGACATAGAACTTCATATCGCACAGCACGAGGGTACTCCGAGGCAATCAATCCCGCTGGTGCAGGTGTAGGTGCAGGTGCAGGTGCAGGTGCTGCTGGTACACTTGTTGTTATTCGTCGCGACGACGGGCGTGCCCTTGACAAAGGGGCGCGCCACGACTTTTAAAATGGTGGACACACACATGAACAAATTGCTTTTACCATCTTTGTCATGTGAATGTGAGTTTCCTTCGGTCTTTCCAGGCGAAAACACTCCGCCTTGACATCCTTTCCAGTATACGATGCGACGAGTCCTGCTGCATTCCATCGAGGTGTAGTACCGTAGGAATGGGGGACTAGAAGGCTTCTCAATCTCCTGCAAAATCACTCAATGGTACTCCTAGACACTCCCTCAAGCCTGAAAAAGGGCTTGGAAGGGGGAAAGCGCAAGGCACAGGCGCCTGTGGCACAATGGCAAAAGGCCCTCTTTTTCGTCGTTCGCCGTTCCTTCCCCCTAGGTGGGGCCCGCCGCACTCCTCTCGTATGTCTCTATGTTCTGCGCACCCTTCTGTCGCCATCGCCCAGCCTATGTCGCATTGGAGGTGCCATGATTAGCCAGGATCTTCCCTGCAGTCGTGTTGCCTTAGTAGGGTGTGAGGAGGGGGCGGTCGAGCTGTCGTCCTTTCCGTGCCTCGCCACGAATTCAATTTTTCTTTTGTGTTCCTCCATGCTGTGGGCGGACTCCCACAAGGAAGGGCACACAAAATTGCACAAATGCTGCAAACATTGCAAAGGCAAAAGTCGAAATGGCAAGGGGTGTCTCCATGAACGTCGACACCACTCCCGCTTTGAACACGGGTGTAAACAACTCTCGCACGACGCGACGAATGCCAGCCCTCTCAGGCCTATGTTTTTTTGGCTCGCCAAAAAAAATTAAGGGAATGCGCTCCATGCGACAACCAATCACGTGAGCGTGTGTCACCCTGCACATGTCAAAGGGAGGCATGCCCCTGTCCTGGTAGGTCACGAGGCGTCGACTTGTCATAGACATCAAAAACAGCATGGTTTGATTTTTTGACGTCGTTTTCTCTCGCGCCTCGACGACACAAAGAAAGGACAAGCGTGCCAAAAAACCGATCTGCTAGGCCCATGCAGTGTGCGGCCCCTGTATCGTGTGTGGTATGCGTGTGTGTGTGTGTGTGTGTGTGTGTGTGTGTGTGTGTGTGTGTGTGCATGTGCAGCGGGCAGTGAGTATTTGTGAGGAAGGGGGAAACACCCAGAGACGGGGAAGACCGACGTACTTTGTTGGGGTACGCAAACATGCTACTGGTTCCAACGGTGGTGTCAAAAAACATCCAAGTTTCTCTAACCCTTTTAATGCATGGACAAGTTTTTGCAGGACGAGCAGCAAATGTAGGGCAATGTCATGATTCTTACGTATGTAGTTGGGCTCTGCGTGTGCAATAAAAGTGGACCACTCTGTGATCTTAATTAAGTGTCTAAGCGGCACAACAGATGGAAATTTCTTGCCACGCGAATGTCAGCCGGCGGGTGATTTGACAGGGGTACAGGAGGCTAAAACTGCGATTTAATGTGACAAGCAAGGCAAGGAAGGCAACAATTGAAGAGACCTTGCCATAGCTTTCTGTTGGCTATTTGATGAAGGCAAGCATTACCACCTTGGTGAGGGTGTTGGTGGCAGCAGTCGTATTGTCGCCGCAAGCGCCCATTCGAAGAGCTCACTCACATTGGGCGCCCACGGCACCTCATTAGTTGGCACATGCAGACCCCGTTTAAAGGATGCCCCGTACAGGACAAAGTCCACATTCAAACACCCCACACGAAAAAATGAAGAAATTAGGGAAACGCAGGAATAGCAGGTTCGCGGCAAACATGTCCATCAGATGCGCACTGATTCTATGCTTGGCTTTTTGTTTTCTTCCTCTTTCTCTTGAGAATATCTCGCTCTTGCTGCTCTTTACGGGTTGTGGTGGCGGTGGCGGTTCTGCTGTTGCAGCTGTAAGTCTTTTTTCTTTTCTGTTATCATTAGTCCTGTCGCTTCTTTTGACTGTAGATCAGACATACTCTGGTGAGGTACTTGTTTTGTAAATTTGCTTTCTCCCTTCTCATATTGTTTCGCTCTTGCTGGCGTTTCTCTGCATTCGATGGCGCACTGGCTAGTGTAGGTTTTCTTGTCGGTCGAAGAAGCGGGATAGGGATGGGACATGGGGGCGCGCGCCCGAGCAGAAGACGAATTAGCGCCCACCTTTCCCTCTTCACACTCTCTCTCTCTCCTAATCTCCTTTCTTCCCTTTTTTTATTTTCCATTTCCTTCTCTCCATTTGACTTAGATTCGAATTAGGACCTCGAATGCGAACGACGACTCCCACGGCTTTCTTCCTCCATGCTCCTCCTATCTATGCATCGATCCCCTCCAATTGATCCTCCTCCAGATGACATTTATTGCGCACCACGAACACGCAGATTAATTGATATACACGCTCTCACGCCTCCCTTCCCTTTCTTTCCGTTTCTTTCTGTTTCCTTCCGTCTCTTTTCCCTCCCCCCTCCCCCATTCCCCCAAGCCCTGTGCTGGCTGGTGGCTGGTGACTTTCCCGTCTCTCTTCTCCCTCAGGTGACTTTTCCTTCTCTCTTCGATCTCATCTGTACACATTCCACGCCCCACTAGACCAATTCTTCTCTTCCCCCCCCCTTCTTTATTCATCCTCTTCCTCTACTCCTATGCCTCTCCCGCTTCTCCCAGCAAAGTCAATGGCGAAGTTGCCCTTTCTCTCCAATGCGGCACACATTCCTTCAAACATCCGGCTCGTCCTCCCTCCCTCCCCTTCTTCCCCCCCTCCCTCCTCCCTCTTGGAAAAAGTACGACCATCATGGTCATGTTGTCACATCCCGATCCATCGCTCTCCTCCCCCATCTCTCCGTCACAGCATCTATCACACACCGCCTCGCAGACCTTCGAGATCCTACCCTCCCCCTCCCTCCCTCCCTCCCTCAAGCCCTCCCTCACCATGTCCACCACCTCCTGACTCGACAGCACATTCCAAATGCCATCGCATGCCACCACCAGAAACTCGTCCTCCCCCGCCCGGAGTCCCTCGACCCTCACATCCGGGTATGCGCTGATCATCTGCCTCTCCGCCGACAAGCCCTCCTTGTGCTTGTACGCCAAGTCTCCAATGGCCCGGCTCAGGTTCAAATTCCCTTCTATCCGACCGTCCTCCCCCACACTGCCCCCCGCTGCTTCAATGCGAGCCTTCTCCTCCACGTCCTCTGGCTTGTGGTCTCGGCTTAGCTCCACAGCGACCCCGCCCCTGCTCAACACACACCGGGAATCCCCCGCGTTCGCCACGTATAATCTCCCGCTCTCCCCCCCGCCCGCCCCCCCTTCCTCGTAGACAACCGCCACGGCCGTACAACCCGAGTCAAAGCCGGGTCGTTGTTTCATGACAAGCTCTTTCATTCGGTGGAAATTGATGCTCCTGATGGCCGCTTCTTCCTCCTCCTCGTTCTCCTCGGACCCGTCCTCCGTCCCTCCTTCCGTCGCTTCCTCTTCCTCTTTCCCCTCCTCGAGTATTCCATTGTTGTTCTTTTCGTGACTGTCGTTGCTGCTGCTGCTGCTGCTGCTGCTGCTCACTACTGCATCAGCAACCACGGTAGACGTACTACTGCTGCTGCTGCTGATGCTGCTGCCATTTCCAATCGTGCCCACAGGCTCGAGGACAACCACCATCCCTTGGCCCTCCTCTTCCTCCATCGACACCTCCACTGTCGTCGACGTGGTGGTGGTGGTGGTGGTCAATTCCTCCAGCCCTCCCTCCATCCCTCCCTCCTTTCCCCCCTCCTCCGCCCGATGCCTTTTTATTCTCTGTCTGCTGCTGCTGCTACTGCTGCTGCTGCTGCTCACTACTGCATCAGCAACCACCACATCCCCCCTTACCTTCCCTTTGTCCTTTCTCTTCAGACTACCGCATTCTTCCTCCTCCTCCTCCCCTTTCTCCTCCCCTTCCCCCTCCTCCTCCCCCTCAGCGGCGCTACCCGCCTCCCTCCTCTTCCTCCAAGCCTCCAAAACGTACCTCCTGATCGACTCCAGAGACAACCCTGTCTGCTCCGCCACCTCCTCTATGCTCACCTCCGGCTCCGTGCTCCTTCCCCCCTCTCTTTCCTCCCTCACAATCTCCCTTAACTCTTCCTGGCCCTCTTCTGCCCCTAGCATAACATCAAGCCTCAAAAAAGCTTCCTTCAGAGCTCCCTCAACATCTCTTCCCTTTCCCCCTCCCACCCGCCCGCCCTCCTTCCAGCCTTTGCTCTCCTTCAGGATCCTATCGATATGCTTCGCGCAATATTTGGCCACCTCGCTCCCTCCATGCCCATCAAACACACCAAACAACGCCAGCCTTCCCTCCCTCCCCCCCTCGCCCTCCCTCCCTCCCTCACTCGCTGCCTCATCCTCATTGAGGCATATCCGTGCTACGTGTGCGTCTTCCATTTTGACACGCCAGCCCTGCATGGCCGTTGCCCCGTATCGAAGACCGTTGGGATGAGCGTCGCCGCCTGGAGGAAGGGAGGAGGGAAAGAAGTGAGAAAAGGAGAGAAAAAAGGACGTGTTGGTGTCTTTCTCTTTGTGTGACACGGCAGCACTGCATGTATTTTGCCCCAAAGCAAAGGCCGCTCGGGTGATGATTATCACCAGAATGTGGATGAGCAGGTGGGTGTTTGAGTGAGTATCAAAGGGGAAAGTGGGCATATGAAGGAGGGAAGGGCAGGAAAAGAAAATGGGAGGGAGGAAGAGATGCTTTGTTGGTCCTCGTGAAAATTTATGAATGGGAACGACAAGGTGGATGCAGGGGAAGGGGTCGGCGACGGAACGGAGAGGCGTTATCGTGAGATCATGTAGGGTTAGGGTTACGATTGTTAGACTAAGGATGAAGGGAGGGAGGGAGGGAGGGAGGGAGGGACGCGCAGCAGACGTACCGTCTTCCGACTCCTTGTCCGTAATGGGCGTGGAGAGGTAAGTTCCCATTGTTGTCTATGCTTTTGTCTATACTCAGCTCTTGCTGAGCCGTCGCCTGCTTCCTTGGGTCTAATCTCCTCGCTCTCCCGTGTTTGATTTTGGTAGGTGGTTGCTGCGGTTTCTCTTCCCGCCAGCTGCTGCTGCTGATGTTGGTACACTTATAGAAGCATGTAGTGCTGTTCGGTTTTATTTCGACACTCTCGTGTGCTAGTCTGTGTGCTTTACCTGTTTGTTATGTGCACGAAGATGAGTGTAGCGGGGTGAAGGCCCTTCCTGACAACCTCCAACCAAACATCATTCGAAAAACATTTGCCGTAACCACGCCAAAAGCACACGCTAGCGTCCAAGGGTGGACAACAGAAGACTAAGTACTCGTATCTGGGCGAATAATGTTGTAAATATCGAAAAGCTCTTCGTAAAATCAAAAGCATGCTTGCCAAGGTGATGGGGTGGCTGATGAGGAACGCAGGAGCGTGCGTCTCCCTTTCCAACTTACTTGAAGAACGTGGGCGTGACCACCTATCCCCAGGGACAAGTCCACCAACACCTCTCCCGTGTTCCCCCTTGGTGCCAAGCACCTCCTTATGGTCGTAAGGTGTTGTTTGTCACTGTAGGCCGGTACTTCTGCACGACTCTTCAGTGACGGAGACTAAGCAAAGCAAGCTCAGGCAGGCAGCAGTTCGCAGTTCAACAGTGTTGCGAGCGACGGGCGAGACAGACTTCTGACTTGCAGTGGAGGTGTCTGTGAAAAAAGGCGGGGATTGCTTTTTATCTTTAGCACATTGCCATAATGGGTACATTTCGTTTTGTGTTTTAATAGATTGTATGGAATGATTTATTGTTCATTCAGAAGTCAGGACTTGTCATTCTTAATTTGGGGCCTTTAAAGCAGCGAAATAGCCTCAAAGGCGAAAAAGTGTCACCATGTGCCCGTGCCTGTCCATCCTCTACATCCTGCGACCGTTCCGCTTGTTATTTACTCCGTCTTTTTCCTCAACTGGTTCAATTAATAGTAGTCAGCTTTAGCCACTCGAACAAAGAAACATAAAACTGGTGGGGTCCATACCCTCCACGTCCTCCCAAGAAACTCATTTGTATGCATTGTTTTTGTGTACTTCATCCAGTCACTTTTTTTCATTTGAAGATGACACAGCCTATGCCACCTTGAACAGCTCGATGTACTGCAATACTGCAAATTTCATGGTATAAATGTCGTCCTTGACGAACCCCGGTATCGCCACTATACACGGGTCTATACTCCTAACGCTCAACGCCGGTATCCTCCCTCCCTTCTTCCCTCCCTCCCTGCCTTCTCCTCCCCCTTGACTCGGCCTCGCCACTTTCACGCTCAGATTGCCATCTTTGTTGATTGCAGCACCAGATTCGAAAGAAACCGCAGCCACCTCTACTGCCTCCTCCTTCTCGTTCCCTCCCTCCCTGCCCTCCCTTTCTTCCACCCCTTCATCCTCCTCCTCCTCTTCCTGGCCTGTCAAGCACATCTCCACAAACTCTTCTAGGACCTGCTCTGCGTCCGTGAGGGAGGCATGTTCGTTCTCGTAGCGTACCTGTGGGAAAAGGAGGGAGGGAGGGGAGAAAGGAAGGGAGGGAGGAGAAGGCGGCATTGAAAAGATTCATATTTCTCTATGCCCTCCTTCACTCCCGCCCGCCCTCCCTCTCTCCCTCCCTCCCTCTCTACCTACCTGGAGCACGATGGAAGACAGCGCATCGCCTCTGTTCAAAAAACCGGCGGCGGCATACAAGAGCCCTCCACTCACGCGATAACTCGTGCCCTAATGGGAGGGAGGGAGGGAGGGGTGAGTGAAATTTGTGTACAGCGTTCTCTTCTCACGGGGCTAAAAAGAAAGAGGAAGGGGAGCACGTATGCCTCTCCTTCCCCTCCTTCCCTTGCCATCTCCATACCCTCCTCCCTCCCCTCCCTCCGTCCGGCTCCTCATTCTCTTACCCACAAATCCTCTCCATGATCATAAGCCCAATCCTCCCCCCCTCCCTCTCTCCCTCCCTCCCTCCCTCCCTCCCTCCCTCCCTCACCTCGATCTGCAGCACCAGTCTGTTGCTATAGCCCTTGAGGATACCCACGATCTCGTCACCCAACGCCCCCATCTCCACCAAGGGCGAGAACTCCTTCTCGGCTGCTGCTCCCCCTCCTCCTCCTCCCCATTCATCTCCCCTTCCTCCCCCTCCTTTACTTGCTTTGCTGTTCCCTTTGGCTTTAGCAGCCTGAAGTGGTAAGAAAATGGAAGGTCAGTGATAGTTTCCCTCCTTCTCTCCCTCCTTTCCTGTCTCCCTTTCCCCCACCTTCCCTTCATACCAGCATATACACCCTTCCTGGTGCTGCTGAACTCTTCACGACATACAAGCTTTCGCCTGTAACACCTGCTTCTTGCTGCTGCTCTGCCTCCCGTCCTGTCCCTGTGCGAGGACCACGCACTGTTTTATAGGCCACTTCCACGTGCCATTCTTTTGGAGGGGCGCCTGTGAGGGAATGAGAGGGAAGCAAGCCGTGAAGACATACGCAATTACGCCTTTGCATTTCTTTTCTTTCTTCCCATCTACCCCTACCTCCCTCTTTACACGTACTCTTAAGTGCGTCCAACACCTTGGTCAGGATTTTCATCCGCCCCGCCAGCTCGTGGATACCCTCGGTGCTTTTCAAAATATACAATCTGGGTGCGTTTGTATGGCATGAAGACGTGAGCAAGAGAGGAAGGAAAAATGGGGAGACAGGGAGGGAGGGAGGGGAGATGGGAGGTCAGAGAGTATCAAGCCCTACTCACCGTGTGATGCCCCTTGACGTGGTATCGCGCTTGGATGGAGCCATGGCTGCCTGATTTGCTAGCTTGTATACTCGTCTATTTTATGAGTCTTGTTCTGCTTGCGCTGGTGAGTCGGAAAGTGGTTGGCGTGCGTTGCGATACGTGTGGCAAGTGGGAAAGGAATGGGGGGGTGGGGGAACGCAAGGAAGAGAGTGGCGGGCAACGGAAGCAAGCATTTTTCTTTTGCGGATGCCACAGCGACAATTTGTCACATCTCTTGCTTGTATTTACAATGTGTGGAAAAGGTGTACAAGGACGCCGTCACAAAAAGCGAGCACCAGTGCAAGGACTCAAGAAAAATCTCTATGTATACGGCTATCTCAACGGTTAAGAGTACTTTTATTCCTATGCCACAACAGTACATGACCATTGGTTCAATGACCTCCACGACAAGTTCGGTGAGCATAGCACGCACAAGGACGATTTTGCCTGATAGATAGATCCCTCCCGCGCCAGAGAATGCGGTTCAGGCACTCCTGAGGTGGAACGTATGAGGCCACTTTGTGTAAGACGCTTCGTCCCCATCGGCGCAAGGACGTAGTACCAGCCATGCACGTCTGTCTTCCGCTTATAGAGTGCACGTTCGGCGTTATCGAAGTGGGCCATGACGCGGAAATATTCCCTTTTGTCCCACACACAACCTGCCTGGTGGTCGTCCGCGTGGGCATCTGTCTCATCAAAATCCCCGTGGAGGGTCATATTCTCTACGCTGTTACAATGGAAGTAGTCATAATGTCTGTCCGTTCGATCATTTTTCTTCCCAATGAGCCCCCACCCTCACTTTAAAGCATAGGTATATTCAATCAGTCGTCGCTCGCCATTATCCCACTCGCATGCCTTGTTAAAATCACAAGCCACAGAAATGCAGGGGAGGGAAGAAGGTGAGAGGGGCGGAAGGAGACTTAAAGACTAGAAATATTTCTTTTTAAACATCTCATACCCCGCCAACCGTTGACTGGCATAGTTCAAAAAATCAAATTTAATCGGTGAATACCTCGCCTGGATCACCGCCCAGTATCCCCAAAATAAATGGGCCGCACACGCGTACCGATTCACCCACACGTACAACCCCTCCAGAAACTCCTCTTCTCCCTCATCCTTCCCCCCTCCCCTTCCCTGCTCCTCCCCTCCTTCGTCCTCCCCCACTCTCCTTCGCCATTCTTCAATATACGCCTTTAAAAACCATTCCTGCTGCTCCTGATTCGGATAGCTTCTCTCATAGTCCGGGTCAAAGCCCGCGTACTCACAAAAATGATTGCCTATGTCAAATCCCCGGTGATTCCAGCCCCCATATTCGAAATCAATAAACTGCACCCGTCCCCTCTCCTGCCCTTGTCCTTTCCTGCTGGTTCCCACCGCCGAAGAAGCAGCGGCGTGTCCATCTCCTTGCCCTCTCCCTGCAGCTAGTGCACTGTTGGTACTGCTGGGAGTCGACCTCCCCCCTTCCTCTTCCCCTGCCTCCCCCCCCCCCTTCATCTTCCACTCGGGATTATACAAAATATTTCCACATAGCAAATCCTGGTGCGAAAATACTATCTCCATCAAAAACCTCCTCGCTGTTTCCCTCCCTCCCTCCCTCCCTCCTTCCCCCAGTAACCGTCCCTTCAGCCAGTCCATCTCCTCCTGAAGTTTCTCCAAGCCAATCGCCTCCAACTGCGCCTGCTTTGCCCTCCCTTTTTCTCCATCTAAAAACGAAATGTCCTTCGCTAAGCACGCCCACTCCTGCATTTTCTCCCACATCACCGCCCTCCCTCTCTCCCTCCCTTCCTCCTTCCCTCCTTCCATTCGCACAGGCAACCCATGCATCCTCGCCAACTCCCTCGCAATCATCCCCACAAAATCAACACATCCCTCTTCCTCTTCCTGTCCCTCTGTCCCTCTCTCCCTTCCTCCTCGCCTCCCCGTCATGGCCAGTTCCTCGGGTTCTAACGGCCGGGCATCCAACCACCCCTCAATGCGCCCGTTGCCAAATCTACCCCAATACGTGGGCGCGAAGCCCAAATAAGACAGAGCCGCAAACAATTTATTTTCCTTCTCTCTATCAATGATCACCTCGGTGTTGCACCCGTACACCCGAACGATAACATCTCGTGGCGTTAAGGTCGACGCCGAGGAGGTAAATAGAAGGGAGGGAGAAAGGGAGAGGCGATAAAGCAAATTGGTTATGCCACCGCTGATGACGGTGACGATCAAATCATCGGAGGAAGGAGGGACAGAAGTTGGGTGAGCCGGAAGGAGGGTGGCCCAGCCGGGGACGATTTCACGGGCGACGGCACGGAGGCCTTGGTGGAGGAGGGTGTTGTCGGTGGAAGTGATCGTGTAGGGGAAGACGACCCCGGCATTATTAAGGTACGGAGAAGCAGCGCAGGGAGACGTTGGTAAAGGAGACAGAGAAGTGGAGGCTTCGGGCGGGTCGGTGGTGATGGTTGAGGCGGCGGTAGGAGTAGGCAAAGTTGATGAAGGTGAAGGTGATGACGGCATGATTGTCGGGCGACAACGCGAGGCAGGATTTGTGACGCGAAAACCACAGATGAGCCTGAGGAGGAGAGGTAGAGCAGTTGTGGAATCCTCTGTGCTTTGTACGTTGGGCTAGTATGCGGTGTCTAAATGGAGTATGATGGGATAAAGGGAGCTCTTAATCGAAGCTGCTCGTTGCATGTATGGGGGGCGTTGCTTTATGACTGTCGAGTTTGTATGCCCCCTGCCAAGAGCGCAGGTAGTGGAAAGAAGGTGGGCGAGCCATTACAGTGACCCCAAGTACGACAAGGTGCATGCTGACAAACCATCCAACAAGTCAGCCAACCAACAGCAGGCAGCATCTGGGTCCGGTCGACACGACCGTTGAGCTTGAAGCGGGGGACGGGAATGTTCGTCACACATGGAGCTGGGCATGAGCGAAGCAGACATCCCACCCTCCAACAGGAGTGGCATCACAGAGCCCGAGAGAGTAGCCAGCATCCTCAAGAAATTCGAACGAATCCGCGCTAGTATGCTTTAAATGGTTCGGGGGGAGCTCCATTTATCACGCCCCGACTTATCCCCAACAACATGCTTCACTCAACGGCTTCTTATGGAGACATTACTTCGAGGCATAAATTTTAAACACTTTCTTTCTTGTGTCAGCATACCATCTCTTTTTCTCGCTTCTAATTCTACTTCTTTCTTCCTCATGTACACATACACACATGCCCAATGCGGACCCTCCCACAAACCCATTAGCCACCTCAACCTACCTTCCCCCCCCACCTTCCCTCGTTTTCTCATAAAAACGGCTGCACCCCTCCTGCAGCCATCCCTCCCGCCGCTCCTTCCACAGCTGCCAGTATCGCCGCTCCCACTTCATCTCCCCACTCCCCCCATCCTAATGATACTGCTTCTCCCACTACTACACCCATCATTAAATCCTTCACTAATCCCGGACCCTTTTCCTTTCCCCACGCCCAAGCCAGCTGCAAGAGTACCTTCCGATAGGCCTCCGTCAAGACCAACCCTCCTCCTCCTTTTCCTCCTCCTTCTCCTGATCCTCCTCCTCTTCCTCCTCCTCCTCCTCCTCCTCCTCCCAAGGGGGGTAATCGGGCCACATTCGAGAAATTAAGCGTATCTCCGCCATTGTCTTTTTCGATTGCTGCAATCACCCCCGGTACGTGCAGGGCCCCCAACACTGTCACGATTCTTTTGCTTCCATTTACGGCCTTGCTTCGCTTGGTGGCCCAGGCGAGGTAGCTGGAGGGGAGGGCGGGAGGGAGGGAGGGAGGGAGGAAGGGAGGAAGGGAGGACGAGGGAAGGGAGAGTAAGTATGTAACGAACAGAGCTTGAAAAGAGAGGACGGGAGGAAAGAAAGGAGACGACGTACCGGTCACGCTCGTGGATAAGGGAGGAGTAAAGGGAAGGAAAGTGCGAGCCGAAGCGTTGCAACGTTTCAAGAAGTTCGTCGTTCGTCCCCTGGTAGCCTTGGAGCTCGATGGAGGAAGGAGGGAGGGAGGAAGGGGTCTCCGTGACGCCGCCACTGCTAGAGGGAGAGGAAAAGATTGTCAACGGTGCATCCACCCTTCCTTCTTTTCCTCCTCCTCCTTGAGCTGCTGTTGTTCCTGCTGCTGCTGCTGCTGCTGCTCCCGATGTTGCTGCTGTTGCTGCTGCTGCTGCTACTGTTGCCTTGGACCTCAACCCCAACAGTAGAGATGCTATGGCTAGCACCACCACACCTCTTTCCTCCGGTTGCATGGATGCCCACGCCCTTCTCAGGGTCAACTCTATAGGCCGATCTCCCAGCACGACTTGAGCTCCAACGTCTTGGGAGGCTTGGCGCGCCACGCGAAACTCCTGGAGAGGAAAAGGAGTGAGGACATTGTAGAGGGGAGGGAATAAGGAAGGGATGGAGGAAGAGAAGAGTTACTGGCTTGACCGTGACTTAAACGTACCTCCCCGAATTGAATTTTCAACAGTTTCCCCAACTGCTTGACAGCTGCCACTAGAAAATACTGAAGGAGGAGGGGACCGCGACCGCCCGCAAGGCGGATGGAACGCTCCAGCGCCTGCGCTTTCTGATCTAAATTTGAGGAAGAGGAGGAAGACGACGATGGCGATGAAGAGGACGAAGGACCACTGCTGCCGCTACTGCTGCTGCTGCTGTCACAGCTGCGGACACCAAACAGCGCCGTCCGCAGCAGTGTAGGCAAACTAACGTCCTCTAACAACCTCGAGTCGTTCAAGGCCGTCAGCCCGCTTCGACTTTTACACATCTCCAAAACCACATTACAAGGTTGTACCTCCCTAATAACTCTCGCCACGGCGGCTGCACTTTCGCTGGAAGTATGTGCGGTGCCAATCAGGTAGATCTCTTCGGGTTCGCTGTAGAGGTCGCCACGACGGTCTTTGTAATCAGGACGGCGAGTAATAATGGTAAGGATGCCTTGATCAATCAAATCTTGGAGGCCCGCGGCATGGGGTGGGGTAGGGTAGGTGGTTGTGGAGCGAGGAGGAACAACTTTCGCTACGGAGGAGGAGGAGGTGGTGGTGGTGGATGGTGAGGGCGAGGATGAGGAAGCGGAGGAAGGGAGGGAGGAGGAGAAGGAAGACGATAAGGCGGAAGCTTTTGAGGCAACAGTAACGGCAGCGGATATGGGTGGCCGGGTAGCCCAGGGAGAGAAGAAAGAGGGCACGAATGCTTCGGTCTCGCGGAGGACAAGGAATAGGAATAGCACGGGGAGGAGGGTCAGGAATGAGGAAGGCTGATGAAGATGACGAAGCATCAGCCGCTTGTCTTTCCGACTCATTGACTTCGTTGACGCCCCCGCCTGCATGTGGACGACAAGCAGGTTCCTTATACGTACACCAAGTAGCTGGTTCTGTCTGTGTGTTTGCGGGGAGGAAAGAGTGTGTTTAGTCAGCACGCGCGTGGCTTCATCAGCCGTTGGATGACGCCTTCGTTGCATGTCGGATGGAATCGAAAGTAAGTCGGAGTTTTTGATGGCATGTGATCACGCTTGCGTCGATACATGTCGAGCAAATGAGCAGTAGCGCTTCCAATCATGGGTGGTCACTTTTTGAAATTGTGGCTTTGTTTACAGACCCTCTTTTTTTTGTCACTCCCCTCTTCGCCTACCAAACGTGCCATCCCACAGCCAGAACCACCTACACCAAATCCTCATATGCCTATATTAGGAACGAGTACATATTTTTATTACCCTGGTACTAGTTGTGCGTTAAATTTATGACCAGAGAGAAAAAATGAAAGGTAGCAGAATGGCTATATTCCTGAAACCTAGCTGGTCCATCCTCCGCTGTATATCACATTGGTTGACATACATCTCTCCATTACTCTTCACCCATCCACGGCATATGAGCTAAGGTTTAAATAATCAGGTTCGTTTTCTGATAACTACTTTATTTTTTCTTCACTTCATCGATGCTACAACAAGTAGTACACCATACATGTGGCCTAGTCCAAGATCGTGACACATCCAACCATTCTAGGGCAATATCTCATCTACGAATTATACGAACGTCACCTCCACTTCTCCACACGGGTTCTGCCTCACCCACTTCCGCAACGCCTTGTCCATGGTGTCATTCCCTGCGACTGTAAACTGGTCTGGAAGCGACCCGTACAAAGCCTCCCTCCACGTAATCCCCGCCGGATAGACTTTATGAATTTTCACCTGCACGTGTGTCAAGTCCCAGGACCCGTCCAAGAGCTTCCGTCGGTAGCTCGGGCGTTTACGAGCCCACACAGGCTGGTGCTCAGCGCCATACAAGTCTAGGATCGCGGTGTGTAGCCGAGCCACCGTCAAGGGCTCTCGGACAAATAATGATCGGAACTCGAATGTGGACCGTTCTCTGATGTAAAGATGGTGAATCGTCACTGATTCGGCCAAATTTGTGCCCTCCTCGGTTTCTCTCCCATCCGCTCCCTCTGTTGCGGGAACCTGGCAGGCGCAGGGCCGGTGCATGTTCTTTGCCGCCGAAAGTGCTCTGTACTTTTCCCCCCGCCTCGTCCGATCTGCGAGATGCAAGCACAGGCGACATTCAGGACCAACGGTTCCAATGTCAATCAAAGCCAGGAATTGGTCGGATGGTCCATCAATCTTCCAAGCCAGCATCTCATCATATGCAGTATCGTTCTGCATCAGGTAGAGCATGCGCTCCGCGACTTGTGGAAGGGCCGCCTCGTTTTCAATATGGATGATGGAATTATCACTGGGCGCGAAATCCTGGATGTTGGGAGCGCCGATCACGACGGGAACTGCACCGAAATTGAGGGCTTGCAAGTATTTTTCGGTGACGTAATCGAGCTCCTCACTGTTTTCGAAGGCTAAGGAGAACTTGATCGTCGGCAAGATTGTGTCCTTGTGGATGTCTGGCTGATTGTTGGCGCAGCGCCCATGGGAGTGGACGGTCACATTGTGTGCTTCCAATGCTTGAAGAGCCAAGAGGCGAAAGGACTTAGCGCCGCAATTGCTGGGTGGAGGAAAGGAGAGAATAAGCGTAAGAGATGGGAGGTAAATGAGTACGAGGAAGGAAAACTTCCTCAGCACGAGTCACAGAGGCAGTCATCCCACGCATGATACTAGAACATTCCCACCATTATACCCCTTGCTACGAAAGTAAGCATACCTGATGAATGCTGCGGCCACGTTCTCTTTCTCCGCCCCCGGAACAGGTGGAAGCTTCATGGGGTTGAAAAACACATCGTCTGGCGGAGACCAGCCAAAGTAGACGCACGGGACCTCCGAGTCCAAGCGCGGGGTCATGACAATCTCAAAGCCACTCGCGTGGGCAGTTTCTACCTCCGAATCTGGGTAATTGGTGTAGCTTTCCATGGTCCACTTCACCAGAGGAACATTTGGCCACGTTTGATCGTAACTGGCATCATAAGCGCCATAGTCGTCCCCACTTGAATAGATGCACTTCAGATCGCACCTCCCAATATCGACATTATCCGCATTCTTATGCACTCGAATGGGCGACTTTTCGAAATCCCGTCGTCTTTCAGAGTATTGCAGTTGGTCGGCAGCTTCCAGGAAGGCCTCGCAAGTTTGACCAGCAGGAGCGACAGGTACGGATGGAGGCGGAGTCTTGATCCTCTTTTTCTTCGTTGCCGTGGCCACAATTTCTTCCTTCGATACAGCACCTAATGCAGCTGAGGGCACGTCTGCTGCAGTTTTTGCTGCTGCTGCTGCTGCTGCTGCTGTCGGCGATGTCCCTGCTGGCTTCTTGTCGAGCTTCCCACCAAAGGCGGGGATTTTGGCCAACGGCATAGATGCTCCCCGAGCAGGTCTCTGCGTCTTCTCCTTACCATCACCTTCCCCGTCCTCCTCCTCCTCTTCCACGTCGTCTTCCCCAATGGATATCGCACCATCCTCCTTTTCGAGGTCAAAGCCCCCGTTTTGCTCTTTCTCCTTCAAGTCTTCCTCTCCAGACCATGCCTCCCCCTTCTTTTGATATTTTGCCTCCTTGTTATCACGCCGCAAACTTGTTTCTCGTCTCTTTCGCCCTGCCTCCTCCTCCTTCTCCTCCTCCTCCTCCTCCTCCTCTCTAAACCATCTCGTCTCGGTTCCTGTCATATCATCATCATCTACCATGATATCATCATCCTTTCCTCTTCCTCGTCCCAGTATCCCCTTCTCATCAGCCTTCTCCTCTCTCCTTTCCACCACTCCCTCCTCCTTCTCCTACCCCTCCTTCCCCCGCTCCGAGGATGACATCCAACAAACCCGGATG
>Ga0160419_100513_pt1 | contig 24218 bp, 35 predicted proteins | sample CelAP2metagpilot_2_FD_108196 | JGI IMG/M metagenome (GOLD analysis project Ga0160419, IMG submission 108196) | Phycosphere-associated microbial communities from Cellana algal ponds in Kailua-Kona, Hawaii, USA - Cellana AP2-4-25 metagenome pilot ... | reverse complement strand
GGGGGGGGGGGGGGGGAGGGGAAGGGAGGGAGGGAGGGAGGGAGGGAGGGAAGGAGGAAGGGAATAAGGGGCAGGAAGGAGGGGTGAGAAGGAGGGAGGAAAGGAGGGAGTAAGGGAAGAAGGGAAGGAGGGAGGGAAGGAAGGAGGGACTGGAAGGAGGGAAGGAGGGAGGGAAGGAGGGAGGAAGGGAAGAAGGGAGGGAAGGAGGGAACGAAGGAGGGGGTGAGAAATATGCAAATGATGGTGTGGAGGGCCTCGAAGGAGGAGGGAGGGAGGGAGGGAGGGAGGGAGGGAGGGTGTATCGGCGTTAGGGTCGCTTACAAGTCAGCGCGGGTGCTTCCTACTTGAGCGATCTGTGGTTTTGGGAATGCGAGGGATCGATGGGTGGGAAAGAGTGAGTGGATTAAGCATGGGAGCCTTAGAAGAAATGAGAACACATTAATCAAGATCTAGGAGAAGAGGAGAGAGACAAGAAGAAGAACAAGAACAATCATCCGTGATCCCTGCTCTCCCTCCCTCCCTCCCTCCCCACCTTGATATAAAATCCTTTCAGATGCAACACGATGTCCACGGCGGTAGGCGCGTATTTCTCATGCAGGGGTTTGTAAGCTTCTTCTTGTTCAGCCTCGGGGAGATGCTGCACTTGGCTTTTTACCTAGGAAACGAGGGAGGAGGGGGTGAGGGGGGATGGCGAGGTCAACATGGAACGTAGACGTGGAAGAGAAGTACAAAAAGGTAAGAACTTGACATGATTCGTCAATTCAATTGTATGCTAGCGTCCTTTAAGTCCAACTCCCTGTCCTTTCCTCTTTCCCCCTCTCCCTTCCTCCCTCCCTCCCTCTGCTCTCTCTCCTTACGTACGTAGCGGTAATGAAGATAAATGGGAAAGGCCCGTGACCAGAAGTACACAGAACGTCTAGTACCCTCATCAGTCTGATACCTATAAGTCCCTGCGGCGCCGCCCATGCCCAATGCGAAGAGGGCTGTGGAAGAAGGAGGGAGGGAGGGAGGGAGGGAGGGGAAGGGAGGGGAAGAGAGATAAAGGTTGGATCGAGGTCAGTTTTGGACACGGGAAGTGTGCGTGAATTTAAGAGTGCTTACCTACACGTGTATTCATCGTAAGCACACGCCTTAAGCAAAGAGAGAGAAAGAATAGACAGAACGTGTACTCAAAATGCACTTTTTTTGCTTACGTACCACCAGGCCAGAGCTTCAGGGACCGGGGAACGACGCGGGCAGCAGCCATGTCAATGCTTAGTCGTTGCCCGAGCCTGCGCGCGACTGAATTGGAAGCAGAGGATGCTATTTTTGTGCCTAGATAGTTTGAGTTTTGTTAATGTGGGTGTATGGGTTGTGAAGTGACTGCGGAATGCGCGTGGCAAATCAGAGGCTCCGAGTCCGATATCGCTCGAAAAAGACGCAACGCTGCTTCTTTCGCACACGACAGGACATCTCATAGCAAATGTCAACGTACGACACACAGCCAGCGACCCGCCTCGAGACATCACGCTCGCCTGTAGTCACCACCACGATGCAGCACGAGGTCCTCCTGGCTGCACTGGGCATGCCAGGGGATGTCATTGTACCTGCCTACCCCACTTCCTCCGCCTCCTCCGCCTCCTCAGGCGGCATGACCTACGCCGTGGCCCCCGACATAACATTTCTCTGCGCAGGTGCGAAAGGCTGGAGGGAAGGGAAGGTAGAGGTATGGCGAGGCGGAAGGATGAGCCGGTGCCTGATGCACGACCAAGGCATAAGGAAAGGAGGGAAGGAAGAATGGGGAGGCGACAGCAGTCTCGTGGTACCGCCATAGAATAGAACGTACTCCATTTATAATCGCTCCCCTCCACGTCATTCACGTCCTTATACAGCGGAAAAGGAAGCGATCAATCGCATCGTCTGCCTGGGCGGGGCCTACCAACGTCTGCAGTCCTTCGTGGATGCCCACCGTTACGGAGGAGGGAGGGAAGGTGGGAGGGAAGGAGGGAGGGAAGGAGGCGACAGCAGGAAAGGCAGTTTGTACCTGCAAGCCTTGGCGGTGGGGATGGAGGAAGGGGTGCTGCGACGGTAGGTCCCTCATGTCCCATTTGTCCCTCCTTTTAACATGTCTGTCCAATCTCCCTCCCTCCCTCCCACTCAACCCGTCCCTCCCTCCCTCCCTCCCTCCCTCGCTCCCTCTGCCAGGTACGAATCCACTTTGGCCCGTCTGGAGCGCGAAATGGCAGCCGATCCGCGTCTACCTCTCTCGCACATACAGCACACTTTAGGTCGGGAGGGGGGCTTCCCCCTCCTCCTGCCGGTGCTCGTGGGCTTGGTCGACAAGGTGGAGAGGCGGAAGTATCGGTGAGGAAGGGAGGGAGAGAGGGAGGAAGGGAGGGAGGGAGGGGGGGGGGGAGGGAGGAACTAAGAAACATTTTGTCTCTGACTTCACATCACGCCCGATCTCCTTCCCTCCCTCCTTCCCTGCCTCTTTCCATCTTTTCTGCAGAGGTTCCCGGGTGCTAGAGCTGCTGCAGGATGATGCGTCCTCCGGCTCGCCGTTGATCGGGGGCGCCATGTTGGAATTGCTGGGCCGGGTGCAGGTAGGGAGGGAGGGAGGGAGGGAGGGAATGAGTTGGGAAAATGGTGTGCGTCAGGCTGCGTTTGCCTGCGCCGATGGTCGAGGGAGGGAGGGAGGGATTGTCAGAAAGAGAGGGAGGGATTGTTAAAAAGAGAGGGAGGGAGCGAGCGAGCGGGCGAGGGAGGGAGGCAGAGAAAGGAAGCGCTCCCCACCGAGGAAGAGGCAACTTGCTTGCTATGAGAATGGGCGTGGAATCAGGGGGCGTACTTACTCCGCAATGCCCTCCCTCCCTTCCTCCCTCCCTCCCTCCCTCCCTCCCTCCTTCCCACCTGAAGTCGGCTCGTCCAAAAACAAGATGGCGGGGTTGGACAACAACTCCGTTGCCACCGCCACCCGCTTACGCTCCCCGCCCGAGATTCCTCGAATCAAGCTATTGCTGCCCCCGATCAAGGCATCTGCACACCCCTGCAACCCGACATCGAGCAAGATGCTTTCCACCTTCTCGTCTTTGATGTGGCTCTGAATCTCCTTGGGCATCCGCACCATGGCATGGAACCGCAAATGCTCCCTTACGGACAGCGTGGGGAAGAACAAGTCGTCCTGGTACACGTAGGCCGTGAGACCGAAGAAGGTGTTGTCTGCGGGCTTGCCATCCACGAAGACGTGGCCATCAAATTTCTGGTTCCGCAGAGAAATGCAATCGAGAAGGCTCGACTTGCCGGCGCCTTGGGGAAGAAGGGAGGGAGGGAGGGAGAAGAGGTAAGACAAGCCGCAATTTGGAACATGAACTGAGAACCAAGAAGATCAAAATGACCCTTCTCACCCCTCCCTCCCTCCCTCCCTCCCGCCCTCCCTCCCTCCCTCTCTCCAGCCCTACCTGACGCTCCCATCAAGGCCATCATATTCCCAGACCGGACCGAGCCTGTAACTCCTTCCAAAATCGTCTGTTTTACCGTCACACTTTTACCACTGGCGCCCCGCCGGGTGGCGGTCGCCGACAGATTTAATGTCCATCCTAAATGTGTACCGCGTATAACAGGCTTCTTCCCATCCGGAGTAGTGACAAGGGCCATAGGCGACTGGGGGGCAAAGAGGAGGAGGAAGAGATGGAGAATCGGTGAGAATTTAGATGTTAAAACGATTCGACAAGAGAACAAAGGGGGGAAAGTGCGTTGGGTAGGGAGGGAAAAAGGGAGAAGAGGGCCATCGGGGAGGACGGCAATGCAAAGAAAAGAGGAGGCAGGCACGCACACGTATACCTCTCGCTCGTCCAATGATGGCGGCGGTCGCTTTTTGACAATCGGCTGTCATACGCCTCCCACTCACTATCTCATTCCCTTATCTGCCTCCCTCAAGCCGCTACTCGCCAACACAACACCTACCTGGACACGCGAGTCCTCTTCCCCTTCCTCCATGGCCTTGATCTCCATCGCACCCCTCTCACGCGTTGCCATTGCTGCCGCGCGGGGTAGTGGCGGTGAAGCTGCGATAGTAGTAGCCGCTTGGCTGGGTGGCGGGGGGAGCTATTTCGTCCTTGTTTTTCTCACGCGATCACAATGCCTGCAGCAAGGCAGACACGCACACCTGCCGCTGACTTTCCAAGGGAGAACGCTGTGTGTGGTACGACCATTATGGGTAGACGTGAGCTGTAAATGTATGCACATGCATATATGTCGGAGACAGAGAAGGGAGATGGGAGAGAAGGGAAAGACAAGCTGCATTATCCCATTTGCACGTTGGGCAGACCCAACGGAATGTAGGGACATAAATGTGTATTCGTCGATGTAAATAAGAAACTAAGGATGAGCTGTTTTGCCATTAGCCTGCCACCCAGAGAGAAAGAAATAAAATAAGTGCATCAGAGAGTGCCGTTGAGTTCAGAGGCTTGGAGTGCGTGTCAGAGGAAACTTAGAGCAGAGGAGGATATCTCTTACGACATCCCTACGACTCCTTCTCGGGGAAGGGGCGAAAGGGGTGTTGCTTGTCGGAGTCCCCCCGTGAATTCTCGAGAGACAGGTGCAGGGAGCGACAGGCTAGTGGGATGTATAGTTTGAACAAGGATAGAGAGCACCATGTCCTACACACGGCCTGGACTTGGGGGAGGGAGGGCGATCTGTGCAGAAAATACGTTGACGATTCAAGCAGCCGTTCAAAACCAGTGCGCGAACAAGAGTGGAGGGCCAGCAGCTCACGACCCACTGAAGTTGCCTCTTGTGTGCCACAAATGCGCGGCCTGTATCTACAGTCTGTCCTCAGAGGCCGGCAAAACAACTGAAGCAGGACTGAATCAACCTACTAGGGAATATGGAATCATTACGTCTCGCGTGCGCCTGTTTTGTCTCTTTGGTTGCCAGCAAAGAAGGATCATCATCACCATCACCACTATCATCATAATTCATTTCACACCACACCACATAATCCACAGCTCAAGCTCTTGAGACAAAGCAAGCCAACGAGCATGCCGCCTAAAGGCAAGGGCAAGAAGGGAAAGCGCCGCGGGGACAGCAGTGACGAGGACGATGACCGTTCACAAACTTCGGCATCAACGACAGGTCAGCAGCAGCAATCGCACAAAGGAGGAGGCAAAGGAGGAGATGCCGCAGCGGCATCGAAGCGTGAAGCGCTCAAGGCGAAGCGCGAGGCACGCAAGAACAAGGGTGGCAGCGGCGGTGCTGGGGGGAAGAAAGGGGTTGTAGACTCTGACGATGACGAAGACCACCTCGCCGCAATGCTGAAAGGGATGGTAAAGAACGGTGCCAGTGACGATGATTCAGAAGAGGAAGAGGTAGAGCCCAAGCCTGCCGCACCTGCTTCCAAGAAAAAAAAAGGGAGGGCGGGAAAAATTGTGGCTCCTGGTCGTGGAGGATTTGCGGCTCTGGGTGGGAGCAGCGATGAGGAGGAGAGCAACGGCGACGGTGGACACCCTGTTCCAGTGAAGAAGGCCTCGGGTTTTGGAGCGTTAGGAGACGACAATAGCAGCAGCAGCAGTGCCAGCGAATCTGAAGAACCTGCTCCTTGTGATCCTTCCGCAGGGCCGGGGCCAGTGCTTCTGGCGGACGAAGACTCGGAGGATGAAAGACGTCGGCAGAAGAAAAAGGGAGGAAACGGCGGAAGGAAGCAGCTGCAGCGGCAGCAGCAGCAGCAGCAGCTGAAAGCCAAGGAGATGAAGCCTGAAGATCCTGTGTCAACGTCGCCACCTTCGCCCTGTCCTGTTTCTGTGGGTAAAAAAGCCCCTCCCCCGCCGCCGGATGCAAAGCCGTCGTTCGCAATGGAGGACGAGGATGAGGAACGAGGAAATGGAGGGGAGGAGAAAAAGAAAGAGAGGAAAATTAAGAAGAAGGAGAAGGAATTCGATAGTGACGACGAGGAGGCGGACGACGGAAAGAAGAAGAAGAAGAAGAAGGAGAAGAAGGAGAAGAAGGAGAAGAAGAATGAGAAGAAGGAGAAGAAGGAGAAGCAGGCCGGGAGCAGCTTGGACAGGGAAGAGGAGAGAGGCGGCGATGACCTCTACTCAATTTCGACAGGCATGGATAGTCTGCGTCTTACCTCTCCCATCCCCTCTCCCTCGGCCCCTGCCCCCATCCCTGTCCTTCCCAAGGCCACTACTACCCCAGCAGCACCAGCAGTAGCACCAGCAGTAGCAGCAGAAGAACCTGTAAAGCCCAAAAAGAAGCTCGATAAATTTGCCGCAAAGCTAGCAGCGAAGGCCGAGGAGGCTAAGAAGAAGGAGGCAGAACTTGCCAAGCTGAGGGCTCAAGTCGAGAAGGAGGAAGAGGAGAGTGCGCGTGCAGCAGCGGCAGAAGCAGCAGCTAGAGCGAAGGTAGCGGCGGAGGAGGCGTCGAAGCGGAAGGAGATAGAGGGAGAGAGTGCAGATGGCGAAGAAGAAAAAGAGGAAGGGGTGGAGGGAGGGAAAGGGGGGGAGGTGGACGCACAGTTCATGCACGACGAGGGGTGGGTGGAGGACTTCGGAGGGGGCAGTATCGAAGTGGTAATTCGCGAATTAAAGGAGAAGCTGGCCGAGCCTTCGCTATCGGGGAAGATGAAAAAAAGGTTGGAAAAAGAATTGGCGTCGGCGGAACGTGAGCAGGAGTATCAGAAGGCGGCGTTGAAAAGCTCGGCTGAAGGGGCGCAGTTCGCCTGTTCCCAAATGACCGTCAATGAGAACGACCCTCAATGGATGAATGCCCTCGACATAAAGATACCCGATTTCTCCATCTCGGCGCACAACAAGGAGTTGTTTCACAATTCGTCTTTAAGCATTGCACATGGGCGACGGTACGGTTTTGTGGGGCCGAACGGGCAGGGGAAAACGACGTTGTTGAAAATGATCGCGTCCCGGGACCTGAAGATCCCTCCAAGGATTGATGTGCTGTACGTGGAGCAGGAGGTGGTGGCGGATGAGACGCCGGCGGTGGAGGCTGTGATGAGGGCAGATAAGGAACGATGGGCGCTGTTGAAGGAGGAACAGGCGTTGTTGGCGAGTCTTGACAAGGAGGCTAACGAGGAGAAGGATGCCCGGCTGGCTGAGGTTTATGAGCAGATGGCGGCGATTGGCGCCGACCGGGCCGAGGCCAAGGCCAGGCGAATCTTGTATGGGTTGGGGTTTGATGAGGCAATGCAAGTGAAGCCTACGAAAAATTTTAGTGGTGGGTGGAGAATGAGGATCAGTTTGGCCAGGGCGTTGTTTTTGGAACCAACGCTGTTGATGCTTGATGAACCCACGAATCACCTGGACCTGAATGCGGTGATTTGGTTGGATGATTATCTGCAGAAGTGGAAGAAGACACTGTTGGTGGTGAGCCATGACCAAGATTTTCTGAACTCCGTCTGCGAAGAGATCTTGCATTTGGATTCGAAGAAAATCGTGCAGTACAAAGGGAACTATGATGACTTTAAAGAGATGGAGGAGCAGAAACGCAAGGGACAGCAACGTGCATGGGAGAAGCAGGAAAAGATGCTCAAGGCGCTTAAGTCGCAGGGACAAAGCAAAAGCAAGGCAGAGCAGACGGCCAAGGCGAGGGGTGCGGGGAGGGAGACTGGGGGGGCAAAGAAGAAGAAAGGGGATGCCGTCGCGACGGGGCAGGAAACGAACGAGGTCAAGACATTGATCGAGCGGCCGAGGGAGTACACGGTGCGGCTTGAATTCCCCGATGTCCTCCCTCTCTCCCCTCCCGTCGTCGAGGTCAAAGACGTCACATTCCGCTATGCGGGCAACCCGTGGATATTTGAAAATTTGAATTTTGGGATTGATCTTGACAGTCGAGTGTGTATTGTCGGGCCAAATGGGTCAGGGAAGTCAACGTTGCTGAAGCTGGTGACGGGGGCGTTGGAGCCGACTCGGGGAGAGATAAGAAGGAACCCGAAATTGAGGATGGGGATTTACAATCAGCATTTTGTGGACCGATTGCCGATGGAGCTAAGTCCAGTGGATTACCTGAGGGGGTTGTTCCCGGAGGAGACGTACCAGAGCGTCAGGAATTTGCTAGGTCGGTATGGGTTGCAGGGACATGCGCACGAGATTCCGAATCGGGATTTGTCCGGGGGGCAAAAAGCGCGGGTGGTGTTTGTGGAGTTGAGTTTGATGGCGCCTCATATTTTGTTTCTCGACGAGCCCACAAATAATTTGGATATTGAGACCATTGATGCCTTGTGTGAGGCGATTAATGAATTCAATGGTGGGGTGGTGTTGGTGTCGCATGACGCACGGTTGATCGAGGCGAGTGGGTGTAGAGTGTGGATTGTGGGGGAAAATAGGGATGTGGTTCAATTCGCGGGTGAGTTCGAGGATTATAAGATGGAGCTATTGAGGAAGATGGAGGCACATATGCAGGAGGAGGAGGATAGGAAGGAAGCAGCAGCGGTGGCCAGGAAAGAGCGGTTGGCATCCAGGGGATTGGGAGGCGCAGGGAGGGAGAGGGGGAAGTAGGGATGAGAACAAAGCGAAATTGAGAACAGGACACTGAAAAATAGTCGGACACAATGAAGCTGAAGAAATCTATGTGAAACATGAGGTGCGATGGGTTTTGTCTGCTGTAGTACTGCTCTTGGAAGAGGGAGGAGGAAGATGCAGGGGACAGGAAAATATGTAATGTCATTTTTTGCGCATACTGAGGCTGCTAGGGTGTGCACCATATTTTGGAAATCACATCATGAAAGTGAGCAAACGATCAAGTATTTTTAGGTAATACGTGTCAGTTTCCATCTCCATTCCTACGTCTCATATTTCCTTTCCTGTGGCATCGTTGAAAGGCATGCACCGCAAAAGCCTTGCAGCAAACCACACAAACTCACTATTCATAAAAAAAGTTTTCATACCTGCTCATGGTTTGCTTCTGCGCAGATACTAGAGCGGCATGGGCCGGGTGTGTGGCTGCGAGGTTAGGTGGGGAGGCAAAAAAGAATAGAATTACGAGGTAAATAAAACGCTGCTTCACCGAGCAGTCAGCTTTCAAGTCAATTTTATATCCTCCACTTATTTGTGTTCCCTAGTACGCAAAAAGCGCGGCCCATGCAAGATCCTGTCGCTGCCCTACTTCTGCCCCAGCCCCTCGCCGCAAGCCGAGCTAAAAGAAGAGACTGGCTGACCAGACAAGAGAGCGACGACTCTATCCCACAGCGTGTTGTTTTGATGATGAGATGCGTCTTATGCTAATGGTTTTCCTCAGGCTTGCATGCCGTTTCTACTGCTTCCTGTCTCAGGGCAGGGGGCCAAGCCCGGAATTTTGATGATCTTCGCACTTGGACCCGATCGACTTTCTTGTGTGGTTGTAGCTAGCACATACAGCATCGCCACGCCGTCCCTAAAGATCTTGGAAGTTTAAAAGGTGCCACAGCTCTTACAGGAGCAAGGTACAGCTTCCTGCACTCTATAGGCTGCAGCAAGATAACTCAAACCCACCACAGCAAGCGCCACGCAGCCAAATGCACCCTGCCCGAGCCAGACGGGCCTACTTGCTCGTTGCCCTGAAAGGAGCGAGTAGGATCATCGTCGTCCAGCTGTGACTAATGCTATCATGTCCACCCACCAGATGCATAAAGAAAAACATTATCCATACGCTTCAACCCCTCTTCTTCCTTTCTTCCCATCCGCCCACCAGAACCATGGTCAAGACTGCTGCCGTCGGCCTCCTGGCCTTGGCCGGGCTCACCTCTGCCTTTGTGCCCACCAACACGAACCTCCGCATGTCTAACAAGTGGGTGACCAAGGCCAAGGACGCCTCCTTCACCCGCAACCTGATGATGAAGCTGGGCGCGGGTGAGAAGGTCATCCTCATTGGTGTGGCCGCTGACTCCGGGTGCGGCAAGTCCACCTTCATGCGACGCCTGACCAACATATTCGGCGGAAGCAACGTTGGGCCCTTGGGTGGTGGCTTCGACAACGGCGGATGGGAAACTAATACGCTTGTGTCCGACACCACCACTGTTATTTGCCTGGATGACTACCATGCCAATGACCGTGGGGGCCGCAAGATCACGGGCCGCACTGCCCTTGAGGCGGCGGAGCAGAACTTCGACCTCATGTACGAGCAGCTTAAGGCCTTGAAGGAGGGCAAGACGGTGGCCAAGCCCATCTACAATCACGTCAACGGCACCTTGGACAAGCCAGAGGATGTAGTGCCCACTCCTATTGTCATCGTCGAGGGGCTGCACCCTTGGTATGATGCCCGTGTGAAGGACCTCTTGGACTACACTATCTACCTGGACATCTCCGACGAGATTAAGCGTGCCTGGAAAATCCAGCGTGATATGGCTGAGCGTGGCTGGACTCTGGACCAGGTGGAGGCCGAGATTGAGAAGCGCAAGCCCGACTTCAACAAGTTCGTGGGCCCCCAGAAGGAGGTCGCCGATGCCGTCATCCAGGTCCTCCCCACCGAGCTGACCAACGACCCGGAAGGCAAGATCCTCCGTGTGCGTCTCATCCAGAAGGATGACGGGAAATACGAGCCCGTCTACCTGTTCGATCAGGGCTCCACAGTCTCGTGGGTGCCCTGCGGGAAGCAGCTCACCTGCTCTTACCCCGGCATCAAGTTCGGCTCCGGCCCTGACCAGTGGTTCAACAACGCCGTGAACATCGTGGAGATGGACGGCCAGTTCGACAACTTGGAAGAACTGTCTTACGTGGAGAAGCACCTCGGGAACACGGCCTCCAAGTACGCAGGAGAGATCACGGCGCAGATGTTGAAAAACAAGGGGGCTCCGGGTAGCTTGAACGGCTCGGGCTTGTTCCAGACAATCGTGAGCTTGAAGATTAGGGAGGTCTACGAGAAGCTGAGCGGAAAGAAGGTGGATGCCTCGGTGAAGGCGCCGGTGGCGGCTTAAATTGATTTTTGAGTTTATCTATGGGTTCGTATGTTTGGGGTGAATTGGAGGCGAACAAGGGTGTGTGTGAGAGTAAAAGAGTGAGAGAAAGGAACTGCTTCCTGTCCAGTTCTTCTTCCCTCGCCTCCCTCTATTCCCCTTTTCTGCTTCAGGAACAAGACGAACAAAATTATGTGGTGTTTTTGTCTGTTCTGTGTGTGTGCGCATGAATACTTATTCTCCCTTTTTGGTACTGAGGTGGTGAGATTGTGAGAGCGGAGGAACAGTCGGTGAAGTGAGAAAGAACGTGAGAGAAACACATCAAGATAAGGGAATGTCTTCTCGTTCTTGTTGGTCTTCTCTCAGTGGTCAATCACAGAGGCATGGATGTCTCATCCTTTGATGTTTTTCCTCTTTTTTCCCCAGTTCTTGTACGGTTCCAGTCTCACCAGCAACAACATAAGGAAAGAATTAAAATAAGAGTAATATTCAAAAACGAAATTGGGAAATCAATCAGGAAACGATCTTCCTACATGCGCCTCTTCAGGGAAGAGATCGTTGTAAAAGGCATTTTCCGAAGCAACCAAGACAGCACGCATATCGGCACGTACCCACAAATCCAGACTCCCTTTATTTGTTACATACTTTACATGCATCAAGTGGTGGCCAACTACATCATATTTGTGATGGTCCATTCTATCACGTTTCCCTTTGGCTAACTACACACTCTCCCCCACACCTTACAAGCCAACTCCTTTACCCTTTTCTCCCTCCCTGCCTACTCGTCCATGTACCGCGACAGCAAAAAATACGTCGCATCGTAACAAGGCAAAATTACACTGGCGACAGGCACGGCCCTTAGCAAAGTAAATCCTAGGCCTGAATAAAGGGAACGGATGCCACCCTGTCCATAGCTGACTCGGAAACAGTCGGTCATGCCGGTGTACTTGTTGTGTCCTGGGGCCAACGCGTCCGCTTGTAGCCTACTTTTTATTACATCCAAAGGGTAAATGACCAGCCAGCCACAGATCCCTGCAAGTGCACCGGCTACAATACGTTGATAAAGGGGCTGAGACTGCATTTGTGGCTGCATTTGCTGCTGCTGGTGGTGGAGGAGAAGGGGGAGGCCAGAGCCGGCGGAGGAGGCAGTTGGTGGACGCATAACGCGCTTGAGTCCTTCGTAGGTGCACATATACACGCCACGGCCGCACATTTGGTTGAGAATATCGGGAAGGAATGCACTGGATAGATTGAAAGAGAAAGAAACCGAAGGACATGAAGCTTAGACATTGGTAGTCGACAGAGCCACCCCACCCTTCCCTCCCTCCCTCTCTCCCTCCCCCCTCACCGATAATACCCCGCCACCAGCCCCTTCCGCCGCATACCCGCCAAGATGCTCCAGTATGTAACGCTACTGTTAGTTGCTGTCTGCACCTGTATCTTCACCAACGACGCCGGGCAGGTGATCACACTGATCGCCGCGCCCCCCATAGACCCAGCCAGAAAGTAATCGGAGAGTGTGTTGCCATTTACAATAGTAGCGCAAGGAACACAAGCACAAGCAGCAGCGGAAGCAGCGGCATCTTGAGCCTTCACTTCTAGATCTCGTTGGGCTCGAAGGTATCGCAAGGTGTTATCGTAAACGCCGAAGTTGAGCGTTTGAACCAGGCCTAGAAATCATAAGTAGGGAGGAAGCGATGGAGGGAAGAGATGGAATGAAGAAATGAGACACCTGCCTCCGAATTCTGGTAGTCCCATGTCCACACCTCCGTAGCCCCTTTATATGAAATAATGTCATCCCTGATAAAAGCTCAAACAAAACGCCTCCCTTTGATGTGACCCCCGTCCTCCCTTACCGGTGCTGGCCAGCGGGGGTAAGACTCCCCGAAAAAGTTGCCTCACAACTTTGAACGGGTTCCGCCCTGCGCTTCCATCCAGTAAAGAGACCTGAGCCCCCGAGCCGTATACTTGCATTTTGACCTTCAATGTGTCGAGAGGATAGCCTGTCAAGACCCCTATTACCCCGGCGACGAGCCCGGAGGCAAACCCTAGGACTCCTTCTTGGTTGCTGGCCAGGCTGGTCGACATGAGGAGTGGGTTATCGTCCTCAGTAATGCCGTGCGTGGAGGTCTTTTTTATTGAGTCGAAAGAGGAAAGGGACAGGTAGCGATGAGCATAATCTTGCATTTGCTGGAGTGCCGGCTCACATGCACTGCCCGCTTCCCCGCCCGGCGCTTCCGCTTACGGCCCGCTGTACTGGCATGTAAACGAGAGACACGCCGCCCTATGTCAGAACCTTCTATCTTATTACATTATACACACACAGAGACAGCATTACGCACTGCGATTGCTACCCCTAAACTGCGTTTCTTGTCCGTCTAATCTACTCGTCTCGAGCTCACGAACCCCCTTCCTCCGCGCACTTACCACCTTGCTGACCACATCCAGCTCGCCAGCCACAACTCTTGTCATCGTGGCTTATCCAGTCCCACGATTGGATCCTGGTACAGCTAGCGGTAGTGGTGATGGTCCGTAAGACGTGAAATTAGCGCGCCTGTGTCGGGATTGTGACCAAGAACAAAATGAATACGCGTGAAAAGCAGTGACGTGAGCGGGTTTCGCCACCGCGAAAAGCGATTGCGATTGCTGCGGGATTTCGTCCACTCTTCAGCTGAGGCATGTTGTGTCTCAAATTTCATCCCTTCTCACCTACACACATTTTACATCGATAGGATCGCAGACCGGGAGAATCATTTGCTGTGCTGGCGTGCATTCGCTGTGTGTTTGCAGCCTTTCTTCCCCCAACACTATCATCTTTTGTCATCCGCTGTAGAGATTGATAACAAGTCAGATTTCTTGTGCCAGACACACTAGACCACTGCTCAGCGGCATCTGAAGCCAAGTCGGTAGTACCAATCGCACCATGGATGCCGCATCTGCTGCTTGTGCGGCGGCTGATGTACCTGCCGCAATCCCCGCGGCGGATGGACTCCCACCGCTTATCCGGCCGCATTTAGTTAAGAAGACTAAGATGGGACGCAAGATTACAAGCCTGGCCCAGACACACAAGAGACATCCCTTGAGAAAAGCTGTGTGCAGAATCTACTCATGGATGGACGTCTTCATTGATTATCTTGAAAGTGTTGTGAACAAGAACACGGTGGTGAGTTACTTCGTTTCCTTGGCGCTTTTGCTGGGCTTCGACGATGACACGGCACAGAGGAAGAGTAAATACAAAGAAATCAGAGTTGCAGAACAGAGGATGAGCTTAAAAGATGCTGCGCCGTGCACGCTCGACATTCGCGCGGAAGTCAAGCGGTTTCATGATGCTGTGGGCGAGATGCGAGAAGAGATAGAGAAGGAGCGGCGCAACGCCATCACAAACGGGAGGACCAACTTTGTGGGCAAGAGGTTTTCGTCCCCATGTAAGCATTTGGGTGCCTTTTTGACGGCAGTAGAGGGGAGGTTGGACGAGGAGCAATATGCGAGGGGAGGGGTGGGTGGTGGTGCCGGTGAAGGAGGAGGAGGAAAAGGAGGAGGAGATGGGGGTGGTATTGGTTCTCTGATTGGGATGGGCCTTGGGCGTACACCGGGGCAGAAATGGAAGCAGGCCGGTAACAGCATCAGCAGCGACAATGGCAGTGGTGGCTCAGGTGGTTGCGGTGGAGCTGGAGGGGGAGGAGGAGAGGGTGTAGGAGGGGAAGGAGATGTGTCGTCCTTCGGGCCGAGACAAGGGAAAGAGGACAATAGCAGCAGCAACAAGAAACAGAGGACGGTTTCAACCCTAAGTAACAATAGCAACACTAGTGGCAGAAAGGATGACACCGATGACGAGGTGCAGGTAATTGAATCCGAAGTTAATCAAAAGCAGCACCAGTACCAGCATCAGCACGAGCAGTACCAGCAGTACCAGCAGTACCAGCAACAACAACATCAGTATCAGCAGCACCGACAGCAAGGGGGGAAAGTGGTAAACGACGGGGTGGAGAGACGAGGAAAAGGAGACGACGAGGAGGAGGAGGACGAGGAGGAAGAAGAGGAGGGGTTGGGGGAGAAGGAGAAAGCGAATGAGACGAAACAACAAAACAAAAAGGTCAAGAAGACCAGCGCTTTGAAGCGAGAGAACAAGGAGTTGAAAGCGCTGGTCACGAGCTTGCAAAAGAGCTTGGACAAGAAGAGGAAGAAGGTTGCCAGGCTGGAGGAGAGCATGGCAGAGGCCCTTGAGGAAGCGAAGAAGAAGGTTGCGAGGTTAGAGAAGGATGCGGCAGATGCCAAGGAGGAAGCGAAGCAAGCAATGGAGAAGCTGGAGGAGAGACTGAGAGATGAGGTGGACTATCACCGACGGCAGGGGCAGAAGAAGCAGCAGCAGCAGCAGCAGCAGCACGGACGGGGGAAGGAGCTGCGATTGTCCTTGCCCCCCTTACCGCCGCCCATCGTAGGGCCTCCACCACCACCTCCTCCTCCTCCACCTCCACCTCCTCTTTCTTCTTCTTCTTCTTCTTCTTCTTCTTCTTCTTCTCCTCCTCCTCCTCCTCCTCCTCCTCCTCCTCCTCCTTCTCTTCCTCCTCCTCCGGCTTCCTCCTCTTCTCCCCCTGCGCCGTCAACAAGTCCGCCCTCTTCTCCCTCCTCTTCATCCTCCGCCCCACATGCCCCTCGACCTTCCAAGTCGTCTCTTCGCATGCCTTCAGTCCCCGCTGCAACAACCGTTTCATGCACATCAGCATTTGCGGTTGCAGTCACAGCAGCAACAACAGCAGGGAAAATACCCGCTCCCCCGCCGCCGTCTTGCTCCTCTTCTTCGGCCTCTGCCTCGTCGTTGCCGACGGCATCCTCCTCCTTGCGGTCACTGCCGCCGTCGTCCCGTCCGTCGCTTCATTTGCAAGAACCGCAACAGCAACAGCAGCAGCAGCAGGAGTTGCCGGGCAAGAAGAAATTCCCTCCTAAGAAACCCCAGGAGATCCAAGAAAAGAAGCAGCGGAGACAGCAGCAACAGCAACAGCAACAGCAAGAACAACAACGACAGCAGCAGCGGTGGCAGCATCAGGGGGGTAGAGACGGAGGCCCGTTTTACTCCTCACGGCGGTACGAACCTTCTCGTCAGAGCAACAATCGCAACGGCAAAAGCAACGGTAACAGCAACGGTAACAGCAGCAGCAGCAGCAGCAGCAGCAGCATCATTAGCACCCGAAATTATCGCTGTCCGGACCATCACGACCAGATGCAAAGGGCACCAAGTCGAAGTCGGGAACGCAGCGAGGAGCGACTGCCTCGTCGTGAGGATTTCGATCACCATTATCATTACAACCCTCCTCAATCTCACCCTCACCAGCAGCAGCGGAATAAACTGCCGCAGGTGCAGCCCCAGTGGCGAGAGGAGGAGGAGGACCGCAAGCCATTCATTCGATCGGTTGTACCTCAGTCGAAGGCGCCGGCGGGACGAGAAGTAAGAGGAGGAGGAGGAGCAGGAGGGGAGGGAGTGGGAGGAGGGGGAGGAGGGGTGTCCGGATTTATTTAGACGAGACGGCGGAGGGAGAGAAGGAGTGAGAAAAGAATGGCGGAGAGTAGCAAAGGCAAAGAGACAGCGTGTATATGTGTTGCAGTTTGTGTTAGAGTGTATGCGTATAAATGTGTAGTTTTGTTGTGGGCGCAGGTCGTGGCTGCAAACAATGAGGCGCAGACAAAGAAATACTGATGTACAAAATTTTGACTGTGCATGGTTAAGCCTCTCCTTCAATTTCTTTTTCATTTATGAAACGAAGTTGTTGATCCGAGTGGTTGTAAGTCATAAAATACTGAATAGATCAGGCAAAGCTCCGGGGGAAAAAATGACAGTTTCTACTCGGCAAAAACAATCCACAACCCGCACACTACCACACTAACCTGAACAATTAGTGACCAGGAATCCTACATTTTTCATCCTTGGCTTCGAAGTCCTGGTGTGCAAGGCGTTCTTGGTCTTGCCCGTGGGTCTTGTGCAGAGCAAGAGCTAAAAGCACCCTGTGAAGGTCTATCGCTAACTTTTTGAAAAAGTGGGGGCAGGACCGCCCGCGGTCAAAAAAACCACCGCGCGGCAACAACTACCCAAAGACAAAGCAAAGCAAGCAAGCAAACAGTAACCCAACACTCACTCCATCTCTTTCCATCTTCCTCCGTATTGACAGAAGAAACCATACCCCAGTATCATGAGGACCATGGCACCCTGGCTCGTCCACCTGACTCTTGCCCTGGGGGCTGTGTTGATGTGCCTGCCCGGAGCTGCCGCACTCAAGGACACGATCAAGAACCGCATGAAGTTGGCGGACAAGTACATGGACGAGAACCCCGTGGATGAGGGAATGGAAGCCATGGCCCGGTACGGAAGTGGGGTGGATGTGGGTGGGTGCTACGGGGCATCACGAATCAATTGAGGGGGTGATGCGGATGGCTTGGTTCCTCGCGGACCTGGTCATCGAGGGAGAAAGCGAATTGAATGACGAGGTATAGGACCAAAACTTCGAGACACTCACGTTACTATGTGCTGACAACTAAATGCTCGCGGCGAGGCGCGCCAAGCAGCAGGTACTCACCCTCCTTCGCCCCCACTCCCTTCCTCCTCTAGACAACACATGCTGAAGATGCCTGACCCAAAGGAGCGTGAGCAGCTCATGAAGAACATGCAACAAATGGACACAGGCAAGGTCCGCACTATTACCCGTCAGGCTATGGTGAAGCACTTCACTGTCGATGAGCTCGAGTATCTCATCAATATGTATAGGTAAGCCCCCTTCCCTTCTCTTTCTCTCCCCTCCCTTCAGTACCATGTTCGTCGTCTTCAATGCCAAAGCACCAGAAGCTTCTTGAACCAAATGACCAACTGAGGGTGTCACAAGTCAAGCCATAACGCGTTCCCTTCAATTTTTTAGAGGGGGTTCTGCTCCTTCCCTTCCAAAATTGCGAGACGGCCAAGGTCTAATGCAGTGCCTCCCCCGCATAGAGGGTTCGGTGTTTTTCCCTGTCGGAGGGCGCCCGGTACAGCAACGTGGAGTCTAATAAGATGTAGGAGAATAAAGAGGAAATGATCTCATCCATTATACCCCCTCTTCCCCCGTCCCTCTCCTCCCTCCCACCCGCAGCACTCACACGGGTAAGACATTGATGAGCAAAATCGGCGCGTATTCGGCCGAGATTCAGCCTCAGATCGCCGACGTCATGAAGGATATCATGGAGAACAACGTTGTGTTTTACCAGGAGCAGGAGAAGCGGGCGCGGGCCGGTGAGTTGGACCATGTGACTACTGAATTCGACAAGGAGAAGAAGCCGGAGGCAATTCAGTTGCCGCCGATGAATCAGAAGATCAAGGATGGAGTTTACATGGGAAGCAGCATGAAGGATGCCCGGCCAGTGAAGGATGAGGTCTAAATGAATCAACAGAGAAGAGGGCAAGAGCATTTGTCTAATCATTGATGTGGGGTGAAGAGGAGTGAAGATTTTCCTCGTCCAATTTTAATGTTCAACTGCGCCCGAAGACGGGAGAAGGAAAAAATCCATTTTAAAAATCAACAAAAACAACAGAAACAAGAGGCCAATAAAGAAGAAGAAAAAGGAGGAGGAAGAGAGGAAGCGTATGGCATGGATGCACGCATAGAGAGGACAGTTGCTGTCGTTCGGTCCCTCTGCATCAGCGCCATGCGGCGCGGAGACAGTTTATGCGGGGCTGGCTGCAAGTCCCCATCGGTAGGAGGGGAAAAAAATAAAAAGGAAAACAAGCGAAGAAAAGGAAGAAAGAAGGCATCACTACCGTCATAAGTCAAAGTACAGAAGACACCTACTCAAACAGCATGATGACCCACAGGACGAGAGCAGCGATAGGGCGCATGGGAGTGGAAGCAGTAGCGGCAGCAGCAGCGGCGCCGGCCACCCGCCTCTTCTTGAAGAGAGAAAGAACCACGACTCAGACTAGCGGAGGGTATTAAAATCTGGCAACATCCTTGCCTTCTCCTCTTTACGAGGTGGAGACAGGAACATGGGAGTGGTACCCGAGCAAGTCAACTGAAAACCATAGAAATTCACCCAAAGAGTACATCAAAACAAATAAACCATAAAGCCAGTGGGATAAAAGGCAGTCCGAAGGTTTCCGTCATCCTCGTCCTCGTTCTCGTTTTCCACCTACTCATCTTCCGTTTCTTGAGTGCGTCGCCGCTGGGTTTTCCCGAAATAAACGCTCTTTCATAATATTTTTTTTCATCTTTTTTTCTTCTATTGTTTTTTTTTGACTTGTCTTTGACCTTGTCTGTAGCTCTTGAACAAGAGATCAAAGGAAAAGCGAAGGCGCCGCATGATCCTCGTCCTTCACGAAACACATACATCAGCCTCTTCACCCTTTCCCTATTTCCTGCTACGAAATCGACAACATTCAACAAGTCAGAAACGCTCCTCTTCACTGAACACACAATCGACCGCTGCTTTCCTCCTTCCCTCCGCAGTAATCAACTCGTCTAGAACGCCCCCTGTCCATCACCGAACGGGGAGAAGTGTCCGCTCACCAACTGCTCAACTGCCCCCTGCCCCGTCACGTACTCCTGCACAGCCAAGCCCGCCGTCGCCAACATTGCCAATCGGCCGTTCTTCAGCTCCTTCAGCTGAACCTCAGCGAACTCCTCCTCGTCCTCGGGCTTGAGGCCAAGGGGGTCAAATGTCAGGTCTCCGGGGGCAGTGTACTTCTGGATGGATGCACCCAGCACCTCCAAGGCCGCGATGGCAATGCCGATCTGCACGGCGGCCAGGGGACGCTCGGTCGAGACCTTAATCAGGGCATCCACAGGCTTGGACGCCTCGAACGGCCCATCGGGCAAGTGGTACAGCCCCTGGACAATGTACCCGACAGACGCAAGCATGCACACTCGGCCGTGCTTCAGCTCAGCGGCGCGGTACCACGCCAAGGTCTCGTCATCCTTACCCTTGCTCAAGCCAAGGGGATCGAACTCAGGGATCTCAACATCGGAGCCGACGAGGCCAGACAGGTCCATGGACACGCGGCCCTGGCTGCGTCGGACGGTGGAAGAGGAAGGAAAGGAGGCGCGGGGGACGAATGCGGAGACGGTGGCCAAGGTGGCCGTGAAAAAGGCAGCGACGCGCATGATTATGGAGGGGTGGGCTGTTAGGTGCGGAACGAGAAGGGAGGGAATGAGGGGGGGGGGAGGGAAGACGGATGAGATGAGGATATGGCGGTTGGCTTGAAGAGAGTCGAGCGTGTTTGCTCTGTTGTTATTCGTGTCTGGCCTGAGAGCCTCTGCCTGCCTCATGGATCTGTCTGGATGCCCAGCGGGGATGGACGAAGGAGGGGAGGCAAGACGAGACCTGTGGCGTGCAGCAGCGGGGGAGCCAGGCAAACAGATGCAACAGTTGTTGCTGACTCTCTTTATCTATTATGGAAGCGTGTGTGCATGTGCCTTTTACACATATATCATGAGAAATCTCGCTCTCAGATGGACCCTCTTGGGTCTTGCTTGATGTATATACTAGGATGGGTTGATTGGCGTGAAGCACCCCAGCGTGGAGCACATACGCAGAAGCGCAGCATTCCCACGGACAGGACGATACAAACACGGTACTCAAGGCACGGCTCCAACCATTGGATATCTCAGACATCATTAAACGACAAGAAGAATGCAAGGCAAAGGCCAACACAAGGCGGCGAGAAGAGATGAGGATTTCCTGATCAACTGCTCCCCTCCTGGTCCGACCCGGCCCGTGGACTCAAACTCAACCACGAAGGAGTAAGTGAGCTACGCAGGGCAGCAGCTCTTTTCCTTCTTTCTCTGCATACTGCGAGTGTTTTACTATCTCTGCATGTACAGACGTGGACACCGTCCACGCGCGCATCGTCTTGGGAGCCGTTGGCTTGGCTTGGATTCATCTTCAATGACCTGGTTTCCCAGGTGAGCGTCGTCGTTCCGAGCCGCCAAGTGCTAGACAATGCCATCGTATTGATAAATTTAATTATGACACATGCCTGCTGACGGCAGAGAGACAAGATGCATCAAATAGCAACAAATAAGTGCCTTGTAAGCTGCTTTCACACGCACATTTATGATTTTCTATTTTTTCTCTTCGTCACCTATTCTTCCATTCTGACTCGAATTTTATACATTTTGTTTCTCTCATTTTGGCTTTATTTATTTCCTTCCATCTTGTACTCGAAGGCACCCCACTGCCGTAACACCTCAAATACCACGACCGGCGCTGCACTCGCGACATTCAAACTATTTTTCTGTCCAAAGGTTGGGATTTCAATTATCCCGCCATCGCACTCCTCCAACACCATGGTGTCAACGCCGATCACTTCATTGCCTGAGAGGGGGGAGGGAGGAAGGGACGGAGGGAGGGAGGGAGGGAAAGAGAAAGATTCATTTCTCTCTCCTGCAATGATTCATTCAATTCCAGTGGATTCTACCACCTTCTGATCCTCCTTTTCCAAGCCCCTTTTCCGACAAACAGAAAGAAGAAAAAGAAGGTGCACAGTAATGAGCGAGTGAGATGAAGGAGAAAATAAATGTATGGATGAAGGAATAGAGTGAAAACAACCTACCCAGCACTAACGCCACTTTTTCGGGAAATTGAACATGGGCATAGCACTCGCTCCGGCTCGTCGTCTCCATGGCGTACACGAGGAAGCCCTCCTCCTTCACTTTTTTCACCGCCTCCAAAGTGGTGTCGAAATGACGACTGGGTACATTCTCAATCGATCTACACGCAGTCTTTTTCAGCTTGTCGTGAGGCGGATGCGGTGTAAAACCACACGTGATGACTTCGGAAACCAAAGCGGTCTCAGCCGTGCGGAAGAGTGAGCCTACGTTGTACGCGCTACGGATGTTGTCGAGGATGAGGAGGAGGGGGTGCATGGGAAGAGAGCGCTGCTGCAGCAGGGACATGGCTTCGTCGTGGTTGCTAGTGAGAAAGGACGGAGGGGGGAGGAGGGGGGGCGGGGCCGAGGAAGGGAATGAAGGTAAGTAAGGAGGAAGGATCGAGGGAGGGAGGGAGGGAGGGAGGACGGGTTGGCTGACTTACCGTAAATATTCAGCCTGTTCTGCCCTGTACGCTCGCACGAGAAAGGCAATCTGATTGGCGGCGCGGTTGGCGGCTAGATCAATGGCATTGTCCACAGGTCCATGTTGCTTGTTCGGACGGGGTTGGACGAAGGAGAAGTAGGAGCGGAGAGCGGATGAGCCACTGCCGGTGACCTGGTCTTCCTCGGTGAGAGCTTGCACATCGATGCCTGACAGGAGGGAGGCGACAGAGGGAGGGGGGGATGGGGGAAGCGTGGGTACAATGTAGCGAAAGTCAGCAGGTTGAGAAGTGTTGCGCCGCGATTGCTAAAGAAAGGGAAGAAGAGAGGGAAGGAGGGGGGGAAGGAAAGGTGTATCCCACCTGTGATCGTAAGAGCGGTGTCTAGGGCGTTCTATTGCTCATGAGTAACACTATGGTTCCTTGTAGCAGTACGACGACGATTACACAGGAGGCAAGGGAGGGAGGGAGGAAGGAAGGAAGGAAGGAAGGAAGGAAGGAAGGAAAGGAGAGAGGGCACCTACCAAGCGTAACAAGAGCAGCATCAAGAGCAGCTTTTCTCTCGGGGGCAACATCATCATTCCGTGTGGCAGCACATCGATGAGATGATCCTGCGCGAATCTTGTCTCCATTCCACGTCACAGTGATGGTGGAGGAAGGAAGACCGGCGAGTGGGAGGGAGGGATCCATGGTAGGAGGGAGGAGGAGATGGATGCGGGGAGTGCCAGGCCGGCTCTGTGGGTCAACGAGACAGCCGTCGCGGATGGGGATCCCAATGAGGCGCTGCTGCTGCTGCTGCTGCTGCTGCTGCTGCTGCTGCCGTTGTTGTTGTTGTTGTTGTTGTTGTTGTTGTTGTTGTTGTTGTTGTTGCAGGTGATAGTTGGGTGTGGTGGTGTCGTCCTCTGCTTGCTGGAGAAAAATTGCGAGTGATAGGGAGGGTAATACACTGCCGTCACTGCTGTTTGTTGCCCCCTGCTGCTGCTCCGACTGTCCTTCCTGCGGTTCTTGTTGCAAGTGAAAAAAAGCGATTCCTTCCTTGATGTCACCGATTTCAGGCAAGCCTCGTCGCAGCAAGGGGTCCGTCAAGTCCACCACCACAGAGGAGGAGGAAGAGGAGGAGGAAGAGGAGGAGGACGGGAGAGAGGGAGGGACAGGATGAGGGAGGTTGTCCAGCGGGACAATACGTTGGCCCCAGGCGTTCTTTTTGGGAAGTGTGCCCGCAGAGGAGGATGAAGTTGAAAAGAAGCGTCGGGGCTTTGAATGACAGTTGCTTGACTGAGGTAGAACAAAAAAGATAGAGATCAAATGAGTGTTTATGGCCGGCTAGTAGCTTGCGCCTGTCTGCACCAACGCATCGGACACCAAGGTGAAGGGATGGGATTGGCAAGCGAGGGAGTACGTACGTGCTGACGGAGCTGCTGATGCTGGTGCGGCAAGGGGCAAACGAACGTGGAGGCGCTACACGAGCGCTTGATCAAAGATGACAACGAGGGGAGGGAGAAGGAGGAGGAGACGGCTGAGAGAAAGGTAAAGCGTAACAGCGGCAGGGTAGCAATGGTCGAGGAGGCTGCGGCTGTGAAAAGCACCAGGGAGGGCAGGAGAGGCAGGAAGCGAGGCTTATGACGCATTCACGCCAGCAGCGTTTGGGAGAAAAAGTCAGGTGTAAACTTTTTGCTGTCAACGTGCCTGGTGCTCAAGCCTATGCAGTGATTGATTTAGAGGTCAGGTGAGTGCGATGGAAGCACGCAAAATCATCATGTAATCAACGGTTGCAGCTCGCGCAAAAAAATAAGGTGTACGGTCATTACCAGCCAATCACACTGTAGATATTATAAAACAGGCTGTACGCCATCTCACCTGATACTTCAGATTCATTGATTGACGATCCACGGGCACGTTGCTGTCACTATGGTGCAGTTTTCTTTTTTGCAAAAGCTACGAAGGAAAGGAGCAATTGTAAAACGCAAGCAGCAGAAGCGAGAAGTCCAACAACAAGGAGATTGAGAAAGGCGCAGTAGAAGCAGCCTTGGCTACAAAAAAGGGAATGATAAGTAGGCACTGGGTGCAGGAGGACCAAAGGGAGAACCTGGTACAGGAGCAGACGCAAGAGGAGCAGCAAGAGGAGGAGGGGAAGGTACATGCTATGAAGCACGGCTCCGGCGAATCCTTGGCAGTCCGGAACTTTGACATGTACAGATAAAACAGGCGGGAAATGAGGAAAAGGAGAAAAATATGAGAAGGAGGGGGAGGAGGAGAAGAGCTCGTCTTGTTTACACTTCATTGAGAGCAACAAGGCAGACAACCCTCCTGCCCGCCC
>Ga0160419_100512_pt1 | contig 24261 bp, 32 predicted proteins | sample CelAP2metagpilot_2_FD_108196 | JGI IMG/M metagenome (GOLD analysis project Ga0160419, IMG submission 108196) | Phycosphere-associated microbial communities from Cellana algal ponds in Kailua-Kona, Hawaii, USA - Cellana AP2-4-25 metagenome pilot ... | reverse complement strand
CCTGTCAAAGTCGCTAATTAGACTCGGACAAGGTAATAAGGGATGACAACAATTTATTGTTGGGAGGCTCCCCCTCGTATGCAAGTCCTCGAGGACGTCAGGTTGCATGCGATAGTTCTAGAGAGATGTAGGAACGCCAAAAAGAACTAACTGTCTCTTTCTTCTTCTCTTTCTCTCTTTTCTCTTTCCTTTCTCTTTTCTCTTTCTCTCTTTCTCTTCTCTGCTTGTCACGTTTTCTCTCCTCCTTACTCTCATCTTTAAATTTAATTTTCTAATTGAGTCTCTAATTCCTCTTCCTACTTTGAGGGTTCTATTTGATATTCACTCTTCTCTCACTTACTTAAAAACGACGAGGACTACGATTTCCTGCCTGTATTTTGTTGAGAGGGCAATCAGGGAGGGATTGAAAATTTAATTTTTTGCTGAGGCCTTCCGTAAAATGTGAATCAGAGCTAGCAGATATCTCATTTCCTGCTCGTCCTTTACTCTCTCCAGTTCTCTGTGTCTCTCTCTAGAGTCCACGATACCGTCACAAAGCCCTTCTACTTCCCCGGCCCCCCCGCCCCCTCTTTCTCTCTCTTATTCTCTCCCTCTCCCTCTCACCCACTCACTCATTTTCACACACTCTCATTCACTCTCCATCTTATCTCTTCTCTCGCCTTCTCAACATTTCTCTCTCCTCATCAACCAATTCTCAACCGCTGGAAGAAAGGCAACCCCCCCTTATCGCTCTCCTCCCCCTCCGGTCCTGCCTCCCCTCCTCCACCCACTCTCTGCTCTCCCGTCTTCCCTCCTCTTCCTCCCCCTGCTCCTCCTCCTGATGCGGAAGAATCCCGTATCTTGTCCCTCTCTGCTTCTCTCCCTCCGTTTCGAACAGGGGAAGAATTGACAGCCGTGGGACCCATGGATGGAGGAGGGCCAACATTGCTGTTGTAACCAGCCCCTCCTCCTCTTCCTCCTCCTCCTCTTCCTCCCCTTTCCCCGCCCGGATACAGATTATTACTACCGTGCGGTTGTGATTGCGGCTGCCGCTGCTGCGGCGGCGGCTGCTGCGGTGCATTTCCTTGTTGTCCTCGGTTGCGATGGTGGAAATAGGGAGAGAGGTGAGGTGCAGGGGCAGGAGAAGTAGGTGTGTCTTGGCGCGGTGTAGCAGGAGCAGAGCGAGGGAGAACTGTGCCTCCCCCCCTCGCAACCCCGCCCCCTCCGACAGCCACTAAGGATGGACTCTGCAGCTGCTGCTGCTGCTGGAGAGGGATGGGTGAAAGCGGATCCCACGAGGGAGGCGGAACGAGGGAGGGCGAGGAAGGGGAGGAGGAAGAGGTCATAGTATTGCTGCTGCTGCTCCTGCTGCTGAGAGAGAGAGATTCGATGGCCCATCCGCATTGAGAGCAGAATTTTGGCGTGTTCCCAAGCAGATGGGAGCCGCACTGACAGCAGTATCGTGGGAGCGGGGGCTTGACCATGTCGCCAGGAGGAGCAGCAGGAGCAGCAGCTGCAGCTGAAGGAGGGGTGACGCCAATGGCTGTGAGGAGGTCGAGGGCTTGGCTTGGTGCTTGGTGATGCTGCTGCTCATGCTCCTGCTGTTGTTGCTGCTGTTGATGTGGACTCGAGCCAGTCGAAGCTGTCGGCCGGTGGTGAGGCGGAGGAGAAGCAGCAGCAGCAGCAGCAGCAGCAGCAGGAGGAGCAGCAGGAGAAGACGAAGATGAGGGGCGCGGGGAGAGTGCGATACCGGGAGGAGATGTAGGTAATTTAGTCCCGGTTACTGTCATATTTTCGACGACGGAAGGAGGAGGGGAGAGGCAAGGCGTGGTGGAGGAGGAAGAGGAGGAAGAAGCAGCAGAGGGGACTGTGAGAGGGGGAGGGCGAGGCCCAGAACCGCCTCTATGCAAATGTTGCTGATGTTGATGGTGCTGATGGTGGTGCTGGTGGTGGTGATGATGAGAATGAGAGTAGGAAGGAGTGTGGTGCTGTGGGTGGTGATGGTTGTTGTGCATCGGCCTAGGGGGGGATCCGACGCCTCGGTGATGATGAGCGTGGGATGAATGGGATGAGCCTAGGTGATGGTTCCCATGTCGCATGGCTGCAACGGGGGGGGAGCGGGGGACAGAGGAAAGGGAAGGAGGAGGGGGGGGGGCACCACGGTAGACTGTGGAGCCGCTGCTGCTACCTATGGGCCTGGAGGAAGAGGAGGAGGAAGACGGAGGAGAAAGGAGAGGTTTGTGGTTGCGCTGAGCGGCAGTAGCAGCGGAAAGTGTGGATTGGTGTGAAGATGGCTGCCGAGAAGCTGCAGATGAAGGTGGAGGTGCGCGCTGCTGCTGCTGCTGCTGCTGCTGCTGCTGCTGCTGACGTTGCTTCTGCTGTACCGCTGCTAGTTTGGCAGCTGCAGCTTGGTGCTGCTGCTGCTGCTGCTGTTGCTGCTGCCTGATTCGATTCTTCTCTTCGAGCTCGCGGCGTTGCCGTTCCTTCTCTTCCTCCACAATTTTACGTCGTTTTGCCTCCTCCTCCTTTCTTCTTGTCTCAAGAGCCTCTTGCAGCTTCTTCTTCTCCTCCTCAGCCTCCCTTCGTTGCTGCTCCAACCGCGCTTTCCTTTCCGCCTCGGCCTTTTCCTTTATCACCTTCACTTTCAGTGCTGCCTCTCTCTCCTTCTCTTCCTCCAGCTCCTTCTTCCGTGCCGCCTCCTCCTGTTTCCTCTTCTTCTCCTTCTCCTTCTTCTTGTTCTTCTTACTTCGCCTCTTCGCCGCGTCCTCCCCCGTGCCCACCTCCTCCGCCTCCAGACTCGCCAATAAATCCCTCTCATTCTCCCGGGCTTTCACCTCGCTCACCCATCGCGAATACACCACCTCCTTGGCAAGCCTCTCGATCGTCTGTCCCAAGATCTGATATCCTCCAGTGATCATGTACGCGTCTACCACACCCACAGGGGCTGCCTCCTCCTCCTTCCTCCTCCTCTCTGCCTCCGCCTCCTCCCTTTCCCTCTCTGCCGCTGCGGCCTTTTCTTTGGCCGTCTGTTTTTTACCTCCCCCCTTCCCTCCCCTCCCCTTTACATTTAATCGACTCCTAGTTGTCGAGCTGCTGGCACTGCTGCCGGCGCTTGTGCTACTAGCAGAAGACGCCGATCCTGGCGTTGTTGTCGTTGACTCTCCTCCTACGCCCCCTACGCCTCCTACTCCCCCTCCAGGTGCTGAAGCAGTGCCAGGAGCAGCAGTGGCACCAGAAGCAGCGGGCATCGCTCCACCTGCGGCTGTAGCCGATGCTGTCCCTCCTCCTCCGTATACACCCTCCGTCCCTCCCTCCCCTCCTACTTCTCCTGTTGCTCCTCCTCCACCCATTCCCACCCCTCCCTTGGGGCTCTGTCCAAAAAGCAAATCACCCACAAACTGCTTATTCTTATTGCTCACCGATTCCTTCCCCTCCTCCCCTGCCTCACCACCTCCCTGCCCCCCGAGCACCTTGCTCACCACCACCTGGACCGCATTCCTAAATCCCAACTCTTCCAAAGTCAACTCCCCCGCCCTCTCTCCCTGTCCCTCCTTCCCTCCCTCCTCCTCCTCGGCACCGCCGGCTGGTAGTGCTTTATTTCGCAGTCGGAGCTCGAGAGACTTTTGTTTCTCCAACCCCACCTCCTTGTAGAGGAGAGACCGAAGCGTGCTGATGAGCATTTGTTTCGGTAACAGCATTGTAAATTTTCGAATCGGCCGCGGGTACGTCAACATGTCAATGAATCTCACAGAAATTTTATCGATGCAGAAATGGCAGGCTTGGGAAGGATGAGGGGGAGGGAGGCAAGGAAGGCCTGGAGGTCGGGGACGTCGGCGTGTGCGAGGGTCGGGCGCATGGTGGCCATTGCAGGAGGAATGGGCATCCTCATTCTCCTTCTCCTCCTCCTCCTCCTCCTCCTCCTCCTCCTCCTCGTCTTCCTCCGACCCCTCCCACTCTTCCTTTTCCCCACCCATTTCTAGAATGATCGGCTCAAGTGCTCGACTTGGAATGAGGTCGAACGTCCCTCCAGAGAAGGACACAAAGTTGACGGCTGCTGCTGCTGCTGCTGCTCCTTCTCCTCCTCCTCCCCCTGCATCTGTTTCGCCAGCTGCTCTTGCTCCTGCAGCCTCTGCTGCTGCTGCTGCTGCTTCTGCAGGGAAGAAAGTGGGCGGGGGAAGAGTTACAGTGCCCGGCAATGGGATGTTGTTGCTCCGGGCGGACGCGCCTGCCTTCGACCAATTTCCAGGCACGAAGACACCATCCGGGAGGCGGAGGAGAGCTGGAGAGAGGCAGCCTTTTTGAGAGGAGGGAAACGAGAAGGGGGAGCCTAAGCCCCCTCCTCCTCCTCCTCCTCCTCCTCCTCCATCTCCTCGTCGTACTACATCTGCTGGTCCTGCTGCTGTGCCTGCTGCTGCTGTTCCTGCCCCTGGTCCTGCTCCAGCTGTTGGTAGCAGTGGCACTGGTGGGTGTCCATGAGTCAAGGTGTATTGTTGTGCTTTCTCAATGTCTTTCATTGCAAGGGCGAGCAAGTCCTTGCATGTCGCGCACTTAATGGTGCTACAGATCGTGTCCTGGGAGGACGGCGGGTGTGAGGGAGGGAGGGAGGGAGGGAGAGAGGAGAGAGAGGTGAGGCGCCTTCTTCTTTTCGAAGCACAACTGGTAGATGGGAGGGGGAAATGCGCATTCTCACAATCGCGCAGACGATTGCAAGTATCGCTATCTCTTCCTAATCCAACAAATGAAGAATTGACAGGGACGCCGGCAAAAGATAGAGGCAGATAGGGAGGTTGGGGAGGGAGATGCCACGTATGCCTGTACTTACTCTCCGCAAAGACAAGAGCGCATGCTTCTGGGCATCGTCCAAAGAAGTCCAGAATTCCTGCAGTCCAAAGGTCTTCTTTTGCAAATTCGCGTCGTCCGTCATGTCCGTTTTTGCGGGTGTGGAAATCGAGGGTTTCCAAGCACCTCTCGCCGGCCCGCCGCCGTGATGGCACTTGGTAGCTACTGCTTGTGGCCCCTTGTGTGCGGTCGCCTCTTTCTCACTCTGTCGCAGCACGCAGGGGTCGCAGTCGATTCCCTCGCTTGTACTGCTGCTGGTAATGCTACGTCTGCAGCAGTACAGCTGTTGTATGTGGTAGGGAGAGGGAAAAGGGATTGCGGTGCTGTTCAGGGTGGGGAGGCTGATGCTGCTGTATCATCCTCTTAAATGGGGCGGTATAACTACCGCGTTGCAGTGCAATGCGCGCTCAAAAATGTTGCATTGAAATAGAAACAGAATGATTATTGTATCTAGCAAGCGGAGAAAGCCCGGGGTATGTGGTCCGGCGGAGGACAGGGGATAAAAATCCATAATACCTGCCTACCTTACCCATCAGCCGGTTCTTTGAAATCGAGGAGGACTGGAGGCAAGCGTCTCTTTGCGCAAAATCAGGCCTTCATTACTTACTGTTTGACGCATGAGTTACGTGAACACGAGTGGGATGTTCTTAGCTTGTTGTCTGAGCATACTTTGCAGGTTGACGTGCGTGGCTTGTGGTCAAGACAGCGCAGTAACTCGACAGCCTTAACCTCTCCACCCTCCATCGACGACTGATGCCACTGTTGGAAGAAATGGCGTCTGCCTCCTCTTTCCTCCCTTCCTAGAGCCGATGCTAACCCACCTAACATCTCATACTTACACGCTAATTACAGGCTTTTCTCAGAGACTTCTAAGCAAGCGCAGAAGAAAATGGCAGGCCGTCTCTTGCCCCTGGAGCTCGTTGACAAGTGCATTGGCTCCCGTCTGTGGGTTATCATGAAGGGGGACCAAGAACTTTTTGGGACTCTCAAGAGCTTCGATGACTACGTAAACATGGTGCTGGAGGACGTGACTGAGTACGAGATGACGCCAGAGGGGAAGGTTGCGCATAAACTGGACCAGATTTTGTTGAATGGGAACAACATTGCCATATTGGTACCCGGACGAAGCCCGGATGATGCGTGATCATGAGGGTGAGGCACGTGACAAAAGAGGAGGGGGGAAATTGCGAGAGAGATGAGCCATTGTGTGGGATGGTTGAGTGTGGGATGGTTGAGTACGGCGAAATGTCGGGGATTTGGGAGTCGGTCGAATGGTGTCTATTGTCAGGTCATGGATTGCAGTTTGCCCACTCCGAGCCTCTCAATTGTGTTCCTTTTCCCTTTCTTTTCCAATCTTAGGGAAGCACTAAACGAATGAGAAAGAGAAGTAGCGTAAGACAGCAAAAAGAACGGTAAAGAAAAGATCGAAGGCAGGGAAAGAGGGCACAATTATGCCTGGGTGTGTAGAAAATGTGTACGATAAATTAATTTCGATGTGCATGGGGGAGAGAGGGTCATGCTATCAAAAGCAAAATCTTATACCTTGGGTGGGGGAGAGGAGAAAAAGAAGCAAGTGTTGAGTTTTGAAACGGAAAGACAGAGAGCAACGGGGGTGGGGGTGTTGTGATGACGCTGCCCTCGGGGGCGCGGACTGTGCCGAGAGCACGGCCTTCAAGCAACCCCGAAATGGAGAACCTCGAATCCAAAAAGAATTAAAAACGGCGTCTCGACGGGAGCATGTTGTTTGCTGCTGTCCCTTCTTTTGCACGAGATATGCTTTAACCAAGGCCACACGTGAAATGACGCGAACTTGGAGGTGAGAAGGTAAAGAAATGAAATGATGCCTTCTCAGAAATGGCCACTTAACTAGCATTTAGTTGGGGTTTTTTTTGTCTATCTCTTCCACCCTCTGGCACTCCTCCTTCCCTCTTTTCCCCTGCCTGACCTTCTAATACTCTTCAGGGACCTCATCCTTCATAAACAAGTAATCATCGTCAAAGAAATGCAAGCGGACATAGCCATCAAACGACCCACTCACGAACGCCAGACCATCTGGACTGATATCGACCGCGGTAATGGGGCCGAAATGTCCCTTCACCCTCCCAAACTCCTCCTCGTAGATTGAATGGAAAAACCGTGTTTCGAACTTCCCCATTTGACCGCGAGTGGTGGTGACGCTCTGGGCATCCTGTCCTCCCCCTAGCAAGACATGGTCCTTGATCGGGGAAATAACGGCGCCGTTGACTGGCCGGTCCGTTTGGTACACTCGTAGGATTTCTAACGTCTTGGCGTCCACCAGACATGCACGGTGGTCATTGGAGGCTGTGATGAAACACACCTGAAGGGAGGGAGGGGGGAAGGAAGATTGTACGTCAGAGGGTCGAAACATGTAGTGCACATGTACAAATCTATGAGAACGATTTCTTTTCGAAAGCCCTCCATTCCTCCCTCCCTCCCTCCCCATCTTTCCCTACTTTATTCGCATCCCAATTAATCATGTTGATCTTCTCGTCGTGCAGCTTGGCGCTTGCCCCTTCTCCTTGCCGTTCCTCCCCAGTCTTGGGGTCATATTTCCGAACCCACCCACTCTCATAGGCCACGATGAGATCCTCGTTGAACTGCGACCAGTACACCTGGGTAAGCAGGGGGAGGGAAGGAGAGAGGGAAGGAGAGAGGGAAGGAGAGAGGGAAGGGGGGAGGAAGATGTGAATGTTTGTGTTTTTCGACATGTTCTTTGTCCTGTGCATCAGATGCTACGGTGAATTCTACCCTTCATTGCGGTCAGTATATGCCAGTCGAAAAAGGAGAGAGAGAAAGAGTCCGGGGCGGAGGGAGAAAATGCAGAAAGGGGGTGAAAAATATTTGAAAACTTGTCGGTAATCAACATCTTCGATGTATTTATTCATAGACATACCTTCGTCGGCCTCTCCTCCCGTGGTCTAATCTCAATCAGCACCTCCGAGGCCGTGCTCAAACTCTCCTGGTCGGCGTCCTCAGGGGCATAGAATACCTGCACCTTGGCATTATGAGGTCCAAAAGGGTCACAGACTGTCGCGAATCGGTCCCCTCCCTCGGCCCACTGCGCCCCGCGCACAGGCCCGGAATGGGTGTAAGTCAGGAGCTCTTCTCCTGTTTGAACGTCCCACAGCTTGACTTGGCAGTCACCAGAAGCCGTGACGAGGCGCTTGCTGTTCCACGAGACGGACATATCAGTGATGGAGCCGGAGTGGCCGTTGTAGGTGCCTGGGGAGGAAGAGACGGAGGGAGGGTGGGAGGGGTGGGAGCATCTTGAGCACTTGTCACGTTGTCAGAAAGACAGCACAAAGCCTGCCTAGCGATAAATGCTGTCCTGCGAAGAAGGAACACAGATAACAGACCGAAGGAATATATGTGGGAAAGGAGAATGACGTCGAGTCCATCATTACCTAGGCGCTCGCCCGTCTCTGTGTCCCAGACCGTGGGGGTTTTGTCGCTGGCTGCTGAGAAAAGTAAGTCCCCATCCCGGTTGAAGAGCACGCGCGTAATGTTCCGCTCGTGGCCTTTCATCACCATGACGCGCTGTCAACATTGTTGTGTATTTGTTTGGTACGGGCGTACGGGTCAGCGAGAAGGTCGATGAGGCAGGGGAGCAGGGAGTGAGAACGTACCATCTTTGCTGTGTTAGGTGGTGGAGCACGCTCCTACAACTACTGCTGTGGCTGCCTCCTGTGGTTGTGGCTGCCTCCTGCTACTGTACTTGCGTGTGGTAGTGTGTCTGTCGAGTTGTGGGGTCGGGGGGCGTGAGTGTTTTAGTGGTTGAGGGGAATTGGTGGCATGGCCCCAAGGAGGCCTGCAGCACCACACAGAAGAGGTGCTAGAGAGGGGCGGAGAGCTTGATGGAGATAGCATCCCGTGCTGCCGCCCGGTCAGTTTCGAAAATTTGCCTTGTCCTCACGCGAGTGCTATGGTGTGGTGCGCAATTGTGCTTAATTCGCCTTGCAGTGGTGGATGGGTCGTGGGAATGGAAGAAAGGAGGGTGGCGGGCCTCAGCGGGGTCGTCTTAAATCATCTATTCATCGCCCAAACCCAGAATTACATATAAACTGAGTCGTCTCACAAGCTTTTTCAGCAGACACATAAATGCACTCTGGTACACAGCCCGAAGACAGAACTTGCCGAAGACCGCATCGTCAGCTAGTCCAGTCAACAGTGGAATGACAACGACGAGACAAAGGCAAGCCTGGGCTATTTCCCTCCTGTTCATCCTCCTTACACCTACGGAAGCCCGGGTCTGGGGCAAGGTCATCCATCCTCCTGAGGTACTGGCTGCGGTGCCAGAGATTCATTTGCAAGCCCAGTGGCTGCACGCCCACCTCGAGGAGCTTCCCGCGATCACCCCGGCCCTGGAGCCCTATTGGGACAATGCTACGGTACGACCCATCTTGGAAGCTGTCAAGCGATGTAAGTGTGTTGGGGAGATGACAGGGAGGAAGAGAGTGGGGGAAGCTCTATTAATGCCAGGCCCCGTGTCTACAAATAAAGCATGCGCAAGAAAAAGCTCAATATGCTTACGTACTCGTTCATTCACTTACACATCGCAAAATCCACGCACACGCTCAACCACAGCTTCCAACCCCTCCTACCAAATTAGAAAAATTGACCCACAAGCTATCGGTTGGCATCGCGTGTACAAACGTCGGCAAAAAAAGACGAGCAAGCACGATACTCTCCCACTTGCAAACGCCACCGCTGAGCACCAAGAGGAAGAGAGGCCGGGCGGGGAGGAAGACGAATCCATGTTTGAATATGAATACGTCGACGACGAATCTATCTCTTTTCTAGAATCACTTTGGGAGGAAAAGAGGGCAGCAGCCGCCGCCGCTGCCGCAACGGTTCGAGCAGAAGCAGCGGCAGCAGAAGATCCCTCTACCCTGCTGGGGCCCTACATGGTCTTTCTCCTCACCGCCTTCTCCTCCGATCCATTTTCTCTCCACCTGGAGACCCTCATCAACCAGTTAGCCCCCGCATTCCCTCATGTCCTCTTCCTCAAGGGTGACGGTCAGCAAGATTTTTCCGGGTTGACCTCCCAAATACGCGTCAAAGGGCTACCGCAGCTCCTCATATTCGAAGAAAATTTGTTAAGAAGTAGATATAAGGCCAAAACCAAAGATTTAAAATCCGTTTTGAACTTCTTGGTGTTGCATACGGGAGCATTGCCCCAGGCTGTGGTAGGGAAGGGAGGGAGGGGAGGAGGCGAGCGAAGATTTGTGGTTAGGTTGCCGAGGGGGGCGGGCGGAGAGAGGGAGGGAATGAGCGTTTGGGGGGGGATGGGATGGTTATATTGGATTAGTGCTTTGTATGTGCTGGGGGAGTGGTCGGGGGATCGGTGGATGAGGAGGGGGAAGAGGGTAGGAAAGGAGAGTCCGAGTACGAGAAATTAGGGCTGAGTCGCTTTTATGGTACGACAACTGGTTCGTCGGTTTCTCTGTCGTCTATTTCCGTTCAAAGCCTCAAAAGAGACACAAACGGAGAGGATTTCGAAGAGGAAAGAGGAGTGCGGGTCAGGTGTATAGATTTATTCTTCCCACGCTCACGGGACAACCAGGTTTTGTCCTTGAGTCAAACGTATGGAGTGGAAAGGAGGTGGAAAGGAGAAGAAAGAGGCGATTTAAAAGGCTTTTTGAAATAGGAGCCGCGAGTATGTGTCCATAAATTGTGTAGCGGTGCACAGACTATTTTCTTGACAAATGGACTTGTGAAATAACATGGGTGAGGAATGGACATGTGGATATAATGGACGCCTGCTGCTCGTACCGAGATGGAAATGCAGAAGCCAGATGATAAAGAATGAATCAATCGTTGTGAGTGATTAAGGGACAGCTGCAACAAATGTAGGCAAAAGTGATTTGCGCGCAAAACGATATCATGTTTATGATCCTGGGGTTCATGTGCGAGTGAATCGAACGACTGACAGCCTGCGATGGCGAGGTATGTAGCGCGTGTGTGGCCGATGCGCCAGCCAGCTTGAAGACCTGAACGAGTGGGACAAGCCGACAACGCGCCGTGCTGCCCACATCGAGGCTGCGTGAAGATGACGATGTTGCAGGACATCTATCTTGAGTGTTATAACGAGGAATTTCGGGACGAGAACTGAATTTGGAACACCATTCGGAGAGCAAACCGCGGGTTTGACGGGGCCTTGACAAACGTAGCCCGTCGTAGCACATGGGGCGGCAATCTTTGACCACACTGGCAAGGGAGAGACGAGCATTCCAGTCAAGCGACCATTCCGTTTATCCTGGTCCCGTTAAACTCGCGAAAAACTATCCAGGACCTTCAGATTCCCAGCATATGCAGCCATGCTACTTCTAGCCCTGTATGGGCCATCCGAGGACTTTGCTTGTGAAAAACCTGTCACAAAAACGGAAGAATATGCAACAATTTATTGTTGGAAGGCTTTCCGTCGTGTGTAATCCTATAACATGGCGATCTTGTGCACTGGTAGATGGCATTTGTTCGCGGGTATAGGTTTCATGCAATAATTTTAGGATTGTAGGAAACTACAGATGAAGAATTAATTCAAGTCAATTCGGCAATTCAAGCATTCAAGTTTCGATCGAGCCGTTGGATGAGAGAGGACCTACTCTGCATGTCGCACACTTTCCCATCTCCTTGACTTTTTTTTCCTTCCGAGACAAGCTCCACCATTTTCACACAAATGTTCAGCTATGCACTTGTTTCTCGTCCCCCGTCTTTCCGTTCATTCTTCCTCAAATTATAATCTCCACACAACTCTCTCTCCCTCCCAACCCCGAACAGGATTGTCGCCCGGTCGTCGTCTCAGCCATGGCATTCTACAACCACCGCCTCCGCCCTCGTCGCGCATTGGCCCTCCGCAGTCTGATTTTTGTTTTACTCGTCACTCTGCTCTGCACATTCGCCAATGGCAGCAGCAGTGGAGCGATGGTAGAACAGGAGACCGAGGTCATGCGCGAGCTCGCCGACAAGGCCCCCCGCCCCACCCGTGTGCCCTTTACGCGCCGCCCGACTGTCGCGCGAGTACCCCGGACCAAGGCTCCCACCTTCAATGATCCTACCCCCCAGCCTCCCGATCTTGGTCCTGGTGGGGTGGTTGTGGGAGGAGGGGGAGCAGAGGAGGAAGGACAGCATTACGTCCCCACTCCGCCCCCCACAACTAGGGTGCCTCCTCCCGAGTCAGGAAAGGAAGCTTCTGGTGGAGCAGTTACGGCCTTAATACCCTCGCTTAAGGATAATAAACCTTTAATTTATGGCGGCGTAGGTGCTGCACTGCTGATTGTTGTGTTAGTCAGCATTTTCCTTGTTGTTCGCGCCTTACGTCGTCCCTTCACTTCAACCGCTGCTCTCGCTGCCGCTACTGCCACTCATTCCTCCTATAATTGCACTAGCAATACTCGTGATGGATTTAACATAGAGGATTTGGCATCTCCGGACGTCTATACCCTTTCGCCTAGCTCCTCCACCCTGCCCCGCTCCCACTCCATCAATTCCTCCTCCTCCGTCCATTCTTCCTCCTCCTATGGAGGAAGTAATGCTGGCTCCCCTATAAATGGCATGAGCACCGGTCTACGTGCCTCTGGTGAAGGTCTCAACTACGCCTCCGTCACCTTTAAGCAGCAGCTATCCATGCCCAAGCAACCGCAGCAGAATCAGCAGCAGCAGCAGCAGCAGCAGCAACACCAGCAGCAACACCAGCAGCAGCAGCGAAGAGGACATGCTTCTGCCTCGCCGCAGTTGCATTCCCGTTCTCCTCCTTTTAACCTCCCTGCTTCTAGCTCTCCTTCTTCCCCTCCCGTCGTAAAAGCTGTCGAAAAACAAGGAAAATCTCCCCCACCTCCCCCTCCCCCTCCATCCCTCCCTCCCCTTCCCTCCCCCACCATGAACTCGGCTCCTAAGGCCACCACTTTGCCTCCTGCTCCTCTCCACTCACCCCCCCCTGTCGTCCGGCAACAACGACAACAAAGTCAGCAGCAGCAGCAGCAGCAGCAGCAGCAGCAGCGGGCGCCAAGCCCGGTGGCGAAGGGAAAGAGGCAGTTTACCGAAAGTGTGATGATTCAGGAAGGGGAAGGTGATGATGGGAAGAGTGGCTTTTAAGAAGCCAAATGAGCAGTGATTGTAGTGATAGCACCAGATGGGGAAGAAGAATGAGTGGAGGGGGGGGGGAGAGAGCATAAAGAAAAGGAGAGCAAAAGAAGAAGGGAGGAAGAGAGGGTGGAGGAAAGGACGGAGAATGAGGAGCAGTCTGAATGTGCATATGATGCCCGTTCTCGGAGAGTGGCTGCTTGAGGACCAAAGAGTGAGGAAAGGAGGAAATTGAAAATGACAGGAGGAAGGAGTAAAGGGAGAGAACGAGGGAGGAAAGGAGACGAGAGGTGAGTGATTTGTATATAATAAGGATGGAACGAGTTGCGAATAAGAAAGGGAAAAGGGCACAGGCACCTGTACACGTTGAAGTAGCAAGCATTCACAGACAGGAGGCGAAATTCAGTAGACAAGGAAGTCAAAAAGGCCGTCCTCTCAAAATTCTCACACGCTTGCTCTCCCCCTCCATGCTCCCGCACTCGCCATTTGTGTTGCTCATTTCATCCCTCGTTAAAGTTTTCGCTCGTTAGGATCCGAAAGCAGGGAAAGGGGGAAGGGACAGGAAGGGGGTGTGAAAGAAGCGCAGGACAAAAGATCCTTCATAAATTGAGAACATTATAATGCATATTGCACTATGCACGGCAAACATTTGCTTTACTCATTCCTAATTTCTCTCACTTAATTCCTTCGCGCGATTTCGTCATTTGGCGCTTTATCTCTCTCTTGCATATTCCTGTGTGTACAAAAACACCCGTAGTCTCCTCACGAGGAGTTCTTTCATCTCTGTTTTCCCATCATCTTATTTATGTATACCTTGTTTCCTCCCCCCTTTGATCATGCGTGTGTACATCTCTATCTCTCTCTCTCTCTCTCTTTTTTTTTTAAAAAATTTTTTCGCGTACTTCCCCCCCCATGTCAACACAACGTCTCTCGCCACATGGCACAACACATGAACCCTTATTTCTCTCTCCCTCTCTCTGAGCCTTCGCGCCTCTTCTCTATCAAAGTCTTTCAAGAGAATCCCTCCCTTCCTCCCCTCTCTCTCTTGCCTCCTCCTCTCTATAGTCACACGCCCTCCCCCACACGCTCCTTTTTCCCTTACGATGATTTAATATCTCCCCTCCTATCCCTCACAAATTCCATCTCTGAACCTCCCACCGCTGCTGCCTTCCCCAATTTCCTCCTCCTCCTCGCCCAGCCCTTGGCCCACATCACAAACCAGTACATGTGCAACCAAAACGTCACCGCCACCACAACCCACAACGGCAACCGGGGGTCCTTAATCTCCCTGACCAATAAGAACAACAACAAGTGGTAGCATATCCGTGTGATAAAGAAGGTTAATCCAAACAACCAGTCGCTCCTCCGTTGCGGGTACAGACTTCCCACCGCGAGAATAAAGGTCGGGATTTCCAAGGGCAAAAACAAGCAGAAGCCCAGGGTGAAGTGAGAGATCAGTGCCCATGCCAGCACTCCCAAGTAGAATATGTGGTGCACCCAGCCACTCAAAACCTGGACTTGAGAAGGGTAATATCTGTGGAAGGGAGGGAGAGAGGAAGGGAGGGAGGGTGGATCGGAGGGAGGGCAGGAGAGAGGGAAGGGCGAGAAAAAAGACCGAGGCCCAGGGTGAAGCAAGAGGTCTATGGTGCACCTTATCACTTCAGAGATGAATTTGACAGGGATTTCATACGTGGAGGGGAGAAAGGGGAGGGAGGGGTGGGGTTGGTGAGGGAATAAGAGGCCCTGGGCCACGGCGTTGAGTTGAAACGGAGACCTGACACTGTACAAGCTATCGTCCATATCACCCTCCATCCATCCAATCCCTCCTCCCTTCTCTCCTAAGTACATACCTCATGCCAAACCCTAAGTCAAGCATCAGAAAAGCAATGAAGAAAGTGGCTGTAAAGCGACTGAGTCGATCGTCTGCGAACAGCACATTCTCTATCACCCATGCCTGCTCAAATAATTGATACAACGCCGATAAGCTCAACGAGGCAGTAATGAAGCTACTGAATGCACTCAACAACCAGGCTAGGCGCTTGGGGGACATATCATCGGTCTTGACGTGGTAAAACCCTGCGGTCAGAAAGGCGGAGGATAAGAAAAGGTCTACGAGGAAGAGATGGAAGGGCCAGTGCTTTTCTGATGGTGTGGTTATAGCAGAATTGGCAGCAGCAGCTCCTGTGGTTGGCATAAGGAGCATGACAATGCTAGTGGTGGCCAGGCCGAGGAAACCGGTGCTGAAGATGGACCGAAGGAGGGGCGCACGCAAGGATGGACCGGAGGAGGGGGACGAGGTGAAGGATGTCATAGAAAGGCTGGGCTACCTGCCGCCTCTCTCTCTCCTGCGGCTCCTGCGGATTGCCCTGTGTCTTTTTAAGCGTACTCTGTGAGCGTGTAGGACGGATTAAAGGTGTTGGTGAGTGGTGGCAAGGGTGGAGAATCAGAGCTGAATCTAAATTCTGTCGTTGCTTGCGCAGAGATGTACGACGAGTGTATGACTCAAAAACGGGCCGCAATACAAGCGAAGGCACTGAATACATGCAAGGCTTTGGTTTTCCTGGCCATCGGCATGATGCTTGTTTGTAAAACGTGTGTGTAGGTTGTTCTTGTACTAGTCCGCACACCGACATGGACCATGTCCTTTCCCGCCTACGACGTCATGATCGCCTATCGCACGGCGCCAGTGCCTTGAGGCAGGCTCTAGCTAGGAGGCTGAGAATGCGAAAACCCTGCTCCTGTCTTACTGGTTGGAAGAGCGCATGAAAGCCTTGCATGGGTCAGGTTAAGTTTGCTCCGAATGTGGGTAGCCGTGCGTTGGTCATGTGAAGAGCGAGGCGGGGTTTCGACCTCAGGAACTATTCATCCGATGAGAGTCTCGCTTGATTGGGTCTCGCACGAGACCTCGTGCATCGGTGATCAGTGTCTTGAAGGTGTTTTTTTATTAACACGCTCTCCCACCACACCACACTCACCCCTCACTACAAGCAAGGGCTTTCTTTGCATGGACGCGAGCCGCCGCTTCGTCCGCTGTGCGATTGTTAAAATTAATCCACACCGTCTCCCTTCTGCCTCCCTTCACGTTCAACAGGCAGCGCTCACACCATCTCGAAACCACCAATGTTATCTTCCAAGCTGACTGACCTGGTCACGGACCTGGCCGTCAAACTGGAGAAAGTCTGCGACCCTTCGCACCTGGATGCAGCTCGAGCGCAAGACTTACTGGGCGATCTGGAGGAAATCGACATGACCGTCGACCTGCTGAAGCTGAGCAAGGCCGGGTTTGCTGTCAAGAAGTGCAAGGCGGTCAAGGCGGAGGCGGGGATTTTCGATGCCGTGAGTGAACGGGCGGGGTTGCTGCTGAAGAAGTGGAAGAAAGTGGTGGCGTCTCCCGCAGGGATTGGGGGAAGGGATGGGGCCAGCAGTAGCAGCAGCAGCAACAACAATGGGGGAGGTCTCCTCGAGTCACATTCCACCGGTTCCGCAGGCAGCGTCGCCGCCGACACTAGCAGCAACGATAGTGGCACACGGAAGGCCATATCTGGCAGCGCCGTGTCCTCATCCTCTTCTTCCGCGGCTGCCCCACCAGCATCATCACAACCTCCTGCCGGCCCTCCCACAGTCATCTCCTACCTTGCCCAATCCGAAGCAGCAGCTTTGGACTTGCCTCCAGCCCGTCTCAAGATTGCGAATCTCTTCCTCGCGCTATTCCTCAAGTACCCCGAAGGACAAGAAGACGCGTCTCGGGCCGCGCGGGTGGCGGTGGACATTGAACAAGCCATGCAAGATGTCGCGGATTACCGAAACGCCAGCAAACAATACGGTGATAAAGCGCGCTCTTTGAAGTATAATTTGGACACTAATGAGCACTTGCGCTTGAGGGTGGTGTTGGGTGATTTGCGTCCGTTGACGTTGGTTGGAATGAAGCCTGAAGACATGCAGCCGGAAGAGCATCGACAAGCTGCCGAAGCTGCTGCGGCATTGGCGTACGAAGCAAATTTGTTGGATTGGCAGGATAAGAATGCGGACAAGATTCGTGCAAAACTGGGAATCGAGGATGTTGGGGGTTCCTTCACTTGTGGGCGATGCAAGGGTAATAAAACGTCTTACCAGGCGAAGCAGACGCGGTCATCGGACGAGCCCATGACCATGTTTGTACGGTGCTTAACGTGTGGTAATCGGTGGAAGGAGTAAAGGAGAGGAAGTTGGATGTTTAAAGAAGAGAACCGGGTGTGGAACGACGGCAGAGAGAGGGGAGTGAAGCGCGGAGTGGAGAAACACGTGGTTTGGATCGTTGCTGATTGGGACTTAGTTACTTTCTGTGTGCATATGTGTGTGTGTGTCATTCCGCCTATTTCTCGTCTAATTTGGGAATGTCCCCAAGCGACGCAGCGCGCATGTTGTTCTTCTCAGTCATTAACCACTCAGCGTGCACATCGATGGATTTTTGCCGCAGAGCTTTTCTTATTCCTATGCTACTCTTGCACCCGTCTGGTCCCCGAATATCGCCCAATGCCCTCCACCATTAAAGCTATTCTCTTGCACTCCTACCTCCACCCCCCATGCGGCCATCTCCCCCGAATCAACGTAAAACGTCTTCAAGAATTCAATCCAAGCCTGCACGTCCTCAAAGGTCGTCAGCGAACCAAAAGAGATGCGGATGGCTCCCAGAGGCAAAGTCCCTCCATTTACCACATCCTTCTCATCACCGCACGACTCCTTATTGAGGAAAAATGTGCTAACCTGTTCGTAACTAAGTCCTAGATAGTCAAAACACGCCCCCGGATTGCATTGACAGCCGGAGCGGACATGAAAGCGGTTTTTCGCCGCCAGCTTTTGCACTTGATGGTAGCCGACATATCTCCCATCGGGCCGCAACACATTGAAGCTAATCACTCCGCCCTGCACGCTGGAATCACCCTGTCCGTGCTTTCCGTAGACGCGGACGACCGGATGGCCATTGCTGTGCTTTAAGAGCATGAGTTGCTCGTACGTCCACTGTGTGAGTGCCCAGACATGGCGCGTGATACGGTCGATCCCCAGCTCGTCAAAGGAGTCAAAGCCCGCGTTCAAGTTTATGATGGACAAGAAATTCAACGTCCCATCCTCATACTTGGCGCAAGGGTTGCCCTTGAAGACAGTGATGGGTTGCTGAGTCATTGCGACTACGACTGACCCCCCTCCCCAATACACCTTCCGCAGAATATCAATCGAGCGCTTGTGCACAAGCAGGCATCCTAAACCTGTCGGAATTCCAAATAATTTATAAAACGACAAGGTGACGAAATCAGGACTGAACTTCCCCAAATCCAATCGCGATGAAGGCACAAAGGCCGCAGCGTCAAGTAACACACGCCAATCACCGCGCTTTCCACACACGTTGTCAGCTTTCTGGATGTAGTCGATCCAGCTCAGATTGTATTTGATGCCAGCAAAGTTATCTTGTGCAGGGAACGCAAATAAATGATACGGCTCCCGGGGGGAGGATGCTTTGTCTCCCTCGCCCGAGCTAGAGGCAGCGGCAGCGGCAGCGGCAGCAGTGGCAGCCGCCGCTATGTAGCTGGGAGCATTCAATTCCGTCCGCCCGCAAGAATTGCATTGGGAGGATTCAGGCCGTTCCCCATTCACTTCCCATTCTCTCAAGGCACAAAAATCACCACCATTGTGCAAGCACAATTCACGGATACCCAGCACACTGTTATGGCTTTGCTCGAGATATGTAAAGCGACTGCGATTCGACCACGGAAACGTCTCGCTCAATAAATGTAACGCTGCCGTTGCTCCAGAGGTAAAAATTACACTATACTCAGACAAGGTCGTATTGAAAAAATCAACAATCCGCTCGCGGACCTCATCGACCTTCTTCTCAGTAAGCATAGAGCTTGGGTTGATACTATGTGTGTTCCCATACAAATTCTTCTTAAGGTCTTCGGCCACGGCATCCACCATGCTTGCACGATATACAGCCGAGCCTGTCCAATCCAAATAAACCTGATTCTTCATATGCGGGGTGTCTTCATCGCGGATCTTGTCGAGCAGCCCATCATACCCATACACATCAGGATCCGGTTGTAGGGCCAGAAACTCTTGCCTTGCTGCCGTAAAATCGAGCTGTGATAAATCCCACAACGTGGCGGCATCTAGAGTTGTGAAAGGAGGTGAGATACCACCGTCGACGGCTGCGGTGGGCGCGGGTAGGTGGAGGACAATCAGCAGGAGGGGGAGAGATACGAGACAGGTTGTGGCCCGCGGGCGACGCTCACCGTCATCCCTTCTCCTTGACTTCATTGCTGTGTATGTGCGGGTGGGTTGGGATACGCGGACGGAGTGTTCGCTGAATATGTGATGGCTTCGGACCGATGACGACGAGCTGCTCGGAAGGGAATGAGGAGAGAAAGCTTACGATGGCAAAGGCCAGCCCGCAACAGGTAGCGTATCAAACCATGATAGACTGGGGATATGTGGCGCAAGTAGACGTATGTAGCGTCGCAGTGGGCATCACATTTTGGGGGGGGGGGGGGGGCAAGCATCATTTTTCGTCACGACCCACACCCATGACATCCCATCAATTCACATGAGCTGGACACCAACTCCCACACCTGCTTTGCTACGACCCAGCGCGCGCTGATCTCCTTCCTGTGGTTCTTCCTCGACGTACAATCCTTTGCGCGGCGCATGAACTGTGGTGGGTGGAGGGATGTGACAAGGACAGTGTTCCTAGCAGTAGCCATGGGCCGTTGCCCTCCGCCGTCACGCTGCCGTCGCTGTCGCTTAACAACTGACATCTGTCTATGGCCACAGGACCGGTTAAAGCGGATGGAAAAAAGAAAGTGCCACGCGTGCAAATTCTCCTTCTTCTTTTCCTTGTCCACGCTTCATACACAAACCAACTCAACTCCCCCACAGACGAGCGCGTGGTTGACAAAAGAGGGTTGGATAAGCGAAGCCTCCTATGTGGTCTCGTGTGAACGTCGTCTCTCGCTTTCTGATTTTGCTCGCTGCCCCCCAATTATTTTGGGCTTCTTCGCGCTTACGACAAAATAATGCTGCCAAGGACGCGCAACAAATCCCGCTGCCGCTGTTGCAGCAAGGATGTCATTCGCTGGGGCATGCAAGGCTAGGTTTGACTGAGGAACATTTTCCCAATTGTGCCGTGTTGGAAGCTGGCGAAGCAACGCTGTACTGGCGGCCACCTGTCGACGACAGCACGAACAAAACTGGGGCTACGGGTAATATTACCTTTGGTCTGCTTCTTAGAGACCATCAATACGATGAGGAGGACAAACTCGTCAAGGCTGCGGCCGCAGCTGGCGTTGCTCCGTCCTCCTGGTGGTACTATGCGTTGGGTTTGAATCCAGAGTCAAGGGGGATGAAGGGGCTAGACGTGACAATGCTTATGCAAGTCCCCCCCCGAGTACCATCAGCAGCAGCAGCAGAAGCAGCGGCAGGCGGTGTCCCTGAGGCTGCCGCAAGTAGTAAAGCTCATGCTACTTGGGTTTTGGAAGATCGGTATGTGGAGGATTATACGACCCCGGCTCTGAGAGCTTCCCTGCCTCTCGGGCACCTCCTGGAGAGGGCACAGCAGCAGCCGCAACCGCCACTCGGAAAGATGTTGCTCTCCGTGCAAACCCGTCCCGTGGACGAAATTGTGGCCTTCACCTTCTCCATGCCATTGTCAGCATGTGTCATCCCTCGAGCTGGACCCACGTACGTTATGTGGGCTCAAGGCCCCGTCATCCCACCAAAAGCAAAAGCAGGAGCAGCAGTAGCAGAACCTCAATATCACGGCCCCTATAAAGGCAGCTCCAGTCTCCCCCTACGTTTGCCTCCATCTGAATGGCGAAGATCCCAATTTCAAAAGAGTGCCGCGCTATCAGTGCCTGCTCCTGCTTCATCCTTCACGGTGGCCTTACCATTAATGGATGTTCCGTCGGTGGAAACGCGGTATATGTGCATGTATGTCGCCCCGCCCCGAAACGAGAAATACCATATTTATCGCGTACTGAGGAAGGGGAAAGATGAAGTGTCGCGCTCATTTGTTCACCATATGTTTGTATTTAATGCAGGTGATGATGAGGTACGGAGGGAGGGAGGGAGGGAGGAGTTTTTTTCTTTCTTCTCCTCCTCGAAAACTGAACGTCCATGTTTAACCTTCCTCTCATCCATTCCCCCCTCTAACTCAAGCCGGAAACGCCCGTGAACGTGCCTTTCGACTGCACGAGTGAAGTTGGTGGTCATGGCCTCCCTTTCTACACCGAGAACGCCGGGCGTCCGTCCACCCCTCCAGACGCGCTGTACGAAGAGGTGGACGCCGCGTTGCCGTTCGGTAAAGGGTATGATAAATATTGGTTGTTGCAGGTGCACTACAATAACCCGAAGGGGGTCACAGGCGTGCAGGACACGACGGGGGTAGAGGTAAGTTTGCGCCCCTGATGTCTTGCTCTTATGCTTGAGGTGGAAGGCACGTAGGCATGTATGCCTGCGCTGGAAGTTGATGCGTTCATTCTTCTACGTTTCCGCCATCTCCCCTTGTCTTTTCCTCTCACTCCTGCCCCTTTCCTTCCCCTTGCCCTACGCCGATATGGTAGCGGCCCCCTTCCTCATCCTCAACGCCACTCCTCCTTCCATCACCACTTCCTTCCAACCCGACCGTGTCCCTTCCATGCCTCTCACTTTCTCCTTTTTCCACCTTGCTCCCCTACCCTCCTTAGATCCTCTACTCCCCCACCCTCCGTACACATGACATGGGCATCCTCGTCCTCGGTGCTCCCCCTCCATCCATCGCTCTCCGCCTCAACTCCTCACTGATCATCCCTCCCTCCCTACCAACCTACGACTACCTCAACTACTGCCCTGCCTCCTGCACGACCAAACATATCGCCATCACCGAGACGGAAGAGGTCGAAGGAGGGAAGGAGGGTATGAAGGAGGGAGGGGTGATGACCCCGCACATTCTCTATGCATATGTCCACATGCATTTAATGGCGACTCAAGGAGAGATTCAGCTTTTGAGAAATACTTCATCTGTTACTGTTGCCACTGCTGCTGCTGCTGTTGCTGCTGGTGGTGTGGGTGCGGATGCAGCAACCGCTAAGGAGGGAGGGGGGAAAGGAGGTAGATTGGAGCGATTTGAGATGCTGTATCGAAGGCGGTGGGACGCTCGCAATCAGGAGGGAATGACTTTTCCGGCACCGGGCTTCGCCTTGCAGTCCGACGATGCGTTTTTGGTAAGTTTTTTAAAATCTATTTTTTGGGTTGCGCCTTTTCGATCTTTCTTCGTCCTCCCTTTCCTTCCTATTTTACATATACCTTCATCACTACCTCCCTCCGATCCCTATCCTTACGCCTTGGCAGACCCGCTGCCGTTACGACTCGAGCGAGAAACGAACCGAAACGTTTTATGGCCCAGGCATAACGGACGAGATGTGCTTGGGCATCATGCTGTATTACCCTGCCCAGAAGCTCCGGAGCACTTCCTTGGCCTGCATGGATTTGGACGGTAAGGAGAAAGGAAGTGACGGACGTGTGAGAGGAAAGAAAAGCGCTTTTTGTTTTCTCCCACGTGCCCGTCCAAAAGATAGGGAGGAACGCTGCTTGTGTGAGTGGAAGGGGAGGAGGGAGGGAGGGAGGGAGGGAAGGAGGTAGGAATGGAGGAAGTTTGAAATGTTTATGCCTAACGTTCATACACCTTTCCTCCTCCCTCCCTCCTTTCTTCTTCCCCTCCCTCCTACAGACGCGTCCTCTCCTGACATAAACTTCTTTGGCGTCAACGACAAAAGCAAACCTATGAATCTGGCTATCTGTCAACCAGCGCATATCACTGCAAATATGAGCGCCCATCCGAAGACAGCGGGACTCCTGGCTGTTACGGAGGGCATGACTCCCTTTTCGAGGAAGGAGATGCTAGATGCGAAGGAGGGGTTCGAGAAAAGGCAAGCTGGTGAAGAGGAGTGTGCTTAGTTTAGGTTTATGTGAGTGAGCATCTAGGGACGGTAATGGAATGGGGGGGTCTACATAAGTTGTGAGACAGGAGACGAAAGAAGCCATGAAGGTATTTGATGGCATTTGAAGGGATGAAGGGATCAAAGAATTGTGCTTAAGTGAGTGTGATAAGAATGCCCGCTTTCGAGGTAGATTAAGATGAAGATGGACGGCTAGGTGAGAAAGTATGAGAAAAGGGATATACATACGTAGAGAAAGGGATATTGAGATAAACAAGAGAGCGCATTAGGAGCCTGGGAGATGTATTCGGTACTTTCAATAATAAGAAACCAAATGAAAATGTGCTGCGTCGCCTGGATCTTGATCTTCAATGAGTGTGAGTGAGTAAGTAAAATAATACATGTAATATGTAATTCTTCTCCTGGATATCAATATAAACCTATGGGTGCTGTCGCAGGGAGTAAAGTAAAGTAGTGTGGATGAATGGTTCCTCTCCATTGTTTAGAGGGAGAAACATATGAGAAAAATGGAAATTGAAGAGCTGTAGCTGCGGAAACAAAAAGCACTAACGTCAAACACAGATATATATACTACCAATGCACACATCTCCCCCTCCCTTTTTCATGCTTATACTCCGAATAGAGAAAGAAAAAGGGTCGAGACGCTACTGCCGCATGAATTCACTGGGCAGAGTGTCACGGCCAAGAGATGGCGTTGTAAAGAGACTTGGGATGCTCGTAACATGACAGGAGAGGGGTATGAGGGGCATCCAGCCCCATCCCCACTAAACTTATGCAGTAGAAAAGAAAAATATGGACTTAAGCGACTAGACTAGATCAAAACAGAAGACCAGTTGTGCGGTTTCTCCTCCTGTCTTGTTTCTTTTTCTCATTTCAAAATGTGTTGAAGGGTGTCCCTCTCTCACTTCAAAATGTGTTAAGGGTTAGCATGACATATGCCTTTGGTTTTATGCTCTCTTTCACGGCTCTGATTGCCTTTCCCTAAAATAATTTGCGTCTTTGCCATTATTTATCTTTTCACTCTTGTAGTAATCCTTAACCCTAATGCCCGCGTCTCGGAAAAAGGCAGGACCGAAAGCTCTTGACCCCCTCTTCTCGACCGTCTCTCCCCTTTTCCCCCCGAATAAGGGAAGGATCGAAAAACGTCAGCTTTCACAAACAATGGACAAAACCAGAAAATTATTGATATTATAGAAATTCTATTACAGACTTCCCAAAGCTGCAGTTCGTATTTTCCCCCCTATCACTTTTGGATATGTTTTGTGATGTGGTAGAATCTCACACTTGCTTTTGTGTCTTCCATGCTTCTCCCATGGGAACCCCGACCCCCCCCCCACCCACCCCACCCCTCTCTTTTCTCTCCCTTCTTCTCTCTTTCCTT
>Ga0160419_100511_pt1 | contig 24285 bp, 27 predicted proteins | sample CelAP2metagpilot_2_FD_108196 | JGI IMG/M metagenome (GOLD analysis project Ga0160419, IMG submission 108196) | Phycosphere-associated microbial communities from Cellana algal ponds in Kailua-Kona, Hawaii, USA - Cellana AP2-4-25 metagenome pilot ... | reverse complement strand
GGGTCCGCCTTGCATATCCTCGCTTGTCGTCAGCAAGAGCAAGTTATTTCTGACTTTGAAGAGTTGAGTGCCTCGCCGCTGATGGTGGGGGACACATATTTGTCCGGTTGCGAATGGTGGAGCTCGAAAAACTACCGTTGGGCATTGGCGCAGATCCACAGTCGATTTGTGAGTGTCGCAAAAGAGCCAGGGGAGCCTCCACGAAAGGCAATGGCCCCCTTTTTTGACCTCTTCAATCATTCGTCCGCGACACCATCTGCAATCTCACACAGCTTTGTTGCGGGAAATAGAGCCGTTGGCAGTAAAAATGTGGCTGTTAGCGCCGATGACGAGAATGAAGGCTCCCTGGTGGTCGTGGCAAGGCGGTCTCTTGTACAAGGCGAGGAGGCGTGCTTAAATTACGGCCCTCTTGGAAATCTCCAACTGCTCCAGCTGTATGGGTTTGTCCTCCCTGACAATCATTTCGATGCCCTTGATATATGGGCAAGGATGGACCCGACAGCACCTGAATTCTCGGTCAAAGATCGTGCACTCACTCGCTTGGCTCTCCGGTCGCCTTTCGCCCTGACCAGGCAGCCCCCCGTTCTCTCCCCCTCTCTCCTCGCGGCAATCCGCATTCAGTGTGCTAAAGGGTCGGAGATGGCATGTCTGGAAAATGCTTTGAAGGGGCCACTAAGTGCGGCCAACGAGAGGGAGACACTGGCGGCCCTTGAAATGGCGCTGACTATCATGCGGGAGGCTTTGCCCGTGGCCAGGGAGGAGAAAGAGTGGGGGGAGGAGGAGTTGCAAGAGAGGGGTGGAGAAGAGAACGTGGAAGCTCAGCTTGTGCGCACATATTTGGAAAGCGAGCGCGCTCTCTTGACGCAGGGCCTCGAAGCTGTGGCGGTACTGCAGAGGCAGAAGGCGTACTCTAGTGGGATGGAATATTGAAGCATTAACGAAAGAAGGAACGAAACCGTGCCGCTTTCTCGGGACCTCTTTTGTGGTGTCGGATGTTATCACCTGCCTACATGCCTGCATGCGTGCCAGGATGTCGTGATAACGATGCAGAGAAGAGGAGAGAAACGCGTGACCGGATCACGACAGGCACACGATTTCACCTTTCCCCACAGGACATTGCTTGCATTGTTAAGGAAAGTGGCGAGACAAGTAAAAAGAAAGGGGTTACTCCTATGACCGACTTTTTGTCTGTTATTCTGACTTGCTTTTGTTTATATGTCTTTTCTTCAGCTCTCTTCTTAATTAATTCAGTGGGCAAAAAAGAAGGAAGAATGGCGTCAAATTTATACCTTTAAAAAGGCGAAAAACAAACGCTGAAAGGGACATGCAGGCAGTGGAAGAAGATTTACTCCTCGACGGGACGGCTGGCGTGGACATCGAATCTATTATGGACAAAGGCCTGCAGCTAAACACACGAAAGGAAGAAGTTCGTTTTTTCGCACTGCTTCTGTAAACAAAAAGGGGGCGAGGGGGCGTGAAGGCACGAGGACATATCCACAGCGCTGAAGAGGCATATATCCACCAAACAAACAAGCAGGCAGAGAGCGCGATCTACATACACTCTAAGAGAGTATAACAGGACATCAGATTGCCTGTGTAGATAGGGACTAGACACAACCCACCTACCCCCCATTCGCTGCCAGCCGTCCTCTCTCAGGGCGCCGCACCAAGCAAGCGGACGAGACGGTGTTTCCGCAGACGTTCCATGTCAGACGGGTAAGCCTTGTACACGGCCGAAATTGCCGAGATGAGGCCCGCCGTACCAATGACGCCGTCGTGGAGCCGGTAGCCAAGCAATCTCAGTGGCAAGTCGAATCCGGGGGAGTTGCAAGCCACCACAAAGTCGCACGAGGCCCGCAGCATGTCACCCACGAGGTCAAAGCGCTTCACGTTCGCCCTCGCCATCTCCACTAGAACCTCTTCCACGTCGATATCCGCCACAGTGTCCCCGCCCTGTGGCTGACTGCTGCTGCTGGTCGTGGGGGTGGAAGTGACGGCCTGTCGGCTCCTAAGCTCCTTGGTGATGTCAATGCCAACGCCGTTCCCGCTCCCATTCACCAAACTCCTATTGCTAGCTCCACTACTCCAAATGCCAGCCACCTTCGCCGACGCACCGTTCCCCACCGTCGAAGCCGTCGACCCCTCCCCCACAATCTCGCCCTCAGCGGCCGAGCCAGCCGCCACACTGTGGGTGGGGCTGATGCCCGTGCTAGTCCTGCCGGCGCCAGCCCTTGCCTTGAGCAGTGCGACCGTCTTGTCCTCAAGGCGCCTCCGATCCTTGCTGTTCTGGTCCAGGTCGTAGAGCGCGAGGCCCACGGAGATCAGGTTGGCCAATGACCACGCGGCGCCGTCGCGAGCGATGGCTGTACGCTGGTCGAAGGTGGAGAGCTTGACGATGATGAAAAAGCACGTGTTGTCGTAGAACCAGTAGACCGCCATGGCTGCCGCCCGCAGCATCATCAGCCGGCGCCGCCACTGGGGCGTCTTGGTGTCGGAGGACAAGGCTTGCAGCTTCTCCAGCTCCTCAAAGGTACGCAAGAGGTGGAAACACTTACGGGCAGTCTGGGAGGCACGAAACATCTTCTCAAATCGCGAGCCCCGGGTCTCGTCCGTAGGCATGTGGTTCTTATGGTACCACCACAGGAACCGGCAAGCGTACTGGATCGTCTAGTGTAAGTTGGTAATGATGAGTAAAAGGCGAGGGAATGGATTCAATTGGAGTAAGTAAGGTGCACAAGCATTGCCCTCTCAATCTTGTCGTGATTATCCTAAGATCTGGACCAAAGCTGTCTAACATAGCGCAAGACTACAATCCGATCTCGCTCTCTCACACCATTCACATCCTCATTCGACCATCACATCCTGTCATTATCATCGTCGTACCTTGGTGACTTTGTCGCGGCCTTCCAGGGTGCGGATGAGTGCCACGACGGATTTGAGAGATAGGGGCACTTTCGTGGTGAAGGAATCCTGTAATCCCAGCCAGTAAGCCACGTCCAAGGGCCGCGTCAAGCTCTCGGCACCGCCCGTGGCTACTTGCACGAGGAAAGGCGCCGCAGCCCCGGCCAGGGTGCTGCTACCCCCGCACGAGCCCCCCGTGCAACATGACATGGTGATACGCCGAGTCATTTCAGATTATTATTGTCGCGGCTATTCGTGCTTTGAATGTTCGTCTCCCTCGCGCATGCACTACAGCGCGCACAAAGCAAATCTCGCTTTGAACAGGACGGCGCCTCCTTGCCCTTGTATGCCTGCCTGCTGCACCACGAAGGGAGAGGCCGATTTAAGAAGAAGAGGAATGGCTACTGGTGCCCCTTCCCCTGCGCGCTCCTTCTCCTGTGCATCCGTGGGATTGAGTAGAGAGAGAGTACACGGGGGAGGATTAGACATGCAGCAGCACAAATCCCGTGACATCTGGCTTGCGAGGAAGAACTGGAAATGCGCGGAGAGAGCACCTTCAATGGAAATCAGAAATGAAACAATCATCCGGTGCGTGATGGTACGAGCGCATCGACTTGTTCTTGGCAGCCATCCACGGCATTGATTGCACAAAGGAGTCAAAACCATGCTTACACTGGTAACTCACAAATCCGTGTATACTTGTTCACAGCAAAGGCAGGCGCCACCGCTGGAAAGCCTTATTTGCGCTGGAATTATTTTTTCTGACCTCCCCACATAACGGTGCTGCTGGCCACCGCTCATCGAGGCACCTGGCCCGCCCCCTTCAAACACCACAGCGTAAGTCCACCCCATTGTATGAGAGTCTCAATCCAACGCATCACCTTTTCACTCATGCTCATACGTTGCCATAATTTTTTCGGGCGAGAAATGTCTCGTGGGACTACCTCCCCACATAGCATCTCGACTGCCTCTCAGTACCGGCGTGGCACGGGCACGGGTATGTGTAGTGTAAAGAATGGTCATCACCTCTCGACAAAGCATTTCTGGTGTCTGGACCACGGTCGCATAAACACATCCCCAACTTCCATTTTTTCTCTAACTCTAGCCTCCTCGAGGATATATTCAGGCAAAAATATTTTTGTTGATTCATTTTGTCGCTCTGGCCACCACTAGCTCTAGCCGTGTCTTCTCTTTCCGTGCCAACTCAAACTGTTGATTGCATCTCTGCCCATATTCACCCTACAGATATACCTTACTCCTCTTCCCTCAACACAAAGTGGCCTCCTCCCCATCCCCCTCCAGCCGTCATGAAGGAGCCTGTGCGGGGGGAGATCGCCCCGAAAAAGATCAGCCACATCCAATTCGGCTTACTCTCGGCCAACGAAATGGAGCGCGTTTCCGAGTTCCAAGTTTTCCGTTCCGACCTCTTCACGATGCCGCAACGCACGCCCGCGCCCAACAGTCCCCTGGACCCGCGGCTGGGCGTGTCCGACAAGACGTCCACCTGCGCCACCTGCAAACGGAAGCTGACGGACTGCGCGGGCCACTTCGGGCACGTGAAGCTGGCCCTGCCCGTCTTTCACATCGGATTCTTCAAGCACACCCAGACCCTGCTCAGTTGCGTCTGCAAGACGTGCGGGCGCGTTTTGCTGCCCGAGGCGGAGCGGCGGTCCTTTCTGCGACAGATGCGGGCGCCCCAAGCCGACGCGTTGCGCAAAGCCGCCATCTTCAAGAAGGTGGTGGACAAATGTAAGAAGGCGGCATTTTGCTTCGAGTGCAAGGCCGTGAACGGGAAGATCAAGAAGATCGCCGGCGCCGCCATGCTCAAACTCATCCACGAACGCTACGGCGGCCGATATGGGCAGCTGGAGCAGCAGGCGCTGACAGACGCCATGAGCACGGCCCTGGCTCACAACCGTGAGATTGCGAGCCACTTGGAAAAGGCGCAGGAGGACATGAGCCCCCTGCGCGTACACAAGCTCTTCAAGAAGATCACGGATGAGGATGCTGTGGTCCTGTGGCTGAACCCCAAGCACGGTCGACCCGAGGACCTGCTGCTCCACAACCTACTGGTGCCGCCCGTGCCCATCCGTCCGTCCGTGGCGATGGAAGTGGGCGGGGGCTCGAATGAGGACGATCTGACCACGCAGCTGGTGGAGATCCTGCAGATCAACCATTCCGTGCGTATGCTGCTCTCGGGCGGTGGCCAGCAGCAATCCATCATGGAGCAGTGGGGCTTCGAGCAGGCCCAGGTCTCGCGCTTCATCAACGGGGAGCTGCCGGGCAGCCAGCAGCACTACGGTGAGAAGAAGATCCGGGGCCTATGCCAGCGCCTCAAGGGCAAGAGCGGCCGCTTCCGTGGCAACCTGTCGGGAAAGCGGGTGGACTTCTCGGGCCGCACCGTTATCTCGCCCGACCCGAACCTGGCCATCGACCAGGTTGGGGTACCCCTGCAAGTGGCCAAGATCATGACCTACCCCGAGCGTGTGTCGGCCTCCAACCGCGACCGGCTCAAACGCCTTGTCGTTAACGGGCCCACGCAGCACCCGGGCGCCAACATCATCAGGCCCTCGGGCGACAACGCCTTCACCAAGAGCCTTAATTATGCGGACGAGCGGCAGCGGCGGAAGATGGCGGACGATCTAAAGGTAGGGGACGTAGTGGAGCGGCACATGGTGGACAATGACATCGTCCTTTTTAACCGGCAGCCCTCTTTGCACAAGCTCTCCATCATGGCCCACCGCGTCAAGGTCATGCCCTGGCGCACCTTCCGCTTCAACGAGTGCGTCTGCGCACCCTACAATGCCGATTTCGACGGCGATGAGATGAATATGCACCTGCCCCAGACTGAAGAGGCCCGTGCCGAGGCTGCCACACTCATGGGTGTTACCTCCAACCTTGTCACGCCCCGCAACGGCGAGCCTATGGTGGCGGCCACACAGGACTTCATCACGGGCGCCTACCTTCTCACGCAGAAGGATGTATTCCTCACCCGCGAGGCTTTCTGTCGCATGGCTGCCTACCTAGGCGACGCAGCGGAGCATATAGACCTGCCCCCGCCCTCCATTTTTCGTCCCCACCAACTCTGGACAGGAAAGCAGGTTTTCAGCCTCCTGGTCAAGTCCTCGCGCTTCGTCGACTGCGCTGTGAATTTGGAGATGGAGGAGCGAAACTATAACAAATCAGACGCCATGGGCTACTTTTGCCCGCAGGACGGATACGTATGCTTCCGCAACAGCGAGCTGATTTCGGGCAACCTGTGCAAAAAGACGATGGGCGGGCAGAAAGGCGGCTTGTATTACGTCCTGCTCCGGGACCATGGGCCGGGTCACGCGGCACGGTGCATGAATCGACTGGCCAAGCTGTGCGGGCGCCTGATCGGAGGTCATAGGGGCTTCTCCATTGGCATTGACGACGTCATGCCCTCCCCCATCCTCCTAGAGCTCAAGCGCGATCTGTTAGAGGGGGGTTTCAGTAAGTGCGACGAGCAAATCCGGTTGTACGAGGCTGGACAGCTGCCTCTCAAGCCAGGCTGTGACTCCTTACAGTCCCTTGAGTCGGAACTGAATTCGGTGCTTGGGGAGATCCGACGGAAGTGCGGAGAGGAGGCGCTGAAGAAGCTTCCCTGGCACAATTCCCCACGTATTATGACCGAGTGTGGGTCGAAGGGCTCAGACATAAATATCTCCCAAATGATGGCCATTTTGGGCCAGCAGTCCGTAGGCGGGAAACGGATTCAGAACGGCTTTGTAAACCGCACTCTGCCACACTTTAGGCCAGAGTCCTTATTTCCTGCCGCCCGCGGATTCGTTCCCAACTCTTTCTTTTCGGGGCTGACGGCGACTGAGTTCTTCTTCCACACAATGGGGGGGCGAGAGGGTCTAGTCGACACGGCTGTAAAGACGGCCGAGACGGGCTACATGGCCCGCAGGCTGATGAAGGCCCTAGAAGATCTCTCACTGCAGTACGACAACACGGTCCGCAACTCGGAGAAGACGGTGATTCAGTTCGTCTACGGTGACGACGGCCTCGACCCCGCCAAAATGGAGGACCAAAGCGCCCTGGTCACTTTCGGTCGGGCGGGCGACGGCAGAAGCAGCAGCAGCTGCGGAGTGCTCTCTAAGCGCAAAAAGGTACGCACGGGTGCGGACCGGCCCGTGAATTTTCCCCGCCTCCTTCTCCAGACGTTGGCCACGCACCACGCTCCGCGCGAGCGACCCCTCTCCCCTCACCAGCTCCGGTCTTTGGCCCGTGCCGCCGTCGAGTCCCCGTCCTTTCAGTCCCTGTTGCCGCAAGGCCACAAATTTCTGGAGGAGGTGGAGGGCTTTGCCGTGGAGCTGGCCGACGCCTTGGAGGCGCTGTTGGTCTCTCTGGGCTTTCCGAATCAAGGGAAGAATGGGGAGGACGTGTACGAGGATCTGCTGGACTTTGATATTGACGCCGTGCGGGAGAAGTTGGCTGGCATGACAGAGTTAGAACGGATAAATTGGATGGCCGAGGCGAAGCCTAACGGAAGAGGCTTTGGATCCGGAGAGCCAGGGAGCAGCAATGGAGAGAGCACGGCTTGGCGGGAGACGGTGCAGGCCACGGTCTCAAATTTGGCCCGCATGACCGAGTCCCAATTTCGCCTTATTTTGGAGGAAGCATTGAGCCGCTACAACCGTGCGTGTGTCGAGCCTGGAGAGGCGGTAGGGGCGGTGGGCGCGCAGAGTATCTCGGAGCCGGCGACACAGATGACGCTCAAGACGTTCCACTTCGCAGGGGTTGCCTCTATGAACGTTACGCTGGGTGTACCCCGGCTAAAGGAGATTATTAACGCCTCTAAGGAGATATCCACCCCCATCATCACTGCTGCTTTGGTGCAAGACCGGTCCGAGACGGCGGCGCGCGTGGCTAAGGCGGCTATCGAGCGGACGACCATCGGTCAGGTCGCCACGCACATCAAAGAGGTGTACGCGCCGCACATGGTGTATGTGGAGGTCCTTCTCGACCAAGAAGCCATCACCAAACTTCATCTGCAGGTGGACGCTCTCTCGGTCCGCACGGCTATCTTGCGAGGATATCACCGGCCCAGCGTGCTCAAGGCGCTGAAGGAGCGGGATGTGCTCTTTGACCCTCGACATCCAGATCGTCTACGGGTCCTGCCGCCCGAGCTTAAGGAAGGGCGCGGTGGCAACGCCGTGCCTCCTCAGCGCCGCATCTACTTTGTTATTCAAGCCCTGAAAGCCGCACTGCCCGATGTGATTGTTCGAGGAATCAACACCGTGAATCGCGCTATTGTCAACAAGGTGGAGAGCGACGAGAAGCGCTTCAACTTGCTGATCGAAGGATACGGACTGGCGGACGTGATGGGCACGCCGGGTGTGGACGGGCGGCAGGCCAAGTCCAACCATATCATTGAGGTAGAGCGGGTGCTGGGGATCGAGGCGGCCCGTGCGGTTATTGGCACGGAGATCGAGGACATCATGAAGGCGTACGGTATCAAGATTGACACTCGGCACCGCATGCTCTTGTCGGACGTGATGACATTTAAGGGTGAGGTCCTGGGTATTACACGGTTTGGGGTGGCCAAGATGCGGGAATCGGTTCTGATGCTTGCTTCGTTTGAAAAAACAACAGACCATTTGTTTGATGCGGCTGTCCATGCGCGAACCGATGCCATTGTGGGGGTGTCAGAGTGTATCATCATGGGTATTCCCATTCCCCTGGGCACGGGTCTCTTCAAGCTGTTGCGTGCTGTACCCAAGCCAGCCACAGGCCCGCGCAAGGGTTTGTTGTTAGATGCGTGAATGTATGACAGTTCAGGAGTAGGTGCGAGGTGGATGGATGAAAAGGAGGAGAGAAAAAGGTCAAGAAAGAATCGGCGATGTATGTGTGGAATAGCCAGAAATCTGATATAGACAGATGGTGGCGTGCCAGTAGTAGTAGTGTACATTAATGTCAGTACCAGCGAGCTGGAAACAACAAAGCAAAAAGGTTTTCAACCCACGATTTTGGAACTTACCACATCCTCAACTTGCTGCTTCACCTCTGTTTGGTCGTCCTCCATCCATTATATTAAGTTATCCAAATATTTTCTGGTAAAGGGGAATTCTACACAATCGAACCGATCTATGTTTCTCTTGTTTCTGTGTCTCATTCGGCATTCAACTTTGCGTCAGCTTGCTGATACTAAACCGTGATTCCTTCTACGATAAATCTCTAATGCATTCTCATTTCTGAGTTCTCTCGTTGAGTTGGTTTTCTTGCTCTAACTTTCATTTTTTGTTCCAACTACACATATAATTAGGTCGGACAAGTATCCACTTGAACATTCCTCTTTCTCCTAAAATGGGCTCTTTTTATCCCTTCGATAACTTTTTTGCACATGTTGTAGCTACTCAATATATTTTCAGATACCATTTAAACGTGCGCTCTCTCTTCCGTAAAATAAAAATAAAAAAATTGCCCCCCCTTGTAACCTTCTCTTACTTGTCTTCTCATGCACAAATTATTTTCCCAGTCCTTATCTTACCCTCTAGCGCGGATTGCGATTAATCATCTCCTGCAGGTCCGCGTCGTGGTCGGCCAGATTGACCTGCCTGACGCCGTAGCTATCGCTCAGGATCTGCAATACATTAGGTGTAAGGAAGGCAGGAAGCTGAGGGCCCAACTTGATATTCTTCAGACCCAGACTCAGCATCGTTAAAAAGACGGCCACAGCCTTCGTCGTGTGTATAAAGAAACATTGGGGAAAAGAAAGCAATCAGTCAGCTTATTGGCAAGAATTGAGTGCGGTGGGGGGGGCAGAAACGTACCTTTTGCTCAAACCAGGAAATCGCGTACTGCAAAGGCAGGTCATTCACATCACATTTATAAACGTCTGCGAGCGCCGTAGCCACCTTTATCGCACTGTACGCATCGTTGCACTGTTTGTCATAGGGAAAGGGGGAGGGGGCAATTTATAATTGTCACTCTCTTTGAGATCGCGGCTGTAGATCCATTTGTCACCGTCTTTCCAATCGACCTCTCTTTACATCTTATGTTAAAGTAGCACAAATACCTGTCCCATGTCCAAAAGCCGAGGAATGCCTCCGAGAGTGGGCTCAAATGGGATCTTATTCCTATGTCAGTGGTGGGGGAAATGGTACAGAAGGAACCATCAGACCAACATTTGCACGTGTACACTTACAGCCTTGACACACACAAATGAAACGATACTTACATTCTATATTTCCCGCAGCCCAATGTCAAAACTACGGAGTCGCGAGGGAGACCAACGGCAATGTCGCGAAAGTATGTCCTGTTGGCCTCAGCTCCGTCGCAGCCGCCGATAAGGTAGATTTGCTTGATATCTACCGTGTAAAATGAGGAAGAAAACGGTGAACTGTGGTTCCTCTTTGTTCTATCTTCATTAAAGTAATCAGCCCGTGAATAAAATGATAATCGAGACCTTGTATAGGTTGCTGTACCAGGTGACGGGCTGATACTACATTGGTGTCGCTAGCCATCTGTCTCATTTATCCTCAACGCAGCCGCACCCCTTCCTTTCATCATCCCTTCATCTCTCAGTCCCGCACCACGTACCGCCCGTGTTGATAGCATTGACGATATCGCCGGCCATGCCGAGCACCGCATTGCGGCCATACCCCGTCATGGTCACATTCTTGGGTGTATCTTCCGGGAAGCCAGGCAAGGCCAATGCCTGCTCGATGACCGCCGGAAATTGAGAATCCCAGTCCTTGATATGCTTGACACCCTTCCACCCCACCACCCCTCGTGTGTAGATGCGGTCCTTGTACGCCTTTTGGGGCTCGATGAGGCAGTTGGTGGTCACCACGATGGGACCCTAGAGGGGAGAAGAGGTAATTTAGGAAGTGGGCGAATGGAGTGAAGACGTGAGCATTTCCAGACAAGAATGAAAGGCAGGGACTTTAATGGGTGACGGGGGCAGTCGCATTTCCGCACAAGTAAAGGTGCAGGGTCGTAACATATGACAAAGATAATTGGAGAGGAAACGTCGAAAGAGACGTACCGGGAAGCGGCTGAACTCGACCTTCTGTGCCTGCCACGCCCCACCATAATTCGCGACGAGGTGAGGATACGTCTCGCGGAGCTTAGGATAGCCAAATGCAGGAAGCAATTCGCCATGACTGTTGTAATGGGAGGGGAAGTAGCAATCAGAAGAACTATAGAGATCACTTCATTGTATTTCTCCTCGATCATCTATCCTAACCCATACCGACAACAAACGACATACTCACGTGTACACGTTGATGCCCTTTCCCGCGGTGCGCTTCAAAACCTCCTCCAAATCCCTCAAATCGTGCCCAGAGACCGCAATACACTTGCCCTTCACCGGCGTAGTGCGGACCTCACTCGGAGTAGGGTGCCCATAACGGCCAGTAGAACCCGCGTCGAGAAGCTCCATCACCTCCAGGTTGATCTCGCCACACCGCAAGGCCATGCCGAAGAGATTCTCCGTAGTCTGGTTAGGCAGGTCTGCCAGCGTAGCCATGGCTTCGTGGATAAAGGAGTACACGTGGTTGCTCTCCTTGCCCAGAATGCGGGCGTGGTCCGCGTAGGCCGCCGTCCCCTTGAGGCCGTAGATAAGGAGCTCGCCCAAGGACCAGGCATCAATGTTTGCAGCGATGTCCTTGCGGTAGTTGACGCCCACCATATGCCCGATCGTCTCTAGTTTGTCAGTGTGGCCCTGAAGCGCCCGCAAGTCCATCGCGGCGGGGCCCTCGAGGCACGTATTGGCTTCCGGCTTACCCCTCACAGCCTGTTCGTACAGGGCCTTGGCACGGTCCCGCATCTCTTGCGCCTCGGCCATGAAAGCCACGAAGCGGTCCGGGTCAAAGTTCACATTCGTTAACGTACTAGGTGGTTGGAGGGATGAAAGGAAAGGAAGGAAAGGAAAAGGAAAAGGAGGTCAGGATTTGCCCCATTTCCACAAACATTCAACACACTCACCTAAATAAACTCTCGAGGAGGAAACGATCCACAGCCACGTCCGATAGGCCACCATGGACACGAGCGGAGTGTGCATACTGAGAAACCCCAAAAGTGTAGTGGATGAGCAGGTCCTGGAGAGCCGCTGTCTCGGGCGTCTTGCCGCACACACCCTGTGTGCTGCCTTCCGCCGGGCTGCAACTCCTGCCGTGCTTGGTCTGCTCGCACTGAAAGCACATCATGTCCTTGTTGGCGGAAGCAGCCGCATCCACGGCGGTGGTGGCAGCACCTCGAGGCGCGATGTTGGTGGCCGCACACTTGAGTGGATGGGGGCTGCTGTGCAAGGGACGGACGAAGCCGACGGCGACTGCGGCATTGGGACGAGCACTGGAGAAAAATTGCTGCAACGACAGCAAGCCCAAGGGCAAGAAACGACGGTGGGATGACGAGAGCATCATTGTCCCTTGGTGTGCTGCGATGGTGGCGTGTTTGACTTGACTTGCGAAGTGCGCTGTGTTTCGTGTGGAAGAATGGACCGGGACATATCTGAGGATACATCAACAAGGAATATTGAGACCTGATGACAGGCTTGTCCAAAAGGAGATAGCTGTTCAAGGACAGCGACAAAGACAGATGAGTAGAAGGGGCAATCACATCGACCGGTAAGCAAACAAGAAAACCACGTGCAATAGAGAACATCTGTGCGGCGAATGTGCTTATTGAGGTAACGTCAAGTTATGGCGACATCCTCTTCGGACGCTGCTAATCCCACCACCCTGAGCACAGAAAAATAGCTGTTTAGATAAGATACCTTGCCCGAAAGACGGTCCTCATCTCAAGCTATAACCTACTCGTTTATCGCTTTTGACTTTGACGAGGGCACAACGCACAACACAGAACAACCACAACCTCTCAGAATCTTGGAATTATGTGGACCCACATACACACCATCATTGTCGGGCGGGGAGATTGAGAAGTCCATCCAGTGATTGATTGAGATAGGCCATGACAAGACATATTTAGGTGAATAGTACCCGCTAGAAAGGTGTTAATGCCAGCATCGGTGAGATTACAGAGTGCCAGCATATTGGTTTTTGAGGTTCAACAAGTTGTTCGCGGGGGCTCCCCGAAATGATCTTGTGACTTTCAGTCGAATATCATGCTAAAGGTGAGGGTTTGTGGGGGGGCGGATCGTTGGAGGACGGATATTAAAATGATCTTAAAATGGTTACATTCGGGTACCTGCATATTCATTGGAAACAGAAGACCATAAAAGACGTTGGTCAAAGGCCCGCGGCCTGCTCCTCTGTGCATTCTTCTGCCGAAGAACACCGCTCGGTGGTCGTCAAAATGCCAAAGTGAACATGCACTCATATCACACCCATTTGCCCTGTTTACCCCTTGGACAACCCCTCAAAAAGATCCTGTGGGGGAGCGACATTTGGCGGCCAAAAACAGTGTGTGGGGGTGACTGAGAACCACAGAATCAGTTCAGGGATCCCCGAACAGGAGGTTAGGTTTGCCTTGCCCATTTTTTCATTCTTCACACTGTCATGTCCACTCTCCTTCGCACCCGCAGGTATCCAAACCCACCATGAGCACGGGCTGCGGCAGCACGGCCCCGCCTGCGCCGAGAGACGCGGGTGCATCGTCTACCGTGCAGCAAGAAGAATTTACGCTTGATCGCGCTGCCTTTACTCGTACGCTGCGGGTGGTGGCCCTGCGCCTCCCAACCAAGCTCTGCAACGCCGCCGTGAAACAGCTGCAGAACCACGTGCTTCGCCTCCGACACGTGAAAGCTATTCTCAAATCTGATGATGGGAACGACGAGCGCCGCGTGGTGCTCCTCGCTACCGAGGTCGAGGAGGGCAAAACTGGCGATGACATCACGCTGGCCGACCTACCAGCCCCTGTCAAAGCTTTTGTCGAGGCTGCAAAGGTAAGAACTTTCGGTATGTACGTGATTGTCTGCAGGCAGATAGTGGTACCAAAGTGGGACCTCCTCTTTAATTTTTTGAATTATGCCTCCTTCACTGCGTAGACCCTTGCTCCCTCCTTCAATTTAACCCCAATTCTTCCCTTTCTCTTCCCACAATCTTAGGAAGAGCAGGCATCTGACCCCATCATTTCGTCGTCCCCGTCCTCACCAATTTCTTTGACCACCCACCAAGTGATCATGGACTACAACTGCTTCACTGTGGAGGAAGTTCTCAAGCAATTCTTCGCTCCCCTGCAAATGGAAGCCCCTACCTCCTTCGAAACCATCGACCATGTCGCGCATATCAACCTCCGCGATGCCTACCTTCCATACAAGCGTCTTATCGCCCAAGTCATCCTCGACAAGAACTCTCCCCGTATTCGTACCGTGGTAAATAAAACAGGCAACATCGAAACGCGCTTCCGGACCTTCCCCCTCGAGGTCCTGGCTGGGGAGAACAACCTGGAGGTGTCCGTCCGAGAGAGCGGGGCCACCTTCCACTTCAATTACGCCGAGGTTTATTGGAATAGCCGCCTCTCCACAGAACACGGTCGTCTGATCCACTCCATCACCAAGCAGTTTCAAGCGAGGCACCCTCGAAGCCCACTGGCGGCGTGTGTGGTCTGGGACGTGTTCGCGGGCGTCGGGCCATTCGCCGTCCCTCTCGGTGTGAAAGGCTGCGTCGTCCATGCCAATGACCTGAACCCCCGCTCGCACCACTACCTTCTTGCCAACATCAACAAGAACAAGGTGGACTGCCATGTGACCCCCTACAACGAGGACGGCCGGGTTTTCCTCCGGGAGCGGGCACGGCGCCGTTTACCCGTGCATCACGTGATCATGAACCTCCCTGCGTCTGCCCTCGAGTTCCTGGACGAATTTTCCGCTCAGAGGGAGCGAGAGGAAGAAGGAAAGGAAGGACAAGAAGAAGAGGAAGAAGAAGCAGAAGGGCTGTTTGATTATTTGGAGGAGCGGCCTTACGTACACGTGCATTGTTTTAGCAAGGCCGACGACCCGACCACGGAGGCTCTGGCTCACGCCTCCGATGTCCTGGGGTGTGAACTCTTGAATGGCAAAAATGGGGTGAGTGTTCACCGAGTCAGAGACGTGGCGCCGAAGAAGGAGATGTTGTGCATATCCTTTCCTTTGCCGCGGTACAGCGAGCTGAGGAGAGGTGGTGGCGGTGGGAAGAGAGGAACTAAAAGGACGCTGGACGAGGAGGGAAAAGGTGATTCTAAAGCTGTGGTCCAGAGCAATGCGAAGGAAGAATGAATCGCACATTTCTGATGGTGACAAAGTACGGGGGAAGAGTGAAGCCACGATCAAAGTACACCACACCTGAGCAAATTTCAAGTAATTCTCGAAGACACCTGCTCGCCTCCACTTACTTGGCTTTTTGTTCTTAACACAGGTGAGCCTGAGGCGCAAATCAACTCATTCAATGAGTAACACTTGCAGTTTATTTTTGATGTATATCTTTTTACCACCCTCTTGGTAAGCGACGTTAATTGGAAAAATTGCCTTTCTCGCCCTTTCTTGACAGAGATTTATCTAGATCATATCAAAATGTCAACAATGCCTTGTCGGGAGGCCCGCCATACACGTCTACCCCCTCATAACGTGTACCACTGAAGGTGATAGCTACTGTTATGAAGGATGTTCTTTCGACAATTGGCTCCGGAACCCCATAGCAAGAGCCTAAGTGGGCATAGATGACGAGCAATCGCGAAAAAGACGGCAGCAGCCGCCTGGCTCGTGCATCTTGCCTCGTCTATCACTGCATACATTTGTTCAGGATGGCAAGTATTTGAAAGGGTGCTTCATTCAAATTTACCACCAGCTGGCACCAGAGCATAATGGTATTGAGGTAGCGTTTGAGTACCAGCGCTCCCGCCGCCACGGACATGCAAGGTGCCCATCGGAAGGATGCCTGAAGACGACGTCATTGTTTGTTTAGGAGGAGGTCCCTGATAGGTTGCAGTTTACTTTGAAGAAGCGCCGCGGCGGCGATGCGAGTGGCTAGCTTAAGGGTAGAAAGTCGCCGAGCAGTTGAATAAAGAAAGTGTCTGCGCCAATGCGGTGCGGAAGAATCCACAACAATTATATCACACGTTGAACGACTTTTCTGCTAAACTGACCTGTACGACTTATTATTACGATAGTCGTCAATAGTCGTCGATAGTCATGACACATGTGTGATTAGTCGTAGTCGTGCATGATTCCCAACGAGGACGACCACGACGACTATAAGTCGTGCATAATCAAAGGACAAGACGAGTACCGATTGACTATATAATACCGATACTTGTCCGGCGTGTTAATTGTATACCCTGCTTGTAGCCCTGTGTATGCGTTTTTATGTAAGCTTTCGTGCACATGGAGCACCCCATTTTTGAGTTCCAACGACGAGCGATGGTATCCGTCATGTTATGAGGCAAAAGAGTCCTTCGTTTACACCCTGGCCTATATTTGAGAAGATCACACACCGTGTCTCACAACTCCCGCCTCTACATCTACAAAGCCCCCTTTGATTTTTGTAACCCTTATCGAACCAGCCGGCATTGCGCCATCCATCTTCGCCCCGTGTTCATAGCGAGACTCCCGGTGAGATCGCCCCCCCCTCAAACGAAAAATGCAGCCTCCACCGTACGACGCCGCCATCCAATCACAGCCATCCAAGCCCCCGCGAAGCAAATTCGACGCTCCTTCGCCGCCACCATCCCTGAAGCAAGAGATCAAACTGATCAATAATGCCGCAGAACGCCGCAAGTACGAGGACCTAGCCGACCTCTACTCCATCATCAAGGCCACGGAGCATTTGGAGGCAGCCTTTGCTCGTGACGCCGTCACTCAAGAAGATTATACCGCCGCGTGCAGCAAGTTGATTTCGCAATTTAAGTCCACCGAGGCCGCGGTGCTGGCTGCCAAGACAGTGGCCGACACTCAAGCCTTTATGAGTGAATACCACATGGACTGCCCCCGGGCAGTGGAGCGCTTGCTTCGACTGGGCGTTCCTGCCACGGTTATCAATCCTTCCTCGGACGACGGGCGAGGGGAGGCCATCAAGGTGGCCGAGACGGTACAGCACTTCATCACGGCTATGGACGGCGTGCGGTTGGAGCAGCGGGCCGTTGATGAGCTGCAACCAATGCTGACGGACATTATGACGAGTCTCACCCGCGTCCCGGGGCTGCCGACCGACTTTGTCGCCAGCAAAAAGTTGGAGGATTGGCTGGTCACACTCAATGCTATGCGGGCCATGGACAGTATCACGGAGGAGCAGGCGAGGCAGTTGCTCTTTGACTTGGACCAAGGATACAGCTCGTTTCACGCCTGGTTGAAGGCCGGTAATTAGTAGGAGGAAGGTCCGGGGGAAGGAAAAGGAAGAGTTTGGTGTATTTGTGGTACAAACATCTGGAAATAGAAATCAATAGTAGGGTCCAAAAACATTCAAACTGTATTTTTTTTGTTTTGCTTGTTGCTTTTTGCACTTCTTTTCGATCGACTCGCGGGGATGTGTGATTGGTTGATAAACACAAAGATTCTTTTTTGTTGTCGGTCTTCCATTCTTTTAAAATCCCTCTCTTCCCCTTCAAACACCGGATATCCTCAACGAGGACTTTTTAGCTTTTTCCCCCTCATTTGCAGTTGCAGTTGCAGTTGCAGCTGTTGCTGTTGCTGCTGCTGCGATTCTTCCTCAAACGTACACCTCCTTCTTCATCCCTCACATGCATTTATTAATATTATTATTGAAGAAAATGTTTTGTCTGCGTTCACAATTTCAATGCATGCTTGGGTTTCAATGATCTGTCCTCTCCTTCATGATCCGTCTCCGTGTTTTTTTTTATCCTGGGCGACGCTTAGCCCTTCTGTTTGTCATCTTGCTAAGTGTACATCCTCCCTACTTCACTCTTGCCCTTGATTTGCCCCCGCGTCGTAAATCAAGCTCTAGTCTTCCCCCCCCCCCCACCCCCACCCCGAGGAATAAGACAAGAGCTCCTGCCTTATTTCACCCGACGCCGCACAATCACCTGACGCGGGTTCCCCCCACCCATTCCTCCACCAGAACTTATCTTTTTCTTTGTTTTCCCCCCACCCCCCGCAGTCGTCACCTGCAATTGCTGTGGTGCAGTCGGAGGCAAGCCACGGCTTTGGTTGAAAAGCATCTGCCGCGTATTCTGCGTCACGGAAATGCGACCCATCCGTCGGGCCAAAGCCCCTGCCCCTGCCTGTCGCTCCGCTTGCATCGCCTTCATACTCACACGAGGACCACTGCTTCGATTCAAAATCACCTGCATCTGCTGTGGCTGCTGCTGCTTCTTTTTACGCTGCGCGGCCATGGGATTGACAGGGGTCGTGGCAGTCGCAGCGTTGGCAGTATTATTAATGGAAATCTTGAGGGTGGTGCCCTTGGGTAGTTTGAAGCCTCCAGGCCCAAAGCTTTCCCCACTACCACCCCCACTGCCCCCATTGCCGACGGCGCTGTCAAATACAAAGTCCGCAGCCTTCTTGCCGCTGACACCACCGTCCAGTGAAGTGACTCCCCCTCCTCCAACACCACCGCGACGACCACCGCCGTTCGCCTGGACATTGCTGACCTTGATCGACATCTTCTTAGGTGCGGGCGAGGCCTTCTTCTTTTTCCTCTTCTTGCCGCCGGCAGCCCCGGCTGTCGTGACGCCGACCATTGGTGCGGGTTGGATACCACGTGCATTGTTGATGGCCAGGTTCCGCTTGCTCTGGGCTTGAAGAACGCTCTGCTTGGCTGCCTGGCCCGGTTTACGTGTTTGCCCTGCCTGTGTCTGCTTCAGAACGGGCTTACGGACTCCGCCTCGCTTGTTCTGTTTGCTGTTCTGGGCACCGCCAGCCGCTGCAGGAGCGATGGGCTTCTTCTTCTGTTGTTGCTGCTGCTTGCGTTCCAGCTTGACCAGATCGTCTAAGCTCATCTCCACCTTCTCATCCGCGGTTACCGTCATGAGAGTGGTCATGGCTGTCACGTGGGCGGGCGTGCCTCCCGCTGTAGTGTAGTGGTGGTGTGAAGGATGAGGGGGAGAAGCATGTTCATGACGATGAGTATCATGCTAGTTGGCTGCGTGTCTTGTTGTGCGTGACGGACGGGAAAGGACGCAGCAGATACAAGACCACTTCATGGCAATTATACATTCGGCGGCGGTTCACAGGGTGTGGACGACGATGCCGCCGCGCGTGTGTCAAGTGTAGGTGACGAAGAAAGCTTGCAGAATTTGAAGGCACCTAGGACAGCGTGCCGTACTAGCCACCGCACCCCTGGCGGCACCCTCGCCTTGTCCAGCTTAACTCCATGGAACGTGTGCTTGTCGTACTGGGAAAACCGACGTGAGTTTGCGGTGGTGCAGTGCACCGCACAGGGCCAGGGCATGATGAACTGATGGTGGAGGTGACGAAACCAGACTTTTGCCGCCTTTCTTGTTCTGTGACGAGGGGGGAGGTTGGGCAAAAGGGCAAGTGACACAAAAGAATAAATCAACAAATCCGTCAATCGAATGAAATATAGCCGACATCATCACCAAAAGTAGGTTCCCTCCAGGGTTCCTCCATGGATTGTTGGGTCTTGCAGATGCCCGATCATAAGACTGCTCTTTCCAGTGAGCACCGCGTCTGCCTAGACCTCCTATCCTCCCGAAAGGAGATCGGGACCGCTACAAGCTCCCTGCTTCACAAAACAAGAGCAAGCATATTTTTCTGTTGGTAAAACATTTCTTCTTCCATGTCCCCGTTGTTGGAGCTTTCTCAATCCCACACTTGTCACCTATCTTCAGTTTATAAATTATACTCCTCCTGCACCTCGGCTAATACTTGGGCGTCATGTGTGATGGCGATTCCTCTCTGCATGAGCACGGCCGACATAGACATCGCCGCTCTACTTTCACCCGTCTCCTGAAGAGTCTCGCCGACACTCTTTTCCCCTGTCCTCGTCGCTTCCTGTCCTACCCTAGCCACGCCGCCGCCCCCTTCCCCGTCCGCACATTCCTTCTCCTCACAACAACCCACCGGCTGCCTTATCGGGCTCTGGGTCAGGAGGAGTTCCAGCGGCGCCTTTTGAGGGTCTTGCATCATATGCAGTACGTCGTCAAGCTTCAAGTCCTTCAATTGACTCTCCAGCATCTCGATGAGAGAGACGGCCACCCCCAAAATCACACTCCATCCTTCTACGAAGTCGACACGGTCTGCAGTGGCAAGGTATCCAGATTCAAGAACAAAGTCACGAACTACTTGGACGAAAGCATGGCCACATGCACCCCAGCCTCCTCAAAAAGCGCGTGCAAAGCCGGCGTCCGCAAGTGCAACAATCGATTCAACACCGCAAAACAAGCCTTCAAGCGCGGCATGCCCTCCATCCACATCTTCTCCATCTGACACCGCTCACACAACCCCACCAACATCTCAAATACCGCTTCTTCGTCATTCCCAGTCACTGTCAACAAGATTGCCGTGCATACATTCATCCCCTGGCAGTATCTCTATCGAGAGTTAAACACTGCATATGCCTGTAAGACACGCCCTCGCTGAAGCTCGCGACAATAGAGCTCGCCAACCGTTATGGGCTCCTGCCTGTGAGGGACGAGATCTATCCCTCTCCTTCGGGCTCCTTCAGTTGCTGCTCCAGTTGAAAGGGCTTCTTCTCGAAAGATTTTCGTGAAGTCTTGCCCACTTTCCTCGTGATGGTTGCTCCGGCTGGTGGACTTTGTGCCATGACTGCTGCTACTTCTACTGCTACTTTTACTGCTACTTCTACTGCTCCTGCTGCTGCACGCGTGGCTGCCCTCCTCCCCGAGAAGGTGACTCTCTGAGAAATCACTCCAAAGGGAAAAACCACGGTCGACGACGTGGGTACGCTTCACCTCGATCTCACTGATCCAGTTCGAGCTACGCTGTCCAAGATCGTCTACCTGCGGAGAGGGATCGTGATAATGATGATGCTGGTAAGGAAGGTAAGACTCAGTTAGTGGTGCTGCTGCTCTTACAGTCACTGACCAAGGGGATGCCTGCTGCTGCCCCTTACCGCCGTCGCTCCTGCAACTGTCGGTGCTCCTCTCCTCCCTCTCGGTGTCTAAGCCACTGCTCGCGGGTGGGTGTGAGACATAAAAAGTAAATGAGCTTGTGCCGGCCAGCACCCGTCTCGACTCGACTTTTCGTAATGCCTCACATTGTCCTGCGCTCATGCTTCAAGAGATCGATACAACCCAGGAGTAGGCGCAAAAGCAGAAGGCGAATTAGGCTGTACTTAGTTTACGTCCACGCCAAATGTCGCACTGCTGCTGCTACTACTACTACTACTACTACTACTACTACTACCACTACTATTACTACTACTACTACTATTACTACTACTACTATTACTACTACTACTACTACTACTATTACTACTACTACTACTATTACTACTACTACAACTACTTATACTAATACTAATACTAATACTACTACATTTATTTTTACTAATACTTATACTACTACTTATACCAATACTACTGCTGCTGCTCCTAGCAATGGTGTTTGGAACAGCACCAGCAGTCACAGGAGAAACTTGATTGGCCCAGCGGCTGAGGACTTGCGAGCGGGAGTTGAGGTTCTTCTTCTGGTTTCTGCTACTGCTCCTACTACTACTACGACCGCTGGTGCTGCTGGCATTGCAAAGCGGCCGCCAAGGGATACTGGTTCAATAGATAGGTACTTCCATAGCCTCGCCCGCTTTCGGGCATCCCGCCCCCTTCGTAGTAGCCCGCTTCCAAGCCTCCTGCCCCCGAGCATCGCGCATGAGAAATTCCTTCCATTCTATGCTAACACAGAGGCTTGTGCAAGGCAAACCACGTCCAGGAAATGAAGGCCGGCACCCAGCCAGTGGGTTGTACTGCTGCTGCAGCTGCTGCTGCTGCCAGTAGTGGGAGGTCGCTGACAAAGACAAAGTGGTAGACTGGGAAGAAGAGGGGGCTGCAGGACACAATGCGGTCACAGTAGCCTCCGGTGTCACTTCTGCTGCTGAGGCTATTGCTCCTGCAGATGAGGACAAAGGCAAGGGGAGAAGGAATCTTTGCAGTGCTGCCATCTCCTACCGCTGTGCAGTGACTCGATACCTGTCCGCACCCTTCTTTAAACTCCACTCCACCCACTGCTGTATCGCGCCAATTGCGGGCGCCATAAATCCATCCCCAGCGCTGCCGCTGCTGCTACTGCTGCTGCCTTCCTAAAAAGGAGGAGGTTCCAACGCCTTCGCTATCAACGCAAAAGGCAGATTTAAGCCTTAAATTGAGCAAGAGAGGCCTGGTACCCATTTCGACTTTCCAGGTGTTGGGCTACCGTCAGAGTCTGGGTCATTCCATCACAAGCTGCTGTCGCTGCTCCCCCCCCCGTCGTCGTTGGAGTCATCGGCGGTTGTCCCTTTCCGCTGCTGCTCCTGCTGTTGCTACTGCTCCTGTTGTTGCATCCTCCCCATCCCGCGAGAGGAAGCCTTTAAAGTGGCCTTCAAGAGTGATGACTGGAAACCCTGCTCTAACCTCAGCCAGCCTTCCTTGCTGTCGTCCACAGCAGACGCTCTGGGTCCCCCCTTCCTGGGACCATAGCTGCTGGTCCCTGCGCCTCCTCCCCCGCTCCCTTGACCCCATCCTTCCTCTCCTCCTCCTCCTCCTTTTCCCCCTCCTCCTTTTCCTTTTCCATCTCCTCCTCCATCTCGTCCTTCTCCTCCTCCTCCTGTCCGTGGCCCCAGCAGAAATTTCCTAAATATATCTAAATTGAATTTACTCGTCGCTGCCCCTGCTCCTCCACCCCCATCTCCCGAGGCCAATGCCCCACCGCCGGTTGCATACGAGATAAGAGGCGCTGAGGAAGTACGGAGGAAATCAGATGACGGATTGGGGAAGGATGAGTGAGTAGATGTCGTAGAAATGCTAGAACCAGCAGGTAGTAGTAGTAGTAGCAGCAGCAGCAGCAGCAGCAGCAGCAGCAGCAGCAGCAGCAGCAGCAACCCGGCTGGAGACATGATAGTTAGTTGCCGATCCGACAAGAAGAGGGATGGGAAGCGTCGCGCCCGCCTACCACCACTTCCACTGCCGCTATAACAAGCTGTCGCAAGAGCAGTATCAGCAGGTGCTGCTGCTTCCTCCTCAATAACTTGCTGCTCGCACAACGCCACGGCTTCAGCACAGACGGCACTACCTGCAGCGACGCTTCCCCGTACATGCATAGGATCCCCCCCGACTCCTTCCGAGGACGCTGCCACATCCTCATCATTCTTCTGATGCTTCTTCAACTCAACGTGTCACCCGCCACTGCGCCTGTCCCCCTTCTCCTGATACTCCTCCTCCTTTTTCTCCTCGCCCTTCCTAAGGCCCTCATCCTTGCTGGTGAAGACCCCCTCTTCCGACACAGCAGGTGGGGGAGGTACCTCTACATCGTAACCCAACGACTTGCTCAGCACACTGTACATTTTGACAAAAAGCCTCAATTGGATTTGGGATAGCTTGGCTAGCATCTTTTGAAACAGGTTCACGCGGTCACGGAGGAGGGAGCCAATTTCAATTTTTATTTGATCTTGCAAGGCGAAGAACTCAGCCCTAGGAGTACCCACGGTGACTGCTTGGGGCTCTCGCTGGTGCATTTGTGCGTGTAGTGGATGTGATGGAGTATCGATGGCGGCGGTGGTGGTAGTGGTGGCTCTCCGAGCGCAGACCATGGCCCGAAAGGCGGCGTCGTGTTGCTTTAGCAGGTCAAGACGTGCTTTCATCTTCTCCTCTGTCCGTCGGTTCTCGTTCGCAGTGTAACCCATTGTCGAAAGTACATGCTCCCGCAATTCATGCTCAAAATCATTGAAAGATTCGGTTGCAATTAGTGTGGTTGCGTTGATGTAATCGCAGGCGTCGACAAAGACACCTCCAGTGGACGAGCCCAAGCCACCTCCAAAGCTCTCCGAGATGGCGCTCAGGGATTGCGCCGCCTCGCGGAAAAGTAGCAGATTTCCCTTAATCTTTTGTTGTAACTGCGCGGTGGAGGTCTCATAATGGCAGCACTGATTCCAAAGGAGGTTGAAGTCCTTGTCAATGTGTAGCATCAACTGCACGTCAGAGGGGGAAGAAGCGGAGAAGGATGAGGACCTCGCAGCGATGATTGGTGTGTTGGTGCTGGATCCACCGCCTCCATCTCCATTGTCGCTGTTTGCCCGCCCTGCTTCCGTGCTCTTTTTGTCGCCGCGGTGGAAACTCGCAAACATTTGAGGCTAGAAGATGTTGGGATGGGCCAGGCTCGCTGATGGCGATGACGCGCGGCGGCCGTTTGTGAGAATGTGTGTGTGTTGAGGAGTATTAGTGAAGACTTGTTTGTGAGGAGGCGGTCACAGTTCTTGGGTTTTATTTGTGAGAATGTGTGTTGTGTTGAGGAGTATTAGTGAAGACTTGCTTGTGAGGAGGCGGTCACAGTTCTTGGGTTTTATTTGTGAGAAT
>Ga0160419_100510_pt1 | contig 24299 bp, 26 predicted proteins | sample CelAP2metagpilot_2_FD_108196 | JGI IMG/M metagenome (GOLD analysis project Ga0160419, IMG submission 108196) | Phycosphere-associated microbial communities from Cellana algal ponds in Kailua-Kona, Hawaii, USA - Cellana AP2-4-25 metagenome pilot ... | reverse complement strand
TCGATTTTGCCGCAACTGCAAAAAGCGCTCCTCTCGCTCCCGCTCCGCCGCCCACGGCGTCAACCTCCCTGTCTCGCTCCCCTCCCCTCCTCCCTCTTCCCTCTCCTCCTTCTTACCCTCCTCCCCCCCCTCACCCCCTTCCTCCTTCTTGTCCTCCTCCTCCTTTTCTTCCCCCTCCCTCAATCCCTCCCTCACCAACACCTCCTCCACCTCCTCTACAAGCGGTACAAACACCCTTTCCAACTGCCTGAACATCAACAACACCTCCGGTAATACCCTCCTCACATCGTCCCTCCCCGTCACAGGCATCTGCAACCGTGACGCAGACACAGGGGAAGGAGATAAGTAGGGCGCCTGCATGGTATGTGTCGTCCGCGTGCGAAAAGGAGCAATGCGGGGGCTACTCCACGAAATGGTCTCGTCCCAACGCGAGGGCCACCCGAGGTACGTCACCCGACAGGTACGTTCGCAGGGATCCACGGACAGGATTTGGGCCTCCAACCATTGGTGCACAGTGTCTGGAGGGGGGAGAGAGGGAGGCAGCCAGTGGTAAGGAAGGGAGGGATGAAATGAGGGGCGGAAAAAATGCACTTTCAAAAACCCATCACCTCTCTTTGGATGGAAGGGGAAATGAAAGCTCAACTAGCTCCCAGATTTGAAATACGACAGAGAGGCTCACTTTTACGCGTACCTTTTACATCTACAAATTGCCCTGGAAACCAACAAACCCGATCTCCAACCCCACCACCATCGCCATCCCCCCCCCCTACAGCTCCTCCCTCCACCGCTGCTGGTGCAGACGCCATTGATGGCGCGCGGACAGCCGTCGCTGCCGCTGCTCCGTTTCCTAATCTACTTTTCCCTCCCCTACCATCCGCTGCAACTGCCGCAGAAAAAGACCTTGTCCTCATCCCTTCCTCATCCATCCCCCTCCCCCTGCTGCTGCTGGTGCTGCTGGTGCTGCTTCTGCTGCTCCTCCCCCTCGCCGGGTCTTCCATCCCCGCCAGCAGGCTTTGCATCGTCAACAACCCCTGTCGCACATGCTCTAAGCTTCGCGGATCCAATGGTACCTCCCCTGCTCCTGGTGGCCCCCCACTCCCTACCAATCCAGCAGCTGCTGCCGCCATGCCCGCAGCATAACTTCCCCCTGGCCCTCCTCCTTCCCCGCCACCAGGACGTGGAAAGCCACGCGAGCCTCCCATGAGCAATCGTTGGTAGGCACCCGCAGATGCCGCGCCCAAAATACCGCCGCCCGGTCCACCTAGAGGTTGGGGAGCATAAGCTGAGGCGGAGGAGGGAGGCATAACATCTGGACGGGCGACACAGTGAATGGTGTGCCCGGGCTCCACTTTGTATGTTTGAAGGGCCTCTCCATCTTGTAGGACGCGTCCGCGGTAGATCAACCGTTGACGGTCTTCGGGAATTTGGGTTTGTTCCTGTGTGCATTGGGGGAAATTTAGTGAGATACGTCCTTGGGGAGAGTGGGATATATTTGTGCGTAAATGGCGGATTGACGGCGTCGAGTGTGAAGAACCTCATGCCGGCCCGCCTCAAAGCTTGCCTGGTATCATAGCACGGTGATATGACTTGGATTCAGTTCAAAGGTCGAGTGGGTGTCTGATTTGCTGTGGCAACACCATCATGAGGATGCTGGTCCCAGTCTCCTCCTCTGGTCCTTCGTCTTTCGTCTCTTTCCACCTCACACCTTCTTCTTACCTTGACTTGGACTTTAAGCGCCTGTACAGAGGATTCAGCCGGCACTTGGAGGTGGAAGTCGCCCAGCTGCAGCGTCTTGATGGTGATGTTCAGCATGGTTGATCTAGAAATTGAAAGACCGACGAAGTTGCTCCCGAAGCCCCGAAAATAGGGAGCGATGTGACCGTGCTATCGTCGCTACGCGCGGCTTGTACGGTAAAGTTAGCCTTCCCCTAGCGCAAGGTGAACGGCCTGTGCGTGTGCAAGTGTGCGTGGGAAGTGACGGAGGGAGTGAGTGAACGTAATTCGGTTTGCGGGGTACAAGGAAAAGTAGTCGTTTCAGGAAGAATGACGACTCTCGGAAAACCGAATGTGCCTCGCGGGTTGAGCGGGCACACGTTCATTACCTGGGGAAGAGGATGATACGCAAAAACAAAGCCAACTGGGCATGATAACCAATGGAAATATCAATGAATACAACTGCAAAACACCATCAATTTCGTTTCATTTTTCCTTTTCTCCCCTCAACCTCCCCTTAAATGCTTCCTCCACATGCCATGTCTCGGAGCCAAACTCCCATCTCTCGAAATATGCATACGATGTCCGCTTCACTAATTTTCTCATGCATCCCGAACTCTATTTACATGATCCCTGCCCCCTGCCCCCGCAAGGCCTCTCTCACCAAATTTTCCGCCACCCTCTTGTAATGCGCTGGCACGTCCACCCGCCCTTCCAAACGATGCTCCAGCAACTGCTGGACTAATAGCAAGGTAACTTCTTCCGCGAGGCGTTTGAAACCATTTTTGTCAATAACTTGGGCACGGTAATGCGGTGTGAGCAGCTCTTTGATAAGGTTCAGTGCCGCGTCGTAGCATGCATATGTAGCTGCATTGCCCGAATTAAGCCAAATCCGAGATGAGGTGGATGCAGACGCACCAGGAGTCAAGGATTGAGAAGCAGGCAAGGAGGACGATGGCGCAGCATTTCCACTACTACTACTGCCCAAGCCGCCCGTCAAGGATTGCAGAAACTGGTCACACTCGGCCTTGAGAGGCGGAGGCGCTCCTCCACCAAAAGCAGCACTTGAAGCCACAGCACTACCTCGGTGAGAGCGCTGAGGGTTCTGTGACATGGGAGGAGGCAGATGATTGTGCATGGGAGGGTAGGTGTCCCGTCCTTGAGAAGGAGGGCCGGGAGGGAGCTGCATAGCCGCTCGCGGGTCCACACCACCCTCGGCACGGTGCCTCCGGTTTGACGGAGAACGAGAACGCGAACGGCCCAGGCTGCCCCTGGGACGATCACGGGAGCGTTTGCGGCCTTGATCGCCAGGGTAGGGAGGGAGCGGCGGAGGAACCACTCCACGTGGAGGTGAGCGGGAGCGAGAACGCCGTCGGCCACCATTGCGAGAGTGAGGCGGGGAGGGCATGTCTCGTCCCCCACCGTACCTCTCTCGTTCACGTCCATGCTCTCTCTCTCTTTCTCTTTCACGGTCACGTTCACGACTGTGTTCGTCGCCGTACCCTATTGGAGGGGGTCCCAAGGAGGAGGGATGAAGAGCTGATGGAGGGCCGCGGCGGTCGTCGCGGTAACCTGGCGGAGGGATAGGCGGCAGATGCTCCCCCCCACGTCGGTCCGGGGAATAAAGCCGCGGGTCATCTCGATAGCCACCATGGGGAGAAGAGCGATCGTAGTGATGCGGAGGGGGAATGGAATGGTGGAGATGGTGGTCAGGGTGGCCTGGAGGAGGAAAGCGACGGTAATCGGAGGGAGGAGGAGAATGATATCGCATGCGCTCTCGGTCTTGGTGAAGATCTCGCCCTCGGTCGCCCCCTGGTCCAAATGGGCCATCCCGAAAAGGGGGAGGAAGAGGCATGGATGCGGCACGGTCGCGAGGGTGGGAAGGGATGGGATGATCACGGAAAGAAGTGTGCGGAGGTTGGTGATGGTGTAATGGTGGTAAGGGTGGGCCACGCCGATGATCGGAGGGGGGCAAGCCGAGCTCTAGGCGAAGGTCACGGAGGACAGCACCCATGTCCCGACGGTTGCGACCGATGAGTTGCGTGATACCTTCGTATAGTGCGCGGTTTTGAAGGGCATCTTCCAGGGTTTGTCGTTGGTGGGGCGCGAGGTGGCTTTGCATCAAATCAACCAACTCTCGCAGCTTCTCCAAGTCTTCCGCGTACACCTCAAAGGGGGGACAGCCCCTTGCCGAGGGGAGCACAAGCAAGCGGTTGGGAATATGTGGCATATCTTGTGGAAAAGGCAGAGGGGGGCCACGCATGCGGTCCCTGTCTCTGTCATCATACCGTGACGGCCGCGGCGGCCCTCCTCTCCCCTCCCGAATCCCCTCCATCGACCGTTCTCGCTCGCGCTCCCTACCTCGGTCACGCGACCGCTCTCGCTCCCTTTCCCTCTCCCTTTCTCTTTCCTTTTCCCTCTCCCTCTCACGTTCACGACCTCCCCCTCCTCCTCCTCCTCTCCCCCCCCCCCCTGCACTTCGCTCTCTCTCCCTCTCGAGTCGATCTCGGTCCCCCCGCGGATAAGGATCCTCCTTGGAGATATTTTCCCGCAAGGCATAATCAATAAAAAAGTGCCTACCCCGCCACACATTGTCGTGCCATCGGGCCATGGCTCGGTCGGCTTGCTCAACGTTCTCCAACGCCAAAAAGCCAATATTGGAATTCACATTGACCACCGCCACCTCCACCCGCCCGAACTCACTAAAAAGCTCCACCAAGTCCGCTGAGGTCGTCTTAGGTGGCAAATTGTGGACGCGAATGCTCCGCAACGGGCGATTTATCCCTCTAGATTGGAACTGGATCTTCATCGCGTTCTGTGGGAGCTTTCCTCCGACAAAGGGTTTCCCGTCCAATTCCTTTTTGGCGCGAATTGCCTCTGCCGTCTCCTTGAAATGCAAGAAGCCCGTCATGGACTGCGGGGTCCGTCGCAGCATCCTCACAGACTCCACCCCACCGTAGCCCTTGAAAATCTCCCGCAAATGCTCCTCCTTTACGCCGTTGGGCAAATTACCCACCCAAACGTGCCGTGAGCCCGCCGCAGCCGCCTCGCTTTTCCCACTCATACCACCCCATCGAGACCCCCGCTTGTTGCCTGGCCCTCCATCCTCTCCGCCTCCTTCCTTGACGGGTGCAGAACCATGTCCCTTCCCATCTTCTGTCACCTCCCCGTCCTCCGATCCCTCCCCTCCCTCTTCCATGAACACGTCGTCGTCGTAGGCCTCTTCCTCTTCCTGGAGGCCCCTCGTAGATGTGGTAATACCTGCAACTGGACTGCCGGTACGCTGCTCTTGCTGCTCTCTAAAATGCGCGACAAGGTTCGCAAGCAAAATGTTCTTCTTAAATCGGAGCTGCTTCATCGGGTCGTCCATGCCCTCCCTCCCTTCCTCCCCATCCTCCCCCGCAGACATACTGCTGGTGGCGTCGGCAGCGTTTCTGGATGCGGAGGGAGACTCGGGTCTCTTCTCGCCAAGGGCCTCTTCGGTTTGGCTTTCCATGCGCGCAACGACGGCGCGCCACATGTGTAAGGCCGTGGGCCTGAGGGTACGTAGGTGGCGGAGGGGTGGGGAGTGAGGAAGAGAGAAAATGGGGGAGGGTGATTAAATGTGTAAGAGGGAGGGCGAAGGCTGAGACGAAGACAGAAAGGAGGGACGGACAAGGCATTAGGGGACAGTACATAAACACTGCTAGCCAAGCTGGCCAAGACCTCTTGGAGAGAGACAAGCGAGGTGGGAAGGGAGAACAGCCCACTCAAGAGCATTCCACCCGACGGGCTTGTAAGGCCGTGCCGACAAACAAGCACATTTAAAGAATGTCAAACTCACTTAGCATCGTTGGGACCGATGGCTACGAGGCCGTTCTTGATAAAGGCCTCGTAGCAGGTTCGCAGGTCTTCAATGCGGGCACGGCTCTTCCTGGGAGGGACAACGTCGAACCGCTTTAGCGCGTCAGCGATCAGTGCATCCTCCATTTCTCGCGCCTTATCCCCACCCGTCACCGCCGTCACTTCCTTGCACAACGGACACGTCACCTCGGCGGTGTTTGTCCCGCCATCATGGAGGGCCAGGCGGCGCGCACAGTCCAGACAGAGGGAATGGCTGCAGTCAAGGAGGATGGGGTCGGTAAACCAATCGATGCATATAGGACACTTGAGTGTGTTTTGAATCTGGTCCTCCGCTACGGGAGGGCCGCTCCGGGGCTGTGGTTGGTTGGTGGGCGAGGAAACGAGGAGAGCCTGGAGGCCGGAAGGAGCCGAGGCAGTAGCTGTCGCGAGGGAGGCGGGGTTTGCGATGCTGGTGCTGCTGCTGCCAACGATTGAAGCCATTTTTATACGGATAGGCCTCAGGCGCACGCTCTCAGGAAAGAGTAAGTGATGACGAAGCCGAGGGCCAGCCGAACAGCCTTTGCTTACGGCCTCGACGACAAAAGGAGGAGTAGAGATAGAGGGAGGCAAGGGCAAATAGACGCGAGAACGGGGGTGAGAGTGACACGCACGCCTACGGAAACGAGCAAAGCGACTCGGAAAAACCCTGTGCGGAGGAAGGGATGTATTTGTGCGTTATTATCGTTGGGTAGGACAGAGTGAGAACTGGAAGGCACCACAGCCACAGGAGCGTCCCCTGGCGGAAGACAAGAGCACGGCCAGTCCCGCCGGTGTAAGGAACGGGTGAGCACGCGACTAACAAAATAATTGAGTCACACATAGTATGCGAAGGATTTTGGGGTGGTGTTGCTGATGCTTCCCTCTGTTGTCCGTCGGGTGGGAAAACAGCTGCTGCGGGGAGGCACGAGTTCGAACTAGTGTGGGAAGAGGCGGCACGACCACAGCACCACTACCGAGCCTTTGCCGGCCAGGTCCAAGAAGTGCTTCGCAAGATGATACAGTGACACTGGAGGTGGCACAGTGGCTTGATTGGAATCACATAGATAATGGCTGTCGCTCCTGACTGGTCCTTCCTCTGAGTAGTCTCATAGGGCTCTCACACATGTTGCGTTGCTTGAAAATATTGTGCCAGGCTATCACTATCGTCTGTAAACCTCGCCTTCCAGTCCAGGCCTACAACAGAGTCTCGCGGAGGTGCGTGTGCCTGTAGGAGACCTCCGGAAATACTTAACTGAATGGGAAAGAGGGCGCGCGGGGCATCCAAAACGTGCAGGAAGAAGCCTTCGTCATGAGCTTCTCATGACAAACACCTCAAAAGGCTCCTCTCATTCGGTCAATGCACACGTCGCCTTTGCCTTTCGTACATCTCTTCATTTTCACGCCTTCATGACCCATACCGCACTCCCTCCACCACACAGGCCCTTACGCGTTGTACGAAGCACTTCTAGGTTTTAAGGACTGCTTTCTAGTCATCGACGTCAGCTTAATTGCGTCGCTCCCCCACCGCATCAACAGATACTTTCGTTCCCACCACTCAATCGACGCCCCCCGGCCACTTGCACGCCTGGATACCATGGCCTTGCCAATCTACGATGCGGATCAGCCAATGCCCATGACGGTACGTTTATTTCTAGGTTTCTAGCAAGCGTGTGGTGCGGATAAGCAGATGTCGAAAGTGCAGGGCAATGAGCTTGCGGCGATCTCATTGGTCCTCATTTATGCCCCTGGGCGATGCGCAACACCGTGTCTATCTCATCCAAGCCTTGTCATGGCATCACCACATTCACTGCTTGTATGAGACAATTGGTATGTGGTCCGTGTTTTGGTTCGTCTTAAATCGGTCAACAAGAGAGATCCAGTCCAACCCTAGGACATCAAACCCCCAGCACGTTTGATCCGCCATTTTTACTCATCTACGCCCCTATCACATGTATACACTCCCAGGAATCTTCCTCTTCCTCTTCCTCCTCCTCGACCGGCTCTGAATCTCTTGATGGCCCCTACGACGACGACGTGGTCGATATGCCACTCGCCCAAAAATGTGCTCTCGGTCATCCCATTGCCACCACGAACGCCAACGGCATTACCAGCAGCAGCGTCGTGAATGGCAATGGCATCACATATTCCTGTAATGGAGCTCTAAGCAGCAGAAGCAAGAACATCAGTTACGACAAGCTTCCCCCCCGCAGCGCAGCAGCATCGGCAGAAGCAGCAGCAGCCGCCGCCGCCGCAGCAGCAGGAGCTGCGGCTGTCGCGCGCTTATCACCATCAATTATAAAGAACAGTACCAACGATGGGATGATGAATGGCGGTGGACATTATAATCATAGACATAGCGGCGTTTGTTGCCATGGACCCGAGGAGGAGGATGAGGACGAAGACGAGGTGCACTCATACCAACCAAATAGTAGCAGCGGCAGCAGCGGTACCATTCCACGGGGAGCAGAGATCCGATCCACAGCGTCTGATCAACGAAAAGGAGAGAAGAAGGAAGAGGACGCGTTTGGTCAAGGGCCGGAGGGGGAGAGATTGAGGCGGATGTCAGCTGCTGTAAGGACGTTGTTGGAGTGTGTCGGGGAAGACCCAGACAGGGAGGGATTGCGGTCGACACCGATGAGGATGGCGAAGGCCTTGTTATATTGTACGAAGGGATATGAGCAGACGGTTCAGGGAGTGGTGGGAGGAGCAGTGTTCGAAGAAGATCACTCGGAGATGGTGGTTGTGAAGGACATTAACGTCTTCTCTATGTGCGAGCACCACATGGTGCCTTTCATGGGCAAAGTCCACATAGGCTACATCCCTCGGTCAAAGGTGTTGGGCTTGTCAAAACTGGCAAGAATTGCGGAAATGTACGCCAGGAGGCTTCAGATCCAGGAGAGATTGACCAAGCAGATTGCTCAGGCGATTAATGAGGCGATCCAGCCACTGGGGGTCGCGGTGGTCATTGAAGCCACGTAAGTGATACGAGCGAGGGGATGCGAAGGAAAGGGTGTAGCATTTTCGTATCCGAGCGTTGGTTTCCAGTGTAAATGAAGGCCATCCTTTATCCTTGATTTGTCTCTTACTTGGCCGGCTCTTCCCCCCCCCCCCCCCCCCCCCCCTCTCTCTCTCTCTCTCTCTCTCTCTCTCTCTCTCTCTCTTCCACCTCATTCCCTCCCTCCAGGCACATGTGCATGGTCATGCGTGGCGTGGAGAAACCTGGCTCGGTCACAATCACTTCTTCTGTGACGGGTGCCTTCAAGAGCAACGCTGCTACGCGCAATGAGTTCTTCTCGCTGATAAAGTCAGGTAGCAGCGGGTTTGGCCGATAGGTGAGGGAGGGAGGGAAGGTAACGGGAATGTGCAGGACGTGATTTAGCAGTGTATCACAGTGAATTTCTCTTCTTTGACATGCTTTTCATTGAGGTTTGGAGAGTCACTATTTCTTCGCGAAGAAGAGAGATTGGAACAGTGAGTCATCAGTAGTAGCACTTCCTCTTTTGAGTGGGCGTGTTTTTTGCGGGGCAATAGTAGAAGCAGCAGCAACAGCAGGAGGAGTAGTGACAACCGAGAGGGACGTGACAGAGTAAGAGTTCTTAATGAGTATGGAGTGGATGGATGGGTGTGAGGGTGAGTCGAACGCAAGATGGCAGAGGGGAGGAGTGAAAGTCTCTAGCAACGTTGCCATGTCTGCACAACACCATAATCATGACGGGCAAGCGCGCATTAAAAAATCTTGTCGGATGTACACTGTGTCCCGAGAAGGAATGGGAAATAAAAGCGGATTCATGGGTGAAACAAACAAACAAACAGCGTTACAGCGCGAGGAGCCTTGCAGGAAAAAGGCGCAAGCGCAACAAAGGAAATCTGTGACACCCAAACGGAAAGAAGTCCGGTCACTAGGAAAAAATAAGGATGACTGAAGTGCCAAAATCAGATGAAAACGTGCCGTCATTGCTGCTATTGCTTCGTGTTGCTAGCCAGTGCTTTTGGGTTTTGGCGTAGGAAGTAGGAAGTCGTTCGATGCGCTACAATCCGCATATCCAACGGCTTCCTTCCACCGCACACATCGAGCAGCACCTAGGGGACGCGGTCTTTCAGAGAGCATCGACCACCAGTTGGAGCAGCTAATAGAACAGATCTTCCTTCCGGGTGCTGCTCACACAAATGCCCTAATCTTGTCCAATCCGCTACACCCACAATGTACAGGAGTCGAGGTTGGTGCTCCTGAGCTATTCCCGCATTTTGCTTCCGCTTCCGCCGCCGAGCGCAAGCAGCAGCAACGACAGCAACAGCAGCAGCAGTAGTAGTAGTAGTGGTGGTAGCAGCAGCAGCAGCAGCAGCAGCAGCAGCGTCAGCGGCAGCTGCATTTTGCGTCATTATCGTCTCCAGCAGAGGTAGCCCAGCATCATTACACTACAACCGGTTCGCCATGCCGACCATCTCTCTCGTCCGCAACGACCTCTTCACGGCCCTGGGCAAGACTTATACAGACGACGAGTTCCAAGACCTCTGTTTTGACTTTGGAATTGAGTTGGACGAGATAACGACCGAGGCCGAACTAGCGTCGAAAGAGGGAAGCAGCAGCAAGGGCAAGGACGGGACGGTGGGTGGGGCGGTCATCTACAAGATTGACGTGCCTGCCAACAGGTATGACATTCTTTGCATGGAAGGATTGTCTCGCGCACTCCGCATTTTTCTGGAGCTGGAAGAGGCGCCTGTGTATCGCAAGATCGAACCGACGGGGAATGGTGGGGTGGGAGGGCGGATGACAATGACAGTGGAGGCCTCCACCGCAGCGATTCGCCCCGTGGTGGTCTGCGCCATACTTCGCGATGTGGCCTTTGACCCATTGGTGTACAAGAGCTTCATCGACTTGCAAGAGCATTTGCACCGGAATATCTGCCGGAGACGGACGTTGGTGGCGATAGGGACGCATGACCTCGACACCCTCAAAGGGCCTTTCACCTACACAGCAGCCGGACCCACCTCCATCCAATTTAGTCCTCTGACGTCCGAAGACGGCCAGATCTTTAATGGCAAGGAACTCCTGGATTTCTATCGCACCGACGAGTCCGCGAAGCATCTGAAGCCATACACCGACATCATCTACGACGCACCTCTCTACCCCGTGCTCTACGACAGCCAAGGCACAGTCCTCTCCCTTCCTCCCATCATCAACGGTCGCCACTCCCGCATCACCTTGGCAAGCCGCAATGTCTTTATTGAATGCACTGCCACCGATCGCACCAAAGCCAATATTGTCCTCGACACAATGGTGACCATGTTCTCTCAACACTGCGCCCAACCCTTCACCGTGGAGCCGGTAGACATCATCTACGAAGGAGAGAACCGGCGGGTTGAAACGACCCCCCTCCTCTCCTCCCGTCAAGTAACGGCTAAGATGACGGATGTCGAAAGCATGGTCGGAAGGGAGTTGGGTGCTGAGTTGGTATGTACGTTGTGCAAGAAAATGCAGCTCGGACCGGCCTCTTACGATAGGGCGACTGATTCCGTGGTGGTCACCGTCCCTCCCACTCGTTCGGATGTCCTGCACGCCGTGGATGTGATTGAAGACGTGGCGATTGCTTATGGGTACAACAATCTCCCAATTAAGGTTCCGGCAACTTTGACTGTTGGTAAGCCCTTGCCGATAAATGCTTTCGCCGACTTGTTGAGAGATGAAGTCTCACGTGCTGGTTATCTAGAGGTTTTGACACACGGATTATGCTCGCGAGCGGAGAATTTTACGAAGCTCAGAAGGCCAGAGGCGCCGGCAGTGTCGTTGTCTAACCCGGCGAATGAGGAATATGAGATAGTTAGGACGACACTCTTGCCTGGTTTGATGAAAGTATTGCAGCATAACCGAGCGATCCAAGTGAAGGAGGGCTTGCGGATTTTTGAGATTTCGGATGTCGTTCTCAGGGATGAGGAGACGGATGTGGGCGCACGGAACGTGAGGAGGCTGGTGGCGTCTTACACATGTATGACAGCGGGGTTTGAGTCCATCCATGGGTTGGTGGATCGGGTGATGTTGTTGTTGCAGGTGGGCCCGACAGAGGCATATGCTGGGAATAGTATGAGAGGGGAGGAGAGGATGGCGGTTTTGAAGGAGGGGATCCAGTATTATATACAGCCGAGCGAGAATCCTACGTTTTTCCCAGGGAGATGCGCGGATGTGATGCTTGTGAAGAAGGGGAATGAGGGGAAGCCGGAGAAGATTGGGACGTTTGGGGTATTACATCCCGAGGTTCTGAAGTCATATGACATTCCTTTCCCTACCTCGGCATTGGAGATGGATCTCGAGCCGCTCATGTGAGATTTGCGCTGTGAGGAGTGAATGGAGGATAGCGACTGGGGAAGGTCGAGAGGGAGGATAGTTATTGATGTTCACGGAGAGAACCAATTACCATTGTCTTACGGATGATGAATGGGGAAATTTGTTAATGTTGTTTTTTTCGCTCGCTCGGGACATCTGGAGAAACGGGGTTGGAACGTAGAAGAACGGGTGTGGAAAAAGAAAGGAAGACCATCTCACGTATTACAACCACCAACCCCAGCCACCTACAGCAACAGGAGCGCCAGCACTATGGTCAGTCGCCGCCACTGCCACTCCGGGCGGCACTTTTTGCTCGTTCTTCTGTTCCTCGCCCTTCTACTAACGGCCATCCACGCCGTGAAGACCAAGCCCAAAAAAGCCCCGGCCCCCAAGAAGAAGCGGGACTCCTCCTATTCCAACAAAGGAAAGCGCTTCTTCTGGCTGATCGACCCGAGAGACAACACTTGCTTGGGTGCCTTAGGGTTTGGGATGTGCGACGGGTCGACGGCATGGGTATTTGCAGACCGGCGTGAGGGCAACGTCCTGATCTCTTTGCTCGAGAACGATAACAGTGACATGTGCCTGGAACGGAAATGGTGTCATTCCTCCGTCTCACCAGTATCAATCGGATCGTGCAAAAATTGTGGATCGAAGCATTGGTATGTATTAGCGCGGAGAGAAAGGAAAGGTGGAGGGAGGGAAGAGTAGGATGCTGGTCGGGAGCAGCTGCAAGTGAGCGTGGGTTGCCCTTTTGCAGATAATGCATTCCTTAAGCATGGAGTGTGACGTTGCAATTAATTCCTTACTTTCGTCTTCCTAATCAAATACACAGGTCAATCGACCGAGACAGCCGAGGCTATGTCCGTGTCTCAGAAGACAAAGGCAAAAACTGCCTCGTGAGATCAAAGGCTGGTGGAACAGGTAAATTTAAGCGCTTCAAAAACACAGTGGAAATGCAGCATTGTTCAATCGGCTACACTGGTCTGCTCATGACTGAAGTTCCCTTTTCCGAGGGAGGATTTTTGCTGCAGGCCGCAGATGGGTAAGGCTGGAGGGAGGGAAGGGAAAAGAAAGTGCGAAAGGGTAAGAATCCCCCTAGTTTTTGTGAGATGTGCTCTTGGTTGAGCGCCACTGGATGCATGGCGCGACAAATAGTAAGCCTTGCTCTTCCTTCCCTCACTTCCTCCATCCCTCTCATCAACAGCATATGCTTCGATGGCGAGCGTTTCCGCCCCTGCGATTTACGAGATCCCCTGCTCCGCTGGTCTATGGGTGTCCGTCTCACGGGCGGACAAGGAGAACGATTCTTCTACAAGGCGTTTCAACCGGATTTGTGTCTGACCTGGACGAGGGGTAAGAAGGGTGTGACTGTAGGCGATTGCTCAGGGAAGGGAGCGAAGTCATGGAGCATAAAAAGAGGGCAGCTGGCTCTGGGTGATGGGAAAATGTGCGTAGTCAGAAATTTTGACAACACCGCAGGAATTGCGAAATGCACCGAGGCATTTGAGTATCTGAGTGTGGTGCCGCATGATCCGACGGCGGGTAAATTGACGCAGGGCGGTCCTGTGACAGCAGGAATAGAACTTGGGTAGCGAAGGGGGGAGGAAGAGTAAACCGTATGTGTCATATGTAATAATGCAGGAGGAAGGGGAGCAAAAGAACGCAAAAGAAGGGGATAGACGAGGAACACAAATAAAAAGGGCATAAATTGCGAAGTTGAGATATCCTCGACTCTGTCTCGAAGCCAAGGCCATGTATCGTCATTCTTTTGTTCTCGATCCGTGTTTCAACACCCATACACAACGCGACCCGCGAAGAGTGCAGCGCAGGGAGCAGAGCCGCTTACATCAACAATGACAAGAAGAAATATATACAGAGTTGTACATAGAAACACACTGAATTCATCGCCGCCAATACCACGCACGCCGCGCTTGTTTCCTGTATCTCTTTCCCTCTATTTACCTCCCGTGCACCCCCTTCAATTTCTGCCTCCAATTTCATTGCATCTTCGAACTATCTCAGCTTCCTCCTCTTCTTCCTCCTTCCGTCCGCCCTCTTCCGCCTGTCTTCTCCTATCGTCGCCTTCTTTCAGCTACCACAGTGACCAGCACACTAACCGCCATCCCTACGCCCATCACCCCTACTATCACCTTGTTCCACGACACGCACAACGTGGTCGGAAACCTCCACCGGGCAATATCTGCCACATCGAAATCCATGGCTATATCCCTCGTGTCTCCCAAGGACTGCACCAACCCTCTTAACAACGCCGTCATCTTAGGGGCGATTTCCCCCTGTCGATGCTCCTCCTCCCTCCTTAGTTTCATCTCATACGCCACCCGCTTATCGGTATCATATTCATAATGCGGAATCCCAGCCAGCCTTTCCGTGTTCTCTTGCGTGACGAAATAGATTCCACTCAATGCCACCACCTTCAAGCCGCAATGATCAGCCACCAGCACCTCGGGCACCGTGCTCATCCCCACCACCATATCATGCAGCCCAAAATGATTCAACATTCGATCCAGCATGTCAAACACCCCCCCAGGTTGATACCCCCCCCTTCTATCCATCGCACCCATCCAGTATTTTAAGTGCATTAACGCCCTCCCCCACCCCTTCCTTTTTTCACACAAATTCCGCAACCCATCCTCCTCCATTGGCGTCTCATACGACGGACCCGACACAAAAATATAACCACCCTGCTTCAGCGCGATCCGTTTTTCTTTCGCAATTCGCCGGGTAAGCCGGCGTAAATTAACGTCGTACAAGTTATCACATCGTAGGAAACGAGGCCCCCAATGCTCTAGGTTAATCCCTGCCAGCGGGTGCGTCTCGCTGCTCCGTTCCGTGTTGTAATGATCGACCACTAACATGACATCCCCAATCTCCAAGGTCGGACTTAAACCCCGCGCAGCATTCGTCAGAATTAAGGTTTGTACACCCAGCTCCTTCATGATGCGCACGGGAAAGGCCGTGGCCTGGGTGGAATGCCCTTCGTACGTGTGAAATCGGCCCTGCATCACGATCACGCTCACCCCGTCCACCAATCCAAAAATGAAGGCGCCTTCCGTGCCCATCGTCGCGGAGCACGTCGGGAAGGAAGGGAAGAAGTCTTGGACTTCTTCATAATACACTTTCTCAGGGGCTTCGATGGCTCGTTCAAAATCTTGCAGACGACTGCCCAGAACAATGGCAATCTCTGGAGCGGGGTGGCTGCTTCGCGACCGCAAAAAATCAGCGACTTTACGGGCGTCTTCGAGGTAGTAGTTCCGCTCCCTAATAGGGTGGAAAAGCTTATCAGTTGACATGGTCCGATTGCGGCGGGAGGGTGGTGATTCGACAGAGTGTGGTGCCGCGGAGAGGGTACAAATGCCGCGTTGACGTAGCCACGGGGTTGGTGATGGTGAAGCAGGGCCGATTCTGGGCAGCAGATGAAGACAGCTCGGGAAATGCCACGGAGCGACGGTTAATGCAGCTAGATGAGCCCTTTAATACCTGTGAACTTTTTTTAGGGGTAAATTTGTGAGTATTGTGAGAGTCAGAAAGTACAAATCAGGAGCCCCCGCAAGGCTTTTCTGCGACACTTTCACCTTGAAGGTCGCCAACAACATGCAAGCCCTGCTGCCATGCATGGGCCAAGACCATCCCACTTGCCATGCAATGCACAACATAATAAGCAGGTTCGCAGAAATAGTTGACACAATATTGGTCCTCGTGATTGTGGTTGCGTGAGTTCTGAGACCTCGAATCGAAAATGATTTTTTCATTCATACCTCGCCTTTCAGCCCTCCCTCCACCCTTTTTGCCGTCCCTGCGGGACCACGTGTGCCAGGACATGTTGATGCTCCAACAAGAATCTGTTCAGTAATATTATCAACAATAGAAAGCAACAGAATAAATGCCAATGCCATGTGTTTTTTTTCATCCACTATCCGCGAGTCCGCATTGCCTATGTTCCTTTTCATCGTTTCTCCGTGCTGTAACTTCACATTTCACATGCTCTCCCAACCTCCGCACTCCTTTCAAAAGCCAAACGTCCCCTTGTTCCCAAGTATTATACGATCCTCTCCAATTCCGTTGCATACGACAAGGTCTCGGCAATCAAGCGCAACGAGGGTACATCCGCCGCCTTGCTCTGCTTCGGCCCATGGTCCTTCCCAAAATGGACAAACCCATCTCCTCCCACCTTCCAATCCGGGTGCTTGGTCGCCGCGTATTCCGCCAGCGCGGCATCTGAATCCAGTAACATGATATCCTTGGCCGCCGCCACGCTCAATTGTACATATGCTGTCTCAGAGCAGTCCGCTACGGCGTCCCGTACCGTATCAACGAGCAGGGACATGAAAAAGGCATAGCCGGGGTGAGGGGTGTGAGTCCTTGATTCCAGCACCTTGTGGTATGACCCAACCATCAGCTGTTGCTCCACCAAAATGGGGAAGGAGACGTAGGTGCTCGCACGTTCAGCTTCCGTCAGATGTTCGAGCTCAGAGTGGAACTCGGCCAGGCGGTTTTCGACGAGCAAAAACAATAAATTTAGTCCTAGGATAGGCATGCGCAGCGTCGACTCCGGCAGCCCTAGTCCTGCAGCATCTTGATAATAAGGCTTCAGTTGCGCCATTTGGCGTTGGAAGGCGGTTTTGTCTTGCTGTTTCAGGGCGAGGAAGACGGCTTGTTCAAGCACTTGGCGACCCAAGGCACGTTCTTCTGGTGCGTGGGGGGAGGGTTGGTTCATGGGTGGGAGGGAGTCAAAGCCCGTGAGCAGGACCTTGAGTTCCCCTAGGATCGCGGAGGCCTCCGCGAGTTGGTCGTTGTCAACGGCAGACTGGAGCTTCTTGGCCATCTGTGATGGGGGAAGAGTGTGTCGATGCGTAGAGGAGAGAGAAATGGGCTAAGTGGGAAGAAACGAGAAAAGGGAAGCGGGACCAGACTGACGCTTTGCAAATAGCGTTCAGAATCTCCAGGGCCAGTTTGTGCAGCATCTCATCTTGTACGTCTCAATCATTCCTCGCAAAGCTGTATCGACCACGAGATGGCGTCGCGGGTCCAAGACGAGGAAGGGAGGGGGGGAATGAGGGAAAGCGAGCAGCTTGTATTCCCGAACCCAACAATCGCTCATCTAGCAGCATCCAAACACCCCTCCCACACCCACCCTTTAGTAACGCGTACCGTGATGCCTTGTTGCAGCGCCATGGTTGTGTGCGAAAACTTGGCGATGCTTATGATTCTGGGCTAGCCTAGATGTGGTAATGAGGGCAGGAATAACTTGTGAGAAAGGAAAATAGCAGGCGTATGGAGGATCACAGATCAAAGAACATGCCTGACAATCTAGACGTGATTATGTTTGTCATTGCGTGGTATGAGGGTGGCGACAAGGCTATAAGAACGCATTCGGCTTCGCAACGCTCTCGCCAGCCTCTCGCCAACGACGACGGGTGATGTTCCACACTCCGCTCTTCCCCGTCCGTCTTCCCAGCACTCGAACACGAGCCTCCACCATCCCTGCACCCTCTCTGACCCCATCGCCACCATCCCCACCACATAGCACACTTCAATTCGGAGCAGGAGATCAGGAGCCGCCGCCTTGATTTCCAAGGCGCCGCGCAAGCCCACGCCTTCGCGTTCTTCTTCCCCAGCAGCAACATACACACCTCAAGCATGGCCTCCAGTACTGGCTCCCTCTTCCCAGACGCAGGGCTCTTGCCCAAGGAAGAGACGGGAGCCGCCGCATTTCTAGGTCAGCATCCGGCGTACGATGGGCGGGGTGTGGTGGTTGGAATTCTCGATACGGGTGTTGATCCGGGGGCGGCGGGTCTTCAGATCACACCCGATGGCAAGCCCAAAGTGATTGACATCATTGATTGCAGCGGCTCCGGTGACGTGGATACATCTACTATCGTCGAGGCCTTGCCTCTTGCGGCGAACGGGGCTACCGAAAACGGTGGTGGCTTGGTGCAAATCAAGGGTCTGACAGGCCGCATTCTCCGTCTGAATCCCGCCTGGGCGAATCCCACGGGCAAATGGCACGTGGGTGTGAAGCGTGCTCAGGAGTTGTACCCCAATGGCCTCAAGCCTCGTGTTCGGGCGGAGCGCAAGAAGGATTGGATGTTGGAGCATCGCAAGGTGGAGGCGGGCCTGCAAAGGGAGATGACGGCGTTCAAGGCGCTAAAGGGGGGAAAGCCCCCGGCGACTGTCGCGGAGATGGAAGACCTGGCTGATTTCGAGGCACGTGTGGCGCAGCTTGAGAATGCGGAAAAAGGAGAAGATCCAGGGGCTTTGTATGATGTGGTAGTGTGGTTTGATGGGAATTTGTGGCAAGCCGCGGTGGACGTGCAGGAGGATGGCGACTTGACCTCTTGGGAGCCTATGACTGATTTCCATGTGAAGCGGGATTGGCGCACCTTCAATGCTCAGTTGGATAATTTGAATTTTGGGGTAAATATTTTCGAGGAGGGGAATATTTGTTCGTTGGTGGTGGATGCAGGGAGTCATGGGACGCATGTGGCGGGTATCACTGCTGCTTATCACCCGAAGGCACCAGAGCAGAATGGCTTGGCTCCTGGGTCACAGATAATTTCGTTGAAAATTGGAGATTCGAGGTTAGGATCAATGGAGACGGGGGTGGCATTTATGAGGGCCTTGAGGGAGGCAGTGCGTCTGAAGATTGATGTGTTGAACGTCTCGTATGGGGAGGCGACGGCCGTGGTGAGGAGTGGGAGGGTAGTCAAGTTGATTGAGGAGGTGGTGCACAAGCACGGGATTATATACGTGGGCAGTGCTAGTAACAATGGACCAGCACTCTCCACGGTCGGGGCTCCGGGAGGCACGGGCACAGCGACGATTGCTGCAGGCGCCTACCTCAGTCCTGCGATGATGGAAGCGGGTTATTCGCTTCGCAAGCCTTTCGAGGGAATTAATTTTACGTGGTCTAGCGTGGGCCCTGCTTATGACGGGGCACAAGGTCCCACCATCATGGCCCCTGGAGGGGCGATCACTAGTGTGCCAAACTGGACGTTGCAGAAGAGTATGTTGATGAATGGTACATCCATGGCAGCCCCCAATGCATGCGGGTCCCTCGCCCTCATCCTTTCCGCTCTGAAAGCTCAACAGATTGCCTACACCCCGCAGTTGATTCGACGAGCAGTAACTGCTACGGCCATGACTCTTCCAGGGCTTCATCCTCTTGTACAGGGTCATGGGATGGTCCAGGTAGGGGCAGCGCATGAGTTTATTTCGCGGTTCCACGCCACGCCCTATGTGAATGTATCTTTGCGTGTGAGTGTTGGGGGAGCTACCGGGAGTAATTGTAGGGGCGTATATTTGCGGGAGGTGGGAGAGAGTCGTGTCTCGCGTGATTTTAAGGTGACTGTTGACCCGCTTTTTCATGAGAAGGCTTTGAGTGAGGAGAAGGTAAACTTTGAGGCGCGCATTGCGCTGTCGCTGTCGGGGGGGGGGAAGGAGGGATGGAAAGAAGGAGGGACAACAGTGGTGGACCCGGCGACATGGATGACGATTCCATCGTATTTTATGTTGTTGAATAATGGGAGGGGCTTCAATATTACGGTGGATGGATCGCAATTGCCGCATGGGCTCCACTTCTGCAAGGTACTTGGGCATGACGTTTCTCGTCCGGACCTGGGGCCGATTTTCGAGGTCCCCATCACTGTTGTCAAGCCTTTGGAGGTACTTGTCCATAACAAGACCAAGAAGAACCTCGGGTCTTACCCTCTATCTTCTGGACAGGTGCAGCGTAACTTTTTGGTGCCTCCACCAGGGACTACCTGGATGGATGTCACGCTGACAGACATGCGTTCCTCTTCGGCAGCAGCAGCAGCAGCTACAGCGGTAGTGGCAGAGGACGAAGAGAAAGCCGGTAACAGCAAGAGCAAGGATGGGAGTGTCATAATTGTTGCGTTGCAGACCGTGCAGCTCCTTCCGCAGACCCCCTTCCGCGACGCCGAGTTCGAAAAGTACGTCTCGCTCGCCCCCGGGCAGAAGGAGACATTCAGCATTTTGGTGGAAGCGGGAGTGACGGTGGAGGTGGCTTTGGCTCAGTATGCAATCGCAGAGGGGAGCACGACCGTGGGACTTGAAGTCGAGTTCAGGGGGTTGTTGCCGCGATGTAACACTCAGGACATCGTCTTGCATGGAGGACTCGGCTTCGTCCACGTCCCTGTAGATGCCCTTGTTCATGACGAAGAGCTCTGCCCTACGGGCAAGTTGGAGAAGTGGCAGACGAAACTCGTCCCTTTCTCGTCGACCATCAAACCTTTGGACCCTGTTCGTGATGTGTTACCGGACGGGAAGCAGATTTACAAATTGTTGCTTGAGTACAAGTTTGCGACGACCGAGGCAGGGGGGGAGGACGTGACACCGAGGATGTTGTTGCTCAATGGGGTATTGTACGAGAGCCCATTTGAATCACAATTTTTTATGGCGTTTGACGGGAATAAAAAGTATTTGGGGTGTGGGGATGCGTGGCCTGGGAAGATTAAGTGTCCGAAGGGAGAGAATATCTTGAGGTATTGTGTGAGGCACGATGATCTAACCTTGCTGCAAGGGCTGCAGAGTTTGGTGGTGGTGCTAGAGAGGGGGTTGAAGGAAGGGAAGGAAGTGGTTGTCCCTGATTATAGCACCCGGGAGGAGGCGATGACGAAGAGGAAGAGTAGTGGGAATGGTAGTCGGATATTGCGACGGGGATGCAGGGCGTCGTTTTTCTTGGGAGAACCCGCGTACGAAAAACTGCCCAAGGGCATGAAGCCTGGTGATGTACTTATCGGTTCATTGATGCTAGAAAAGGCGGGGGGAAAGGACCAGCCCAAGTCGAAGCGTCCACGTGGTTTTCGACTGTCTTACGTCGTGCCCCCCCCACCACCGGAGGCCGCCAAGGCTCCGAGCAAGCCGACGGCGCCTGATGAGAGGACGGAGGATACTAAGTTAGCTGAGAAGGTGCGAGATGTAAAGGTACAGCACTTAGAGGGCCTGACGGATGCTGCGGCGTTTGATACGTTGTTTGCTAAGCTTCTGGAGGAGTACCCTGCGCACATTCCCTTGTTGCAGGCGCGGCTGAAGTTCTTGGATGGGAACAAGATGCGAGAGGACAAGTTGGGGGAGATAGTTAGCGCGGCGGAGGCTGTTATCGCTTTGGTGGACACCAAGGAGCTGGCGTTGCAATTTGGTGTGAAGCTCGACGAGAATGACGCGAAGGCTGTCAAGGTCCGTGGGGAAATGGAGAAAAAGAAGACGGCAATGGCTGATGCCTTGGCGCGGAAGGCGCGGGCATTGATCGACATGAGGAAGGGGGCGGGGAAGGTCGAGGGTGGGATCGTGGCTAAACGTGACCGTGTGGCGAAGGTAGAGATTCAGGGTAAAGAAAAGACGGAAGGGCACGAGGATATTCGATTGATGCCTTGTATGAGGGTTCAGGAGGAGGAGGGGGAGAAAGGGAAAGAGGAGGACGAGGTGACGGGTGTGGTGGCAGAGCTCATGAAGTGGGACGACTTAGATCAGGATAAGTACGCCCGGCTTGTCTTAGAACGCGACGCGCGGCAGGGACGATGGGGCTTGGTGCTGAAGTTATTGAACAAGCTGCTTGGGGATGGAGAGAATCAAAGCGGCATTGAGAAAAATGAGCTATATGAACGGCGGACGGAGGTGTTTGCCAAGTTGGGATGGACACATTTACTTGAGAACGAGCGCAAGTGGCGAGTCATCGACTGTCCCACAAATTACTACCTTTTTTAGTTTTATGTGGGTTCTATGTGGTGACAGGGGACGGAGGAAAACAAAGAAGAGGAAAGGGCCAAGAAAGGAATGGAAAGCCAGTGCATAGGTATACATTGGTGCTTATCAGCCATTAGCAGCATTAGTACGAGAAAAAAAAAGAGAGAAACACAGAAATCATGCGAGGCAAGACAAGACACATCATTGCCCAGAGAATATGATGAAAGAAAATACAACCAAAGGAACAGTACAAACATGTCTTGGCTGGCCTTCTATGCATTTCCTATTTCTTCTCTCTTCTCTCATTCTAGCTGCCATGACCGTTAACCACCAATAAACCTTCGCATTTCCATTGTGAGGAAAGAATTTAATCACAATCCGAAAAAAACAAAATTAGCTATTGAATATTTCCTCATGAAGTTTGTTGTAGGTTAATACAGAGGCTTCCTATTTTTACACATATCCCATTTTGGTAGGCGAGGGCACCCGCTCAGACTTTACGCGTTTGTAGGCCACATCGTGTTTCCATGTGTTGTAATAGAAAGCCACGCAGCTCTTGGTACTCTTCCGAACCATGATAGAGGCCCTGTAAAAATCCTTCCAATTCATACGCATCGCCTCCTCAAAAATGGTAGCGTCCCAGGCTGTGAACTGCTCCAACTGTGGTATCGGATCGCCCATCTCGTCATTGTCCAACAAAGGCTTATTCGAATTCAGCATTCGAATAAATCGAGTCCGCGTCAAAGACAACTCCCATCCTCCCTCATATATCGCCCACAGTAACTGCTCTTCATATTTATGGTCAAATTGAGCGAGCAACGCCTGAATCTCATCCATTGATGGTAGCCCAGCTCCTACTGGTGGGGGTTTCCACCGGCAGAGTACACGTTCTGTACCGGCTGAGGCATTGAAATAGCCATTGGGGTGAATATGGACGTGGCGGGATGCAATGAGAGCAAGGCGTGAATTGTGTGGAATGTCGTGCGAATGAGGGCTGGGCAAGACAGAATCAGCCAATTGATAATTTGCTCCAAGAAGGACACGCTTGCGTCCAATCACGGGCTTGGGTGGTCGACGTTGTTGCCGTTGCTCCTGCTGCTGCTCGTCGGTGAGCATAGGGTGGGAGCGTAAAGGAGAGTAAGCACGCCCCGGCTTGCTTGGGGAGGCAAAGATGCTTGGCCGAGAAGCAAATCCACCACAATCTCTCCGATAACCGTCGTCATTCAGAGTATTAGGCACAATTTGACAAGGCGATGATCCATGGACCAAAGCGCCATGGCCATTGCTAACCAACCCCCGCACAGTACCCGCTCCACCTTCATCGACCCATTGCCCTGGGTTTCTGGCTCCGTCTCCATTTATAAATCCTCCCCCCCCTCCCCCTCCTCCTCCTCCTCCTGCCCCCCCTCCTTCATCTACTGCAGCGCCCTTCAGCCCCGCTCCAGCCCCTTGCGCCCCCCCCTGGGCCACCTCCTTGATGATCGACTCCAAGTCTGAAAATTCCCCCATCATGGGCTCAAGCTTCTTCAGTCTTTGAAAGAGCTGCTCATCGATTCGTTGGTTGATGCTTGGGAGCAACTCATACACCAGCTTGCCGAGGCGTTTGAAAAGTACTTCGAGAGTCTTCTGAGAGTGCTCGTGGACAGTAATTTGACGGTTAACTAAGAGGAGGGGTGGGAGGGAGAGAGTGGGGGTTAGAGAGTGGATTAAAGGATAGGTCTCATTTATGCGTTACTTACACGATGCGCAAACAGCCAATCGTGCACAGAAACCAAAAATGCACCAATAGCCTCCCCCTCCATTCTCCCGACTCCCATCCTCCGTTATCATACTCACAATTATCCCATCGCGCCGCAATCGTGGCCTTATCTATATTCTGTTCCTCAACCCTCAGCTCGTGGCACCTATTCCTAAATTCCACCACCCTCTTCTTGATCACTTCCCCCACCGTCATATGGGCTGTCAGCAGCCGCTGCGCATGGGCAAGCACCCCTCGATAATATTCATTGAGATCTATATGCGATTTCATGTTCTCCAACCTCCTGTCTCTCAACTGATTGTATTTCACCTTGATGGCCTGCATAGCATGCGCAGCGTCCGGGTTCAGCACCATATCCTTGCCATTTCCAAATCCATTGGTACCATTTCCTCTTTCTAGCTTACGCTTCTTAGATGGAGCCCCATCCACCAGTGGCCTCAAGTTTTCGGAACCCCCCCCCTTCCCTCTTTCCACCCCCATAGCCCGTCCCTCTCCCTCTCCTCCCTCGTCCTCCTCCCGGGAAAAAGCCAATGTCGTCAGCATCTCCCTCCCCATCCCCTCCATAAGGGCATATAAGTTCTCCGCCGGCGCATTCACAGCCTGCCGCAAATACCGAGCAATTCTCCCTCCCTCCCCCCCCCCCGCTTCTCCTGCCCCTCTCCCTGACCCATGACTTTGGCCACGAAGGCTACGTCTCAGTGCCCCCTCTCCTCCTCCCTGCCCCGCCAAGGACATTCCATGCTGTTGCTGTTGCAGCAGGTGCTGTGGGTACCGTGAGACCTGCTGCTGTCGCAGTTGTACCTGCAGCGACTGTTCGTATTGTTGTCGTTGTTGTTGTTGTTGTTGTTGTTGTTGTTGTTGTTGTTGTTGTTGTTGTTGTTGTTGTTGTTGTTGTTGTTGTTGTTGTTGTTGTTGTTGTTGTTG
>Ga0160419_100509_pt1 | contig 24305 bp, 24 predicted proteins | sample CelAP2metagpilot_2_FD_108196 | JGI IMG/M metagenome (GOLD analysis project Ga0160419, IMG submission 108196) | Phycosphere-associated microbial communities from Cellana algal ponds in Kailua-Kona, Hawaii, USA - Cellana AP2-4-25 metagenome pilot ... | reverse complement strand
TCCCGCGGCTTCCACCTTGTCAGATTTGTCAACGCGGGCCACACCGCCCGAAACAAACCTAATGCACTGGCCCGCATCAAAAAATCTTAGACAAAGCCCCACTTCGCTGCACTTGCGCCAATGTCTGCTTTTGAACCCTTCGTGCCTACAGGGCACATTGGGATATCATTCCGGCACGACTGCAGCCAAACCATCCGATAAGGCTAGAGAGCCACTCCCTCGGCATCGGACCGCCCGTCTAGTTCTCAAGGGCATGGCCGTTCACCTCTGAGGACCGAAGCCATTCCAATGGCAATACCCCAGTCCGGCACCAGAAGGCTCACACGGCCCCTGGGGAGGTCATCTTCGCGGAACCAAACAAGGGGTGCGACAGGGCCTCCACACAGCAAGAATACAGCTTCCGCATTGTTGGCTTCCGACACCATAGCGACGAGTTGTTCCGAGGTTTCGGTAGACAAAGATAGGGAGATCGCAGGGCCCCCTTCGTAGGGTGCAAAAGACGGCACGACATATGTCAAGTCGTCGGCGCCCAGAGCGACCTTTGCCCCTGAGCTCAGTTGGACGGCAGGCGCACCCTCAACCTGCTGTGCTAGGGCGAGCGTGGGCGAAAGACTGCAAAACACGGCACAAACGGCACACTTTAGCGCGAGTTGGGCCAACACGCGCTGCGGGACGTGGACAAGAAAAGCGTCTGGCATGTCTTCGACTAAAGCTTCTTTGTTGTGTGACAGCTGCTTGCCGTTTCACACCAATATACATGGCGAACGATTGCAAACAACACATGCCCGATGCCCCGCTGAATGTTGCCCCGTCGATGCTCGGTGAAAATCACAGCGCGTTGCTTACTGTCGAGGAGTCTACTTCGTCTGTTCATCCCAAGGCCCTCGGCTCTGCGGGCTGCAGGTCTCGCAATTGCACCTCGACACCGTGCGCCAAGATGACCGATACGGCTGCTTGGCGCACGGCAGACAGCCCAACCCTTAACGAATATTCAGCATCCAGATCCCTTGTTGAGCTGTTTTGTATCGGCAGGTTCGCTGAGGCTGGTCGCGTTTCATGGTTTCCGAACACGCGCGCTGAGACATCAATCGTCCTCCAAGCATTCGTGCAAGAATCCGAGCCCAAACCGCCGACGACTCCTTGAACGGCCGTTCGTGTCAAGCGCAGCATCGGTCAAAGTGGGCTCGAAGTCGACCTCGGAGGCGGCGCAGCATCTGCCAAATGACAGCGCCAGTCCCCGTCACGCCCGGCCCAGAGCGGACCTTCAGCTGGCTGCCCGTCGCTGCAGCGCAACTTCCCCAGACCGGCCATTGATCGAGGGCGCAGCATTCTTGCAACTTGGACGATCGGCTAGCGAACTGCACTCCTTCAAGCACCATCCCACCGTCTCAACATCCAGTACCATTGTTCTGGGTCCGCCATGATCCGCCTAGACAGACTGTCGTTGAAAGCACGCGTCATTTCGATGCTGTCGGTGTGGGGGATTGGAGCTTCGAACTCTACGCGGAATGTGTTTCCATCACCAATGCGGGTGCCAAATGCAGGGATCATGGGCAGATCGTATTTCAATGCGAGCTGGGCCGCCGAGAGAGATGTGAGCGCGTCATGCCCGAGAAATGGTATCCCTTCACCTTCTGAATATTTTTCATCCAGCAGGATTGAAATGATACCGCCATTCCGTAGATGCCGCACAAGGGCTCTGGTTCCGACGCGGCCGGTCGCCAAAATCGGCTTCCCCCCTGCCTCGATCCCGGCACGAATGCGGCGCTCGTAGTGGCGGTTCTTGTGCGGCCGATACACAGCTCCGCTTTCGAGCCCATGCATTTTGATCACGGCGCGAACAGCTTCCCACTGTCCGAAATGGCCGGAAACAACGATCGCTCCCTTGCCAGCCCTTTGAGCCTCTTTCAGAGCATCAAGGCCAGGACCGGAGGCCCTGAACTTGTGGTGTTGGGTCTGAAATTCAGCATCGTGATAGATCTCGAACAGAGTTCTACCCATATGCCAGCCCATATCTTGGCCGAGCTTGGCGCGGGTGCTGCGCTTCATATCGGGAAAGACCCGTTTGGCTTCGCGGTCAAATCGGCTCCTTGCTGGGGGGAACCAACGCATGATGGCTCTGAATGTCGTTCCCAATCCACCAGAACGAGAGTCAAAGGAGCGCCACCTCACAGCGGTCAGCGCCGACCACAGTGGGAAGTATCTTGCGTGCTGCAGAACTGATTTCAACGATGCGGAGAGCATTGTTCTCTATGACTGGTTCCAGCGGCAATACCAACCGAAAACGATAGAGCGCATCACACCGGTCCGTTTGAGTCGCGGCTTGTTTGAACGGGTTCTTACCTTTCCAGTGGCACCACAGCGCAACCCAAACGCCGCTTCGGGAGTCTCTAGCCCTCCCGGCCCAATGCTGACATAGGCTGATAGTCAGAATGCTGCAGTCGCAGCCCGCTTAGCGGTCATTCGCTGCGAGCGCGAAGTCCAGGTTTCGTCGAACTGACACATCGCGGGACGATGCCGTCGCTTTTCGCATCCACGCGTAAGGCTGCTGTTCGGATCCCCAATACGCCGCTGGCCCATCAAAGCGGTCATTCGTGCATTGCCCAGCACTAGTATCCCCCAGCCGGTCGCAAAAGAAAGAGTATCAGAGCACGGTACGTTTGTTGTTTACAAAAGGGATCACGCATTGCGATTGTCAGATTTTTTGGCAGGCCATGCTATTCGCAGCGATCCATTGCTCCGGTAGCTTGGCCTTTCATTTTTTTCATCAAAAATCAAAGCAGTGCAGTGCTTTCGTCCATCCCGGCCAACGTATGCTCGAGGCCTTTGAGCACATGCGTCTCTAGTACCTTGGCTGCTACTGCAGAATCTCTTTCAAGAGCCGCGTCGAGTATCAATCGGTGCTCTTTTGCTGCGTCTTCACCTCTGTGCGTCAATACAAGCATTTGATATCGAAGGTATTTATCAAAAATGGTCGCATGAATGGAGATCAAATTTTGCGAGTTGCATGCGCTGATTAGCGCTTGGTGGAACTCCCAGTCATATTGCTTCCAGAGTTCCTTCTGGGAATGATCGCCAGATAGCATCTTCTGTTCGACCAGTTGCAGCTTGTGATGGGCTGCGACCAGCCGGCCCTCCCACTCCGTGTCCCCTGCCGCGATAGATGTTTCCAGCGCTGAGCATTCCAACAAGACCCGGAGGTTCGCGATTTCTACGAGGTCATCTTTGGACACAGGTTTCACAAAAAAACCGCGTTGTTCCGCAGCAACAATAAAGCCCTCGCTGGCCAGCCGGTTCAGGATCTCACGGAGCGTTGAAACACTCGCCCCATACCGCGCGCGCAATCCGTCCAGCTTTAGTTTCACGCCGGGGGCGAGCTCTCCAAAGATGACGTCGTGTTTGATGCGTTCGTAGGTGCTGGTGCCAACGGTGTTTGTCTGGCGAGTCATGTCGGTCTTTCGTCTTGGATACCACAGACAATAGAGGAAACATCGGATATTCCTCAATCCCTCAAAAAGGCATCTATATGTCAAAGTATCAGATATTCTTGTGATCATCATAATTTATGCTAACGTTCGCCCATCAATGAGTTGGAACCAGATGTCGCAATTCGTGAACCTTGCTGTTGTTGGTGCTGGCCTTGTTGGGCAACGGCACATTGCGGCCATTGAACAGGTCGCCAACACACGCCTTGCCGGGATTGTTGAGCCCCGCGGAGGTGATTTCGAAGGCACTGCAGTTGTGCGCGATCTCGATGCGCTTTTTGAGAACGAGAATTTGGATGGCGTGGTCTTATCAACGCCCACACCGCTGCACTTGGAGGGCGCGCTGGCTTGCATTGCGCGCGGCATTCCAGTTTTGGTCGAAAAACCGCTTGCCACTTCGGTAGATGAGGCAGAGCGCATTGAGAGCGCCAGCACCACGGCGGGCGTTCCAGTTTTGGTCGGCCATCATCGGCGGCATAATCCGCTGATCCAGAAAGCCGCCTCTCTTATTCGCTCAGGTGCGATTGGAGAGGTGCGCGCGGCGCAAGCGACCTGCTGGTTCTACAAGCCTGATGACTATTTTGACGAGGCCCCATGGCGCAAGCAAGCAGGCGCCGGGCCGATCTCGGTCAATCTTGTGCATGACGTTGATTTGATGCGCCATCTGTGTGGTGAGGTGATTGCTGTTCAGGCCCAATCCGCACCGTCGCGCCGGGGCTTTGAAAACGAAGATGTGGCCGCTGCTGTCCTGACGTTCGAAAGCGGCGCGATTTGTACAATCTCAGTGTCCGACAGTATTACCGCCCCCTGGAGCTGGGAAATGACGGCGGCAGAATACCCGATTTATCCGGTGACCGACCAATCCTGCTATCACATTGGGGGTTCTGAGGGGTCCCTTTCCATCCCTGACATGCGCCTGTGGCGTCATGACGGAGAAAACTCATGGTGGAACGCGATTTCATCGACTGTCATGCCCCGTGCGGCCTCTGATCCGCTTGTTAATCAAATCGCGCACTTTGCTGATGTGATCCGTGGCAAATCAGGCCCGCTTGTCACTGCAAAGGAAGGCTTGCGCACCATGCAGGTGATTGAAGCCATCCAGGTCGCGGCCCACACACAAACGCGCGTCAAAATCGACGCCAATTTGGAGGCAGTTCCAGAAGCCGCAGCCTAGCCAAAACCCTAAATCGCCGCACCTAAGCGAGGGCGGTCCACACTGTCTGGGAGGACAAAAATGACTTTTAAACTCACTCGCCGCATGGCGCTGGCTGCGATGATTGCAGCGGGCTCCATAGCCTCTACATCCGCCTTAGCGGACGGGCATGCCATTCAACTGCGCATGTCATCATCGGGTTCTGAAACGGATGCACGTTCAGTTGCCATGGCCGAAGTTTTTGGCCCAGCGGTGTCCGGCTTTGCCAGCTACGAGCCCAGCTACAACGCGACGCTGTTTGATCAGGGCACAGAGCTTGATGCGATCAGCCGTGGTAACCTGGAGATGTCGATCACATCAGCGCAGGAGCTTGCACAGTTCTTCCCTGAGTTTTCGATCTTTGCGACCGGTTATGTGCATCAGGACGCCGCACATCAGGTGCGCGTCTTCAACGACCCATTGATGGACCCGTTCAAAGCAAAGGTTGAGGACGAGCTGGGTGTTAAGCTACTTTCCGTGATGTACCTTGGCCGTCGTCACGTAAACCTGCGCCAGACCCGCGAAGAGTTGGACGTGCAGACGCCAGCGGACCTTGCGGGCGTGAACCTGCGGATGCCGGGCACAGATGCATGGCAGTTCCTTGGTGCCGCATTGGGCGCGGCCCCAACGCCAATGGCGTTTTCTGAAGTCTACACCGGCCTTGCGACAGGTGCGGTGGACGGTCAAGACAACCCCCTGCCAACCGTCGTCGACAAGAAGTTCTATGAGGTGACAAAGCAAATCGCGCTGACCTCGCACCTTGTTGACCTGAACTACATCGCGATCTCTGCGGCCACGTTCAACGCGTTGACACCAGAGCAGCAGCTGAAAGTACAGACAGCCGCAGATGCCGCCGCCTCTGTTGGGCGTTTGCGCCAACTGGATCTCGAAGCCAACCTGACGTCTTTCATCGAAGCGAACGGTGTTGAAGTTTACGAACCCGACACGGCCGCGTTCCGCGCCCACGTACAGGCGCAGTATGTCGGGTCTGAGTTTGCAGCAAGCTGGCCAGAAGGCGTGCTGGAGCAGATCAACGCCCTAGGCAAGTAAGCAAAATTTTGTGGGAGGACCATCATGACCAAGCTACTCAAATGGACCTCCCGCATTGCTGATGGGATTGCGGCCGCCATGCTGGCGTCGATCTTTTTCATTTTCTTGCTGCAAATCGGGTCACGCTATCTGCCCAAGGTGATTGGCTCGCTCGGGTTAAGTGACACTTTGCCCAATTTGGCGGCTGTCGAGCCGTTGGGCTGGACCCTGGAATTGATTGGTATCCTCTGGGTCTGGGTGATCTTTTTCAGCTGCGCCTTTGTGGTGCGCGAGTACGATCACGTAAAATTTGACATCATCTATCTGGCCGTCCCGCGCAAACTGCGCGCGGTGTTTGCCGTTATCTCGGCAATCGCGATTGTTGCGGGCATGCTCTACGCGTTTTTGCCGACTTGGGATTACATTGACTGGATCAAACTGCGCAAAACCACAACAGTCCGAAATCCGTTTACAGGGGCCAAAATCCCGCTGCGCACCGTCTTTTCGATCTACGGCGCATTCATGTTGGTTGTCGCCGCACGCTACGCTTGGCTGGCGATTGACACCATCCGAAACGGCCCGCCAAAAACTGAGCTCGAAATGGTGCTGGAAGCCGAAAATACAACGGACGCGTCATGAGCTTTGAGCTGATTGCACTGCTGGTCACGCTGTTCACGCTTGCCGGGATTGGGACACCAATTGGCTATGCCATTCTGATCGCGTCTGTTGTCTATCTGGGGCTTGCCGGGTTGGACGTTGCTTTGGCCGGCGAAAAGATCCTGCAAGGGTTTTACAAAAGCGCAATTCTATTGGCTGTGCCTTTGTTTATTGTAGCCGCAAACATCATGAATGCCGGGTCGATCACGGACCGATTGCTGCACTTCTGCATCGCCGTTGTAGGGCGGTTCAAAGGTGGTATGGGCCATGTGAACGTTGTGGCCTCTTTGATCTTTTCCGGGATGTCGGGATCGGCGGTTGCTGATGCGGCAGGGATTGGCAAGATCATCATCTCGATGATGACGCGCAGTGGCAAATACAGCCGCGGCTACGCTGCCGCGATCACAGCGGCATCGGCAACTATCGGGCCAATTATCCCACCGTCGATCCCTATGGTTCTATATGCCCTTGTATCCAACGCTTCCATTGGTGCGCTGTTCTTGGCAGGCATTCTGCCTGGATTTGTGATGGGGGCCGTGCTGATGGCGATGAACGGCTATCTTGCGCATAAGCGCGGGTTTGAAGTCGAAGAAGCAGTGCCCTTGCGTGCCCTTCCCAAGACAACGGCGAGTGCTTTCCCCGCCCTGCTGATGCCGGTGATCCTGCTCTATGGGATCTATGGTGGCGTGACGACCCCAACCGAGGCCGCAGCAGTTGCCGCATTCTATGCGCTTCTTTTAGCGGCACTTTTCTATCGCGCCTTGAGGTGGAAAGCCCTCTATCAGGTATTTGTTGACTCAGCCCGCTCCTCTGCCTCTGTCGGGATCGTCATTGGTGGCGCGTTCATCTTGAACTATGTCGTCATCACCGAACAAATCCCACAGGCTATTTCCGCGATGCTGGACGGTGCTGACATTAGCCCATTGATGTTCCTGATCCTTGTGAATGTTCTGATCCTGCTGCTGGGTTGCGTTCTGGATGCGACCACGATCATTTTGGTGATTGTCCCGCTCTTCATTCCGACCTGTAAGGCCCTAGGCATCGACCTTGTTCACTTTGGCGTGCTGGTTGTGGTCAATTCCATGATTGGTCTGATCACGCCGCCCTATGGCATCTTACTGTTTGTGATCAACGCAGTGACCGACATTCCCTTGCGCGAAATCATCGCAGAGATCTGGGCCTTTCTTGCCGTTCTCGTTGCGGCACTGATTGTGATGATGGTGTTTCCTGACCTTGTCCTGTGGTTGCCACGGTTGGCTGGATACAACGGCTAGGATGCCCCTGTGAAAAACCCCAAGAACCTTTTCAAGGAACGACTGCTGAACAGGAGAGTCCAACTTGGGCTTTGGAATACCATAGGCGGCAACACGGTGCCTGAAATGCTGGGCGGGGCGGGCTTTGATTGGGTTCTAGTGGACTGCGAACATGCGGCGATTGAAACGGTAGAGGTTTTGCCTGCCCTGCAAGCCCTCGCTGCCACCCCAAACGTCAGTGCAATTGTACGCCCCGCAGGAAACGATCCGACCTTGTTCAAACGCATTTTGGACATGGGCGCGCAAACCTTGCTTGTGCCTTTTGTCCAAATCCAAGAAGAGGCCGAAAAGGCCGTTTCAGCCATGCGGTACGCCCCCTCCGGCATTCGTGGCATGGCAGGGATGACCCGCGCCACACGCTACGGCCAAGTGGAAGACTATTTTGAGGTCGCCTATGACGAGCTCTGTCTGATCATTCAGATCGAAACTGTACAGGGTCTGCAAAATCTGGAGGCCATTGCCCAGACCAGAGGGGTCGACGCGATCTTTATCGGACCCGCGGATCTGAGCGCCTCCATGGGGCGGCCCGGACAGATGAACCACCCGGATGTTGTTGCCGCGATCCACGACGCGATTGACCGCTTAAAACGGCTAAATGTCCCTGTTGGTCTGATGGCGTTGGATCCACAGATGGCAAAATCCTATCTCGATAAAGGTGTGGATTTTGCGGCAGTTGGCGTCGATCTCGTGCTGTTGGCTGACAGTGTTGCCGCGTTGCGTGAAAAGTTTCAGGGATCTGAAACATGAAGACCTCCATTGCCACGGTCTCGATCTCGGGCAGCCTACCTGAAAAACTGGAGGCGATAGCAGCGGCCGGATTCGATGGGATCGAGATCTTTGAACAGGATTTCATCACCCACAATGGCAGCCCTCGCCAGGTTGGGAGGCTTGTTCGTGATCTTGGGCTTGAGATCACGTTGTTTCAGCCGTTCCGGGACTTTGAAAGCTTGCCTGAACCGCTGCGCACCAAGGCCTTTGATCGTGCAGAGAGTAAGTTTGATCTGATGGAAGAACTGGGCACCGATTTGGTGCTGATGTGTTCCTCCTGCCATCCGGAAAGCCTCGGCGGCATCGACCGCGCCGCCGATGATTTTCGTGAACTGGGTGAACGCGCCGCCAAACGCGGGCTTCGTGTGGGATATGAGGCACTGGCCTGGGGCAGGCATGTAAATGACCATCGCGATGCCTGGGAAATCGTTCGGCGCACCAATCATGATAACATCGGGCTGATCGTAGATAGCTTTCACACCCTCGGACGCAAGACGGATCCTGACACGATCCGCCAAATCCCCGGCGACAAAATCGTTTTCGTTCAACTGGCTGATGCACCCCTAATTGAGATGGATCTGCTTTATTGGTCACGCCACTTTCGCAACATGCCCGGCGAGGGTGATTTGGACGTTGCCGCGTTTATGCAGGCGGTTATGGCAACCGGGTACAATGGCCCGATCAGTCTGGAGATATTCAACGATCAATTTCGCGGCGGCAGTCCAAATACGATTGCCAAAGACGGCTATCGCTCGCTTGTCGCGCTTATGGACGACGTGCGCCGTGCTGAGCCTGAAATCAAACTCGATCTGCCCGCACTCCCCCGCCGCCGCGCGGTGAATGCCGTTGCCTTTGTTGAATTTGCGACGCGCGGCGATGACGCCACTGCAATTGAGGCGATACTGGCCTCATTAGGGTTTCGACACGCAGGGCAACATATAACCAAAGACCTTGCGCTTTGGCAAAGTGGTGACATTCGCATCCTCGTCAACCGCGAAAGTCAAGGCTATGCCAACAGCGCCTATATTGCCCATGGCACAACGATCTGTGACATCGGTCTGCGCGTAGATGACGCTGCGGCCTGTGTGGCACGTGCAACCGGACTGGGTGCGTTGCCGTTCTCGCAGCCCATCGGGCTGGGCGAGCTGGAGATTCCCGCGATCCGAGGGATCAGCGGCAGTGTGTTGCACTTCATTGATGAAACCAGCAGTCTTGCCGACGTTTGGTCGGTCGAATTTAACGCAACGGACGCTCCGATCACAGATGCGGGGTTGAAGCAGATAGACCACATCGCCCAAACCATGAGCTATGATGAAATGCTCAGCTGGTCCCTGTTTTATGTGACCCTGTTTGAGATGGAAAAGTCACCCATGCTGGATGTGATTGACCCCGATGGTTTGGTCCGAAGCCAGGCAATCGGGGCCAAAACGGACGCATTTCGGATTACTCTGAATGGGGCCGAAACCCATCGCACGCTAGCAGGCCATTTTTTGGCGGACAGTTTTGGCGCATCAGTGCAGCACCTCGCCTTTGCGAGTGAAGACATATTTAGCACAGCTGAAAAGCTTGCTGAAAATGGGTTCAAGGTTCTCAAATTCCCGGCAAACTACTATGCCGATCTTGCGACACGATTTGATCTGACGTCGGCATTCATAGCCAACCTTGCTGCCTATGATCTCGTTTATGATGAAGATGCTTTTGGCTCCTTTTTGCAATTGTATTCACAACCGCTTGCCGGGGGCATGTTCTTTGAAATCACAGAACGGCGGGGCCAGTACCAAGGATACGGAGCGCCAAACGCGCCATTTCGCATCGCTGCGCAAAAAAGGCTTTTGCGGCCAAAGGGAATGCCAAAGGTTTAGTTCTGATAAGGTGAGCCTTGGTTGATCGCAATTAGAGCATCATTTTGGACGGATCCAGTTACGGTTCTCAGCATCAAGGACGCAGCTTCAAATGAAAAAGTGTCCAAGGGTCAATGTTTGGTGTGCGTCAATTATCTATGCGAATGTCCGCTTTTACAATCTCGGTGTTGCTGCATTAGCAGCTGCAGCTAAGGTCCGCTTCCCGCCGATTCTGTGGAAAAACAACGTGTTGCGAGCGCAGAAAGTAGCGGCGTGAACGGCGTACGAGTGCCTTTCTGATCAGGCTTTTCGCGTTTGCTGCGGTGCAGGAAAGATCTTGGCCAGTTTGCGGAGATTCTGGGCGGTAGCTGCGAGGAGGAATTCGTCGCTTGCGCCGCGTAGTCGAAGGCGCCCGAGGCCGAGGATGCGTTTGAGGTGGGCGAAGAGCATCTCGACCTTCTTGCGGAGCTTGGACGAGACTTTGTACTGACGTGTTTTTCTGATGGCGCGAGCGACGTCCCTGGCATCTTCATGTTCTTCGCGGGTGATCTTGCGGGCATCGGCATTCGGGCAGCACTTCATCTTTGAGGGGCACGCCTGACAGGTGTGTTTGAGGGCCTGGTACTTGGCAACACCTTTACCGGTCGGGCCACGATTCGGATCGGAATAGTTCCGGCGGAACTGCTTGAGCGCTTCACCTTCGGGACAGATGTATTGATTGTTCTCGGCGTCCCATTCGAAGTCAGCGCGGGACCATGTGCCGTCCGTCCGGCCAGCCTTGTCGATGACCGGGATGTGCGGTGCGATCTTGCGCTTCACCAGCCAGTCCAGCATCGGGCCGGAGCCGTAGGCGGTGTCCGCAATCAGACGTTCCGGGTGCAGGTCGAACTTGTCTTTAACCCGCGTTAGCATGGTCTTCGTCGATCCCACCTCGGCCTGTCGGATCGATCTGGTCGCTTCGACATCGACGATTACACCGTGATCCGTGTCGATCAGATAGTTGTCGGAATAGCTAAAGAATGCAGGGCCTTTGCGCGCAGCAGTCCATTGGCTGGCAGGGTCGGAAAAGGATGTGAACTTCGGCTGTACTTCACTCGCAGCACCAAACGCGGCCTCATCCAGCGTGTCGAGATACTCGCGAACAGCCCGTGGTGCAGTGCCCACATCAACGCGCGCCGGGTCCCATTCTTCCTTTGGAGCAGAGTACTGCCGGTTCGCGTCGGCTTCGATCAAGCTGGCATCAACAGCCATACGCTGTCCGCTGACAAGGCCTTCGGTGATGCATCTCGCAACGGTTGTCTCGAACAGATGGCGCAACAGTTCGCTCTCGCGGAAGCGCCCGTGCCGGTTCTTGGAGAACGTCGAATGGTCCGGTATGCGGTCGTTCAGATCGAGCCGACAAAACCAGCGGTAGGCCAGGTTCAGATGTACCTCTTCGCAGAGCCGCCGTTCTGATCGAATACCAAAGCAATAGCCGACCAGCAGCATCCGGATCAGCAGTTCGGGATCGACAGACGGACGCCCTGTATGGCTGTAGAAATCGGCCAGATGTGCACGGATGCTGCTCAGATCAACAAACCGATCAATGCAGCGCAGCAGGTGGTCTTGCGGGACATGATCTTCCAGCGAGAACTCATAAAACAGTGCCGCCTGCGCTTCCTGCCTCGGTCCCAACATCGCCAATCCTCCAACTCATTGGACGAATTGAATCAGCAGTTCATGCGCCGATCAAGGAAGAGTTTTTCAACATAATACGCCGCTTGACCGTATCGAAAGGGTTCAAACCGGCTGCCGCCTTATGCTCCCATTCGGCACAAGGCAAAGCCGACACTCCCCACTACACTCCCCAACCCAAAAACAACAAAGGCCGCCCGAAGGCGGCCTGTGTGTTTTCCACATGGGTGGTGTGGTCCAATTGGAGCGGGCGAGGCGATTCGAACGCCCGACCCTAACCTTGGCAAGGTTATGCTCTACCCCTGAGCTACGCCCGCTTCCTTGGGTGAGGGGGAGATACCCACCCAGGCTTCACCTTGCAAGGGGCAAAATCCAAAGCGCGCGAAAAAAAACAGCAATTGCGGCCTTGTTGCGAAACAAATCAGGGCGGGTTCGGCAATTGTCCTCTTGACCTCAACCATGCTTCAGCCACGACAACACCTGGCAAGGAGTATCAGGCATGACCAGCAGCATCTACATACGGTTTGTCACCGCCAGTGGCCTGACCAATCTGGCCGATGGGGTAGCGACCCTTGCCTGGGCGTGGCTGGCCAGCCTGCTGACGCGCGATCCGTTGTTGATCGCTGTGGTGCCGGTGGCGCTGCGATTGCCGTGGTTCATCTGCGCGATCCCGGCCGGAATCATCACCGACCGCGTGGACCGCCGCCTGCTGATCCTGTGGATGGACGCGGCGCGGGGGCTGGCATTCGCAGCGGTTGCCATTGCCTTGTGGGTGGCGCTGCCGCTGCCGGTGCCTCCGCACTCAGGTGTGGCGCAACCGCTGATCTTCGCTTTGATCCTGGGGGCGGCGGCCATTGTGGGCGTGGCTGAGGTCTTTCGCGATAACGCCGCCCAGACGATGCTGCCCGCCATTGTGCCCCATGCCGCGCTTGAGCGCGCCAATGGCCGCCTGTGGTCGGTTGAACTGGTGGGCAATGCGCTGTTGGGACCGGCGTTGGGCGCGTTTCTGATCGCCCTGGCGGTGCCGCTGCCCTTTGCCTTGAACGCAGCGGCCTATGGCCTTGCCGTGATGCTGTTTCTTGCGCTCTCAGGTCCGTTTAAACCCGCCGTGGCGGTCGAAAAGAACTGGCGAAAGGAATTGGCCGTGGCGGTTGCTTTTCTCCGGTCCAAACCGCTCTTGATGGCGCTGGCCTGGATCACCGGCTTCTGGAACCTGCTCTTCGAGATGGTGATGATCGCGCTGATCCTGCATGTGCAGGAAAACCTGTCGGTGGGCGCGCAGACCTATGGTCTGATCCTGGCGGCAGGCGCGCTGGGGGGCATATTGGGAGGATGGACAGGAGAACGTGTGATCCATGCCCTGGGGCCAATGAGGACGGCGCAATGGATGCTTGTGCTGACGGCACCGGCCTTCGTCGCCATCGCCCTTGCCCCCGGTGCAGTGTCACTGGCGATCATCCTCGCGGTTTTCAACTATACGGGTCTGGTGTGGAACACTGTCTCCGTTTCCTATCGTCAGAGGATGATCCCGGATGCACTTCTGGGACGGGTCAACAGCCTGTACCGCCTGATGGCCTGGGGCATGATGCCTGTTGGCCTCTTGCTGTCAGGGATGGTGGTGAAGCTCACGGACGGCCCGCTGCCGCGGGATGTGGCTCTGATGATGCCCTTCGGAGTTGGCACCCTTGGTGCCATCCTCCTTGGTGTGCTGGGGTGGCGCGCGCTTGGTGGTTGGTTCCCCTCCTAGAACCTTTTGCACCATATGATACCACTTGCGCGCAGGCCCCCTTCCAAATGGTTCAAAAAACCCCACCGGAGGTCTTAAATCCAATCACGCGGCGGTCACCACATGCCCCGCCGCCGCTGTTGCACACAGGGTTTCAGAACACCGCATGTGCAAGCAACCCGAGTGCCGCCAGCAGCAGACAGGCAAAAGTAAGCAGCATGCCAAGCTGACGCAGGATGATCTTCTGCGGTGTTACGGCAAATCCCAGCGGATGGATGATCCGCCCCGCGAGCAGGAGCACCCCCAAGCCATGCACCGCAATCGCAGGCGCGCCCTGAAGTTCTACCAAAAGGATGAGGATCAGCCCCAGCGGGGCATACTCTGCACAATTGGCCTGCGTGCGCATGCGTTTGAGCAGGTTCTTGTCGCCGCTGTCGCCCAGCGACAGCCGGTTCGCCTGACGGTACATGATAACGCGCCACGTCAGCACGAAGTAAACGAGGGTGACAAGAGCGGCATAAAGGGGGGTGATGGTGGGGATCATGGGATACCTTCTCAAGGTCGGGGCTCAGCCCGTTTTTGACCATTGGTTCAGGCGGCGCAAGAGTGCGATCAGACACAGAGCAATGAGACACCAGAAAATCACCGCCGATAGAAGCCCGCTGTAGGTATCAATCGTGATGCGTTGGGCGACATAGGTCTCGTAATCTTCATACCGCTTTGGGTGGTCCACCAGCCATCTGCCCCATGAGGATCGCGTTGCCATGATGGTCAGGCAAACCGCAAAAACACTGGCGATCCATGCCGTCGCCCGTGGCAGAGGGGCTGCCCACCGCGCGGTTGCGGCCAGGACCACAGTCAGGGTGCATGCAGGAAGTGCCAGACCCGCGAAATGATGAAACAACGAGACGACGTAGTATGTGTCTTGCGAAACAGCGATCTGGTCATGGTCTGGCATCCAGACCTGTCTCCACACCGCGACCGGCAGGGCTGCCAGAAATACCAAGCCAAGCGACAGCGCTGCCAGACGGACTACAGCTGACTGTCGCGCGGCAATCGCCCAGATTAGCGGGCCAAGCAGAGCGATCACGACAAGGCTGATCGGCATATCCCCTCCACCAACAACAAGGAAAGGCCCCGACATCCATCGGGGCCTTTCCTTGTTCTGACGCAACCTCGGCTCAGTGGCCGGGCTGTTTGTCCCATTCTTCCTGCTTTGGCAGGATCTCGAACGTATGCTCCGGGGGAGGGGACGGCAGGGTCCACTCCAGCGTGTCGGCATATTCGTTCCAGGGGTTGTTCGCCGTGACCCGTGCCCCGCGCGTCAGCACATAGGCCATGACACCGAAGAAGAACAGGAAGGAGGCAAAGCTGAGGAACGCGCCCAGCGAAGACCACCAGTTCCAGTAGGCGAACGCCTCAGGGTAGTCGATATAGCGCCGCGGCATGCCCTGACGGCCCAGGAAGTGCTGGGGGAAGAATGTCAGGTTTGCACCGATGAAGAAGGTCCAGAAGTGCAGCTTGCCTGCCCATTCAGGGTACATCCGTCCGCTCATCTTGGGCAGGTAGAAGTAGATGCCGGCAAAGATCGCAAATACAGCACCAAGGCTCATCACATAGTGGAAGTGCGCCACAACATAGTAGGTGTCATGGTAGTAGCGGTCGACAGCTGCTTGCGACAGCACGATGCCCGTCACACCACCCACGGTGAAGAGGAACAGGAAGCCGAAGGCCCAGAGCATCGGTGTCTTGAACTCAACCGAACCGCCCCACATGGTCGCGATCCAGGAGAAGATCTTGACCCCTGTTGGTACCGCAATGACCATAGTTGCCAGCATGAAATAGGCTTGCTGGTTCAGCGTCATGCCCACCGTATACATGTGGTGTGCCCAGACGACGAAACCCAGTGCACCAATCGCGATCAGCGCCCAGACCATCGGCAGATAACCGAAGATCGGTTTCTTGGAGAAGGTCGCGATGACGTGGCTGATGATGCCAAAGCCCGGCAAGATCACGATGTACACTTCCGGGTGGCCGAAGAACCACAGGATGTGCTGGTAGAGAACCGGATCACCGCCGCCTGACGGATCAAAGAAGGCAAAGCCAAAGTTCCGGTCCATCAGCAGCATGGTAATCGCGCCGGCCAGAACAGGCAGGGACAGCAGGATCAGCCAGCTTGTCACGAAGATCGACCAGCTGAACAGTGGCACTTTGAAAAGCGTCATGCCGGGGGCACGCATGTTCAGGAAGGTGGTGATCATGTTGATCGCACCCAGGATCGATGAGGCGCCGGAGACATGGACCGCGAAGATCGCAAGGTCCATCGACATGCCGCCTTCTTTCACCGAAAGCGGCGGATAAAGCACCCATCCAACACCCGATCCCGCCTGGCCATTGCCGCCCGGCGCAAGCACTGAGCAAACCGCCAGCGTGGTCCCGGCAACGTAGAGCCAGAATGACAGGTTGTTCATCCGCGGGAACGCCATATCCGGCGCGCCGATCTGCAAAGGCATGAAATAGTTGCCAAAACCGCCGAAGAGAGCGGGAATGACAACAAAGAACATCATGAGAATACCGTGACCGGTGATCAGTACATTCCAAAGATGCCCGTTGGGGGTACAGGTCGTGGCACTGTCGGCCATCAGCCGCGCGCCTTCCTGACACATGTACTGCACACCCGGCTCCATCAGCTCTAGCCGCATGTAGACTGTGAATGCGACCGAGATGAACCCGGCAAAAGCAGAGACAACGAGGTAGAGAATACCGATGTCTTTGTGGTTTGTGGACATGAACCACCGTGTGAAAAACCCACGGTTGTCTTCATGGTCGTGCCCGTGAATGGCTGCGTCTGCCATGCGGTGCCTCCTGAAATTGACTGTTGGTACACCGCGTCTGTTGGCTAGCACACGGCGCATCTTGTTGTTGGTTCTAAAGCGGCTGATCGACAGGAGCAATGGTCGTGATCGTCGCAGAGGCGGAAAATTGGGTTCAAAGCGACTGTTATTTCTAAGGGTTTCTTGATCCACCTCTGTGTCTGGCGCCTTGCCAGCGGCAAATTGCCATGGGGGTGACTGCCCGCGCTTTCAAGGCTGTGCCGGGGATTCGCAATGTTTCAGGTGGTTTGCGGGTGGATCGTGAACAACTCTTGTGGTGTTTCAACGCCGCGCAACATGTAGCGGCCAAGAGAGATCAGTTCGAACCCGTTTTGCGTCACATCCTGCGCCACGGCTTGCGAGATGATCACCGATTGCCCCAGGGATCTGTGCATCCCACCGATCCGCGCGCCCAGATTCACTTCAGGACCGATCACGGTGAAATCCAGACGCTCATTCGCGCCAATATTGCCGTAGAGCACCGGGCCCGCATGCAGCGCGATCGTGTACTCCATCGTTTCCGCATTATTCGCCGTCCGGCTGGTGTTGAGACGGTCAATGTCGTCGCGCAGCATGCGCACCGTCGCTACAGCCCGGTCCGGAGCATCGTCCAGCACATCCCGATCAAAGATCGCAAGCAACCCGTCGCCCATGAATTTCAGAACGTTGCCGTGGTTCTCCTCGATCCGGGCAACCACATGGCCGAAGTAATCGTTCAGCATCGCGATAAGGTCTTCACCCGCCACCTGTTGTGACATGCCGGTGAAGCCTTCCAGATCGAAGTAGCAGATGACCGCATTGATCCATCTGCTGGAGCCGCGCTCAATCTCTCCCGACAGCACCCGTTGTCCGGCATCCGCCCCCAGGTATATGCCCAGAAGGTCGCCAGCGGTCTTGCGGTTGCTGGTTGCGCGCATCGCCAGTGCCATCGCAGGGAACGTCAGGCGGATCAGCGCCAGATCCCTGTCCGAAAACCCACCCGGCCCGTCACATATCCAGGACATCAACGTCCCTTCTGTGCGCGCAGTCGGCTCGACATGGTCGCCTTCGTTCCAGTCACCAAACACCAGACCAGCGGCATAGTAGTCTGTGGCGCCGCGCGCCTGCATCTCCGCGAGCAAGGCAAACCTGCTGGGCTCTTCGGATGCGCCAAGGCGCTCCCGGTAGTCCAAGCGACCGGCGCTGATCATATGATAAAAGGGGCTTCTTACCCAGTCTTCCCGCAGGTCAGTGCTGTGTCCATATTCCCGCCGGTCCGACCCTTCATCGCGCTGCCATTGAATGCCAACACTGCCGTAGACAGGGTGGAGGGCATTGATCGTGACATGGGCCCGCATGAGCGGCACGCCCAGTGCAAGCACTTCGGCACAATAGGCCTCCAGAAAAGCCAGTTGCGGCTGCTCCCGCGCGCCATTGCGGGTAATCCACGTGTTCAGTGCCACGACACGCGGATCATCGCGCCAGAATTCAAAGTCTGTGGGAACGTCCATCTGCTGCCCTTCGATCAGAGGCCGTCGCCAATGTAGCGTTGCATTGACCCGGCCGGCAACGGGTCTTTGCCCCATGGATCAGCGGGATGGTGAAAATACCGTGTCAAAGCTCTGCCGCAAGGCCAGATCGACATCGTTCATTGTCACCGGCAGGCCAAGATCAACGAGCGAGGTCACCCCGTGTGCGTTGATCCCGCAGGGTACAATCCCACTGAAATGCTCCAGATCGGGCTCAACATTGATGCTGATCCCGTGGAAGCTGATCCACTTGCGCAGCCTGATGCCGATCGCCGCGACCTTGTCTTCTGCCGGGCTGCCGTCTGCCTGTGGCGGTTTTTCAGGACGCTGCACCCAGACCCCTACGCGGCCCGGTCGGATCTCTCCGCGCACATTGAACTGATCCAGCGCGCCGATCACCCAGTCTTCCAACTGGCGGACAAAACAGCGCACGTCCCGCCCACGTTTGCCAACGTCCAGCAAAACATACGCCACCCGTTGACCGGGCCCGTGATACGTATACTGCCCGCCGCGTTTGGTCGGATAGACCGGAAAGCGGTCTGGCGCGATCAGGTCTTCGGCCTGTGCGGATGTGCCTGCGGTATAAAGCGGCGGATGTTCCACCAGCCAGATACACTCCTGCGCGTTGCCCGATGCGATCTCCGCGACACGCGCTTCCATCCAGGTTTCTGCGGTGCGGTAGTCGGTCAAGCCGTCTGATGTGATCCATTCAACCATATCTGTGGTGTAGAAGCTGACCGCTGTCCCGACAAGGGGGCAGGGCGGTTCAGGCGGCAGCCCGTTCCGACAGCACCTTTTGCAGCATTTCCGCATAGGTCTGGGCGCCTTGCGCGCCGGTCAGCAGATACCGTTGATCAAAGACCATCGACGGCACCCCGGATATGCCGCGCGACGTCCAGAATGCCTGCGCCTTGCGGGTCGCCTCCGCATGGCTGCCACTGGTCAGGACGTCGCCTGCTGCTGTCTTGTCCAGTCCAACGCTTTCGGCGATCTGCAACAGGACCTCTCTGTCCGACAGGTCCAGCGCTTGGGTGAAGTGGGCGTCAAACAAGGCCATTTTGAGTGGATGCTGGAGCCCGTGTTCCTGCGCCCAGCCGAGCAATTGATGGGCTGCGAAGGTATTCACGATCCGGCTGTTGTCTGAAAACCGAAAATCGATGCCCAGCGATGTCCCAAGCTCTGTCAGATGGGCGCGGTTCGCTTCCGACTGTACAGGGGTGCTGCCATATTTCTCCGCAATATGCTCGGCCAGGTTCTGGCCCTTGGGGCCCATATCGGGGTTCAGCTCAAACGGATGCCAGCGCACAAACGCGCCGACGTTCAAATGGGCGAGGGCCTGTTCAAGCTGGCGAAAGCCGACAATGCACCAGGGGCACATCACGTCAGAAACGATATCGATCTGCACGGCTGTCCCGGCATCAACGGTGGGATTGGTGGTGTCAGCCAAGGTGTCTTGCACGGAAATCCCCTGAAAATGAGAGACAATGTCCTAAGATCAGCAGTCCAAGTGCCCGTTTCAAGGTCAATACGGCCAAATTTCAGCAGAATCCTTTGGGCAGGGGTGGATTTGGTGTAGTCTCCGCGCCAATATCACGTGATTCATTTAGTTTGGAGCGAAAGCATGATTTTCAGGGGTTTGACAGCGGCCGTGTTTGCCGTCTCACTTGCAATAATTCCGGCAGAGCAGGCCGAGGCCGACGCAGGCGACTTTATCGCAGGGGCAATCATCGGTGGCATTGTGGGGGCGAACGCGAAGAAGCAGCGCCGCACCACCACGCGGAGCACACGCAAGACCTACCGGTCAAAACTGCCTTCCACGCAGGAAGGCCGCAGCATTCAGGCATCCCTGAACTACTTTGGTTTCAACGCAGGCACGGTCGACGGTCAGCTTGGGCGCAGGACCCGCAACGCGGTGTCGCAGTATCAGGCATATCTGGGCTATCCCGTCACCGGTCAGCTTTCCGCGTTTGAGCAGAACCTGCTGATTTCCAGCTATAACCGCGCGCAGGCCGGTGGCTACGCCACGCAGCAGCTTGTGGCCTCCAACATCGACGGCACGCGCGGTCTTCTGAAGACCTACCGTTCTGAAATGGCGGGCCAGACCACTTCGGTCGCTGCTGCTGCACCGTCCACGACGATCGTCGTGGCACCGCAGGCTGTCGCACCCCAGACGCAAGGCACTTTGGCAGCAACCGTGCCCGCAGCAACGGCACCGCTTGCCGGGGCGGCGGGGCTGGCGGCGGCGGTCGCGCCCGCACCTGCGGCCAACGCGCTGCCCAACTTCCTGGGCGCGGGCACGCAGGCCTCTCTGGCGTCGCATTGCAACACCGTGTCGCTGATCACCAACACCAATGGCGGCTTCACCACATTGGCAAACATGAGCGATCCCAACGTGGCGCTGAACGAACAGTTCTGCCTTGCGCGGACCTATGCCATCGCCAAATCCGAAGAACTGGTCAGCAAGATACAGGGGTTCACCCCGGATCAGATCGCCCAACAGTGTGAGGGTTTTGGCCCCGCGATGAAAGATCAGGTTGCGTCTTTGTCGCTTAAGCCGCGTGACGCGGTTGTGGCGGATGTGTCTTCTTTCGTGTTGAGCTCCGGGATGTCACCTGCCCAACTGGCAGGCACCGCACGCATCTGCCTCGGCGTGGGATACCGAACCGACAACATGGATGTGGCGCTGGGCTCGGCCTTGCTGCTCTATGCGATGGGCGAAGGGGTCTATGGCGAACTGATGGGACATCATCTGAGCCAGGGCTTCGGCCCGGCCAAGCGCGTCGATATGGCAGCAGCATGGTACGACGCAGGCCTGAACGCGGCAGACAGCGGTGCAGCGGCTGTCTTCGTCCCCGGTCAGCCTGAGCGGACAGAGATCATTCGCCAGGCAGCCATGCGCGCAGGTGGTGTAGCTAACGCCTTGCCGCAGGTCCAGCCTGCCTCAACAGCCGGTGGTGGTTTGCCGACCTTCTCGATCAGCGAATAACCCCGCCTGATTTGCAAAACTTCAATGCCCCCGGTTGCCTTGAGCACCGGGGGCTTTTTGTTGTCGTTTGCCTCTTCACAAGCCTGCACAGTTTGTCTAAACGGCTTGCACTGCCTATGGCTTGCGGTCGTGGCGGAATGGTAGACGCGCAGCGTTGAGGTCGCTGTGGGGTAACACCCGTGAGAGTTCGAGTCTCTCCGACCGCACCACAGTCGCTCTGTTAAGAGTGACGCTTGCCACCACATAAGAGCGCTTGACGGGAGTTGTTTCTAAGGAACGACGCGAGCTTCTGCTTCTCCAGATTATCTCCACCGTCACACGGTCCGTCCATCGGTCGATCTGGAACTGCTAAACCGCAAGCTTCGACGGGCTTACCCCTCGAGAGTACCACCAAAGCTCAACAGAGGACCAAATCCCGACAATCAGACTATCTTCAATCGCGCGCCGCGCCGACAGGTTTAAGTGTCCATGCGCCATCTCCCATTCTCCTTGCTTTCCAGCAGGATAGGAGAAGTCTCGCCATCAGTTTAAGATGAACCCTCGACTGAGATTGGCGCCCCAAAAGCGCGCTGATGGTGCATCTGCATCTCCGAAACGTTGAACAAGTGCTGTTTCATTCAACAAGCACTGGCCCAACGCTTCGCTGAGATGTGCGCTCCCTGGACATTGGAGAGGCTACAGGTCTTGTTTTAGAGACCTTCAAGGTAAGCGATCAGATCAGCCAGGTCGTCGCTGTCCTTGATCCCACGGAAAGACATCTTGGTGCCTTTAACAGTCTTCTTTGGGTCTGTCAGAAATGCGGCCAATGTCGTGGCATCCCAGATGATGCCCGAGTTGATCATTGGTTTGGAGTATTTGAACCCCTCAACGGTACCCGCTTCGCGGCCAACGATGCTTTGCAAATGTGGCCCCGGCTTGCGTTTGCCGGGTTCAACCGTGTGACAGGCTGCGCATTTCTTGAAGACTTTCTCGCCGGCGTCAGCGTCGCCTTCAGCGAAGGCGGGGGCGCTGAGGCTCAGAACGGCGAGCAGGGGAAGGATGGTTTTTTTCATGGTTTTCTCCGGAGGTTGAAGTGATGTGTCGGGTGTTGAATTCTCAGGCCTCGGGCGCCTGACGGTGAACTGGCCGACCGGCGGCAATCCAGTAGCCGATGCCCATGATTCCCGCACCGGCAACTGCATTACCGGCACTGACATAGGCCAGATTGCGCAGGGCACCGGCAAAGGTGATGCTGTCGGGATGGTCAGACAAAAGGGCAACGGAGAACACGGTCATGTTTGCAACAGAATGTTCAAAGCCGGCCGCGATGAAAGCATAGAGGCAGAACCAGATCAGCGCGATTTTGGCCATGTCATTGTTGGCGCGCGACGCGGTCCAGATGGCAAGGCAGACAAGCCAGTTACACAAGATGCCGTTCAGAAACAGCGTCAGGCCATCGCCCGACATTTTCTTGGTTGCCACCTTGTGAAGCAGGTTGTGCTCCTGATCTCCGAGCACCAGCCCGCCGCCGCCATAGACAAACAACACCGCCAGAAAGGCTGCGCCAATCAGGTTGCCACCCCAGCTGGCCAGCCAGCATTTGATCAGGTCGCCCAACCCGGTGCGCCCGGTCAGCAATCCCATGGTCATATACATGGTGTGCCCGGTATAAAGCTCTGACCCGGCAAAGATCACCAACAGCAGCGCGATGCCAAAACTTGCCCCCATGACGATGGGGCGGATGCCGGGATCAACACCTTGCCCGACCGAAAAGATCAGCAGAATGCCAAGGCCCACATAGGCACCCGCCATCATGGCAAGTGTGAAAAAACCCAGCGGATCGCGCGCCAAATGCTGGCGCTTGGCCAAAGCTGTTTCAGAAAAGTTTGTAACCGAGTCCAGGAAGGTCATGAGGTTTGTCTTTCAGTAGGGTGATGGGCTTGCCCAGAAAGGCCGGGATGATCCACCACAGGGTCAGCCCGAGGGCCACGGTGACGAACCCCACACCAAGGCGGTGTTGGTCCTCGACCAGATAGGAATTGCAAATGCGGATAGGTGCGTGGGTATACAGAAACCCCAGCAGCAACAGCATTGAGATGACCTGCGCCTTGATGAAGCCGCGCAAAACCGGGCCGATAGTCGGCCAGGTCAGCGACAGCGCGAGGCCAGACCCCAGCGGGAGGGTCACGAACTTGGCCAGATGCCAGCCCGTATCGGACAGGGCCGCATCCACGGATCGGGGCAACATCCAGATGACGCAGGTGACAAGTGCCAATAGCAACACCGGGCCTATCATTGTGTGCGGCAGGGTGAAGCGATGGGGCAGCAGATAGCCTGCCGCAGCAAGCAATGGCATCTGCACAAGGACATGGATAACCGGATCGTCAGCGACCCAAGTCTGTGCCAATGCTGCGGATGCAAAAAACACGGTGGAAATCAGAGCTTTGATCATAGCGCCTGCTCAACGGCATGGGCGATATCGTCAAAGGCGCGGGTGTCGAAAACTCCGGCAAACTTGCCATCGCCGTTGATCAGCAGCACCGCGATATTATGCTCATACCCGCCCCAATTGTCGGGGATCACGGTCACGCGGAATGTCCTCAGCAGCGCGGGCAGATCCGCAACCTGCGGGCGCGCAACGGTCCAGGGTTTGCCCGTTGCGCTGTGCAGTTCCGCGTAGTTGCGCAGGGCGTCAAGATCGTCCTGTTCGGGGTCAAAACTGACGGAGATCATGGGGACAACCAGCCCGGAGGCGTGCAGATGATCGCGGAGTTCCGCGAAGTCTCCGCCGGATGTCTGACAGATTGTCGGGCAGGTGGTGTAGATGAATTCGATCAGCGTTGGCCCGCCGCTGCCAAGCGGGCGCATCTCGCCTGACATGGTCTCGAGTTCGATAGGGGGGACTGGCGCGGGCGAGTCGGCGATGGTGACACGGCGCGCACCTTCCGCTGTTATCGCCCGCAGGCCATCAGTGGCCTGCCAAAGGGCGGCGCAGCCGAGAACGGCTGCGCCAATGGTATAAAGGGCGCTGCGCATCATGCTTTCCGCATCAAGCCAAGCGCATACCGCACCACCAGCGCGGTTGTTGCGAGAACAACCACAAGGGCAAAGAGACTCGCAAGCTGGCTTTGCAGCTGCCAGGCATTCATAATGCACGGCCCAACGACGCGGGATTGAGCTGGCACCGGACCACAGGAAGATCAGGACTGTCTGACGTCAGCACCAATGGGACAGTTTAGGTCGATTTGATAAGAGATGGTTTCTGGCACATCGT
>Ga0160419_100508_pt1 | contig 24305 bp, 20 predicted proteins | sample CelAP2metagpilot_2_FD_108196 | JGI IMG/M metagenome (GOLD analysis project Ga0160419, IMG submission 108196) | Phycosphere-associated microbial communities from Cellana algal ponds in Kailua-Kona, Hawaii, USA - Cellana AP2-4-25 metagenome pilot ... | reverse complement strand
CAGCTGCCATAGAAGAAGCTTACCAAAAACTCGAAAATACGGAGGCCGTTTTTTTTACTGCCCAAGATGCTCCCACTTGGCACGATGTACGGATAAACTTGATTAAACTCGATGCCCGTCGTTCTATGAAAGTAAACTATATAGCACGTGAAGGGAAAAAAGTTGCAGAAAATATCACGGCAGGAAAGTTTTACTACATCTTACATTTTGCGGAGTTTGGTTTGTATTTCCCTGCCAAATTGCAAAGTATTATTGATGATATAAAGGAAAAGGAGGTAAAACTTAATCCTTATCTTATTGGTGAAAGATTTGCACTTGTTTGTGATGATCAGGACCGAACTCAAGACCATATAAATAATGTAATCAACCCTTGGGATTATGGGGTTGAAGTAGAAGAGGATATAATTACTTTGGCATTGGAAGAGATGAAGGCAATCGCCTATGCTCACATACCCTATGAGCAGGAAGGTGAAAAACCTCCAGACCATCTTAGAACCGCAGAAACGGAAGAAGCATTGGCAAAAATGGACTGTAGTGAGTTTGTGAGCCGATATTTAAAAGCGTTGGGATTGTTTGAGGAAGTGCCACATTTTCATACTGGCGAAATGGTAACCTATGATTTTAGGTTAAAGTATGTTGATAAGTTACAGTTTATAAAAGGAAGTGAGGAATCAGACTTTATCGATATTCAACCAGGTGACGTTTTTTTATGGCGAGATAATGACCGAAATCCCCCAGCCGGTCATACAGGTATTGTTAAATCGTTCGATTCTATTACCGGAAATGTTGAAATTTTAGAGGCACTGGTATGGAGTGGTGGAGATAATGATGATATCTGCAAAAGATGTACCAGAGTTTCAACCTATAAATACAATAGTGGCACCTTAAATGGGCACGATGGATGGGTTGGATATTTCCGTCCAATAACTGACTAAAAACAGAACATAAAATGGAAAAAACAAAAATTATTTTATTGGTTTTTTTTACTGGCATACTTGTATCGTGTGCTCAAGGAGCAAAAGAAATCTCTAAGTTGTCCGAGAATATTATGAAAAGTGCAAGAAATATTTCAGCTAATTCTAAAGGGGTTATTCATTTAGAAACTTCATATAGGGTCAAGAATAATAATGTGGGGAATGCAGATATCTTTCTTATCCATAAAAATGGTGGAAACTGGTGGATAAAGCAGGCAAATAAAAAATTTCCTGATAACTATTATGCCGAAGGATTTTATGCAACTTCATTAGTAGAAAAAGATTCAAGTTGGTCAGATAACTATAACAAATGGGCATTCTTTATTGACAAAGAATATCTGGAGCCCAAACTAGAATCAGCGGAAGGAGGAGAGTTTACTTCATATTACCCAAAAAAGAATTCAGAGATTATAGTGGTTTTGTTCGAACAAAAAACTGGCCATCAAAAATGGATGGCTATCGATAGTATTACCTATAAAACAGATAGTGAAGGAAATGAAATCAAGATAAGTGATGAAACGGGTGGCTACTATTTATCTTCTGTATGGGAAAGCAATTTTATCAAACAAAAAGTTAAGGAAAGCAACAAATGATAAAGAGATTTTTGATTGTTTGGTTAATGATTTTATCGGCAAATAGTTGTGCCCCCACTCGCAATTGATGGCCCTCAAGGAGGAGAGCTTAACCGAATCCAACCAAAAACTGGAAGTCATTGATGGTAAGTCAAAAGTATGGAAGCGTCTGACAAATGAAACAAACGCGTTGACCAAGGAGCTTAATGCTCTGAAAGCAGATACGTTGTCCCTTGATTCTGTTGCGATTGCCAAGGTAGAAGAAGATTTACAAGATAAAATGAGGGATTTTAAAAAGGTCGATGCAGAAGTAAGAAAAATATTCAAAGAATATGAAGCTATGATGGACAGCCTTATGGGAAACCTGCGCACGCAGTATCATGAACGTTTGGTTATGGCTATGGAAGAAGCCTATGAAAAAATTGAAAATAAAGAAACAACCTTTAAAAGTGTTGACGATGATGGAACTTTCTGGGATATACGCTTGGACCTACTCAAAATTGATGCCACCCGGGAAATGAAAATACCACGACGATTGGATAGTGGAGATGAGACAATCGAACAGATTACAGCGGGAAAGCTCTATTACCTTTTACATTTTGCAGAGTTTGGCAGTATGTTCGAAGAAGAGGAGGTAAAAAAGGTTTTTAGTGCCATTAAATTATGGGAGTTCCATTTGAACCCCTATTTGGTGGACAAACAGTTTGGATTGGTCTGTGATGATCAATACAGAACGCAGCACTATATAAATAGTGTGGTGGATTATAAAAATTATAGTGGGAATTTAGTCATCGAAGAGGAATATGATACAGACACTGAATGGATAAGTCAATATGATTGTGAAAAAATAAAAGAAATTATTGGCATAAATTGTAGATGCGTACCTGTCGGCAACAAGCCAAGTAATAACTGTTGTAATCAAACAGGCAGAGCAATATTGAAGAATGAAGGTGCGAAGTTAACAGGGGGGCGTATCATCATCGTAGATACAGATACTGACGGTGATTGTAAAACAACTTCCAATTCGATTAACTACAAGAAAGGCTTGGAGCATATGAACGCTAGTCTTGCTAATGGGTTTCCGGTATTAGTGGGTGTTCAAAAGTTTAAGAGAAAAAATGATACAGAAGATTGGGTGACTAAGTGTACTTCCTACTCCAATAACCCTAAATCATCAAACCACTACTTGGTAATTGTCTCAAGAAAAGGAAATCAATATCGATATTATGAGGTAGGAACGCAACACGAATTCAAGGGAAAAGCAGAAACAAATATTTTTTATGATTTAGGAGGTTTCATTGAAAGCAATGAAATGAATAATAAAAAGTACAGAATTACTGATGTAAGAGTAAATAAATTAGACTAAGATGAGAAGATATATTCAGATTATTTCACTATTGGTGATTTTTTATTCAAAATGCTATTCACAGCAAAATGCAGTTAAACCAATTTCTAAACTAGAGTATGAAGAGATAGGATTTGAAGTGAAGGATTCTCAATTCAAAGAGTTTTTAGACTTGTTTTATCACATACCTCTTCCGTTAAACTATAATCTAGGGTATAAGAAAGCAACCAGAGTATTTCCATCATGGACTGAAGAAAGAAAGTTTTCAAAGCCAAATGAAATGCTTAACAATATTCTAAATCTAAAAAAAGAGGATTGGTTTTATACCTATTACGACGTTGATGATGGGATGGAAGTTAAAGTAAATAAAACATGGTATATTCGAGAGGCTTTTGTGATATCAAAAAATCTAGTAGGTTGTATATTAACAAATACCTACTACACTACCGATCCAATAATAGGGCAAAGCTTCATGTTTACGTTTAACCCAAATGGGGAAATCTGCGACTCTATGATTCTCTCAGGTTCCATCAACCAACATGGCATATACGATTCATTTGTGCTATTGGACGTGCAGCACTTCAAGACTTTTCGATATACCATTCATGAACCAAATATAAAGCATGCCAGCTATGCTTTTGAGGACTTTTATGTTGAATATAAAGACATTGAAGGTTATCGAGCCGAATGTGTAATCTCTGACTATGAAATAACTGATGAGGGAAAAATTAAGCTTGTTGAGGTTTCGAAATCAATATTGCTGAAACAAGACGCCTGGAAATATACAGACAGTGGCTTACCCGCTTTCGATGATGATCCGATGAACAGGGATTGGAACAAATATTTGAGTGAAAGGAAATACTAATGGCAAGACACTAAAATTAGCCCTGCCCCGCTAGTCCGAGCACCTGCACTGAGCTTGTCGAAGTGTCACGTTCGTACCGTAAAAGAGAGAGAGTGTCTGAAAATAACCAAACAATAAAATGAGCTGGATACAAATAAACAACCAAAAATATATGAGCTAAACCACCAAAAACAAAACCCAGCATAACCCCAAATCAATTTTCTTCCAAAAGGAGTATGGAAGAAAATAACTAGTAACCATTAAAAATTTACTTATGCTACGTAACAATTACCTAATGCTAGTATTGGCATTATGCATTACCACCACCTATGCCCAGGACAAGCTCTGGGAAGTCAACCTAAACGAAAAACTCTATAAAGTAGGCTGGATAGAACAGACCAATGATGGTCTCATTTTGGCCGCAGGCGATAAAGGCCTTATGGCTCTGGATAACAATACAGGGGCCGAAGTTTGGTTCAACGAAACCCTTAAATCTGTAGATCACAACTCTTTTTTAAGTATTCCAGGACTCCCTATGTTTTATGCGGAATATGTACCCATTATCGGGAAAACCAGAGGAGTGCTCATCAACTCCAGTAACGGGGATATTTTGTTCGACACCAAGGAAAACGGATATAAGGTAAAAGGGTTTACAGTTTATCCAGAACAGGCCATGATCTTGTTTGAGTTGGTTCAGGATAAAATGCGATATCTAATGAGGTTTAGTCTTAGAACATGGACCGAAGAATGGATGGCTCCCGTTGGAAAAAACAAGGAAAATCTATTGCAGAAAGCTTTTGGTGGAGTCTCATTTGTAGATCATGAGCCACAATTTGATCAAAATGGCAATATGATTATTGGGATCGACGACGAAATATATGTCATAAACCCAGAGAATGGCAGTGAACTATGGCATTTTGTAGCCAATAAGAAAATAAAGGCATTGGTGTATTCCCCTATAAGCAACAGTATTTATGTCGGGATTAAAAAATCCAATAAATTAACGATTCTAGATCCTAAAACTGGAGAAGATATAACCCCGGGCAAACTAAAATTAAGGGGGTATATGATAGACCTTGTTGAGGACGACGATACGGATAATTTGATTTTGGTAGAGACCGAAGGCTTTAACATACTAGACCCCAAAACCAACAATTTACTTTGGAAAAAAAGCTATAAAATGGACCCATTGACCGAGGTTATTCCCAATGGAAGTGATTTTATTGCCATTGGCAAAGGGGAAAAAGTGGGGCAAATGGCCAGGGTCGATGCTAAAGGTAAAAAAGTATGGGACACGAAAATAAGTGGTTACGCCTATTTTAATAGTCTTACAAAAAAGGGAGTAATGTATATTTCTACGGCACGCTCCAATATTATTGATTATCGTACAGGAAAGGATGTTTGGAAAAGAGATGTAAAGTTTCGTTCCATACCTGCAGTCGCCTATGACGAAAAGGAAGACAAGGTTGTTATTTTTGAGAACGGCAATGCATATAAGTTCGATTTGGAAACAGGGGATATTGACCTTTTTGCCGAAAATGTTGAATTGGAAAAAGTATCCAGAAAAACACCTTTACAGGCGGAATATGTTATGAATAAAGGCTATTTCTTGTTTACTGATCAACACGTATCAATGTTATCTAACCAAGGAGAATTGGTGTACACGGATTATTACCAACCTCCATCCTCTTCAAATGCACTTATTGCTCTGGGGGATTTTGCTGGGAGCGCGGTTTTAGGTGTCGATTTGGATATTGCCGGTTCCATCGAAAATATAAACATGCTTACCGATTTGTCCAATGGGGTATACCGAAGCAACTTAGATCAGAACGGTGCTAATCAGGAAACTTCATTAGTTGCAGGTCTTTATGTGGACAATGGTTATGCCATGCAACCCGTGTTGGAAGTTACCAAAACACGTTATTTTAATTCACAACAGACCCTCGACCATCATTTTTTAGTTACCAAGGTGAAAAGTGATACGGCACCTACAAAACACTCTATTTACATGGTGAACAAGGCGACTGGGAAAATTGAAAAGGAAATAGATTTGTTGGACAAAACACCAAACTACCTTGTTGATATAGTTGACAATAGAGTCTTTGTTAACCAAAACAATGAATTGTTGACATCCTATCAATTTTAAAGTCAAACTGTTTTTTAACGAATAGATATTCTCTTCTTGGGTAAAATCTCGAGAGGAGAATATTATTTAACGTGTTGTCCCATCCCAATCTTCATGTTGTTCTATGCACATAACTATTTCTAAAATAAGTTGGCTCAGGCTGATATTTTTCTTTTTCATTACTATTGCATCCGCTCAAACCGTTGATTTGGAAACTCTCGGCAAGGGCAAAGCCTTTAAAATTGGTGGAGGAGTTTCTGCCAATGGTATTTTTTATCATTCTGATCAAGAGGTGGGCAGGCAACCCTTCACGTATTTTCTTCAAGGAAATTTAAATATTGGGATCTATCAATTTAGCATGCCCATAAGCTATAGCTACTCCAATCAAGGGGAACAGCTTAATTATAATCTTCCTTTTAATCTAAATAGGTTGAGCCTTCATCCAAAATATAAATGGATCCAGGGACATATTGGTGATGTATCGATGAGTTTTTCTCCCTATACCTTAAATGGCCATCAATTTACCGGGGGAGGGGTAGAGCTCACCCCAAATGGACTATGGAAAGTAAGTGCAATGGCCGGTCGTTTATTAAAGGCAACAGAGTTTGATGGTGATGAATTGACCATACCCGCTTTCCAGCGAATGGGGTACGGACTAAAAATAAGTTACGAGCAAGAACTTTACAAAATTGGGGCAATTGCATTTTATGCCAAGGATAATATCCGCTCTATTGGCATGCTTCCCGTTGAGCAAGAAATTGGTCCAAAGGAAAATTTGGTCCTGAGTTTTGAAGGTTCCTATAAAATCAAGAAAAACTTGCAGGCAAATGTTACGTATGCTACATCAGGTTTGACTCAGGACTTACGATCGGAACCATTGCCCAACAATACAGGGGGGCTATCTGGAATTTTCTTAAATAAAAGAGCTTCTACGCAATATTTTGATGCTTTACGGACCGGGTTGGAGTATAATTTTGATAAATCCACATTGGGAATCGCCTACGAGCGTATTGCCCCAGGGTATGAGACCTTGGGAGCTTACTTTTTCAATAACGATTTTGAAAATATCACTTTAAACTCCGGTACTGTTTTGTTTAATAATAAACTAAACCTTGCTTTTAGTATGGGGTACCAGCGGGACGATTTAAAAAACCAAAATGAACGTGCAATGAAACGGGCAGTAGGGTCTCTAAATGCAACATATAATGCTTCTGAATTACTGACCATATCCGGTTCATACTCCAACTTTACCACCTTTACCAATGCCAAAGTAAACCAGTTTGATGTTATAAACGATGATAATCTGTTGGATGATCAGTATGATGTGTTGGATTATAAACAATTATCCCAGAATGCAAATATTAACATCAATTACCTTCTTTCCCAAAAAGAAGATTTACAGCAAAACCTGAATATAAATTATGCCTTGGCAGATGTGTCCAATACGGAAAACGGAGTAGTGCGTTTGGGAAACGCGTCAACATTTCATAATGGAAATGTTTCATATACCTTGGGACTGCCCAATAAAGAACTCAACATTACCACTGCTCTTAACGGGACTTTGAACACTATTGGTACTGATCGCTCAACTACTTGGGGACCGACCTTAAATATGAACAAAAGATTTTTTGATAAAACTTTGAATACAAATTTTGGTGTTTCTTATAATACCAGTGAATCAACTATGGCCCAAACCAATATTACCAACCTTAGGTTGAATCTAAACTATGTCCTTAAAGAGAAGCACAACTTTCATTTAAATCTAATCCAATTGTTAAAAAAACTATCATCGGGCAATTCCAACGAATTGACTATATCCTTTGGTCACAGTTATAGTTTTTGACATAAAAAAAGCCCTTGTTTTCAAGGGCTTTTAAATTATAAAGATAGCTGTTGGTTATTCCGTGGCTTTATCCACCACCAATCTATTTGGGCGATTGGCTATCTCCCATGCTGTATGGAAAATAAGTCTAGAACGATTTTCCAAAAGATCATAGTTTATTTTATCGGGAGTATCACTTGGTCTATGGTAGTCCGCATGGGTTCCGTTAAAATAGAAAATGATAGGAATATTGTTCTTCGCAAAATTGTAGTGGTCACTTCTGTAGTAAAATCTATTGGGATCGTTCTCGTCGTTGTACGTATAATCAAACTCAATATTGGTGTACTTTTTGTTTACCTCCTCCGATAAATTGTGAAGTTCGGTACTAAGTTTGTCGGAACCGATCAGGTATAAATAATTTCGAGAACCTTTGTATTTTGGGTCTATTCTACCGATCATATCTATGTTAAGGTTGGCCACTGTGTTCTCCAATGGGAATACCGGCTCAACATCGGTATAGTATTTGGAACCCAACAATCCTTTTTCTTCTCCGGTAACATGTAAAAATACAATGGAACGCTTGGGGCCTTTGCCTTCTTCGGCAGCTTGCTTAAATGCTTGGGCAATTTCCAAAAGCGCCACAGTACCCGAGCCATCGTCATCGGCACCATTATTGATCTGACCGTCTGCCGTAACCCCGATGTGGTCCAAGTGGGAAGAAATAACCACATACTCCTCCGGTTTTTCGGTACCTTTTAAAAGGGCAACCACATTTTCAGAATCTATATTGTCGTTACTGCCGGTTAAACTCAAGTTTACATTGGCAGTAATAGTTTTTGGCGTATGGTCCTTTTCTATATTTTCGAAAAGTGTAGTAGCCGCTTTTTCGTCCAAAACAATCAAAATATCATTGTTGCTGTCATCTGCAAGTTGCATTCGACCACTATTGTTACTTTCCATAAATCGGAAATATCCCCTAAATCTTGGAAAATTCTGTGAATCAAAATACAGTACCCCTTTGGCGCCTTTTTCCAAAGCCAAAGTAGATTTTTTCCCCATGGCCTCGGACATATTGCTCCAGTCGGATTTTTCCTGACCTCCGGATATTACATAAGTTCCATCCGTGTTTTGAGGTTCGCCGGCTTTTATAAGTACCAGTTTGCCGGATACATCGATTCCGTTGTAATCATTATGATCACCGTCCTCAATTCCAAAACCTGCATAAACAATTTCATTAAAAGTACCTTGCGCTGGGCTAAATGCTACGGCATGTTCTCCTAAAGAAAAACTTTCGTTGTTAAAGGTTACATTGCCTTTTGGCACTTTGGTTTCTTGCAATGCTACTTTTTGAAAATAGTTGCCATTGGATTGTGCAGCGGGTATGTTCAAGGACTCGTAATGCGCCTTTATATATTCCACAGCCTTTTTTTGGCCAGGTTTTCCAGTTTCCCTGCCTTCAAACTCATCGGAAGCATAGGTGTACAGGTGTTCTTTTAGTTCGGTTTCTGTAATTGATTCCGCATAAGGTACGGGGTCTGCTACAGGTTGGGTTTTTGCTACTTCCGAAACTGTTTTTTGGGAAGTGTTACAGGCAAAGGCTAAGCCCAATACCAATAAGGATAATTTTTTCATTTGTGTTTTTAAGTTATCTGAATCCTCCAAAAATAGTTAAAAGTTTAGGAAAGAAATTACTATTCTAAGATAAACATTATCAAACCCATTGCGTAACTTGGTCCCCTTTTAGTGGATTTATTAAACTTGTACGTATTATGGGCAAGAATAAGAGTGTAGTAGTAGTAGGTGGAGGAATAATAGGACTATCTACCGCATACTTTCTTCAAAGGGAAGGCCATCAGGTAACCGTTTTGGACAAGTCCGATATTTCTTCGGGGGCTTCTTTTGTAAACGCGGGGTATCTTACACCAAGTCACATTATTTCCTTGGCTTCCCCCGGAATGATTACCAAAGGAATAAAATACATGTTCAATTCTTCCAGTCCCTTTTACATGAAACCTCGTTTGGATCCCGAGTTTATGAAATGGGCGTGGTATTTTAAAAAATCCTCGACACGAACAAAGGTCGATTTGGCAATGCCGGTGATTCGGGACATAAATCTGTTAAGTAGAGAGTTGTACGAAGCCATACAGTCTTCCGGTGATTTAGGTACATTTAAAATTGGGGATAAAGGTCTGTTGATGATGTTCCAAACCGATGAGGCCCGCGACCATGAGATGGAGGTGGTGGAAAAGGCCAGCACCTTGGGATTGGATGGCAAATTGTTGTCCAAGGAAGAGCTAACGGCACTCGAACCAAATATAAAGGTCAATGCCAAAGGCGCTATACTTTGGGAATGTGATCGCCACACAACACCTCCGTTGATCATGGAAAATATGGTAAAACATCTAAATACAAGTGGAGTGGCCATCCATAAAAACGAGGAAGTATCCGATATAGCTTTTTCCAACGGTAAAATAACCGAGGTAAAAACGAACAAGGCCTCCTATGCGGCCGACGAAGTTGTTCTTGCCGCAGGTTCATGGACATCGAACATATCAAAAAAATTAAACCTAAAACTGCCGTTACAAGCTGGCAAGGGATATCGAATAAATGTGGAAGAACCTACAAACATTTCCATGCCCGCCATTTTAATGGAAAAGAAGATTGCCGTAACCCCAATGGAAGGGTTTACCCGTTTCGCGGGCACTATGGAATTTTCGGGGATAAACCATACTATACGAAAAGAAAGAGTGGAAGCCATTGCAAAAGGTGTGGAGGGTTATTATGAAGGATTACAGGTTCCGGAAAAGGCCAAAACGAATGCAAGTTGTGGATTGAGACCAGTATCACCAGATGGGCTTCCATATATTGGAAGACCAAAAGGAATCAAAAATTTAACCGTAGCCACCGGACACGCCATGATGGGGTGGAGCTTGGGACCGGCAACGGGCAAGTTGATCACCGAACTTGTTTCCGGGCAGTCACTCTCCATGGACATACAACCGTTCGACCCTGACCGTAAATTTTAGATCATAAAATTTTTTTATTGAGGGTTTTTTTAATGTGGCATAGATTTTTCAGTTGACTTTTTTACAACTAATTTTACAGTATGAGAAACCTCAGTTACATCCCAATCTTAATTTTAGTGCTCAATTTGACCGCACTTAGGTCGCAAGAGCTTAAAATTTTCACATTAAATGACTTCGATCTAAAGGGAAAAGTGAAGACCTGTTTGGTTTCTACCGATTATGGCAAGGAACTGTTCGAATTCAATAAAAATGGGGTGTTAAAGAAAACGGTCACGCAGTACAACGACAATGACCAAGACATTACCTATTACACCTATAAAGATGGTGAGTTGTTGGAAAAACGGATGGAAAGCTATAAGAACAATGTCCTGGACGAATCCACTTCTATGGCCAATTTTTATGAAGTGGATACCATTCCCAATAGAAAAGTAACGGAAAAGATAATTTCTTACGACAAACAATTTTTAGAGCAAGAACAATATTATTATGATGAAGCGGGAAGGTTGGTCCGTATCATCTCGTCCAATGTAGAGGGGGTAGATGAAACCACCTTGGAATATACCCAGGTAAAAAATGAACTTACCGTGAGTACATTTACTAATGGTATTTTGCAAAAAGCGGTAAGAAATTCCATTAAAAAGACCCCAAATGGTGATCAGGAGGTGATTTTGACCAAGGAATATATTGATGGTGAACCGAATACCGCCACGGAAGAAGTATTCAACAGTGCAGGAAAGTTGGTGACCAGCGAGGAATTCTTGTACGATTTTACAGAAAAAGAATTCGTTTCACAAAAAAAGCGGTATTATCAATATACCGATGGTGTTTTGAGCAAGGTGATAAAAAAGACCATTAATACGGAATCTGCGGAAAAGTACATTTTTCAGTTCGATAATCATAAGCCCAGCAATTGGGTCAAGCAAATCGTAACACCTGGCAATACCTATACCACAAGGACTATCACATACTACCCGGAAGAGGATTTAAAAGAAGAAACCAGCAACTAAATAATACTATACTAAATTCTGGATTATTTCCGGTTGTACTTCATGGCCACCAATGAAAGTCATGGTTTCGGCCATGCCACGGAACAAAGTGTCACTTTTTACTTTTTCGTTTTTTAAGCGTTCTGGATTTAGATATTGATCTTGGTCTCCGTACACAATTTTGATTTGGGTACTATTATAATCTAAAAACTCAAAATCTTGAGCGGTAAGTTCGTTGGGAATACCCCCGGCATACAACACAATAAGTTTACAATTCACTTTTTTCCGGGCCAACCATCGGGTGGCCACCGATACACCTTGCGAAAAACCGAAGAGGATCAAATCAACACCTTTTGGAAGCTTTTCCGAATCGAGTACAGCATCAATATAATTGATCACATTATTGATTTCCGTTGCAGTGTTTTCCTTGGTCAACCAACTGGCGCCAACATATTTATACTCATTTTTTAAATAATATTTGGACGGAGCCTGCGGTACAATAATGTAGTTTTCTTCTGGATCTAGACCATTAAAGTATTTTACAAAATAGCGGCTTAAATAGCCTATTCCATGGAAAACCAACCAAACATTTTTTGTTTTGGGACCTAATTTGTTCTGCGTCAGATATGTATTCTGAGTAGTGTAGCTTACGGTTTTCTCTTTGTTGGACATGTTCAGTTAGGCTTTAATGAATATTGCAAAAGCTTTGCGTAATTTTACAAAAAAGTAGAGCGATGAACGAACACAAGGAGAAAATTCTCTCCGTTTGCAACCAGATATGCAAAGGGACCTTAATGGAAACTCTGGATATAACATATATAGATGTCGGCGAAAACTTCCTTTTGGCCAAAATGCCCGTAACACCAAAAGTACACCAGCCCGATGGTGTTTTGCACGGTGGTGCCTCTGTGGCGTTGGCAGAAAGTGTGGGAAGTGCGGCATCTTATGTTTTTTTGGACGGAAACGAGTTTTTTGTGCGCGGCATAGAGATTTCCGCTAACCATGTGCGTTCCATAAAAGAAGGATTTGTGTACGCAAGGGCATCCATTTTACACAAAGGACGAACGACCCAGTTATGGGAAATAAAAATAACGGACGAGGAAGGAAACCTGATATCCAATTGTAAACTCACGACCATTGCATTACCTAGAAAATAAAGAACCCGAAGCAATTTTTGAAAAGGTGGTTCACTGCCTTGAAAATGGTTTGCCCTTTGCAATATATTGCAAACCCGACCAACAGGAACTACAGGCCGTTTTTCAAACAGATAAGGACCTTTTAGTTTCCAAGGATTTTGACGAGAAAGGATTTCTTTTTGCTCCTTTCGATACCGAGGGTGATGCCATTTTGATCAGACCGGATGAAGTATGGAAAGGAAAATATAAAACAGAGATCCTTGCCAATACGGCCCACATAAATTTGGTGGAAGATGGTAAGGAAATTCATGTTGACTTAATAAAAAAAGGCATACAGGAAATTAAAAAAGGCAGATTGCAAAAGGTAGTGCTCTCAAGAAAGATCGAGGTACCGTTGACCAAATCACCTCTTGAAATTTTCAAGGCCCTTTTGGGCACCTGTCCCCATGCATTTGGTTACCTTTTTCATCATCCAAAGGTAGGTACATGGTGTGGTGCCACACCAGAAACTTTGGTTAAAGTAAAAGACAAGGAGCTGAACACCATGTCGTTGGCAGCGACACTCCCGTACGTTGCAGGGGAAGTACCAAAATGGGGTAGCAAAGAGGTAGATGAACAACAAATGGTTTCCGAGTACATCGGAGATAAATTGGCCCATACCATGGAACATTTGGAAATAGATGATGCCGAATCCGTCCGGGCCGGTACACTATGGCACTTAAGGTCCGAGGTGAGGGGAACCATGCTCCCGAATATTAAAACCAAAGAGGCAGTAAGGGCCTTGCATCCCACGCCGGCGATCTGTGGTATTCCTACGGCCGAAGCAAAAGAGTTTATAAAGAAGAACGAAAACTATAAAAGAACATTCTATACCGGATTTTTGGGAGAATTGAACTTTGGTGCAAAAGAGGAAACCTCACTCTACGTAAACCTTCGTTGTATGGAATTGAACAAATACAATGCAACCATATTTGTTGGTGGTGGCATTACCGAAGCATCGGACCCGGAAAGTGAATGGGTCGAAACCCAAAACAAAAGTAAGACCATGTTGAATGTCCTTTAAATAGAAGCTATCTAATTTAAGGCATTACCACAAAGATGATGTATTTTTGTAATCCATGATGTACTCAGATATTCCTGCTGCACAAACCTTGGTTCTGAACTTTAGATCAAGGGGAGTTAAAAACATTGTAATCTCACCGGGATCAAGAAATGCCCCACTTACAATAAGTTTCACAAAAAATCCTTTTTTTAATTGTTACAGCATTGTGGATGAGCGCTGTGCGGCATTTTTTGCCTTGGGAATGGCACAACACTTGCAGGAACCTGTCGCCGTTTTATGTTCATCGGGAAGCGCCATGTTAAATTTTTACCCTGCAGTCGCCGAAGCTTTTTACAGCGATATCCCTCTCATTGTAATTTCGGGGGATAGACCCGCATACCGAATCGATATTGGAGATGGACAGACCATTCGCCAAGAAAATGTTTTGGAAAAACATACAAGCTATTCGGCCAATTTAAAGCAAGATGTGTCCCACGCACGAAATACCATATTAAAATTTGGTAAATCGTTGTTGCGGGAAAGTCAGGAAGAAGTACAATCCTTCAATCAAACAGAAATAGATCGAGCCTTAACGGTAGCGTTTTTGGAAAAAGCCCCGGTGCACATCAATATTCCTTTTGAAGAACCTCTGTACGGAAGGGTAGAGGAACCGTCGATAGAGCGTCTTGATGAAAAAAAATTCTTGACCAAGAGCTTATCCGATAATCAAGATTGGGAAGAATTGGCAAAAACATGGGCCAATAGTTCCAGAAAAATGATTCTGGTAGGGGTAAATCAGCCCAACACCATTGAAGATGAAGTGCTTCAAAAGTTGGCCAATGACCCAAACACCTTGCTGTTTACCGAAACTACCTCGAATTTGCATCATCCGGAGTTTTTTGAGAGTATAGATAGTATCATAGCGCCCATTGAAAAATCCGGGAAGAAAAATACGTTGTTCGAACAACTGCGACCAGAACTATTGTTGACCTTTGGGGGATTGATCGTATCCAAAAAAATAAAAGCTTTTTTAAGGGAGTATACGCCCAAAGAACATTGGCACATCGACACCAAAAAGGCGAACGATACGTTTTACTGCCTAACCAAGCATATTACAATAGGCCCAAATCTCTTTTTTAAAAAAATAGTTGGGCAAGATGTAACCGCACAAAGCGAATACAAATCTTTTTGGGAACGGAAAAAGAATCAATACGAAAAAAAGCGTGATGCTTACCTTAAAGAAATTCCATTTTCGGATTTTAAGGTCTTTGATCACATTATAAAGGGAATACCCAAAGGGTATCAAGTACATTTGGCCAATAGTTCCACGGTTAGATATGCCCAACTGTTTCCAATGGACAGGTCGTTGAAGGTATTCTGTAATCGTGGCACCAGTGGTATCGACGGCAGTACATCCACTGCAGTGGGCAGTTCAATTTTTAGCGCCGAACCCACTTTGTTGTTAACGGGAGACCTTAGTTTTTTCTATGACAGCAATGGGCTATGGAATCAATATTTACGTCCCGATTTTAGGATTGTGCTCATCAATAATTCGGGAGGCGGTATTTTTAGAATATTGCCGGGGAAAGAGGACACAAAGGAGTTCGAGACCTTTTTTGAGACCAGCCATGGGTTATCTGCAAAACATCTTGCCGAAATGTACGGCTTTGACTATTTGGTTGCCGAAAACGAGGATGAACTTTTAAAGGGGACGAACGAGTTTTATGCAACTTCCGACCGACCTAAACTATTGGAAATAAGAACGCCTCGTGAACTGAACAATAAAATTTTGCTTGGATACTTCGATTTTATATCTTAGAACCTTAACTATAAATAAAAAAGAACACTAACAGATTATGAGCAAAAGAGACGAATTGATCGAGAAGTACGCAGAAGACATCAAAAACAAATTTGGACAGACTCCAGACATGGATTTTCTGACCAAGGTGGCCATAGGGTTGGGTCCGGCCATCTATAACTTGGACGCCTCCAAGGTATCAGGTTCCGATGATAAGGAGCTGGAAACGGTTAAAAACAATTTTTTGATCAAAAAATTGGGGCTGGCCGATACGCCGGCACTAATGGAATCGATCAAAAGTGTTATCGATTCATACGGTCAATCTGAAAAAAACAAACATCGTGCGGTAATTTACTATATGTTGGCCAAACATTTCGGCAAGGAATCCGTTTACAATTAAGCGTCCACAAAACTAAATTAAAAGCTGTCCTTGTTAAGACAGCTTTTTTTATACCCATTTTTTACAGCTACCTTTGCCCTATGATAGAATTGGGAAATTACAATACCCTTAAAGTGTTAAGGAGCACGAGTATAGGTCTTTTTTTAGGTGATGATGAAGGAACAGAGATTCTTTTACCGAATAAATATGTTCCGTCCGATTTTGAGATTGATCAAGAAATGGATGTGTTCTGTTATTTGGACAATGCGGAAAGACCTATTTCTACTACCTTAAAGCCAAAAATCGTACGTAACGGATTTGCGTATTTAAAAGTGGTCGAAGTCGGGGCATACGGTGCTTTTTTGGATTGGGGACTGGAGAAGCATTTGCTTGTTCCCTTTAGGGAGCAATCCCACAGAATGGAGGAGGGCCAAAGCTATGTGGTACATTGCTATATGGATGAGGAAAGTATGCGTCTTACCGGATCTAGCAGAGTAGATAAATTTTTATCCAACGAAAGCGTTGCGTACGACCAGAACGATCAGGTAGATCTTTTAATTTACCGTAAGACCCCTTTGGGGTGGGAAGTGATCGTGGATAACCGTCACAAAGGTCTGGTTTTCGATAGCGATATCTATAGGCCTTTAGAAATCGGTGACCAGGTCAAAGGTTATGTAAAAAGTGTGCGAGATGATAAGAAGATAGATATCTCGCTGCAACCCATTGGGGCAAAAATGTTGGAGCCTACGGCAAAATTTATCTTTGATAAACTTGTAAAGAACAACGGATTCTTGCCCCTGCACGACAAGTCGTCCCCTGAAGAGATACAGCACACACTGCACATGAGCAAGAAGGCATTTAAAAAAGGCGTTGGTATTTTATATCGTCGACGAAAAATCGATATTCAGGACGATGGGATCCATTTGTTGGGAGACTAGATCGGAATCTGGATTTGGATTTTTGTGTTTAATGCAGCTCTAAAGTTTTTTTCTTTAGTTAAATATTTTATTTTTGTGAAGATACAGATTAACTTATTGGTTGTTATGCTCTTAGCATGACGCATAATTATAACCCCCTCCAGGATATGCCTTTTATTGAAGAAAGCGATTTGTTGGACCTTCATAAGGATATAGATAAGGCCCAAATTATCAACGAAAGACTCCTTGATCAGATAAAGTACAAGAACAAAGATCTTCGCAAAATTAAGTTACAACGTAACATCCTTATGGGATTTGTTGGATTATTTGTAATTGGTGCGCTGGCCATCACTTCGTTCACTGCAGGCCTTAGCAGCAAACAATCTTTTGAGAACCAAGGAAATCTTTTGGTATCCATAGACAGCTTGGATGTGATCAAGGCCAGGATAGACAATTTAAAATCCCAAAACGAAGAGCTTAGCTTGGTAAAGGAATTTTACTTGGCCAAAGAGTTTTTGAACAAGGAAATGATCTATTCCGTACAAGTTAAATCGTTTGTGGAGAATAATGTAACACTTGCGTCCGAGGCATTGACCAATACATTATTTGTAAAAACCAACCCTTTTTATGCGTATTCTTTGGGTAATTTTGAAACCTTGGAGGAAGCTCAAAAATTTAGAAAGCAACTGGTACAGATGGGGTTTGACGATGCTTTTGTAGCTTCTTATAAGGATGGTCAAAGAGTCAAAATAGAAGATCCGTATTAATCTTGGGAAAAACAAAGGCTTGGATACAGGCCGCTAGACTGCGCACACTACCTTTATCTTTATCGGGCATTATTGTGGGAACTGCTTTGGCCAGTTTACACGCTCAATTCGAATTGTCCATATTTATTTTGGCCCTTTTGACAACTGTAGGTTTTCAAGTAACCTCCAATTTTGCCAACGATTACGGAGACGGGGTAAAGGGTACCGATAACGAAGATCGTGTTGGTCCTGCAAGAGCTTTGCAAAGTGGCACCATCTCACGAACATCACTCAAAGCAGGGGTAATCATTTCTGCCCTAATAAGTTTGGCCATAGCAGTAGTTCTCATCTATTTAGCTTTTGGGTCGGGTAATTTCGCCTATGTCCTCGTTTTTTTGGTCCTAGGCCTGTTAAGTATTTGGGCATCCATTAAATACACGGTAGGCTCCAACGCTTATGGCTACCGAGGATTGGGAGACCTTTTTGTATTTCTTTTTTTTGGATTGTTAGGTGTATTGGGCAGTATGTTCTTATACACCAAAACCTTGGAATGGCCTTCAATTTTACCAGCAATTTCAATTGGGCTATTATGCGTGGCCGTGTTAAATCTGAACAACCTTAGGGATGTGGTATCCGATAAAAAGCATGGTAAGAACACATTGATCGTTAAAATGGGATTTGGGAATGGCAAACGCTATCATCTTGGTTTGATTTTTACCGCGCTGCTATGCTTTTTAGCTTATATAATTGTAATTGGTTTTGACTGGAAACAATCCTTTTTTATGCTGGCGTTTGTTCCATTATTGATTCATTTGCGAACCGTTATGGCCACCAAAGAACCTGTTCGGTTGGACCCCGAACTTAAGAAAGTGGCGTTGAGCACCTTTTTGTTAGCGGTTTTATTCTTCATTTCAGTCAATATTTTTTTGTAAATTTGACTTACAACCAAATAAACTTTAAGGAACTTGGAACATCCGATAAAAATTTTGATCGTAGAGGACAATGTTATCATCGCTGATGATATGCAGTCCATGTTAGAGGAAATCGGCTATGAAATTGTTGATAATGTCATAGTGTACGAACAAGCGGTAGATGTGTTAAAGAACAACCATGTTGATTTGGTACTTATCGATATCATCTTGGCCTCGGACAAAACAGGTATAGATTTAGGTAAGCATATTCGCGAAACGTACAACATTCCATTCATATTTGTAACCTCGAACTCGGATCGTGCAACAGTGGAAAATGCCAAAACGGTTAAACCAGATGGTTATTTGGTAAAACCTTTTGAACAACAAGATCTCTACACATCCATAGAAATTGCACTGTCAAATTTCAATTATGCCAAAAAAGGCGCGGAAAAAGTTGAGGAGAATCAAGAAGCAGCCGACGAAATCACATCGAACTCTGTATTAAAAGATTCCATTTTTGTAAAGAAACAACACTTGTACTACAGGATTCAGTTTACCGACATACAATTTATCAAGGCTGATAATGTGTATTTGGAGGTTAACACTGTGGATAAAAAGTTTTTGGTACGGTCTCCCTTAAAAGATTATTTGGAGAAATTGCCCAAGAACAAATTTTATAGAGCCCATAAATCATATATCGTAAATGTGGACCATATTGATGCCATCAATTCAAAAGATATAATGATCAACAATAATCTTATTCCGATCTCCAAGGATTTTAAGGAGTTTATTCTTTCATCAATGAACAGTTAACGTTCCCCTTAATCAAAGAATAGAATGAGGTGCCCTTTAGGGCACTTTTTTTTGGCAATGCCATCAAGTTTTGGGGTTACCACAACTTTTGGTAGGTTCACAACAATAATTTTCTCCCTTTGGACCCTACCGCTACTTTAGCAGTGTAATAATCAAGAAAGTAATTTTTTCATTTTCATATAGTGTTCTCGTAAAAGGGTCTTGTTCTAAAAAACAGGGCCTTTTTCAATTTTAAGCGCCTCTGTCCTGTTCGGATTTATCCATAAAAAGCACAAAACATCGATAAATTACCCACATACCTATGTTTTGTATTGTTTCACAACAGAAAACATAGGTTTCACAACAATAGTGGGCAACTCTCTCCTTTGGGATTTAATTTTGTGGACAAACTAACGTTCTTTATATACCCCATACATTGCAATTCAGTTGGATATTCCATTTATTGGATTGGAGTGCTATCGGGACAATAAAGGAAAAAAGGGCACGATAATAATATAGGACCGCCTCTGGAGTGGTCACTGTATCAATTTAATTAATGGGACGTTACGTAATTTTATTTACCTCAGTATTTTTTATTTTTTTCTATGCTGCATCGGGGCAGGACCTTGCCTTTGATGAAGAAAGCAAACTGAAAGAATTTCAGGATACCGATCTACCATCACAACGATTCGATGTATTTTTTAATTCATTGGATCGCTATAACGTGAACTCTGCATACGATTGGTTGGATACCATTAAGATTTATTTGTCCAATGCACAAAAAACAGAGGACACCACAGCTACACGACTATACAAAGTAATGCAGGCCCAAGTGTACAACGATCTGGGGGAATACGACAAAAGTACCGCGTTGGCCAAAGAGCTTTACGACATCAAAGATTCACTCGATACCGATTCAAAAAAGGTAATTTTGGATGTGTTGGATGATAATTATGCCAACCTACAGCTGTACGACAAGCAAATAGAGATCCGAAAGCAAAAACGTGAACTGGGCATTACGAACAATGTATCATTCTACGATATATATAGTAACCTTGGACTTTACCGAAAAGCAAGGAACCAATATATTATGGAGGTTAAGCCTACCATTGCGGACAACGACTCCTACGGTTTGGCCAAGTATCATAGCAAAGTTGGGAATTACCTTAGATTGGACGATTCCGCTCCAACCGCACTGAGCGAACTAAAAAAAGCGAATCATTACTTGGGCGTTTACATGAACGATATCACCGCCCAAAAAAGTGCATCGGATATGTTCGAGAGCGAGCTGTTAAAGGCTGAGATCGAAGGAAATATAGCCAAGTGCCATGTAATGATGGGCAATTACGAAGATGCCGTGCCACTTTTGCAATCCAGCATCGAAACCTTGACCAAATCACCTTATAACAAGGATAAAACCGAAGTTGTGGACAACACGCTTTTCTTGGCAGAAGCCAATTTGCAAATGGAACGCTTTTCCGAGGCCAAAAAGCACCTCGATACGGAGTTCGACAACATATCGGTACTACAAACGATAAAGAAGAACAGTTTGTTGGCCGCTTTTTATGATAAGGTCGAAAACTTTAAGAATGCATCCATCTATTACAAAAGAAACGAAAGGATCAAGGATTCTCTGGCCAAAAAACAATCGGCACTGATAAAACAACAGCTGGTAACCATAGTAGCCAACGAGGATTTGGAAAATTCCCAAAGATTGATAGATGAGCAAAAAAAGATAAACGAATTGGCCCGCAGCGAAATGAAAGCCAAAGATGAGCGTATTAATTTGGTATTTATTTCACTCATATTTACCCTTTTAGGTTTTGCAGGATTGGTGTATGCTTATTTAAAGAGTATAAAAAACCAACGGTTAATTGCGGAGCAGAAGCATATTATCGAAAACTCGTTGGTCGAAAAAGATTCCTTACTGAAAGAAATTCACCATAGGGTGAAGAACAATCTACAGATGGTTTCCAGTTTATTGAGCCTACAGACCAAGAACACTAGGAGCAAAGCGGCGATCGTTGCCCTTGAAGAAGGAAAGAGTAGGGTAAAGGCCATGGCATTGATCCATCAAAAATTATATCAGAACGATGATCTTTCGGTAATAGAAATGCAAGGCTATATTGAAAGTTTGATCAATAGCGTACAATCGGTTTATAAAAAGGGAGGGCACAACATCAGTATTACCATTGATGCCGAAGGAACCGAACTTGACATTGATCGCGCTATTCCTTTTGGATTGATTTTAAACGAGTTGGTGTCCAATTCGTTTAAATACGCATTTCCCGAGAATGACGAAAATGGGAAAATCTATATCCATTTGCGCAAAAATGGGGACCAAGGATATTTTGAATATACCGATAATGGTATAGGGCTCCCGGAAGATAGCGATGAGAGGGCACACTCCTCGATGGGACTGCGATTGATCAATAGATTGGTGAACCAGCTTCAATCCAAGCTCAATGTGGACAGAGATCAAGAAGGGGTTCGGTTTTGGTTCAACTTTAGTTGATCTATCTTACCCGACTTTTTAAAACCATTTTATGCAAAAGTTTAGGAAAGAATCTCTTAAGATAGATTCCCTTTACTTCTTTTCCGCCAACATAAACTTCAAATTTATCTTTTTCGATGGCCTTGATCATTTTTTTTGCGGCCGTTTCGGGATCAATCCCATTTTGCGTGGCAACGTCGTCCTCTTGTTGTGGAGAGCCATCGGCCGTTAATGCATTTTTTGCAACATTGGTACGTACAAAGCCAGGGCAAACCAAGGTAACGTTAACGCCATCTTTTTCGTGTTCCATGCGCATTACATCAAAAAAACCATGTAGCGCATGTTTGGCTCCACAGTAACCTGAGCGGTAGGGCGAACCAAATTTCCCCATTAAACTGGTCACGGTAACAAAATGCCCTGTTTTGTTGGCAATAAAGTGGGGAAGAACTGCTTTGGAAAGCGCTACTGTACCCAAATAATTGATAGCTATAAGCTGCTCATAAACTTTAAGTTTTGTATCCAAAATCAAAGAACGTTGACTAATCCCGGCATTATTGATCAGCACATCTATTTTACCATAAAAAGAAATGGCTTTTTGGGTTAGACTTTCCATTTCATCATAATCTTTTAAATCTAACGGAAGAACGGAAACGTTATGGGAACCTCCGCACAACTCCTTTACCTTATTAAGTTCAATTTCTTTCCGGGAGGATAAAATTAGGTTGCAGGATCGCGAACCTAGTTCCAGGGCCAGACTTTTTCCAATTCCAGATGATGCGCCCGTAATCCAGATCGTTTTTCCATGGATACTTCCCATAACTCCTTTTTTAGATTTAAAATATACTTAAATTTGACCTACTTCATGAAAGCAAGCTATAAAAAGTACACCCTCGATTTTAAAGTTCCCAGCGGAACCTCCCGTGGGGTAATGATACAGAAGGAAACTTGGTACATTATATTGCAGGACCATGCAAAACTAGGTGTAGGCGAATGTGGCATTTTGCGGGGTTTAAGTGTGGACGACCGACCGGACTACGAAGAAAAACTTGCTTGGACCTGCCAAAATATACACATGAACAAGGCGGAACTCTTATTGCAATTAAAGGAGTTTCCCTCTATTCAGTTTGGCGTGGAACAAGCCTTATTATCCTTTCGATCACCAAATTGCTTTGAATTGTTCCCTTCGGATTTTACAAAAAACGAATCCCCGATCCCAATAAATGGTCTTATTTGGATGGGAAATGTGGATTTTATGTTGCGGCAATTAGATCAAAAATTGAAAAATGGTTTTCGCTGTATAAAAATGAAAATCGGAGCAATCGATTTTGATAAAGAAGTAGCCATACTCAAATCCATAAGGGAAAATTTTTCACCTGAAGAAATCGAACTTCGTGTGGATGCCAACGGTGCTTTTTCACCAGCCGAAGCCATGGAAAAGCTCCAAATACTATCAACCTTTAATATTCACTCGATTGAACAGCCCATAAAAGCGGGACAATGGGAAGCAATGGCGGAGTTATGCAAAACAACACCATTGCCCATAGCTTTGGACGAGGAATTGATCGGTATTTTTGATGTAACAAAAAAACAGGAATTACTACAAACCATACAACCCCAATTCATTATTTTAAAACCGAGTTTGGTGGGCGGAATAGGGGGGAGCCGTGAATGGATAGAACTTGTCGAAAACAAAAATATAGGCTGGTGGATTACCAGTGCGTTGGAGAGCAATATTGGGCTCAATGCCATTGCACAATTTACCTATTCGTTGAAAACAACAATGCCTCAAGGTTTGGGAACAGGAAGTTTGTTCACCAACAATATTGAGAGTCCGTTGGAGGTATCGCAAGGCAAATTATATTACCGACAAGCAAAGGACTGGGATATGGACTTAATAAAAAACATATGTATATAGAGCAAGGATATAAAGGTAACGAAGGACTTTGGAAGTATTTGGTGTTGCCAATTGGATTTATAGCATTTATGGTACTCAATTATATTACTACCATAAATTCTCCGATAAGTATGGAAGATGCCATGCAACAGATTATAGATCGATTCGGAACAAACCTTGTATTGATTATACTTTTGGCACCTTTGGTGGTTGGCTTTTTTGTTGTGTTGGGATGGACACTATTGGTTCATCAACAATCCATTACCTCACTTACTACATCACGCAAAAAGATTGATTGGAAACGTATTTTTTATGCGTTTGGTTTATGGGGGGGCATTACCATTTTACTCACTGGAATAGGTATTTATTTTTCACCTGAAAATTATGAGCTAAACTTTAATTTGGGAAAGTTCATCCCGCTGGCTATTATAGCCGTATTGCTGATTCCTTTGCAGACCAGCTTTGAAGAATATTTGTTCAGGGGCCATATGATGCAGGGTAT
>Ga0160419_100507_pt1 | contig 24371 bp, 33 predicted proteins | sample CelAP2metagpilot_2_FD_108196 | JGI IMG/M metagenome (GOLD analysis project Ga0160419, IMG submission 108196) | Phycosphere-associated microbial communities from Cellana algal ponds in Kailua-Kona, Hawaii, USA - Cellana AP2-4-25 metagenome pilot ... | reverse complement strand
TGCATTGCTGCCATGTACATGAACGCATCCGTCGTTTCTTCAGTCGCAAGGCCGCAGACGTTTTCCGTGGGGTCGAACCGGTGTGTGTCCGGACCCGAACCGGGTCCGGAATTCGAATGCCGCATGCGTCCCAACTTGTCTCTTCCGACAATGTGTTGACGTCCGATGAGTTCTTGTTGTTCGCGGGTCAACTCGCGAGAAATGAATCCACGGCATGTTGCCGGAATTGCTGTCGTCCGGACGGCCGCCATTTTGTTTCTGCAATTTCAACAAGTGCGTTGTGATTGGAAGGAAAGAAAAAAAATACGTGTAACATTGCAACAAATAAAAAACAAACAATCAATGACGTCGAAGGGATCGTGTTGCCAAGCGTTGAAACAGACGCAGTTTTTTTCAGGGGTGGCCGTGGTCTATCTGTTGTTCAAGGCGTTCACGACAAATAACCAGGAATATCTTATTCTGTTGCTGTGGATCGGAATGATTTTCGGGGCGTCCATTGGAGGAGGCTGGGATGACGCACGTGAACGTTTGGCTGGCGCTGCCATTGCCCTGTTTGCCCCCGGGGATCCATCCAAGATGCCTGTCGTGCCCAGCAGCAATGCCCGCCTCAACCAGTCGGAACCGGCCGTCGGCGCCTCGGCGGACCAGTCAGAACCGGCGCCAAACGCATTGACGCCGGCACAGGCGTCTTTGCATCGGACGCCGGACAACCCGTACGGGAATTATCGGCTGTATGACCAGGGGCCGATGAATGTGTACAAGGGCCCCATGGGAACCATGCCCGATTATCGGTTGGAACGTGGCGCCTTTGGCACGGCCGTCGCCGATCCTGGACTTCAGTACTACACGTTGCCAGACTCGACTGGAATTGCGCACATGAGGCCACCTGTTTCATTGGCAAATTACGGTCCACCTCACACAACGACGTCACCCGGTGTGACTGGACCCGGCGGACTGTGGGTCGGACGGTAGGTAGCGCTTCATAGCAGCGCCTGGTTCGTGCAAGTACGTTCCGCAGACGACCGAATGCATGCATCCCATGGCCACGAATTGGCACATGGACTCCACGCCAGTCGACTCAATCGTACCAAAGACCTCTGTGCGAATCGCATGCGTCAACAGCGCCCACGCACGTGCCTCGTTTTCGGTCGGGAACATGTAGACGTCCTTGGGAATGACCTCGAACGCCTCGGCCAAGACGTGCATCGCAGCGCGCGTCGTCTCATTTTCGGGCCCGGGCCGGTTGGTCAACGACATGTTGCCCAGCCAGTTGCCGCGAAGGGTGCACACGCACTTGGACGTCACTCCTTGCAGATCCTCGTAAATCTGGAACAACCGAATCAAAACCTTCTTTTGAAACTTGACAGACCCGATTTCATCCTCAATGGTAGACCTGAAGACCCGCATCAAACAATACCAGAACCAAGGCCGGTTCGTTCGATGGGCAACCACGTCCGCCTGAAACATAATGTTCGACTGGTTTTTTCCCGCAGCCATGGAAATCGACGCGTGTTCGTGGATAATCTTGTCCCACGGAAGACACATGTCCAGTGCCTGCGTCAATTCCGACTCAACATCGGACGCACTATTCAACATGCGGGAAAAGACATCCGCACAGAGTTTGTATAGTGTGCGTCCATCGTGACTGAACAAGACCATTTCGAACGTCTTTTCCGTTGCGTCCGGCAACGTAATGTCTTTGCGAGGTGCCTTATATCGCGCTTTGCCCAACGCGAAGGAGTCCGGGTCCGGGTCCGGGTCTACAGACCCGGAATCGAACCACGGCTTCATGCGGAGAATCGCGAGGGGACTCTTTTTGGAAGCAAACAAGATAATGTCTTCAACGGTCCGTTTTCCGCCGGCACAAAAACACATGATGGACGCTGCCCGCGTCAGTAGCGGAATGTCCAATGTCGACTGAATGACAAACGCCTCTTGATCTTCATGATCGTAGACGAGACCGGCACCGCCGTATGCGTAGTCGACCAGTGAGGTAGGCGACACCAATGTTTGACTATTGTCACAGCCAACGGTTCGCAAGACAACACGACTGGCCGCCAAACACGCACGACGACACACTTCGCCCAAATTAGACTGTTGGTGCTGCATTCGGTGTTGTTGCGGTGTGCGCCGGACGCGCCGGTTTGGTCAACTTGCCAGGTTCAAGAAGGCCATGTGCAATGCGGAACCGCCTGCAGGCCTCCTTGTATTTAGCCGTGTCGCCGTCGTTGAATTCCACGCCGTCGACACTATATACTTCCTCACCGGTACGCCATTCGATCGCTGGGTTGTCAAGGCGATGAAGTTTACCCCAAAATCTCCATTCAGTTCGAATGATGGCGTTTGACTTGTTATAATCCACCCTTGCAGGACCGTGGTCTCTGTGAAACACGCCATTCACGTACCATTCCTCACATTTATACAATGCCAATATAATCAACGCAGGCATGTCATCTTCCCTGTGAAGATCACCATGGTCGTTTCTCCATTCCCACCTTGTTTCATATGGGGTAATAATATGCACGCCACCTTGTTTTGAAAAATCATGTGCTTCCTCAACCGTCGCAATCGTCATGGGTTTGTTCACGTGTGCGCCGGACGTGCCGGTTTGGTCAACTTGCCAGGTTCAAGAAGGCCATGTTCAATGCGGAATCGCCTGCAGGCCTCCTTGTATGCATCATCGTCACCATTTGCGAAATAAACATTATCGACATAATATTCGGTATACTCGTTGCCTTGGTGCCGTATAATCGCAGGTCCGTCAAGACGGTGCCTTTTACCACGAAAAAACCATTCAGTGTAAATGACAGTCATACCTTCATACTGGACATAGGCTGGTCCATTATCCCTGTGTCTGTCGCCGTGGATGGACCATATTTTAGTATATGGATCTATGTATGCTGGCAAATCATCTTCTCGATGGAGTTTATCATGTTCATCAACCCACGTCCAAGCGTTATGAAATTCGTCCCACGTCCCGCCTTCAGCCTCGAATGCGTTCGGGTCAACCATTATTGACTCGGTTTTTGCGGTGTGCCTTGCGTGATTGCACGGTATGCATTGGCGTCGGCGGCCTTGACTTGTTCAAGCGTCCAGTCTTCTTGTTCGCCGTCCGTGAATGTGTTCAGGTTCATGACAATGTAGGCCATCAATTCAGGTCGTGCGTCAAACCGACCGACCAAATTTCCAATGCGTCCGTAGTAATCTTCTTCGTCGAACCCAGCAAGTTCATTCGGGCGCCGCCACAGAATCGTGGCCGAAATGAGACGGATCATGTCTCGGTTTGACAATGCCGCAGACATGTCGTTTTCAAACCGCCAAGCACTTAGTGGGTCTTTGGTGCTGTAGATGTGTTCTTCCTTGTACTGTTCCATCCGCCACAGAAGAATTCGGGGCCATTTTTGAGTCGCGTACAACTGCGTACCGATGGCTTGCGCTTCCAAAATGCGCTGTTCGTCCGCCCCGGAACCCGGGTCCGGGTCCAAGACGGCAGACGCCGCGGCGGCTGATGCTGCTGAACCCGGGGCGGTCATGGCCCCGGGTTCCGGGACCGCCGCCGCCGCCGCCGCAGCAGAGATTACACTGTCGGACATTACGGTTATGCACCCCTCATGACGGCCAAGGCTTGAAGAAACGCGTCCGACACGTCGTCGGCCTTTTGCAGAGATGCAATGTGTTTGCACGCATTGTCCATGCCGTAAAAGGACAAGATGTGCATTGAAGTATTGACGGACATGGCCTTGTTGTAGGCGTGTTTCGCAGTCGGCGTCGGCGGGGGCGACACTGGCAGAGGAGGATGAATGACCTTGTCGGACACCGTCTTATTCTCGTCCGAAAGGTTCAAGACACCAAGTTTGTAACGCGCGTTTTTGACAGTGACCGTCGCGTCGGGTCGCATGCGTTCGCCAGTCGTGACCAACGTATGGAAGAGTGTTTGCAGTGCGGCGCCGACGCACTGGACGGGTCCTCGTGCCACGGCCTGGTCTTCAATAATGACGTCCGTCACGTCAGGCAACCATTGGATAATGGATTGGTTGGACAGGATCTTATGGACACAGGATTTGCACTGGGCAGTCACACTCAGATCCGGACCGAAATCGACCAGTTGCAACGTCAAAATCTCAAAGGGGGCCATGTCGGCCAATTCTTGGGGACATTCGGTACGTCGTTTGTCTTCACGGCCGACTCGACTTGCCGGCGCCCGCGGTTGTTCGTCGGCGAACCCAGTCCACGAATAGGCCGTGCGTGGCGTTGAACGCACAATGGCGACTCCCGTGTTTCTCATGCCGACGTCGATTGAAAGGTACACCTTTTGAGTGGCAGCCACAGACGCACCTGCTGCCGCCATGTCCTGAATGCGGCCCGGGACGGGAACACAACTCAAAAACTAAAAAATGGCGGACTTTCCGGACTTTACGGCGGCAGGCGGTAAACTGAACATATATAATAATTGGATTTGGAGGACCAAAGGTGGGTTGATACACAGAGACAATGATTTGCCTGCGTTGATTTCCAAGAATTGTGCTGTTAGGGGTTGGTATATTAACGATCAGAGACATAGGGATCATGCACCCGCACATATTGTTAGGCCTTGTTTTGACAGAGAAGGCGGGTATGAAGAATGGTACTTTCATGGTAAATTGCATCGCCTTGACGGACCTGCGATTCGACATTACGACGACGGGGAAGTCGTATATTATGTGGATGGTGTCTATTTCGAAAACGGTGACGACGACGCATACAAAGAGGCCTGCAGGCGATTCCGCATTGAACACGGCCTTCTTGAATCTGGCAAGTTGACTAAACGTGCCCCACTTTGAATGATGACTCAGGCGTTGATTGTGCTGGGACCCCGCGAAGAAGTTTACAATTCATGGACCAGACATTTTCGCCCCGTCGCCGGGTCCGCGGATCCGAACGCGGTCGACCAATCGGTCATTCGCACCAAATGGTCCAAGTTCAAGTCAAAATCAAAGTCACGCAATTTGTACGTCGTGGATGATTTGAAACAATCACCTACATTGTACTTTCAAATCGTCTCGTTGCCGTGTTATTATTGCGGCATTGAATTCGCGGGAGGCATAGACAGGGTTGATTCAAACCGTGGGTACGAATGGGACAACATGGTGGCATCGTGTACCGCATGCAACATGTTCAAAAAGGCATTGCCGTTGGGTCATTTTCTAAACGTGGTGAACGCAATGTACTATTGGAGACACGATGGGGTGGCCTCTACGAGTCATGTGACCTTTGCCAAGTGCGGCGAACGCCATCAGAGTTTCAAACGATGGAAACACGACATTGGACCTGAACGAAGCGCAACGGCAACATTGACAGAGGATGAATTCATTCGTTTAAACGAGGGTGCATGTCATTATTGCGGGTTGAAAAACGCAAAGGGTATCGATCGACTGGATTCGTCTGGAAATTACGAAACAAAAAACTGCGTGTCGGCATGCTGCGTCTGCAATTACCTCAAGGGGTCCTTGTCAACGACACAACTCTACGGATTTGTGGACATGATTCAAGAACGGTTTGGCGACCAATCGTTTCTATTCGAAGGAATCACGACGATTTTTTGTAGAAACTGGTTGCTGACTCGAAACGGGGTTTCACTTCTTGCATGAAGTACGCGTAGGCCATGGTACTCGCCAAATTGCACGTGAGATACACTTTGCGGATATACGTGGATGTTTCCGCTGGGTACTTCGTCACCATGTAAACTGCACCAGCCGACGCAAATGGCACTGCGCGGTCTTCGGCCAACGTCAGCAATGCGCCCAGGGCGCCCAACGAATAGCACTTGAACAAGGCGAGTTTGTTCGTCGGCGGCGTCAATGCAATGCCCACGGATGACGTCACACATGCGACCAATGCTGGGTCAAACAGCAAGTTGCCAAACAAGTAGGCGCCTGCGACCAGCGTTGCGTACTCCATATTTTTGTCTGTGATTAAACAAAAACCAAACCCAAAAAAACAATGTCCACAAGTTTGTTTGTGAGGGGACCTGAACCAACGACGGTGTTGGAGGCGTTGAATAGCGCGCAATCAAGGTCCGTCAGAATTCACTCGACCGTTTTGATTTCCGTCTTGGTACTGTTGGTTGTGTTGTTTTTGTGGGGCATCTATTCGCAGCGAGATGGGATTGACGTGTTTAACCAGCCGATTGATACGTCGTCTTCAAAGATTTTGGAGGGTGCCGTCTTGCTGGGACCTCTCTTGTCGCCGACGAGAATCGCACTGGTTTGTGCCTACCCATTCTTGTACAAGATTTTGGGGTACTCCAACCCAAACACGGGATACATCATCAAGACATTGGTGACCATGGAACCATCCAACTTGCGCGCAATCATGGCATTGGTCTTGCTGCAAAGCGGGTTGCACGTAGACACGTCCAAGACATCGCCGCCGACGGAAGTCCAGGAAGTCATCAACCAAATCTACCCGACGGATTCGTTTGTGCCGCCGAATGTCATTCCTCCGCCGTCTACACCAAAACAGGCCGCAACCTTCTTCTCCACCGTGTTGCCGCAAATCATGCCATTGGCCATGCTGGCTGGCATGCTACTTTGATCCAAGGCTACGCCTTGGGGAACTTCCAAGAGTCTCAAGACAATCATGGATTGTGACCGGAAAAAGTCCATGAGGGCCGGCATGTCCGTCTCCGCAAAGGTTTGCCGCAGGGCCATGAATCTCATAGAACAGACCGTGCCGTCGACCATTTGCACCCGGCAACGAAACGGCCGAGGCATCGTACGCACCAAAGACGCTGAACATCTGAGTTTGTATGAAATCGCAGAATCAAACCTTTCTTCAATCGAGTCGAATTCGCGTTGAAGGGAACCGTGTGCCAACAGGACAATGGCAAGGCGCAGCGGCGCGTCTGTAGCAATGGCCAGCGCAAAGATGGACACCATGTCGTGTTTCTTGCGCAGCCGTGCAATGGCGACTGATATTTGTTCGTTGAGGAAGACGAATACATCTTGGTGGGGTAATCTTTCTTCGTGGCATTGTGCCGACTTGATCAGCAAGGCGCGGACCGTTTTCGTCGTCAGGGCCTGTACGCCGTCAATCATTGGTTTTTTTTATGTGGTATGTACCTCAAAGCAACAAACGCAAAGCAAACGCAACACGATGGACTCTTCTGCCGTCGTCGACACCTTCAAGAAGGGTTTCTGTTCTCCGGTTCTGATCACCGTGATTCTGATGCTGGTGGCCGTCGTTTCGGCCTACCGCCGTGGCTGGTCCGCGTCCATGGGCGAGGTCGAGGCCGCAGACGGCAAGGACGGCAAGGCGCGTCTCATCGGTGGATCTCTGTTGACCATTGCTTTCCTGTGGGCCCTGTGCTACTTTGGATTTGAGGGCGCCTCGTGGTTCTTCCTCGTCGCGCCGATGGTCCTTGCTGCCGTTGAGGTCCTTGCCGTGTCCAAGGAACTGTAAAACTTGAATCTAAATCGACATTGCACCGTTTCCAACTTCCTGTCGATGACTCTCAAGTACCTGCAATGCATGTGCCTTGGCCGCCTCGATGCGGTCACCAGTGGGCGCCTCCGTCTTGGCCAATGCCTTGCCAAACGGCGTCGTCGTGAAGGCCAACGAATACGCCTTTTCGGATGGCGCGTTGACGTATAGTGCATCATGCAACTTGGTGGCAATCTCCTCGGGGTCGCGATCGGCATTTTCGGACATGACTGAACGCATGCGCCGAACAATGTCTTCACTTGACTGTTTGACCTTTTTGTTCCGACACTTCAATACCATTGCACGCTTGAAATCATCAAAGTAAATCTTCTCAGTCTGCGTGCGCTTCATGTACTCAAGCATCCGGTCCTTCCGACTGCGCTGTGCTGCGCGGATGGGTTTCACCTGACTGGCCGCCTGCGACAGCAATTCGTTCTTCGCATTGAACTCGGTCAACGTCTCAATCAACTCCTCAGGCGACGCAATGGGGGCATCTGCGGAGGCCGCAGCGGATGCAGCAGACATGTTCGTTTAGGGTGTGTGCGCGTCGTCCGGGCGAACGCCACAGCACGGCCAGAAAATCCAGGACACGACGCGCATCAGCGCAAGTACGGTGTAGCAAAGCGCAAACCAGTAAAACAAATGCCCGCGCCAATCTTCGTCGTACGAAAATCCCTTGTCGTGCACGTCGCTAATCCAGGGGGCCATGTAGATCATCAATACTGAAATCCACCCACCGATGATACCTTCATCAAACGGCATTGTCACGTCAAATGCAAGTGAGAAAATGTGCGTCACGTACAGCGCCTGCAACCAAAACCCAGGCCAGGTACCCAGAACCATTGTTTTTTTTTTGTTTTTTTTTTGGGTTTGGCGTTGGGTGTAAAATTGCGTTGTGCACTCAATCCTCACGTTCGTTTCACTCATCTGACTTCTCCTCAGCGACCCGTCCGTGACTGGCGGCCTTGACGCCCGCAATGACATCACGTCCAATCATTCCAAGGTTGATCATGATGGCAACGTCGCGAACCATGAAAAACATGAACCACATGTACATAGACGTAGACACGTCGTCCACGAACCCATTCTCAATAATGTTTGCGATGGCGGCCGCGTTGAAAATACCAATCATGTCGAGGGTGACATTCGTGATAGAGACGAAGAAGTTCTCTTCGGTCGCGATGGACATCATGCGAAGGCCATGAAGGAGGTTAGACACTGCGAAAACACCGGTAAGAATCATCGTCGTTTAAATGTTTATTGTTTAAGCGCGTTTTCTGTTTCGTTGTGTTGTGCGTCCGCCGTGTCCGGTTCCGGGTCGTCGACGACGGCGTATACACGACTTGATGAAATGGGACCCATTGGAGTCCACTTGGACACGCCGGAATACAATGTAATGGCATCACCCACGTTTCTCAGGGTCTGAAACGGGAATTCTGGAGGCACGTCTTCAATGGTGTCAAAGAATTCATCCTTGTAGTCGTAGGCAAAGATGTTGATAATGTTTGGATTTCTACGTTCCCGTCTGATGAAGAGTTGCATTTTTTCAGTTGCAAAAATAGGGACTCCATGTTGCAGAAAATAGACAACGTCTCTAAGTTTGTCCGTGTCTGTTCCAAAGTTGTGCTTCACGATTCTGGTCATGTCGACAGTCACTGTGTCGTCAATGTGTGGTATCGTCGTCTGTAATCTAATGCTAATACCAGGTTGTATAACAATTCGCATTCGTGGTTACCATTGTTAACAACCTTCATTAATTTTTTGCAAAACTAAAAATACGAAGGTTCGTAAAAAATAAAAAAAAATATTTTTTTTCACGCCGTCGGGTTCGCGCGTTTCGTCAGGAGGCCTGACGTGATGAAAGCATCACGTGCTTTCTTTGGTATATTCTCGTTTGCGCGTGTGTCTCGTGTTCAAAATGACAGCGTATCCACCCGGGTTGTGTTTCTTTCCGTGAAGATACCACCCTTGAAAAACTCCCATCGTTCCCCCAAAGTGCGAGTCCACGTCGATGTCTGACCCATGCGGGTTTACCTCCATCACGGTGAAGTAATCCATCTTTGTCGCGCCATGGCACAACACAACGAAACGCAGGTTGTTTTTTTTAAAAAAAAACAACAAATTTTTTTGCTGTACCAATTTAGTGGCGCCACAAAACACATAATGTCGGAACACACGTGGAAAAACGTTCGCAATGACATGTACAAGTGCTATGAATGGAGGGATGAATGGGGGAGTTTTCATCGGACGGATGGCCCGGCGCGCATTTTCGACGACGGGCTTGAAGAGTATTATTTTCATGGTGTGAAAACGACCAAGGAGTCACTCAAAGAAAAGGTTGCTTGGCATCGTGAGGTTTATGGTTGGTGATAAATTTAATCAATCACGCGCAAATTGTGACACGTCCCCAGTGTAGTATTCGGTCGGCGGGGGCGCAACGGGAAGCCAGTTTCCACATCCGTCCGAGACCGGAACATTGCGGTACGGGTTGTTCAAAAAGGGCGCCAAAAGCGCGCGGTCTGGTTCTTGCACGATAATGGGAGACTTCTTGTGGTCAATGGGCATGAACAATGTTCCGTAGGTGAGGCGGTTTGCATTGGCCTCGGTGTTGCGCGTCCGCATCAAGGATCGGCTGGCGTCCTCATGTGCGAAACTTGCCTGTTGCCGACGCGTTTCCCGCAAGTGCTGGCTGTTGGCGCGGGCAGCGTCTGCGGCGGACTCGCCGAAAAAGGCGGCCCCATCCGGGGACCGGGCGGACGTGTGGTCGGCCTCGAATCCGGTGCCCTGGTTCAAACGAGTCGGTCCAAAACGGAAATCCATGTCATCGTAGAGAACATCGCGGGTGGTCAGGCGGCCCTGTGTCTGATCGCGGTCAATGGTCGAGACGCGCGACGAATGGCCAGCGGGAACGTGACTTGCAGCCGCAATGGCAGTGCGCTGAACCTTGCGCGTGCGTCGGTTGCGGACGTGGCCGGCGCCGGCTGCAGGTCGCAATGCGGGTCCGACACGCATATTCGCATGAGGCACGCCAAAGTATCCAACATCATCGGGCACCAACGGGCGGAACGCGTCCACCGTCGGCGTGACCAACCCGTTGCCCGCAACGCGCCCCGACGGGCAATCGTCCGAACCCGCGGCCGCGGACGCGTCCGCGTCCGCGTCCGGGAAGTCAATGTTCGCGCCCAGGTAGACTGCGTCGGGTTTGGACTCGATGCATTCGCGGAGTTGCTGCAGTTCAGGCGTCGGGGCCGGATCCGATGCGCGGAAGTATGCGCCCGCCGATGCATAACTCGTGTCACCGGCCTCTGCAGACGGAGGTGGCGCCAAGTCGCCGCAACCCGTGTCGCGCTTGGCAAACTCCTTGGCAAACGACCCGCCAGCATAGTTGGAAAGCGCACTGCGGCCAGTCTGCGTGTACTGCGCGGAACGTGGGTAAAACGGCGCTTCCTGGCGCACGCCGCCAGGTCCCGTTGTCGGAACGGGCGGCCGGAAGTAGTTGCTGACGTGCATGTTCTTGGGAAGTCGAATGTCTCCTCCGCGCATCGTTTCCAAGGGAATGCCAATGTGGGTCGTCTTGCGGGGCGCGTCTTCAGCAAACGTCGTCCTGTACGTCATTTCGCGTTGGAAGACACGGAGACGACTTGGGTCCTTGTTCGTTGGCCGTTGGATCATCTGCAGACCATCTTGCCAGCCAATGTTTCCATCCGGCGACTCGTAATCCGCGCCAGGTTGCTTGGAGTTCTTGCAACCGTATGTTCCCGCAGGATCCCACGAACACACATTTTCGCGGAATCGGTCAGCATTGACACGTTGAATCATGTCACGGCGCGATGCGTGGAACGGGTTGCCCCTCAACTCGGCCGTCGTAATGGCCCGTCGCTTGGGATTAATGGCCTCAGGCGGCAGCGGTTCCTGGTACAGAGGAACATTTTGAGATCGGCCGACCTGAGGATACAATCCGTCTGACTGGAATGCGTTCTTAATGTCGGCAGGTCCCCACTCCTTCGGGTTTGGCAATTCCGCAATCCCGGAGACTTGGAACTGTTCCATCCACGGGTTCTCGCAAATATCCCCGTCCGAAGCAACCGTGTACGGTGGCGTTGGAGTCATTTGGTCTGGAAAATTGAAATTGGATTCGACATGTCCTGCAGGTTGTGCCGCCGCCAATTCCTCAAATTCGTGTTGGTGGTCCACCAACGTTGCGCTGGGATCAATAATCAAGTCCATCAGTCGGTCAATCTAATAAACTTGAGTGTGTTTACCTTTTTTTTTCCGAAGAAATCTTCGAAATTAGAACGCGGGAGGCATGCCGGTAGAGGCCGTGAAGGCGGCCGGGTCCTGGAAGCCTGGGAACCCATCGTTCTTGGGCGGGGCCGGCGCCGGGAAGGCATCAAAGCCAGTGGCCGCGGCCGCCGTCCGATCTCCGATCGGGCCCTCCGTAGGAATGCCGGCAGTCGGAATGCCCGCGAACTGCGCGTAAAAGTCAGAGACGGGACGCTGGGGCGCCGACGGCTGCGCAAACTCGGTAATGAGGCAATACACGACCATCCACGAAATGCCGCAGTGCGCTGGGTGCACCGAAGACGTAGCGCGAATCGTCATGACGACCTTGTTGCCACGAGAAAAGGCCTTGACGACATCGGGGAAAGCAACCGGCTGTCCAGAAGTGTCGTTGACAAACGTGTTCGGGTAGTTCGAATTGGCCCACTGGTTGACGTACGTCAGCGGGTCGCGCTTCTCGCCAGTCTCCTGGTTCTCCGAAGCAAAATGAACACCGTACATGTCCATGGACTTGTACTTGGAAAGCGCAAACTGCTGGCCATTGGCCTGCTGCGGCTTGTACTCGCGGAACCAGGCCTCGAACAACATGTCCAGGTTCGCCATGAACGTGTACACAGTCGCATTGTGTTCGCCCTCGCTGCCGTACAACTTGGTAGCCACCTTCAACTGCGCCAGTGCCTTGTCGTTGCCGTCGTCGTCCTTGACAGTGGTGCGGACATCAAACGGGATCTCGACGACACCCGTAGTAATCACAGGCTGAACCCACGACCACGTGTTGGTGTTAACGTCCTGGCACGGGACATAAAACGGGTACATGGCCTTGCGCGCACCAGGCTTCGGCTGAACAGTCGCACACGCCGCAAACGTCCAGTTCTTGAACCCAATGGCGTTGAAGGCCTTCATGTTGTCCAAGTTAATGTCAGACGTGCGTCCGCCATCAGTCGTAATGGCATGAGGACCATTGTATCCGGTGGGAATGGGCGGCAGAGAAGTCGGCGATGACATGGGAATGTAGTTGGGAAGGGCAGAGGCCGAAGCAGAACCAGTCGTAGCGGCCATTTTTTTTCAGAAAATCAAAAAAGTAAGAGTAAGAGAGTAAGAGTGTGTGTGTTAAAGTTTCTCGTAAAAAGAAACTTTCGTAAACCGAAAATTCGATTGTGCGCTTCGGTCTGCGCTGGTGGTCTGAAAAAAAAACCTAACGTTACATAGACATAAAACCAACGTATCAACCAACAATGTCCTGTGGTGGATGCGCTGCCGCCGCTGGTGCTTCGGCACATGTTGAATCGAAAAAGTCTGAGGAACGTATGTACTTGGAGTACGGCCTTGGTGCCCTCCTCGTGGTTGGCGTGATGTACGCATTGTACGTGAACCGTCGTTCCATTCGTGCGTCTCTTTGAACAACAACTCAACCAGACCTATCACACAACAACGTGGGTCCGTCAATGGGAGGACTCGTCGGACATGACCATGTCTCGGACGAACCCTTACATTCCCACTCATCAGGGTTACATTGAGTTGGGCCGCTGCCTGACGCGGGAATCCTTGGACAGGATGATCCCTTGGCGGTTGCAGGTCCTACACAACGCCACGTTTGAGAGGACGCATCACAACATTTCTTGACTCCAGCGCCGCCTGGGCACCCTCGAATGATGGTGTCTTCAGGCGGACACACGTTGCGAATCATTTCGCCAGTCTTGCAATCCAACACACGTTCGCATGATTCCCACTTTCCCGTCGTTGCCAAACATGATGCAAAGCCACCATACGGCAATGAGGGTGATGGTTCGCAATAATAATTGACAGGAGGATTTCCGGAAGAACGTGCACTTGCGTCACAGAAGCATGCGTGGGGGTCCCCAGCATTCTCAATCTGCATCGTGGTATGTGACGTCAGTCCATGTTGCATGCCCCATTCCAGTCCAGGCATGAATTTGAAACGTTTGGTAAAGTCTCCATCCGGCGGCTTGCTAGGGGAAAACAAACGTGGGTCCTGGCCGCCATGCGGAAAGTATTCCTGTTCGCCCCAATTCCAAATCTGCCATTGAGGCGTCACGTGCTTCGGAAACGTCGCGTTCCCGTCCCAACTGTAGCCAGCGTTCTTGCGTTTGTAGATGGACATGGACACAAAGTTGTCAACGTTCGAAAACCCAATTGTCTCCCCGTAAAAGACAACGTCGGACGCAGTCAACTCTTTCTGTTCGACAGCGTCCAATTCCGGTCGTCCTGCGGGCCGCGTCACGTACAAATGAACCGTCTTTTCGGCGCCCTCAGTGCGAGGCCACACATTCTTATCAGCCACCTTCATGGTGTGACCCGCCCTCGGAGACGGCGACTTCAATCGCAAATAAAACGGCCGCGTCCTGGATTCGTACCTCAGCGGTGTCCCGACCAGCGATGGGTCCAACGGAATGATTTCCCATTGCGCGTAATACGACGAATACGACTTGTCATCGTAATAATTCACCACCGCAGGCGCACCCGTGGGTCCGCCGCCGTCGTATTGATAATACGGATCGCCAACGCCAATGCCATACAGACGATTGTCGTCGTTCCAATCAGTGTCCGTCGTCAATGTCAATGTATGACCATACAACACTGGACGCGGCGTCGGAAAAAGATCCTTCTGGTCAGGAACCTCGCACGGTTTCAACTGCAAGGAATTTTGTTCGGCCATGCGCGTTCACGACAGTGTTGTTTTTTTTATAAATACAGTCTTTTTTTTTAAACCCCAACTGCGTTCGGATGTTCAACCCACTACGGTTCTTGTATTTTCGAGGACCAGTATGGGGAGGTTACGGATTCTGGGAGGGAAAACCTCCAGAAGACATCTGCGCGGAAATTACGACAGTCGGTGCGCATCATTGGAGGACTTGGTCCGACGAATGTCACGATTTGTTGGAACGTAAACTCATGGCCTTCGAAATTGGGATTGCGTCCGTCCTATGTACATTCATCATATACATTGTGATTACACAATGCATCTTTTACTACACGTCAACAAGAATCATTCGGAACGCTGGCGTTTTTGCCGCGCAGAAACCTGTGCGTTGCGAGACCAAGGATTCCCACGAGACCATGCCGATGCCGCCGACGCAGCAACTGCCGACACACGAGGCTTGAAAAACACAACGTCGTCGCCAGAATCGTCGGACTCGGACTCGGACTCGGACTCGGATTCGGACTCCAGGTCTGAATCAATGGACCACTCGACCGAGTCGTCGTCGGACTCGGACTCTGCGGATTCGTCTGCGTGTTCGACGGACTCGTCCGACGACTCGTCCGACGACGACTCGTCCGCGCCCGGTTCGGAACCGGCGACTGACTGGCGTCGTCGGACCTCATCTCGGAGTTCCTTTGCGAGTTCGGATTCCTCTGTCTTGCGGGCAGCTACGAGTTTGCGGGCAGACAGGATGACGGTATCCTTATGCGTCGGTTCATTGGCCGCAGCGCATGGCTTTGCCGCGAGGGCCGCTTGGGCAACAGACAATTCATCAGAGACTCGAACAAAGTCTTCAATGGCAATACGGGTGTCACCATACGCCTGGACGACGTTTGTCACATTGCCGGGAGACCACGTACGTGCATTGTAGGACGGAATCTTTTCAATGGTGAAATACTTGACCAATGTTGCCGTGTATCGGATCTTCTTTCCCACGAACCACGCGCGGTTTTCGACGTCAACGCGAATGAGTTCAATGCGGTCAAACTCGGCGGATGCCCACCGCAACGCGAAGAAGACGGATTTGGTCGGGTCCTTTTCAAATGTGTCGTTGAAACACTTCATGTCCGTGCCGTATTTGAGAACGACGTCTTCGTCCAAGTCGTGCCCGGCAAGGGCCGCAGACGCACGTGCGACGCTTCCAATGGCAATGCGACCCTCGATGGACCCACCTGACATCAGCACTGGGGTGACCGTAATGGTCGAACCCTGTGAGTCCGGGACAATAGAGTTTCGCACATCCGTTCCCTCGACCGTATACGGAGGTGTAACATCATGTACCTGGATAATATGATCCGCAACGGCGCGTTTGACAAGAAGAGATTCAATCGCTGCGGCGGACGACATTTGATACACCTGTTTACGTTTGATTTACACACACACAAAAAACACAACAACGTCACGGCATGAACATGTCGAGTGCGGCCTGTGCCTGTTCGGGATCAATGCCTTCGGCCATTGGCCCAAGCGACGCCAAAAGCTTGGACACGTCCAGTGGGTTGCCAGCGGCAACATCCGCCATGCACGCCTGAATCTCCGGGTTCGACACCAACGCGTTAATGTCAATGCCGCCCGCTGCCGCCGCTGCCCCAGCAAACCCGGGAACACCAAACCGAGGAACATGTCCAATGTCCCAGCACTTTTCAACATTGTTTAGGATGGCCACCTTGGTACCGTTGTCCAACGTGGCCCACTTCTTGCCAATTTCAAGGTTACTAACAAATGGAATGCGCGAACTCAACATCATGTGGTCGATGATCTTGACGTCCTCGCACATTACATGTCCAATGAACGGCGTCACGTCCTTGACAAACGTCTTCATGACAATATCCGGCTGCGCGCCAACGAGTGTGTCAAACGAATCCACAAACTCCGCCAAGGAGGCGTCGGTCGGGCACAACGTCCCAATCATTGCGAGAAGCGACTTGAATTCCAGGTTGAACCGGTCAGCGGTCGAACTCACCGGAATCGCCGGAACCGCCGTCGCAGCCATGGGTTTTTTTTGTCTGTGCTTTATTGTGTGTAAACGTGTACATGGAAAATCTGGTTGAACTCGTAGAAATTACGCAATCAGACGAGACAAAGTTGAAACAAACGATTGATGGTGTACATGCTGCCTCCCACGCACTGAGTGAGGCGCAAGCAAACGCCGTGTGGCACCACGAGGCCGTCAATCGGGCACGTGTCATTGTTGCCGGCGGAGACGCTACTGCGCCCAAACCGATTCCGCTGCAAAAGGCATTGAACGACGTTGACCAGATCAAGGATGCGGCAGACGCGTATACGTCGGAAGTACGTCGCATGGAATCCGAATTGGCCAATTTTTCCTTGTCGGCTGGAAAGTTGTCCAGTGCTGCCACTCTCATGGCCGCGTCCTATTTGCGCAGCATCGGAAAGGAAACGGCCAACTCAGCGGCCTTCCTTCAACAAGTTTCTGGCCCTGCGGCCGAATGTCAGGAACAAATCGAATCTTTGGAGGGCGAACTCTATGAAGCACTGACAAATGAGTCCGAATTGAGGGCGCAACTCGCCGAAGCCACCGCGAAACCGGCCGACGCCAACGCCGACGCCAACGCCGACGCCGACGACGACGCGGTGTCTCTCGCGACAGCGGACGACTCCGGAGACGTATTTGTCCCGGTTCCCGGGTTCCGCTTCACGGGAACGGTGGAAGAAAATGGCGATACACGAGACATGTTGTTGGACGTTCTCCGAGAGGTCAGCGAGGCCGCCAACACCAACGCCAAGTCGACTCAAAAGGCGCTTGATGCACTGGTTGGCCGAACCGGAACCGGAACCGACTCCGACAAGGGGCGCATCAAAGAATTGGAGGACCAGGTGGAAGATCTTCAAAATGAAGAATCGGCCCTTAGGCGGGCGTTGAAGAAATTTGAAGATGAGGCGTTTGACACTGCCGATGAAGAGACCGACGACGACGACGCGTCCGACGACGACGACGACGACAAATTGGTGGCGGCCCGAGAAAGAATCGATGCTTTGCAAGCGCGAGTCGTACGGGCAGAAGGCGAAAGTGAGGAGTATCGAGTGGAACTCGAAAAGATGGAAGATCAGCGCAATTCGGCAGACCGGGAAGTGGAACGTCTGAGGCAAGAACTGTTGCAGGAAACTGCCACCCTGGACAGGACTCAGGCCCAACTTGACGAGGCGGAAGCCGAACGTGAAGAACTGGAAGCAGAACTCGAAGCAGCACAAGCGCAGCAAACTGGTGTCTCGGCACTCCGACGTCAGATCAAAACGCTTGATAAGAAACGCAAGGCGTTGGAAAAAGAACTGGGCGATGCTTCAGTGCGAGAGAGAGAATGTCGTCAAAGGTTGTCGGTCCTTACGCTGGAAAAATTGCAGTGGCGGCGAACTGGAAGTGATGCTTTCCGAAAAGATCTTTTGGGCGAGGCAACTGTGGTGGCACGCGCCTTCGACGAGTCCGACGACGAAACCGACGACGACGACGACGACGAGTCCGACGACGAAACCGACGACGACGACGACGCCAGTGCCTCTGCTGTTGCTGCTGCTGCCGTGAGACCAGACCCACCTTCTGCGAGTTTGCCCAGAAAAAGGCCTACACGTGTCAAAGAGTGCGACAAAATCTCCATCGCCCGAACATTCAGGCAGGTCAATGGTCAAACTAAACGCGCGACAGTACTACCTGTACTGGCGCGATTCTACCACGATTGTTCTAATGTCACCAGGGGTTCTCCTACCGAACGTATATTCATCGACAAGTTGAACAAATTCAACAAAGTGTACTTTCAAGGAAATCGTATTTCCATTGAAGCAGTTCGTGAAGAAGCCGCGCGTCTGTAACGACAATAAATATACGAACCTTCGTAGAAAAAAAATATTTTTTTTTTGCTGCTGGGGTTGGGTCACACACGAATTTTGTTTTTTTTCTTCACAAACACACTTTCGATGGCATCATCGTCTTCGTCGGCGGCGGCAGCGGCGGCGGCAGCGGCGGCGGCAGCGGCAGCGGCGGCCCTTTCGGGGAACCCGGCGGGCAACCGGGTCCGAGGTCGCGTGGATGAACTTGTGGACGCACATGGATGGCGGGTCAAATCGGATGATGCGGAAACGATTCCAACGCACGTGGACATGATCAGCCGGAAGAAGTACAAGATTCCATTCAATTGGATGAAAGTGTTTCATAGCGCCATTATTTCGGACGCGCAGAGGGGCATTATTCGGGGCCTCGTTGAATTGATGCCATCTGGCGCAGATGGCCGATTCAAGTTTTTCCTTGACATTGATTTCAAGGCATGTGGGTCGGTCCGTGTGGATTGGATGAAGGTGCTGTACATCATGTGGAACATGGTCACATGTTGCTTCATGAACAAGATGAAGGGGCCAGTGATGATTCATTGCGCGCAACCGGTGGACGCACCCGATGTGTTTGAAGAAGGGACATTGACGGACAACCAATGTGGGTTGCACCTCGTGTTTGACAATGTTCCGGAGGTGACACGCGAGATTGCCATTATGCTGCGCAATTTGAGTGCGGCAACGTTGGCCTCGGTGGCACCGGACGTTGATTGGCACAAGGTCCTCGACGAAGCACCATTTCAAGGCAACCGCCCGCGGGGCGCATTGCGCATGTTGTTGCAGCGAAAGACAGAGGATGTCAATCGTGCCTACGTCTATTCAGGCGCCTACATGGGACCAACGTATCCAGCGCTGGACAAGAGTTATAAACAACATGAGTTGTTGCAATTCGCGTCCATGTCCATTCGCGTGGATCAACCTGTCATGTCCGTGGCCAAGATGGCGGATGCACCACCGATCCAGTCGACGCAGTCGAGGATCCGCATTGCGGCCAATGATGACATCAAGTACGATTTGACGCAAATCACGGCCGACTTGCTGAAGATGGACCCGGCCTTGTTGGAATGCGTCATTACGACGAACGCTTCCAAAGGCAAGTGGCGCATCGTGACTAACATTGTCAATTGTCCGTTCTTCGGAGAAAAACATCGGACGTCGAGACAAGTCTTGGAGATCTCTGTGGGCCCGCCTGTGACTGTTATTCGAACGTGCGAGTGCAGGCACCATTGCAAGGGCAAACGGTCGTCTGTCAGCACGGATCCTGCCATGCAGCATCGCATCTACATGTTGCTGTGGCCAGAAGACATGTCACACATCAAGTATTTGGAATCACAGATTTCATCGAAGGAATCCAGCGTGTTGCCGGACGTGGCGCACACGACAACTGCTGCCTCCACGTTTGACGACGCACTTGCGGGTTTTTAAACATGGCGCACCTTGTTCAGCACGTGACTGGCGATATGCTTGACCGCATTATGGGGTGGAATTTTGACGACAAAACAAACGGAGACATGAGTCGTTTGGAAGATATTCTTGAAGACGGACATCTTCGTCTCCTTCGTGACGCTATCATTTGTCTTCTTGCAAAGGCGGCGGAGACGAACGCGTCCATGGAAACAATCTACGACACGATGAAATCTTTCAACAATGCCCGCGGAAAAGATTTTGTCGACGCATTGATCGAACACAAGGAACACATTCCCCTCGGACTTATCTTTTATGCGATTCGAGGATTGCATGCCGCATGTGCGCACGAACTGTTTCCGGACCACGAAGCCGTCTTAAAGGCCTCGCGGAGTGGTGGTCTGACAAAGGCCGCACGCGGTTGAACGCGCACACACAACGCAACAAACAAACAACAAAAAATGTGGACCACGAACGCAATGGCCGCCTACTGTGTTGATTGCAACGTTCTTCTGGCGCACAATGGCGAAGGAAAACACAAGGGTTACTGCGTTGGGTGTTCCAAGTGGAAAGATGACCAACTCAAAGGAGAACGTTGTGTGAAGTGCAAGATTCTTCTTGCGCACAATGGCAAGGGAAAGGACGAACGTTTTTGCATTGGTTGTTCAAAGTGAAAAAGATTTTCAACATGGATTCTGTTACGACCGAGTTCTGTATTGGATGTTCAAAGATCCGCGCCGCAAAAACGGGGGAACGTTGTTTGAAGTGCAATATCCCTCTTTCGAAATCTGGTGAGGGAAAACCGGGATTGTGCATTGAATGTGGGTATGGGTTGCATTTGCGGAATTGTACATGGACGTGCGGTTTGTGCACACGCGAAATTGTCGACCGACCATGAGTTCTTTTCGTCAAAAGGTGGGCCTCGTGGACTCATCCCGCAAGCATTCGGTTTCGGATATCACATCCGATTTTCACAAAGACGGGTACATGACGATGTTTCTTGAAGAACATGGTGTTCGTCGTCTTTACGATGTTTTCGTCATGACGAACGATACCCGTGACCCCGTGGAATTCGAGAACCGGGAGATGGCAGTCGCATTGTTGTTTCTCTTTACGTGGAACGACAATGTGGATGAACTGCGTGACTACTACTTGGCAATGATCGATGTTGGATTCTTTCAGTTGATTCGTGAACAGATGGGGAGATCGGACGACACAAATGTCGTTTTGGACCATTTTCAACGACATGATGTGGATAACATCATTCATGATCATCTTCGTCATCTTCAGGCGGCTGGTCGTCTGACGAAATCTGCTGCCAAAAACAGTTCTTAGGACGTCCTTGAGAATCATACTCGCACACCATGCCGTCTTCTGTCGTTCTCCATTGAAGTTTGCCGGTTTTGGGGTCGTGTTTCTGCCAACGATTGGGTGAACAACAATGCACCGCCTTTGGCCACCTCGTTCCATCAAATTCGCACTTGGGTCCATTCGTGTCATCCGCGAGATGACGATGCACCGGCCTGCTATCAAAATCCAGTTCCGCACGCACGGGACGTGGCACGACCGCAAAGTCAATGATAGGTTTCGACATGGAACCCAACACAGCCGCCATTTCGGCAGCAGTCGGCGGCGTCCACGCGCACATTTCAAAAAGGGGGGCAATGGCGCTTCCGGTAAACGCGTTTTTCAATGCAATCGAAAATGAAGAGTATGCGCGTCTGACGGCGTTGTTTGTAGAACGTACAACATTCAGGGAACGACGTGAGTTTTTCGAGGCAGGTGGGACGGAGTTTATGACTCGTTACTGTGAAGAAACCGGATGGGCCCTTGGGTGTTTCCATACTATTTTGGAATGCATTGCAACGGATACTGACGAGAGTCGCAAATGTTGGTATGAATATTTGAACTCGGTGCCGTCGACGCCTTCGTCCCAAGGATACAGGCCATTCATGTGGCATCTTGTGCATTACATGGACTTACGTTATGAAGGAACCGGTGAGTACATTAATGCCGCCAGTTTGTTCAAACTATTGGACGCCGATGTCGATGACATGATTGCACGTAGCATTCGACTCTATAGACACCGGCCCATTGACACTGCCAAGTCGGACTACCATGAACTCATCGCATCGAGGTTGCTGGCCGGCAGCGGCCGACTGACGAAGGGCGCACAACGCGATTAGTCGGAAAAAAAAGTGTAGGTTTTCAATGTACATTAAACAGTATCTTACAGTACACCAACCATGCCTGTTGGAACTCAGACAAAGACCCGCAAGAAGGCCGGCCAGGCCCTCGTCGAAACTAAAAAGCGCCGCCGTGTGAAGGCTGCCGACTTGGCCAAGGCCCGCCGTGAACGTGGCCTTCCTGGTGCCACCAAGGCAAAGCAGGTGCGCAAGAACGTCCCGTCTGTTCGCCGTAACAGCAAGAAGAAGGGAGAGTACGTCTTCAAGTTCAGCCAGCCTGCAAAGGGTGTCCGCCGCAAGACGAACCGTCGTCAGCACGTTGCTGCTGGACGTCCGTACCTCCTGGCAGGAGACCGCAAGAAGAAGCCGCTGATTGCCTGTGCGGACGAGGACCGCCGTCCGGCCATTGGTCGCACCGGCGCCCTGATTTGCAGCAAGCCGCGGCCGCGCCGCAAGGCTGGAGACCCCAAGCGCGCGCCCAACGCATGGGCCATTGCGACGGGCAAGGCCTTCAAGGCCGGTGACCTCAAGTCGATCAAGGATCTCGCTACGCCCGCAGGCAAGGCCGCCGTCCGCAAGCACATGGCCAAGGCCAAGCGCGCCGCCGCGCCGAAGCGTGCTGCCCGTTCCGCGGCCAAGCGCGCTGCGCCGAAGCGCGCTGCCCGTTCCGTGGCCAAGGCTGCGCCGAAGAAGCGCGCTGCGCCGAAGCGCGCTGCCCGTTCCGTGGCCAAGGCTGCGCCGAAGAAGCGCGCTGCGCCGAAGCGCGCTGCTGCGCCTCGTCGGTCGCCGCGGTCGACGCGTCTTCTCGGTGCTGTCCCCATGTAAAACCAAACTCACATTTGAACAATGTCTGACGGTGCAATCGTGAGGGCGTCGCTGACGACGTCCAAGTGGGCGCAATTGTATGGGTCTCTCCTCGTGATTGGTAAATACATTCGGGGCGAAGTCACCTTCCGGTTCAGACAAAATGGAATGCATATCTTCGTTCAAGATGCGGGAAACACACTCGTGTCACATTTCTTCGTGGATGCCTCGAAGTTGAAAGATCCGGACCGTTACACACTCGCGGTGGCCGAATGTCATGCATCCATGGAGTTGAATGTCATTCAGTCCATCATCGGGGGCGCCAATGCCAAGGACATGTTGAGGATCGATTTCATGCAAAATGAACAGCAAAAGGACGAATATTTGCGGGTGGAACTGTGGAACGAGAAGCGTCGGTGCACATACAAGGTTGCCCTCATGACGCCCGACGTGGTCGACATGTCATTTCCGCAATTCGGTACGACGTCTCCGTGGACAGTCGAATTGCCATCGTCGGATGTCCACCAGGCACTCAAGCAAGTGTCGTCGGCCTTTAACGGGTCTGGAAGTTGTGTGGCCGCGGCGCACAACAATAACAATTTCCTGGCATACATTGCGCCCAAGGGCGACCAAGTCATTTTTCAATCCACCGGAATCGAGACCAACGTCAAGTATGCCATTTCCGTGACATCATGTCCGACTGAATATGGAAACGAAGTGACGTACGACCCTGAAACTATCATCAAGGATGCAATCCGGCACATTACGGTATTGACCTTTTTGAGACATTCGCGCATTTCGCCCAAGATGCGCCTCGTGTTGAAACCTGGCTTGCCCGCCGTATTTTCGTACCTCATGGATGACCTTGGCGCCTTCACGTTGTACGTGGCGCCCAATGACTGTCTCAATGACGACGACAAGAAGAGTCATCGTGGATTGATCGATACGACTGAAGAGAGTGATTTGCGGCAGCGTGTGCGTGCCACTTTGCAAAATGGACGACCGTAAGTCTGCGTCGCAACCCGGGCACGCCCGGTCCCCGGAGGGGGCCGACGACGTGACCAAGAAGGCATTGGCTGGTGTCATTTCGGAGAACACGTATCACGACCCGGTCGAGGGCGATGATGAGTTCAAGAAGGGATTCAAGTCGGAAGATCTGCCCGCCAAGTTGCGCGTGAAGGAACAGGAGGAGAGTGTGCTGGTTTTTGCCGAATTGGAAGGTGCCAAGGGAGGCGCACGGGGCCAGAAGTTGATCCAGTTCCGGGGTATTTTCGCGTCGGCGGAGGAGGCCCAGTCCTACATTGATAAGACGTATTATCCGTATGACCCACATGTGACGCACCACATTGTGGACATGTGGACATGGGGATGGTTCCCGCAGACGCAGCAGCAGCAAATGGCCACGCCAGTCAAGTACCACAACCCCACGTTCGACGCCTACTTTGACCAGGCACGCAAGCAACGCCTTCGTGAAAAGGCCGCCGTCAAGGCACGTCGTGATGCCGCAGTGCGCGCGTCCAAGGCCCAGTCCAAGACGGCAGAAGAGAGTGACGCCATTCGATCCAAGTTGCGTCAGAAGGCGCCGTCCGGAAAGGAGGAAGCGGAACCGGACGACGACGACCGGACCGTCGTTCGTTCCTCGGCGGATGTGTCTGACCCACACTCGTTTGCTG
>Ga0160419_100505_pt1 | contig 24422 bp, 25 predicted proteins | sample CelAP2metagpilot_2_FD_108196 | JGI IMG/M metagenome (GOLD analysis project Ga0160419, IMG submission 108196) | Phycosphere-associated microbial communities from Cellana algal ponds in Kailua-Kona, Hawaii, USA - Cellana AP2-4-25 metagenome pilot ... | reverse complement strand
TCCCTTTCTTCCTTCGCTTCCTCCTGCAGCTCTTTCAGAAGAGCCGCAAGAGCGGACGCATAACAAGGATGCACTCTTCCCTCCCTCCTTCTCTCCCTACCCCCTTCCACCCGATGTGTTGTAACATAAGTAGAGACTGCTGAAGGAGGAGGAGGGGGAGAGAAGAAAGAGGAGGAGGGGGAGGAGGGGAAAGGAGAGAACGAAACCTTCTCTTTCTTCTCGCTTTTCCCTTCCAAAACTTCCTCCTCGTCCTCCTCCTCTTTCCCACTGATCACCACGATCTCCAGCGGGGCATCTCGTCCTTCTCCATCTCGTCCTTGTCCTCGTCCTCCCACCTCCTCTTCCTCCTTCTCCTCCTCCTCCTCTCGCACCTGCAGCATCTCCTTATATCTCTTGAGCCTCATGGGACATATCAAGCCTCCTCCTCCCTCCCTCCCTCCCTCCCTCCCTCCCTCGGCATCAAGAGAAAGCAGAGGAGGGCAAGGCGTGTGAGAAATGGCCAAAGCCGCAGCTGAGAATGCTTCCTTTCTTACCCCCAATCCCTCCTTCCTCACCGACGCATTGAGCTTCTCCAAAACCAGTTCCGGCTTCAACTTAATTCGAAAATTCAAATCCCCACAAAACACCACATGGTGAAACGCATGCTCAAGATCCACCTCCTCCCCCTCCCTCCCCACCCTCATCCCCTTCAAGCACCTCATTACATCTCTCACCCGCGCCTTTCCCCCCTCCTTTCCATGCTTGTCCGCCGCGAAATGGGCCGACACAAAAACCACGCTCCTGTGGTCGATGCGGCAGGCGATCGCCACCGCTGCCTTATTCGGTAGCTTTCCCACCCCTACACTCACCCCCAGATTCAATCGAGCCCTCCCCAAAGGCAGGACCTCAAACCTTCCCTCCCTCACGACCTCCTCTCTCACATAGAGGAGCAATGCAATGTTCCCGTTGGTGCTCCAGACATTTTCTGCCACCACCGCCCACCCTCCCTCCCTCCCTTCCTTCCCCCCTCCCTCCTCCAGCCGTGCAAGCACCGCCTCCTTGAGTTCCTCCAAAACCATGCATTCCTGCAGCGCGAGCACATACATGTCAAACCCTCCCTCCCTCCCTCCCTCGCCCTCACCCTGCCCCCCTCCCTCCCTCCAGACACGGGAGGAAGACGAGGATGGGAGGGAGGACGAGGGAATCCACTCCTCCAATGGTCCCAAGGCCGTCATAGGACGTGTAGAGCCTGCGTTGAAGGTTGACACAAAAATGCGAAATTCGTTTTGAGGAGGAGGGAGGGAGGGAGGGAGGGCGGGCGGGGGTGGTGTGGTGGTCTTCGCAGGCGCAGCAACATGGGCAGCGTGGTCACCACCAGCCATCTCCTGGATCTCTTCCTCCTCCTTTTCCCTCTTTTCCTCATCCAAGGTCAATACTCCTCCCCTCTTTGTCTCCTGTTGTTGCCGCTGTTGCTGGTGCTGCCGCTGCTGCTCTAGCTGCAACTCCTTTACCTGCCGTTGGAGGAGCAACAGTCGCTGTTGCCTCAACCGCCGCCTCCGTTTTCTAGCCCGCTGCCTCCTCTTCCATAACGTGGAAGGAGAGAGATAAAAAAACACGTTTCCGAGCACCAGGGCATCTACAATTGTCATGAGAATGAATGGCATGTCCCCTGTCGAGCGCCCGCCCTCCCTCCCTCCCTCCCTCCCTCCCTCGTCTGGGCCAAACACGGCACGGACGGATCGGGTCTCAGTGACCAGTGCCCATGTCCACATGAAGAGGAAGCACGCCAAGAGGAGCACAAGCCTCCAAAGGGGACGACGGAGGTAGGTGGTGCTGGCCTGACGGACGGCCGAGATGGAGGAGGTGAAGGTGAGGCGAGGGAGGGGGGGAAAGAGGGACGGGTCACGGTCCTCGAGGGGGGGGAGATGCAGCGGGTCCTCCTTCGTTTCCTCCTCTTGTTTCGGTATTCCATAATTGTCACTTCTGCTACTGATCCAGTTGCTGCTGCTGCTCCTACTATAGCTGCTCCCCCTCCACCACGCCACGACCGTGTGCAAGTACAATCCCCCAGTCACCCCCAATGAAGCCACCGTCGTTACAAGTTTCAACACCGCTCCTTCCCTCCCTCTCTCCCTCACACCTCCCTCGTTTCCGATCAAGTAGAAGCACAACGCTGATATACCGGTGGTGAGGGAGAGGCCGACAGTGACTACGAACCAAAGGCGACGTCTCACCAAGTTTTCAAGAACAGAGGGGGATCGATGGTGGACAATGTATTCATGGAAGACCCACGCCAGGACGACGTGGAAAAAGGCGGGAATTAAAGCAAGTTCTTGCAGCCAAAAGAGGAGGTCCGTAGAGATGGATTCCCATTTTCCCAAGGACGAGGAGGAGGAGGAGAGGGAGGAGGAGGGGGAGGAGGGAGAGAGAGTGGAGGAGGCGTCACCAAAAAAGGACGGGAGGGAGAGGTGATGGACGCGGAGGTATATGACCTCAGTAATGGAGAAGAGGGAAAATGCCGCGGCATACAATGCGTTGAAAGAGAAGAGGCGGAGGAGGAGGAAGTGGAGAAGGGAGGCAAGGGTGCCTCTCCGGGTTTTGGGGACAGGTTTGGAAGCAGAGGAGGCAGAGGAGGAGAAGCCTCTACCACCACGTCGGATACAAAGCCATCCTCTGAGGCGTCCAATGATGACGAGTGCGCATATCAAGCCTATCAAGGCGCTGGTGCTGCTTATGATCAGGCTGTAGAGGTAGAATTTGTGGTCTGCGGGCAAGGCTGGGAGATCCTCTGTAGAGTCTTCCATGAAGGGTTGGCCGGATAAGGCGGTAGACGTTTCCACCTGCATTCAGGATGGGGCTGATAATCGTCGTCTACAGTAACATGGTCAGGATGGAGGCGTGCTATGGTATATTTGTTGTGTGCGGGACGATTGAGGAACGTAATGAGAGGAGTGCGATCCATTCCGAGTCGGGCTGTTGACGATCTCAAACGAGCAGCATTGTGAGGTGTGATTAATCCTCCAGGTCAGCCTTGACGAAACCCCATGGATGGATGCATCCAATTTGTACTGCCTCTGCTGCCATTGATGTCTATACAGGGGCTGATGGGAAACTCATCGTGTTGAATCAAAGAACTTGGATGTGTCGAGATGACGTTTGTCCGGGGAAGGGGAGGTTAGTTTTTTCCTTTTGGCCCCTGTCGCCCTCTCACAGAGGACTCTGTCGCAGAGGAATGAGGCTCACGGGTGGAGATTGGGGGAGAAGCCATTTTTGGAGGAAAGCAAAATGATGGTAGGTTGCAGCCCGAGCACGCACTTGGGCAGCTTGCTTCTCCTCCTCTGACAGCACTGTCTGCAGGAGGCTGTGGATCGTCTTGGTCTCCTCGAGCTCAATCTTGAAATGATCATTTATACTTTGTACAGCTTCTTCTTCCGTTCCAAATCCGATGGAGAAGATGACAATTTTCCACTTTTGCTGCTCATGAGCAAAAGATGCGGGGGCAGATGAGCGAAAAAGGACTCGTGGAAAGAGCTTATGTGCCGCTTCCCTGGAGAGGCATTTGCCTTTGCCCACTGCTTTTCTTGCTGACTCACCGGCATTTCTCATTATCCCACACCGCCCACATATGTTTTCACAAGGTGTGTATGTACATATTTATATTTTCGGTGGTAAATTTAATTTCTCTGATTTTCTTTTCAAAACAGAAACTACCATAAAGAAATTCGATTTTGAGGAAATGCGACGAAACTGGCATGAGCATAAGGAAACCACTTCGCGGCCGAAAAACGAATCCGTCAAAAGTCCCCCTGTAAGTTTTCTTTCATTACATGCACCAACTCTTCTATCTCAGTTATTGATTCGCCCAACTCTATCTTCAACCCCATCACTCCTTCGCCACAATCACAGGGCTTTTTGAAGGGATTTGATTTTACCCCAGTCCTGCACATGGTCCGGTAGAAATGGCATAACAAAAATACGAAAGGCACTCAAACTTAAACCCTGATATTTCCCAATAATATAACGGCTTTGCGGCGTTGCGCTCGTCAAGGCATGCACGATGGCGTCTGTTGTCAACTGCGCTGACCCTGCATTGCGGTCCAGTGCTGTCACGCGTGCTTCGTATGTATCAAACATGTGTCGATACAGTGCATAAGCCTTCTCCGGTAGATCCTTGAATGGGACACCATCCCCCAAATTCTTCCGCCGAATCTCGCTCTCTACGGTACCCGGCTCGAGCAAAGAGACTGAGATATTCCACGGCCGTAATTCCAAGCGGAACGCGTCTGATACAGCTTCCAAGGCGAATTTACTGCTTGAGTATGCGCCATATCCTGGTGGGACCGTGAAACCTGCGGCACTTCCTACATTGATGATGCGACCTTGGTCGCGACGAAGCCGTGGAATAAAGGCTTGAGAGACTGCGAGGACGCCCACGACATTCACTTCCATGACTTGCCTGAACCTGTCGAGGGAAATAAGTTCCAAGGGAAGCGCAACACCTGGGTCATTTGTTTGTAAAAGTTGGAATGGCAGTGAGTTATTAAAAATTGAGAGATATCAGGCCTTTTCAGAGCGGACAGGATACGGTAAACGCACCAATCCCTGCGTTATTCACCAAACCGGCCAAGGGAATGTTGCCCCCCCTTTCCCGCAAGACCCGCTCCACTTCCTCCGCCGCACGTGTCACGCCCCCCTCCGTATCGGTCACATCCAGTAGCAAAGGTACCACCCGTCCTGGATAAGACTTTACCAGACCATCCACATCGCTCAGGTTTCGGACGCCCGCGAAGACCAAGAAGCCGTCGGCAGCCAGCTCGGCAGCAGCATGACGTCCTATCCCAGTGCTGCTACCGGTAATGACGACCGCCGCTCCAGGGGCAGGGACGGGAAAGGAAGGCTTTATGATGTTGCTAAAGACGCCGAGGAACAGAGGAAAGAGAATGGGGGCGATTGCAAATTTGAAGTAGCCCGAAAGGATGGACGAGGAGGTTGAGGAAGAAGCATGGGAAGGCGGCATGATGGTGGCTGCAGCTACGTCCTACCATGCATCGTGTATGTTCTGGTGTGAATTGAGAGTTCACGTAATGAGTTCACAGACAAGCGGCAAGCGGGCGAAGATTAAGCAGCATCAGCATGCATGCATGGACAGCGTGATGGTACTTGATGACTTGACAAGTGGGGAGGTTAGTTCCTTTACATCCCTCTAGAACTATCGCATGCAACCTGACGTCCTCTAGGACTTGCATACGATGGGGAGCCGTCCAACAATATATTGTTGCACATTCACCCCTTACTTTTGTCCGAGTTTTACTGGCGACTTTAACAGGTTTTTCATCAGGCAAAGTCCCCGGACGGCCCACACAGGGCCAGGAGAAGGAGGGGGGGGGGGGAACAGAAGAGGAGATCAGCGGGGAGGCAACAGATAGATTGTCCGCATATCCTGCCGCGGTTGACCAAACCGAAGAGCATGGGGACGATCTTCTTCACGGACCGTACGTGGGGACGATCTTCTTCACGGACCGTACTCCTGTACACCCGCAGGATTTTACGTGCCCCATTGCCGTCCCGGGACACGAACATCAGTACAGTCCTCGGATGGCCCTCCCGTGACCTCCTCCTCCTCCTCCTCCATCCTCCATCAAGTGGGGAGATTAGGAGCATGGCATGAGTTAGAGACGTGCAGCTCTTCCGGTCGGGTCAACGAGGGGCCAAGGGGCAGAAAATGTTTCAAAGTGTGAACGTTATGGGCATGATGAAGACCGGGTAGGAGGGATTGCTATCCCCAAGATGGCTTAGCCACTTAATACAGGGTGTGTGGTTTTTAACCCCATAACGCTTTTTCTTGAACATTACACTTGAAGTCAGGTGTGTGCGTGAATGCCTGCATTACAAATAGATGTGCAAGAAATAGCGGTCAGCAGCGGGATTTGAAATTAAGAGGTTCAGTCAAGGTCAAAAACGATCTCACAAATGAATCAAAAAATCAATCACTCAATCAATTGGTTAAAGGAAGACGAGCAAAAAAGCGTACTATTACTAGTCAAGGCACACGATTTTCCAATAATGTCTTCTCCTTTCTCTATTTGGGGGGGGGGTGTTGAATACCACATGTCCTTGTCCAAGAAGGACCAATTTCTACCTGCAATTTCCTGCCATTTTGGTGGTAGCAACTGGAAATGATGCCCCACGGATGTGGAGCTGAAGGACACCACGGCCTATATTTATCTCGTCATCGCCATGTCCACATGCCCTAACCCTGTGTGAAAAAGATAACTTTTCACAACCTAATTCATCCCACAAAATCATCATCACTTTTATTTCTTGGTGACTCTTTTCCTGCATCTCTCCGTCCCTCTCAGCCTAGTCATTTCCATATCTGATCTCATACTTTCATCCTCCCCCATCCCCTTCTCTTCCTTCTTCTACTCCTCCATCATATTCTACTCCCTGTCTCCTTCCTCCTCTTCCTTCCCGACTCTCTCCTCGACCGGCCAAGATATGAAGGCTTTCAACCAGGGTCTTGCCCTCTCAATTTTCCTTGCTTTCTCGCTTTGCCTCCAAGCCTCCTCATCTCCCACATTCAAACAAGGGAAAGTCAATGCTGTCAGCCCCGGCAACGCCCTACTCCTCCCTTCCTCCTTCCCTCCCTCCAAACACTCCAGCAGCACAGACAGCATCTCTGAACACACCTTCTCTCCCTCCCCATCAACCTCCAACGTCGCAAGCCTAGGGAACTTGGCACTACTCCCGGGCGAGAGCAGGGAAGCGAGTGAGGGCGGGGACAACCCGCAATCCCTCGCCAACAGTGCTGTCAGTGCCAAAGGCCTCTTGATCTCCTCCAGCATCACCCCGACCTCCATCCCTCCTTCCTTCCCTTCTTCCCCTCGTCCACATCCAGTGACATTGGCGCTTTCAAGAAGGGGATAATCGTTCAGAAGGCGGCCAAGCGCTGCTGCTGCTGTTGCGGTTGCAGCAACAGCAGGGTTGTACGCGAGGGAGAGATGCCGAAGGAAGGGACCGATGAAGGCTCGCAGGCAGGGGTTCAGATCATAACCTTGTTCAATCCATCCTTCCTTCTCGTCACAATAGGAGGAGGAGAAGGAGGAAGAGGTGGAGGGAAAGGAGGAGACGGAAGACTGACACTCCCTGCCCTCTAACCCTCCTTCCTCGTCGGAGGAGACGAAGGATGAGGATGAGTAGGACGAGGAGAGGAAGTTACCTTCAAGGTTGAGATCGATGAGAGAGGAGCAGGAGGGAGGATGCGAGGGAGGGAGGGGGTGACAGAAAAGGTGATGGGAATGGAAGAGATGGCCATATATGTTGTTGTGACCAAGGAAGAGCCGTTTGAGGGAGGGACCGGAGGAGTAAGGAATCAGGGAAGAAGGAAAACCAGACGTGTCCCCCCTCCTCTCTCCTTTCTCCTTATCCACCCGAGCACACTCCTCCTTCCCTCCCTCCCACAGCCATTCTGCCACCACCACTGCCCCTTCGTCCCCTAATCCATTCCCCGTTAGATCCAGCTCTTCCAACCGCGGCATCCCTCCCTCCTTCAGTACCTCCACTACCATCCTCACACCCTCTACGCCTATCAAGTGTCCTCCCAACCCCAACCGTCTCAATCTACTCCCTCCCTCGCTCCTTCCCTCCCTTCCTGCTTCCCCGTGTCGTTTCAACGCCTCGCATAAGGCCTTACATCCCTCCTCCTTCATCGCCCCCCTTCCTTCTCCCTCACCTCTTCCTTCCTCCCTTTCTCCCTTCTTCCCTCTCCTCCTCCTCCGCCTGCTCATCGTCCCAGCCTTCTTTCCGCCAACTTTCCTTACCTCCTTCCCCCTCCCTCGTCCTCCCCCCACCATCGATAAATCCAAACATTCCAATAGAGGCAGAGCCCCCTTTGCCCCGATTCCGGCTGCCAAAGCCTTCACGCCCTCTTCCCCCAAAAAGTTGTCTTGTAGGTCTAGTTGAATTAAACATTTTAATTGCCCCGCCGACAATGCCCTCCCCAAGCTACACAAGCCCACGCAAGGAGGGGAGGGAGGGAGGGCGGGGGGGAAGGGAGGAGCACCCGCGCCCGCACCAGCTCCCACACCGACAGCATATGGGAGGGCAGGAGGTAAGAAAAGCTGTTGTTGTTGCTGCTGCTGGTGCTGCTGCTGCTGCTGCGCCGGCGGCCTGCCAAGCGACGTTCCCCTCATCTTCAAATACTTGATCGAGCAGGCCTCCCCCTCTTGCCCCGGTCCCTCCAGCCATACCTGAGCCAAGGCCGCCAAGCCCCTGTTTCCCACATAACTTTGAAAAGATAAATCAAGCACCAAAAGCTGTCTTAAGTCCCCCTTGTGGAAGGATTCGGCGAGGGGGATCAGGTCAGTGAGAGGGAGGGAGGGCGGGTAGGAAGACCCGTTTGGGTCGTGATCGCGGGAGAGGTTGAGGGTGCGGATGCCGCGGTAGCGGTTGATGTGAATGTAGGACATGAGAGAGGATAAATGCGCGTTGTGAAACACAGGCATTTTGTTGAATTCAACTACCCGGAGTTCCTCCGACAGGCTCCACCCCCTCAACACAACCTCGTCCTCCCTCCCTTCCTTTTCCTCCTTCCCTTCCGTCCTCATCACCACTCCCTCACCCACGAGAGCTGCGCGTGTCTTTGCTTCCTTTGCTGCTGCTGCTGCTGCTGCCGCCGCCGCCGCCGCCGCTGCTCGGATTTGCTGTGCGGGCGTGGCGCGGGAGCAGGGCTTAACGATGGGGGGATTGAAAAAACCAGCCGCGACGAGGGAAGACCATTTTAAGCGACCAAAATTAAGCTCCCTGAGGTTTGTCATGACCAGCACCTCGTCGCCCAGGGCGCGGTAAAAGTCGACCTCGGATGGGGTGAGGAAGGGGGGCAGGGAGGAGGAGGAGGCAGCGTCAGGGAGGAGAGCGAAGTCAAATTCATCGTTGTACTGCTGCTGCTGTTGTTGTTGCTGCTGCTGCTGCTGTGGTAGGGCAAGCGGAAGAGGAAGAAGGAGAGGGTGATCATTTACCAACAGAGGTCCGTCCCCTCCTCCTCCTCCTCCTCCTCCCCCTGCTCCACCCACACCCGTCCCAGTCGGAGAGGAGGACGGCGAGGAAGGGAGGGAGGACGGGGTCGAAGGGACCAGCCCGGGCAAGGCCAGATAGGCGATAGAAGCGATGGAGTGCAATCCTTCTACGGCACCCCGATCCGGTAATAGCACCTCACTCAAATCCAGGTAGCTCAAAGCAGGAACTTTGTCTCGGTGCTCGATTAAGGCGCGAAGCAACGCACGGGTCCAGGCCAAGAGGAGGGAGCGAGTGATTTTCTTCGGCTGCTGCTCTAGCTGCTGCTCCTGCTCCTGCTCCTGCTCCTGCTCCTGCTCCTGCTCCTGCTCCTGCTCCTGCTCCTGATTCTGATTCTGTTCTTGATCCCAATACTGCGGCTTTTGAGAATTTGTTGTGTGATGCATTCTGTTCTGTCGCTGCGATGCGGTCGTCTTTCTCTTCCTGCTGCTGATGCTGCTGCCGCTGCTGTTCCCGCTCCTCTTTCTCTTCCTGCCGCCGCCGCTGCTGTTAATGCTGCTACTTTTTCCGCTTAGACTCTCTCTGTCCTCTATCCCCCACCTTTTCTTTCCTACTTCCTTGTTTTCCTCCTTCTCCTCCTCTTCCTCCTCCTCCACCTCGGGCTGCATCCGTTCAATCTGCAAAGAACGCAAGTGCCTCACTCCCTCCCCTCGCACCAACCTCTCCACCAGGCTGGGCAATGCACGAGCATTCATCAAAATTAAAGCAGGGACACAATGCAAATAACATACCGTCCCCCGGCAGGTCGTACTAAAATTAACAATACACTCCCCCGGTAGCCAGCTTAGGGCATGCACCAGGACAGTGGAAGGGACGCGAGTAAGTAATGAGACTGCGGAGGGGGAAAGAGGAGAGAGGGGAAGAGAATTGCTGCTCTCCACTTCACAGACATCGCACATATATCCTTGTGTGGGTGACAGCTGGTGTAGCTGCCGAAAATGCGATGAGGGCGAAGACTCGTGTTGTGGCCGCCACTCTTCCATGCTCGCTCCGTCCTTCTCCCTCTGCTGCTGCTGCTTCTGGTGGTGGTCGGCTCCTGGTGGAAGTAAGGGCAATGCAACGAAATTTGAGCCGACATTATGCACCGGTGGTGCTGTTGTAGCTGGTGTCACCGCTGCTGCTGTGTCATGTCCCACTGGTAAAGTCGCAGCAACCTGGGCCTGCCGTCTCAGACGCAGCACTTCCCCGTCACTGCATCCTGCATTTCCCCGGCTGCGTGAAGGGCTCACCATGAGCCTTGACGTAGACTGCTTTGTTTTTTCTTTGTTGTGTCCCCAAACGCTGGCCTGTGAGAAGTGGCGACATGAAATGAGAGGTGATTTTTTTTTTGTTGGATGAGACTGGTGGGTGGAGGGTAAATACATGCCGTGCAACACTTTCTACGAAGAAACGAGACAAGAGTGTCCTCCAGGCATGGTTTGGAGCAGTTGTCCACGCTTGACAGCACATGCATTAGTCGAACAGGACATAATGTGTGCAAAGTACACATACATGGCGCATCGAGGCCCCCAAACTGCAAAACGCTTGCAGGGGAAGGATCCACCAGAAACTTCGTGGCAACAGTAACGATCAAGCTCAACATAAGATGTCTGCAAAGTCATAAAGCATGCGTTGCTTGCGGTAGGCGGGCATTTCTGAGCTGTCTTGGGAAGAAGTGGGCTCGGTGGGGCGGGGGTGGAGAATAGGGTTTTTTGGGGGCATGAAGGATGAGTGTGCCACGTGTGTGCCGAATCAAGGCCACCCAAATACAAACGGTCTGCCGAGACAAACGCCACCAGCATAGAGGTCTCGTGACAATCGTGAGGACCAAGCACTAAACTACAGGTATGCAAAGCCATGGTAAATGCGTTGTCTGTGAGGGCGATTCTGTTGTCCTCGATAGGTTGGGATGGAGGAGTGGGGTAATGTGGGGGAAAGCTTCACTGGGGCATAAGACGGCGAGTAATTCTCGAATTGCGAGCAGTCTAGCCTAGTCAGCCTCCACATTCGCCAAATAGACGGCAGGAAGCCGCAAATCCTATCCATTGATCGACAGGACTCCGCCCTATTGAGTACCGTCGCGTGGTGAAACGTAAAGCTTTTGAGGGCTTGCATGTGCAAATATTTTTGAAAAGCAGCTGTAGCAAAACACAGCATTGTGTGGGAGTTGAACGGCGCGAACGAGGAGGCTGAAGAGGAATAACTCCAGACCGTCCTGTCTACCAAAGTAGGACAAATCGTACAGTGTAGCCTGACTTGTCTGGCCCGATGATCGGCCAGGTGTGGGTCTATTTTCAGCATTGCATTGAATTATTGGACGTTACTTGGAGGTCGAATGGGCCAAACGCTCTTCGGTATCAAGTCGCTTCTTCTGGTAGTTTGGAGAAGGAAGGAACAATGTGAAGATCTCGTGCGTACAGTTTACGCTGTATCTGTGCTTCAAAAGGGAGAGGCAAGTTGTAAGAGCGCTCTCTCCTCCTCCCTCGCCTCCTCCTCCCTCGCCTCCTCCCATCTGGCCTCTCCGCCCCTGCCTCCACGTGATCGTAAGAACCATTATTTTGCCTTGGAATTGACATCTATCAACCGCAGAACACGACACCTACTCTCTGTACGCCGAAAAATGATAATTGGTACTTTTCCTCACCCTTTACCGTATGCCGCTATCCATTTCTTTCATTTGCAAGTGAGCTCGCGACCGCCGCCGTCAGGAGCACACAGCAGCAGTAATGAGATGTGGGAATCATTATGAAAGGCTTTTTTCCCCCATAACGTCTCTGGTTGCCTTCAAACCATTGTTTTAAAACCTGTCGCATTTGTAGTTCTTATGTGATGGTAAGAGGCCAGCTACACTTTCACATCATTTGCGCATCCTTGAGAGCTTGTGGCCGTGTCATCGTCAATATGTCACTTTTCACTTTGCAAGTTAGGGAGGCAGGTGATGAGGGTAAAGGAAGTCAGCGAGAGAGGGAGGCAGAATTGGGAAGAAGGAGATGAATAGTTGAGCGAAGGAGTGTAGATCCACCAAAACAGGGTTACGTTTGTGATGGGGGTCGAAACGCTTACCCTGAGCTTTCATTTCTCCCAACGATTCTGGTCGTCATTCATGTATCTATATGAGTTTAAGATGTACTCAACTCGACATGGATGAAGTAAATTTCATGTAAAAAAATGTATCTTTGTTTTTAAAGATGAAAGCGACCCGGAGATAACATAGCCTCTCAAACACCGATTTACTGATGCTCCAAGACATTTCAGGCAGGCAAGTGTCCTTTCGAAAACAGACATACTCTGCTTATCATCCACGCGTCGAATAATGTGTCTGGGGCACCATTTGCCACTGTCGAGGAGTATTTCCTCCTCATTTCTGTCGTCCTTTCTCCAAAGGTAACTTGCGGAATGCTTGCTTCCACACGTGACTCATATGAGTTTCCTTCCTTCACGTTCGACAATCAGGCACTCTCGCTTGCCACCATGACGAGAAGAAGTACAACCCCCACTAACGCCATAACGACGCGGTGGGGGCGGCCATATCTGCTGCCCTCTGTGACGTCCCTGCTGCTGCTGCTGCTTCTGCTTGTCACCATGGCGCAGACATGCAGCGCCTTCTTCCTCGGCCTTACAGGAAAAACATCAAGAGGCCAAGCAGCAGTAGCACCACCACCACCAGCAAGAGTACTCTCACCATCAATAGGCAGTGAAACCGTTTCCTCTGTTCCCTTTTTCTACCCCTGGCGTGGATGCGCCGGCGCCACTGCCACCCTCCCCCTCACCACAACCTATGTAGCCGCCGCAGCTGCCTCTGGGGGTAACGATGAAGAAGAAGATGGCCATCCGGACGAGAGCGATGCACCGAAGTCCTCCACCAGTGTCGAGTCCTGGCGGAACAATGGCCAGGAACCTCCTCCTCCCCCTGCGAAGCACCCCACGCAGTTGGACCTGACGGGATTGCCTGCCAAGGTGATGGGAAGTGTTTTCAAGCTGAAAGTGATATCTTGCCCTCCTTTGTTCCGTCGGCCTTGGAGCAGACAACCGACGTCCACCTCCTTCTCCACCGCGTGGGCATATGACGTAGAGGAGAAGCTGTTACTCACGAACAGTCACTGCGTGATGGACGCCGTTGTAATCAATGTCAAGAAGCCGGGGAACTCCAATCTATTTAAAGCGGAAGTGTTGGGGAAAAGCGATCACTCTGACCTGGCATTGTTACGTGTCCCGGACGAGGTTTTCTGGGAGGGCGTAGAAGCAATAAGGATGGAACCGGAGGATGTCAAGCTGGGGGAGTTGGTCACTGTGATTGGCTACCCGAGGGGAGGGGAAAAGATTTGCCTGACCAAGGGGATTGTCTCCAGGTTGCATTTTAATGGCGAATATCTGTCGATTCAGATTGATGCGGTAAGCGCCAGGCTGGGAAGGGAGGCAGAGAGAGCAGGAGGGAGGGAGGGATGGACGGACGATGCATTTGTCGAGTACGAGAACTGCGACAAGGAGGGCAAAAAAGCAATGCTCACCACCGCTCTTCCACCCCCTCCTTCCCTTCCCCCTTCATCTTCTCTCACAGGCAATCAATCCAGGGAACAGCGGCGGGCCGGTCTTGAACGAAAAGGGGGATTGCGTAGGTATTGCCTACCGGAAGAGGGTGGACCGAGGATCGGATAACATCGGGTAAGTCTAATAAGAAGTCATCCTCTCTTGTTCTGCCTCCCTACCTCCCCCCTTCCTCCCGTATTAATCTCCCGTTTACGGACGTAGATGATGGACGCATGCATTTTGGACTTTCTTTCCCACGCTGACTCCTTCCCTTTCATCCTTACCCTTCTTCCCTTCCTTCTCTCCTTTCTCCCAGCTACATCATTCCAGTGGAGGTGGTGAATCACTTCTTGGAGGACTTTAGACGCCACGGGCAAGACATGGGCGCCTGTCTCCAGGGGTTTGAGCTCCAAGACCTGACGAACACGGCATTGCGTGAGTCTGTGGCTGGCAACCATACAGGATGCTTGGTCATCGACGTCGCGGGTTGGACGAATGCGGCCGAGCATTTGAAAAGAGATGACGTGGTGTTGTCTATCGATGGACAGAAGCTTCAGAACGACAAGACGATTCCCTTTAAGGATAGCGATTACATCAATTTTGAGTTTTTGATGTCCTATCACTTTGTGGGGGACATGATTAGAATGGAAGTGCTGCGACGGAATCCGCCCCTGGAGGGGGAGGAGGGCGCGGCCTTGCCACCGCTTGAGACGTTCCACCGGAAGAATCTGACCTGGGAGATGCAGAAGCGCCATCCGATTTTGCCGTCGCGACCGCAGAATCAAGGATATTTGATGGTGGGGGGGTTGTTGTTTTTGCCTTTGTCTTGGGAGATTCTGGACCCGGACCGTTCCACACGCGCGTTGCGATCATTTTGTGAGTGCGTTCGCCGCGTGTATGCCGATGAGGAAGTGGTTGTCTTGTCCGAAATATTTCCTCATACTCTTAACGATGGTTATCTTCCTCCGCGCCTGACGCGTGTCTTAAGCTTCAATGAAGAGCCTGTTCGGAACTTGACGCACTTGACCAAAATGATTGAGGAATGTCAGGAAGACTGGATGCGCTTTAAGGTCGATTCGAACTTGCAGCAGACCATCGTGTTGGACGCGCGTGAAAACGCAGTCTGGAACGCAACCAGAGAGATCTGCCAGGTATACTCGGTACCTTACTATAAGCCTTTGCCGCCGATGCGGAAGGAAGGGGAAGAAGTGGAGGAGGAGCAGCAGGAGGTGCCACCGTGGTTGCGGAAGCGTGGAGGCGGTGGTGGGTTGAGGCCTAAAGAGGGAGGAGGGCGATGGTGGCGGGGCACAAAGAAAATGTCAGAACAATAGTGTATATGAGCATTTGTGTGTGTAGCAATAGGTCGTCAATTTGCTTGAATAGGCAGTAGTAATCCATATAGCTGGCAACCGCAGCAGCAGAAGTGATAACCGAAACACGAGCAAGATGGAGAACAAAGGGGGGGAGTTTGGGGGGGGGGGGGGGGGGAGGGGGGGGAGGCAAAAAAAGGGGGGGTGGGGTAGAGGGGGGAGCTCATAAAAGCAGTGTTAGTTAAGTCAAGAATACTCAAATCTTCATAGCAAAGGAACGAGAAAATAAAATAAAAAGCAATAAAAAGCAAGGATGCAAGTCCTTTTTATTGGAGTTCATTTTTTGAGGACTCCTGCGCTGCAAATGGAAAATGATTTGGATTTGAACTACGTAGGCAAGTACTACACTTATACGACTCATCTTTTCGAGGACAGCCATCATGAATGGAATGGCTTGGGGACCCCAGTAAGCTGGACTTGCGCAAAGGGAATCCCTCAACCTCTTCATTTCGGAACGGCAAGTCGGTCACACAAATTTGTTCTTGGCATAAAAGGGCAAATTGTTTGTCTGCGCAACTCAGGAGACCAAATTATCTACCAACACAACAATAGCTCAAGCTACTTGAGCAAATATGCGACCCGTAAGACACAAACTCTTGTATAAAAAATGCAGCTGTCATGTAACGGCTTTCCGTTTCACCAAAAAAGAGCAGTGCACCGTTTTACCCCCTGAATCCCTCCCCAATACAATAATGAATGCATAACTACTTGCTTGTGTGTCTCATGTGTACCCTTCAATAGTGATCATATTACGCGTCCTAATTCTTTTCTGTCCTTCTCTCGCGAAGCCTGTACTTGTCGAAGGGCCGTCGTCGCAACACCTATGGCACAACCATTCCCTCCTCTGCTCAGGTACTCGAATTGCTATCAAAAGCCAGACCGAGATTTTTGTCAAGCTAAACATCGCTTATCCACTGTCTTCACAGCGCCTGACCTTATACCAGGCACTCGCTTTTTTCCCCTTCCACCCTTTATCCAACCACAGGGTCAACACAGCCACCCACACACCTATCACCTTTAAGCAAGCATGGCGGCTGCCAATACAGCAATTGAGATGCCTGCCGAGGCCACCACCAGCAAGGTTGTAGCTGTGGCGAAGGCTGTGCCTGCGCCCAAGGTGGAACTGGCGCCCTACTCAGACCTCTTCTACTTCGCCGACGGCTTGGACTGGGTCTGCATGTTTCTAGGGACTATCTGTGCCTGTGCCACCGGCGTGGCAATGCCGGCGTTCATGCTCATTTTTGGGTCCCTTTTGGACGAGATTGGAAAGGGTCAAGGGTCTTTCCAAGACACCATCAACCAGCTCGCAATGGCCATGGCTGCATTGGGGGCAGGAGCCTTTTTGGTCTCTGCCCTTCAGGTCGCCTTCTTTGCGTTTGCCTCCGCTCGACAGACAGAGAGGCTACGAGCGACATTGCTGCGATCTATTCTGCGACAGGTACGTGTGAAATTTATTGTGAACAGGAAAGGAAGGGCGGACGGGGAGTGTAGGTATGTGGGAGGGGAGGGAGAAAAAGTGGGTGGTAGCAATGGGTAGAGGCGTTTACATGTGCACGCATACCTTCATCTACCCTTTTTTCACTTCTGGATCTCTCCATGTTCACTTCGCCCATCGTCACACACACATCATTCCCCATTTATACCTACCCTGTATATCCTACTCATTATACCCGCCATCCCTGCCTCCCCTCACCTTCGCAGGAAATCGGTTGGTTTGACACTAACAACGGGGGGGAGCTCGCCACAGTTCTCTCGGAAGCAACCACGTCCTTTCAAGAAGGTACTGGGCGTCGTGTCGCGGACGGGATACAAGGCCTCGCTCAATTTGTCGCTGGTCTGGTTATTGCTTTCACGCAGTCTTGGCGTTTGTCGCTGGTGCTCATTGCGGGGTTGCCGCTGATCGGCGGGGCGGCGGCTGCCTTGTCTTCTGTGATGTCGGAGGCTCAGTCGGCGAGTACAAACCAGTACGCCAAAGCAGGAGGGGTGGCGAGCGAGGCGCTTGGGGCTATCCGTACGGTGGCTTCCCTAGGAGCTGAGCGGAAGTTTACTGCTGCTTACAATAAATTGATTGAAGAAGCGGAGAAAGTGGGCATAGGCAAGAGTCTCAAGCTAGGGGCGGCCAACGGGATGCTGTTTTCGAGTGCGTTTTTTATTTATGCCCTTGCCTTTTGGTATGGCTCGCAGCAGGTGGCGAATGACTTGGAGTGTGTGCAGTCGGGAGGTGTAGGGTGTATCACAGGAGGGGCTGTAATTACCACTTTTTTCTCGTTTTTGATCGGCGCCTTTTCGTTGGGGCAACTGGCTCCGTCTTTGAACGCGGTGGCTGTGGCAAGGACAAGCTTAGTGAGGGTGATGAGGATTGTGAAGCGGACGCCAGTCATGGACGCGTTGTCGAAAGACGGAAAGACGCTGCAAAATGTGCGGGGTGATATTGAGTTTGATGTGGAAGGTAAGCCTAAATCACTTCCCTGTTTCTTATTTCCTTACATGAGTCCAGCGTCTCTCATCTGGAATCTCGTAGTCGCCAGCATCTCTCTTTCAAATTTCACTCCCGCTCACCCCTCACTACTTCTCTGGCGTGTTTCCGACCGGCCCCACCTCTCTTGACTCACTCCTTCCTCTTTTCCATCCCGCCTTCCGTCCCAAGACTTCCATTACCCTGCCCGTCCTCTGAATCGTGTCTGCAACAACTACAAGCTCAGCGTCCAGGCAGGCGAGACTATCGCGCTGTGTGGCCCGAGTGGCTCGGGGAAGAGTACGGCCATCTCACTATTGCTCCGATTTTTTGACCCGGTCGTTGGGACGATTACCTTGGACGGGCATGACATCCGTTCTTTGAACATCAACTTCTTGAGAGACTGCATTGGTTATGTCGGGCAGGAGCCAGGTACATTTGCCTTTTTCCCTTGATTTAAGAGCTGTTTTTTGCTTGCTCCTCCTGTCTTCTTTCCATTCTTGTTTCCCCCGGGAGCTAAAGGGTACGCAGATAGTCTAACTCTCCTTCGCTCCCTTTTCCCTTTCTTCTACGCTAGTCCTCTTCACCGGCTCCATCGCCGACAACATCCGCACGGGCAAGCCTGGTGCCACGGATGAGGAGGTGATTGCGGCCGCCAAGGCTGCGAATGCTTATGATTTCTGTATGGCTTTACCCGAGGGGCTCAAGACCGAGGTTGGCCAACGTGGCAGTCAACTCTCGGGCGGGCAGAAGCAACGTATTGCCATTGCGCGTGCGATCATTAAGAACCCGGCTATCTTGCTCTTGGTAAGTGCGGCCGCTGTGTGTAGCGCAGGGTCATGGAGGCATGCACGCGTGGAGCAACCGCTCACTTCTCTTTCTCTCGTGATTTGATTGTGCTCACCATTTTTTAATCTACGTCCCTTAAACCACTCTCCCCATTCGTAGGACGAGGCGACTTCGGCATTAGACTCACAGAGCGAGAAGGTGGTACAGGAGGCTCTTGACAACCTGTCGCGCACCAAGAAGCGAACGACCTTTGTGGTGGCCCATCGTTTGAGCACTATTCGAAACGCCGACAAGATCGCGGTCATTGACAAAGGCCAAGTCAAAGAGATCGGTTCGCACGACGAGCTCTTGACGCTCAATAGTCTATACGCTGAGCTCGTTGCGCTCCAGGGAGGTAATGTGCAGGAGGAGGCGGTGGCTTGTGGCGCGGGAGAAGTGGTGAAGGAAGAGGCACCACCGGTGCTGGTAAAGGCCATGTCTACTGGCTATGCAGGGCTGGGACTAAGTGTCCGTCGACTGTCTCGTGCCGTCAGCCACGCGCTTCGCCAGTCCCTCACCTTTTATGAAGATGACAAGAAGGAAGCACGTCCTTCCCTCTGGGGTCTCTCCTTCCGTCACTGGCCGTATCTCACGGTTGGCCTCCTGAGCAACTGTGCCTTGGGGGTGCTGTTTCCCCTTTGGGGCTACTTGCTGGCGAATGTCATGAACGTATTTTATTCCATGGACAAGAATTATATCATTGAGCGTGGCAGCTTCTGGGCCGGAATGTTTGTTTTGTTGGGTATATCTGCAGTCACCTTCTACACAACGGCGTTTTGGGGATTGGGAAATGTGTCGGAGCGATTGGCGTGCTGGTTACGCAAGAGCTGTTTTGAAGCGATGATCAGGCGCAATATCGGCTGGTTTGACATGCCCGAGAACAACCTGGGCGCATTGTCCTCGCGGTTGGAAACGGAGACGCAGCAGATTCACAAGATCAGTGGGGACATGCTCGGGAGACAGTGTCAGGCTTTCTTCACCCTATTTGTGGGCCTTCTCATCGCTATGACCGCATCCTGGGAGATTGCTCTTGTGACGCTCGCGACCTTTCCTATCCAAGCCGGTGCAAACGCCATTCAGATGCAAATCGCTCTCGGACAAGTCTCGGAAAAGGCCGGAAGCGAGGGGGGCGAGGAGGCGAGCGGGCTGCTGAGTGCGGCTATCACCTCAATCCGCACGGTCGCCGCGTTTAGCATGCAGGAGGGGATGCTTACCAAGTACGGCGTAGCCATTGCTCCCTTGGCGGCGAGGAAGAAGATGAAAGGGGTGGTGAGCGGCATAGTCTTTGGACTGACCCAATTTGTGATGTTTGCGACCTATGGCCTCCTTTTCTGGTTTGGCGGTAACCTGGTCTCGGACGGGAAATATACCTTTGAGCAAATGATGCAAGCGATTATGTCCATTCTCATGGGGGCCATGGGCCTTGGGCAGGCTCTTACTGACATGGCGGACGTGAAGGAAGGGCGGGAGGCGACGAACCGTGTGTTGGACTTGGTGTACAGCGAGGACCAGCAAATTGATTCGCTGGCTTCAACGGGCGCGCGGCTCAGCAATGTCAAGGGAGAGATTGAGGTATGTTGGACATATTTGAATGTATATATGTCTATAACTCTCGCTATTAAGTTGCGTTTGTCAAAAATCTAACGACGATCCCTGCCTATCTTCTTCCCACTCATATTATAAAATACAGTTCAAAAATATCGCTTTCCGCTACCCTGCTCGCCCTGATCAATACATTTTAGGCGGTCCGGATAAGCCGAACGGCTTCTCCCTTTGCATTCCCGCTGGGCAGACTGTTGCCTTTGTGGGCCAGTCCGGCTCGGGGAAAAGTACGACGGTTGCGCTGACTATGCGATTTTACGACCCGGAAGCGGGGACTGTGTGCTTGGACGGGATGGACCTGAAGGACATCAATGTCAAGAGCCTGCGCCAGCACATCTCCTATGTTGGACAAGAGGTATGCGTGTGGTTTCTTTGTGTGATTTAAATAAAGAGCAGCTGTCTGACTTCTTTCCTTTCCCTCTAATCTCTAGCCCATCCTTTTCAAGGGCACCGTCGCCGAGAACATTGCCTACGGCTTGGAAGGTGCGACACGCGATCAGATTATTGCGGCAGCCAAGGCCGCACATGCACACGATTTCATCATGCAGTTCAGCGATGCTTATGAGACGGACCTGGCTGAAGGGAGCATCAACGTGAGTGGCGGGCAGAAGCAGCGGCTGGCGATAGCGCGGGCCATCATCAAGGATGCGCCCATTTTGCTCTTGGACGAGGCGACGTCTGTGAGTTTTGATTCTGTGTAGAAGGAGGGGGAGAGAGAGAGAGAGACAGTGATTACACCATTTTGTACACCTGCTTATGTTGTATTCTCTACCGTCTCTAGCGCCCATGTGTGCTAAATACGATAACTTACTTTGATACTCCGCTTATCTACCACAGGCCTTGGACAATGAATCCGAGAGCTTGGTGCAAGAGGCGCTCGACGACCTGCAAAAGCAGAAGAAGCGCACCACCCTAGTAATTGCCCACCGTCTTTCGACCATTCGCGATGCCGACTTGATTGTGGTAATGCGGTATGGGGAGATCGTTGAGCAAGGGACCTTCAAGTCTCTCATGGCTGGCAATGGCTCCTTCGCGGCTCTTGCCCACCAGCAGGGACTGTCTTAAACAGTCGCCATAGATTAAAGCCTCAGCTTCCGCAAGCGACATAAAGGGAATCAAAGCGTTGATTTTGTGGTTGAGGGATCAAATGCGCCTTCTTTTATTTTATTTATTGAAGAGTGCTGACTTGGCGGTGTCAAGTTCAAGAGAGAAACAACGCACCTGCACATGAGCGAGGACGCTTTACTCATAGTCTCGCAAAGAAAGGGGTTGCGCGACAAAATAAGAAACGTCAAATACGTATACTAGGTGGAGAGAGGGAGATGAGACAAAGGAGCACAGAAAAGGAAAAACGAAACCAAATATAAAGATAGACAGGGAGGGGTCGAGGGAGGGGATGGCGGACATGATTCACCCATACGCCCGAGCAGGATAAAAGTGAATCAAAACATATGAAGATTGAGTAATATGATGGAAAGGCAAAGACTTTCAAAAAGGAGATAGTGACTAAGAATCGACAGGTAATGACACGCGTGGGAGAAACGAGAGCGCATACAAGAACTCTTTCCCTAATCTATTTGTTTTGGCTTTTTTGAGTTCTCGATTTACTTTCGAATATCATAGTAAGCCTTCCCTCAAATACCCTATAGACCACTAATTTCTCTTTACACACTAATTCCCCGCTCTTCCGCTACCCTACTTCTCTATCCTCCCCATACTCCCTCCCTCTCGCGGTTCTTTCAACTCCCTCATCCCCCATCCTCTCTCCACTTCTTACGAACTACTCTCTACTGGCAATCGCTCTTTCCATCCCTCTTCCTCCTACCCTTCCTCCTTCCCCACCACTTGCACCCGCAGCCGGTCTCTGTCATAAGCACCCACAATCCTCACCCTCTCTCCTGCCTTTAAACTCGTAGTGTGAGGGTGAGAGGGAGGAAGGTAGAAAACAACCTGCTTCCAATGACTCGACATCCCTCGCGGCCCACTCGGGGCCGTGCTCAGCACCAGTCCCCCCGCTCCCACTCCTTCGCCCTCCTCGACCTCAACCTCCTTCTCGTCCTCCGGGAACATTACAAGCTCGAACCAGACAATCAACGCATTTGCTCGCCTTCCTTCTCCTTCTTCCTTCTCCTCCTCCTCCTCTTCCTGCTCCTCCTCCCCCTCCTCCTCCTCTTCTTCCCGCCTCCCGCCTTTCCTCCCTCCCTCCCTTCTTCCCTCCTTGATCACCAACGAACCTCCCTCCAATTGGCCGGCCAGAGGCAAGGGCCTCTGATCTAAATCCACCTCTCCTATACATACGGGCTCAAGAGCAAGATACCGAGGGAGGGAGGGGGGGAGGACCGTCTCCAAATTAACACACAACGGCACCTCCAGGGCGCAATCCCATGCCGACAACTCCAGCCCCGCAGCGCCCCCCTCCTCTTCTTCCATCAACCCCTCCGTCCCTTCCTCCTCCCCATCCCGTTCTAACCACCCACCCTCCGTTCCTCCCTCCCCAAAATCTCCTCTACTAGGAAAGCGGCCGAGCCTCTCCATCTCCTGCCCTCCCCACCCGAGAGTCGCCCACAGGCGAAGGCGGGAGGGAAGAATGATGGCACCTTCCTCCATCATGCTCTCCTGTGCATGCCTGAAGGTCTGCAGCGCGCCCTCTGAAAACGGCTGATCCCCAAACACCTCACTCACCAAAACGTCGAATCGTCTTCCTTCCCTCCCTCCCTCTTCCCCCTCCTCCACCTCCTCTTCCTCAAGGAGCTGCGTGGCATCCTCTAGATCAGTGCTGGCCTCGTTCACTACCACCACCCTCTCCGACAAGCCGTTGTCTTCTGCGAGTAAGTACGCCGCACCTGCCAACAAAGCTTCCTTCTCCAGACACCACACCTCGACCTCCTCCCCTCTCTCCCTCCCTCCCTCCCTCGCCGCCAGCATGCCCAACAACCCACTGCCGGCTCCGATATCCAACACTGTGATGGGCCGCCCCCCCCCCATCCTCCCTGCCCTCGTCCTGGTCACGGCTCTCTTTATAGCCGCCGCGTAAACGTTGTTTCGCACCCTATCGTTCAACATCGGGAAATGGTAAGAAGGGATCCCTCCCTCCCTCCCTCCCTCCCTCCCTCCTTCGCCCTCGCCCTCGGCCCCCCCCTGGTAATCGACTAGAAAGCGGACGTCAGAAGGATCAAGCCACGCCCAGCTGATCCCTCCTTCCCCACTCATCCTCCTCCTGCTGCTGCTGGAAGGGGGAGGGAGGGAGGGAGGGAGGGCTGGGCCGAGGCGACAGTGAATGGTGAGGCTCTGTCCGGCTTGGACGGGAAACGGTTGGAAATCCACCCAGATCATGGGAAAGCAATGAAGGGAGGAGGACGGTAGAGAGGAAGAGGCGGAGGACGCGGAGAAATTGGAGAAATTGGAGGAGGGGGTGGAGGGCGGGTGGCACGAGGGAGAGGAGGAGGGAGGGAGGGAAGACACCAGGAGGCGATGGTCTTCATCCAGGGCATCAACCCAATACAAGACAGCCTCCGCTTGCCCGGACCGCGTGACAGTGAAGGTCCACATCCGCTCAAGGGAGGAAGAAAGCGATGGAGGGACAGAGGACGGAAGTGCCCCACCACCACCTGCTGCTGCTCCTGCTGCTGATGCTCCAGCCGCCGCGAGGTCTTCGGTTGAGATCGTCATGGACAAGTCGTCCTCCACCCTGGCTTCGCCGCCCATCAACGGCACATATCTCCTCCCTCCCCCCCTCTTTCCTCCCTCCCTCCAGCCATCGAGGGGAACGGCGCGTTTCCCCAGGGCATCCATAACGTGTCCTAGGTGCAAGCCACACACCACCCCTCCCTCCTTCGGCGCCACTTGGGTCATGTCCCGCAGCCCTCCCTCCTTCCCACCCTCCCCTTGTACGAGCTGGAAAGATACCCGGAGGAAGGAAGGAGTGAGGGAGGGAGGCGGGAGGCCGGTCGCCCGACGGGTGGCCAGGAGCTGCCCGATGAGCGCCAAGGGGGAGGAGGAGGGGGAGAAAGAGACGGAGGACGAGGTGGGAAATGAGTAGGGGAATGGATCGAAAGCGACGGCTGCAACTTTGTCTCTCAGGGCGGGCGTGCAGAGAAGGGTTTTGCTGTCGAGGAAGGTGACGGGTAGCTCGCCTGGAGGGAGGGAGGGAGGGAGGGAGGGGGGGGGTGGAAGGAGGGAGAGGGTGTGGGTGGGAGAGAATTCAGAAATCTTAAATGTGTAAGGAAATGTGGATGTCAAAATGACGGGGACGACGAAGCAGCCAAGATGGCAAGGAAGGCAGGGAGGGAGCGGGAAGAAGGAGGGAGGGAGGGAAGGGCGTACCGTTGGCTTCCAACGTGGCTTTGCCCAAAAGGGAGGCGACGCGTGAGTCCTCCACGACAAGGAGGTTATAGTCCAATGCAAACACTTCCTGTGGAGGGGAAAGAGGAGGGGAAGGTGTTTGAGTCGTGCACCGTAGGAGAAACCTCATCTCAGTCACACCATCTTATCCCCCCCCCCCCCCCCCCCCCCAAAAACCCACAACCAACACACCCCCCCCCTCCCCTATAATCAAAAGCGTCCCCCCCCATCCCTACAAAGCACCACCCCCACCCCCCACCTCCCCCCTT
>Ga0160419_100504_pt1 | contig 24463 bp, 32 predicted proteins | sample CelAP2metagpilot_2_FD_108196 | JGI IMG/M metagenome (GOLD analysis project Ga0160419, IMG submission 108196) | Phycosphere-associated microbial communities from Cellana algal ponds in Kailua-Kona, Hawaii, USA - Cellana AP2-4-25 metagenome pilot ... | reverse complement strand
GCGAGCTCGGCCAGCACCTTTTAGTGGTGGTCGTCCGTAATAAGGTGGGGAGGACAGAGGGAGGGCAGGAGCGAAGGAGGAGGGAAGGGGGAGAGGAAGGTGAGGGAGGGGAGGGAGGGGATGGAAGGGAGAGAAAACGAATGGTATACACGCTCACAGCCTTCTTTCGCCCCCTCTTTTTCTTCTCCCCTTTCCTTGCAGGAGTACATCAGCAACCCAAAAGCCACACACACACTGCTTAAGATGCTGAAACAAACTCATCCAGACGCCACCAGCTCCCTCTCCCTCCTTCCCCTCCTCGACGGGAACAACAACGAGGCTGCCGACCTGGCCCCCTCCGCCGCTGCCGCCACTGCAGCCACCTCTCAGTTGCTCGCGCGCGAGGCCAGCAGCATAGCCAGCTCCATCCTCCAGTCGTTGGACATGGCGGGATTCATCAAGGACCTGGGCTACAGCTGCACGGCCTCCACGGACAGATTCAGGGAGGCCTTGAAGGAGAGCGGGGTTGGGATGGACGAACGACAAGCCGCCCTCCTCCTCTGCCTTGTCGCCACGACCCACAAGGGCCCTGTAAATGAGATGAGCACAGAAGCAGCCAACGAACTGCGCTCCTCTCCCTTCTCATCTTCCTCCCTTTCTTCTTCCCCTGCTGCTCCTGACGAAGGAGGGGAGGGAGGGACGGAGGGAGCACCCACCACCTGGAACCTCGATGTGATGGCCGGCGTGATATCTACCGACTATCCCTCTTTAGACTGGAATCGTGTCGCTCTAGAGCTTGACCAGCCTCGTCTTTTCATTGCTAATCAACAAGCCCTCTCCAACCTCATCACACTCTACGAGCGCGCCGCCTCCGTCCCGTTTCCCCTCCGGGTACTTTTACGCCCCTGGACTCACAAAGTCGGCCAACTCTCCTTCATCCACCAGGCAATCGCCGCCCCTCCCTCCCTTCTCACTTTCTCGTCCACGTCCGGTCGGATGCAAGAGCCTTTCGAGTCCATGCCCGATATTCGCCAAGGCCCACCCAATAAGGCCTGGCTCTCCATCGACCTCATCTCCACCCTCCTCTCCTTCTCCGAAACCTCCCTGTGGTACTCGGCGCGGACCCTGTTCGACATTCCTCTCCGGCACTGCCCCGAAGTCCTCATTTGTGGCCTTGCCTGCGTGGATCAAGGCCTGGGAAAGCTCCGTTCCGAGCTCCTCGCTCTCCTGGGGCCCGTGTATTTCCGTCCCGGGAGGTCTCCCCATGCGGTGAATGTGATCAAGAGGATACAACAAACGAATCCTCAGTTGCTGGTAGAAGCTTTTGTAGAGCGGTTTCGGTCGGAGGAGAGTGCGGCGGTGGTGAGGGACACGCTGGCGGTGATGTTGTTAGCGCCAAGCACACAGCAAGACGTCCTGTCTTCGAGCTGTGTGGAGTTTGTGGTGGCTTTGGCCGCGGCGGCTGCTGACAAGGTAAGGACCCATCCGTCTCTCAAGAGCCCTTTCTCTTCTCTCCTTTCCTCTCTCACCTCCCTCTATTCTGAGTCTCTGCACTTCCACCTTCAACGCTCCCTCTCCCCCTCCTTCCCGTCTGCCATCCTGCCCTCTCACAGGAGCAACTCAACCTCGAGTTGTTCATTGCTGAAAAGCTGGCCTCAGCTCTGGACAAGGAGGCGTTTGCGCGTGGTACCCTTTCCTTTGTCCATAAGCATGCAGGCCAAGCCCGGCCTCGGGCCGCAGTTGCAAGCAAGGACGCCACGCCTGTCTTGCTGTCTGTGGAGAGCCTCGTGTCTTTGCTTAAGGTTTTGGGGCAAGACCAGGCCTTGAGGCAGGGGGGGACGCAAGTCGGGGTGGAGATCAAGCAAGCACTGGAGCTGTACTCGAAGCGCTTTCCAGAGATGGGCGGAGGGATGTCGGCAGCACTGACGGCACCAGCAGCTACAGCAGGAGGGGGAGGGACAGGGGGAGGGAATGAGGCGATCGAGGAATTGGCAAATGCATATTTCCAGAAAATCTACACGAGTGAGCAAAGCATTGCGGAGGTGATTGATATGTTGAAGCGCTTCAAGAACAGCAAAGACTCGAAGGAACAGGAGATTTTTGCGTGCATGATACGGAACTTGTTCGATGAGTATCGGTTCTTTCATAAGTACCCGGAGAAGGTAAGCCGTTTCGCCCTCCCTCTCTCCCTCCCTCCTTTTTCTCTCCTTTTGTCGCCATTTCTCAGTGTGTGAGTGCGAATCTGCTCGTATTTAATTCGTTTTTCAATCTGTTTCCGGTCCTTGCCCTCACCTAACGTTCCGTTTCCTCATTCCTTCGCCCCTCCCTCCCCTCCTCAGGAACTTCGCATCACGGGGATCCTCTTCGGCTCCCTTATTCAGCACCAGCTTGTCACTTCCCTCACTCTCGGCGTTGCCCTGCGCTACGTCCTCGAAGCTTTGCGTCGTCCCCCTGGGGCCGGAAATGCAGGGAAATGGTTTCGGTTCGGTATGTTCGCCCTCGAGCAGTATCAGAGCCGCCTGCATGAATGGCCTCAGTACTGCTCACACCTGATTCAGATTCCGCATTTGAGGCAGAATCACCCGGAGTTGGTGCTGGAGATCGAGCGGGCCATGACGCGACAGCCAGAGCAACTACTGTTGCCAGGCACAAATGACCTGCAACCCGCGAGTTTGGCTGGCATAAGCCAACAAGCAGGAGGAGGGATGGGGAACTCGTCACCTCAATTGCTCTCATTGCAGCAGCAGCAGCAGCAGCAGCAGCATCATACGTTGGCGGCGATGATGAGAAAGGCCGGGGCTAGTGGCCAGCAACAGCAACAGCAGTTGTTACAGCAGCAGCTCCAACAGCAGCAGCAGCAGCAGCAGCAGCAGCAGCAGCAGCAGCAGCAGCAGCAGCAGCAGCACTATATGGATTCTAGCTTTTTGGCGGGTAACGCATCTCCCTCACTGATGGATCAACTCCAACAGCAGCAGCTTGACCAACAACAACAACAACAACAACAACAACAACAACAACAACAACAGCAGCAGCATCAGCTCTCCCCGAACCTAGGAGGAAACGGACAGCAAGGCCTACTTCATAGCACTCTTGGGCTTTCTCTCGGTGGAGGTGGCTTCGAGAATGGCCTCGCCTCTCTCCAGCAGCAGCAGCACCGTATAACCCAGCAGCAGCAGCAGCAGCAGTCCTCCCCGCACAACGGCGCGTTGATTCAAGGCTCTCCTCCTCTCCAACCGGGCCTCGCCCCTCCCCCTGTTTCCCTCACCGCTCAGCTCACCCACCAGCAACAAGTACAACAACAGCAACAACAGCAACAACAGCAGCAACAGCAACTTGCCGCCGTCATGGCTTCTCCCCCCCTTCCTCCAGCAGCTGAACCCGTCGATCTGAACGCTTGCATCAATCAGATCATGCCTGGCGTGTCGGAGAGCACCGATACGGTCCAACCTCCCGAAATGGTCCTGGACCGCATCTATTTCGTTATCAACAACGTCTCGATGGGGAACTTGGAAAGCAAGGCCAAGGAGCTCAAGGACGTGTTGAAGGAAGAACATCACCCGTGGCTTGCCAACTACCTCGTCCAAAAGCGCATCTCTTCCCACTCAAACCTCCAGGGGATGTACATATCCTTCATCGACAGGCTCGCCGCTCCCTCGCTTACCAAGTCCATCCTCCTCCATGTCCTGCAATATGTTTCGAGGCTCCTCCGATCCCACAAGATCATAAGCAACACCGGCGATCGGTCCGTACTCAAGAACCTTGGTTCCTTCCTTGGCCAAATTACCATCGCGCGGAACAAGCCTCTCCTCCAACGGCATCTCGATCTGAAAGAACTCCTCTATCACGGATACGAGACGGGAAGACTATTTGCCCTGACCCCTTTTGTGAGCAAGATCATGGAATGTGCGGGAAAGAGCAAGGTCTTCCGTCCGCCCAACCCCTGGGTGATGGGGCTTATGGGGGTGCTGGCTGAGCTTTACCAAGTGGACGACCTCAAAATAAACATAAAGTTTGAGATTGATCTGCTGTGTAAGCGGTTGGACCTGAGGATTTCGGACGTACCGAGCAGTAATACACTAAGGATCAGACTTCAGCCCAAGAAGGAGAAGAATCCTGATTTCAATGTCAAGGCTGGTTTAGGCCCCGCGGTGATGATGTCCCCGCCGATGGGAGCAGTGGGACCTGAATTGGGAGGATCAGGAACGGGGGTTGGAGTTGGGGGAGGACTGGACGCCGAGCCTGCGTTGGTGGCAGCGACAGAGGGAGCTGGGGAAGGAGCCTTTGCTGAGCAGACGGTTATTCCGAACCTGGCGGCGTATGTGGTGGTGAACCCACAGTTGGCTTTGTTTACCCAGAGTCCTCAACTGAGACGGGTGATACCTGTGGCGGTGGACAGGGCCATCAGGGAGATAATTCAGCCGGTGGTTGAGAGGAGTGTGACGATTGCCTGTATCACGAGCAAGGAGTTGGTGGTGAAGGACTTTGCGATGGAGCCCGATGAGAAGAAGATGGGGAAGGCCGCTCATTTGATGGTGTCGTGCCTGGCAGGCTCCCTCGCTCTTGTCACCTGCAAGGAGCCGTTGCGTGTGTCCATTGGAAATCATTTGCGGTCACTCCTAACCCAAGCAGGAGTGGAACCCGGAGTGATTGACCAGGTTGTTCAGGTGTGTGCAGCAGAGAACCTGGAGCTCGGCTGCATATTGATCGAAAAAGCAGCCACTGAAAAGGCGATGCGTGACATCGACGAGGCGCTCACCTTGGCCTTGTCCCATCGACGAAAGCATAGAGAGCAGACGGGCACACCTTTCTTTGACATGTCTATCTTCGCCAACAATCGTTTCCCTGGTGCCTTGCCTGACCCCCTGCGACCCAAACCGGGTGTAGGGGGTTTAAATCCTGCCCAATTAGACGTGTATGAAGCATTCCAGCGCGCTTTGGCAGCAAGGGGGGCATCGACGACCGCTGGGACGGCTGGCATTGTTGGTGCTGGAGCTGCTGGTGTGGGTGTTGGGGGAATGCCCGCGTTGACACGGCCGGCGGGGAGTCCGGTGATGGGGGGATTGGGAGGAGGGGACAAGAAGTTGCAGGAGGGGGGAGGAGGGGGGAGCATTCAGCAGGCTTTGGATGCCTTGGATGCCTTGGTTTTGAGATTGGGACAGGCATTGCAGAATCTGGTGGTTGCCGCAGTGGGGAGGGAGATATCGTTTTCTATGTTGGGGGCAGAGCATGACGTGCCATGTGCGATGAGAGACGTGGTGCGTTTGCCGCAGAAGCTGCCGAGTCCGGCCAAGGAGGATGTAAGCCTAAGGGCTAGCCAAGCGGTATTTAAGATGATCTATGACGGCTCGTCGGCGGTGGCAGCAGCAGCTGCGGGGGGAGGGCAGGCAGGGGGAGGGATGTTGCCGTTGAGCTCGGGGGATATCGTCAGGCTTGAGGCGCTTGTGACCGTGTTGGAGGGCTTGCAAGTGAAGAAAGCTGATTTGTTGACCTGGATTGGGTACGTTCCTGTGAGCGATGCGAATCACCAATTGCACCGAATGGTGTTCCTCCTCCTCTTGCGGGCAAAACTCTTGAAGAGTAGCGACGTCGATGCTTGCCTTGCCAAGAACATGGATCAAGGGCGCAATGCCCTGTGGGTGGATTTCGCGACTCAGCTCTCGAGGGTGATAATTATGGAGCGTGTGGTCCCGTACCAACAGCTAGCTCAGACACTGGATTGCCTGCAGAAGAGCGCCCCGCGGCAACAGCCTGGGATCCGCAAGGATATTCAACGCTTGGTTGATGACATCCGTCTGCTCATGTCCAAGGATGCCGCCGAAGCTCAAGAGAAGCAGTTGCAGCAGCAGCAGCAGCAGCAGCAGCAACAGCAGCAGCAGTTATTGTTGCAGCAGCAGCAACAGCAGTTGCAAACTTCCCCGATCTTGCAGTCCCAGCAGGCGCAATCCCAGCAGCAGGCAGCAGCAGCGGCAGCGGCGTCAGCTGCCATGAAGGGTGGCTTGGCCGCACCTGGTGCGCTTGCCAGTGTCGGTTCTACCGCTGGGGGAATGGCTAGCCCAGCGGCGCGACAGGACCGGCAAGATGTGACTACGTTATTGGAGCATTGGATCGTGTTGTGGAATGAAAGCCCGGGGTCGGAAAAGGCTTATCTGAAGTACTTCACTCTGTTACAGCAGTATGAGGTGACCAAGTCTCCGGATCAAATTGAGAAATTCATTCGGATCGCCACCGATGTGTGCGTGGAGGCGTGTCTGAAAAACGCTGTGATGAATGAGCAGCAGGGACAGGGAGGGAAGGAGGGTGGGGGAGGGATGCACCGCACGACCCTGTCCTACACAATTGTGGATGCGTATGCAAAGCTGTTGTTTTTGCTGGTCAAGTACAATGGCGACGTCAACAGCAGGATAAATATTTTGCAGCGCATTCTCAAGGCATTAGTCAGCTCGTTGCGGGAGCAGGCCGCGGCGCAGCAGCAGCAGGCGGGAGGAGCAGGAGCAGGAATGGTGGCGGCATTGGACCCTCGGCCGTACTTCCGATTGTTTGTGAATTTGTTGCATGACTTCAACATTTTTGATCCTGCCCTGGATACGAATAACATTCAGGTGCTGACGGCATTTGCGATCGCGTTCAATAACCTGCAGCCTTCTCTCATCCCCGCCTTTGCGTTTGCCTGGCTCGAGCTGATCTCTCACCGGATGTTCATGCCGGCATTGCTGCTGGTCAAGGGTCAAAAAGGCTGGATTCTAATGCATCGTCTCTTGATGGATCTGTTTTCCTTCCTCGAGCCCTTCCTCCGCAAGGCCGAGCTGAACGACCCCATCCGTATTCTCTACAAAGGCACCCTACGCGTGCTTCTCGTCCTCCTTCACGACTTCCCTGAGTTTCTATGCGACTACCACATCTCATTCTGCGACGTCATCCCGCCCACCTGCATCCAGCTCCGAAACCTGATCCTCTCCGCCTTCCCCCGTAATATGCGCCTCCCAGATCCCTTCACGCCCAACCTCAAAGTCGACCTTCTTCCGGAAATCACCCAACCCCCGCGTATCCCGGCCGGATACACCGGTGCCCTTCTCTCCCTTAAGCACGAGATTGACTCGTATCTGAAAACCCGCTCGCAACCCCCGAATTTCCTTGTGGATCTTCCTCAGAAACTCCGGGCGAATGCTAGCGATGGTCAAGCGTACAACACGCCTGCAATGAATGCCCTTGTCATTTATGTCGGTACTATTGCCATTTCTCAGATTCAGAGCAAGGCCGCAGCTGCTGCTGGCACTGGTCCTGGTGCCAGTGCCAGTGGTGCTGGTTCTGCTGGTTCTGTAGTAGCAGGGGCAGGAGGAGGAGCAGGAGCAACCACGAGCATGGCAATCACGGCGCATTCGGCACCGATGGATATTTTCCAGGCACTTGTCAACGGTTTGGATTCGGAGGGGCGTTACTTGTTCTTGAATGCCATTGCGAACCAACTCCGGTACCCGAACAGCCAAACGCACTATTTTTCGTGTGTGCTATTGTATTTGTTTGCAGAGGCGAGGTCGGATTTAATCAAGGAGCAGATTACGCGGGTGTTACTTGAGAGGTTGATTGTCCACCGGCCCCATCCTTGGGGGCTGCTCATCACATTCATTGAATTGATTAAGAATCCCCGATATAATTTTTGGCAACATTCGTTCACGCGATGCGCCAGTGAGATCGAACGTGTGTTTGAGAGTGTTGCAAGGAGCTGCATGGGTAAGCAGCAGGCCCAGCAGCAGCAGCAGCAACCGCAGCAGGAGGGAGGAGCGCCAGCTGGGGCGGGAGGAGGGGAAGAGGGAGGGGCGGGGGTTGCGGCGGCTACGGGTATTTAGATAATAAGAGAAGGACAAAAAAAAGGGCTTGAATACTGCAGTACCGATAGAAAGATATGTCTGGTATCATATATAAATGTTTGCGCGTGGTAATCGGGTGAACGGATTGAGGACGGGGAGGTGGGATGATGAGGATAAGAAGAAGAGAGACGCGTTTTACGACAGTTTTACTTGTTCCTCTTCCACATTCTTTCCCTCCTCCTTGTATGTCTATCTGTGGGTTAATGTGTTTTCTTCTAGAAGAGAAAATCGAAACAATGTCACTCTGTGTATTCTCACACTGCCCTCGAAGGCGACCCGAAATATAAACGCCCCTTTCCTTTACACCGATCGGCAGCAGCAGCAGCAGAAGCAGCATTAGCAGCAGGATCGGGAGTGAAATCAGCGGAATCATAAACGCGAAAATAAGGCCAGAATCCCTGTTTATAAAATCGGTCGGAAGAAGTGTCACAGTAATCGAGCACAAGTGCGACGCGAAAGAGAGAGAAGGAGGGGAATAGGAGACAGGTAAATGGAAAAGAGGGAAAAGATGAAGAAGATAAAGAATTGACGATTGAGTCGAGAGAGAGAAACAGGGAGAGAGGAATAGCGTAGGGTGAAGACGACGAAAAGAAAAAGATAAAGAAAGAATTGGATGAGACTAGGCGCACGAATACGAGTGCCAAGACAAGCAGTTGTCGCAGCGGGAATACATGAATGATCTAGGCTATTTTTTAATCTTATGGTTGTATGTTTCGGCTCTTTGTATTTGTGCTTGCAAAATGGCGGGCAGCGCGCACGCCAACCTACTCTTCATAATAAAGGTGGATGCGCTCATCTCCCTACGAGTGTCTTTCTATTCACAAGCCCTCGCGGCCTAATGTTTCTTGGATGAAGCATGCTTTCCATTCTTCTCTTTCCCTTCCTCGCCCCTTTTCCTAATTTAGCAGCATATCCTCCCCATTCTTCACACAGTCCCATGTCATACGATGATAAATCCAAAGCAGGCGAATTTAATTTGGTGGACAATTCCCCCTTCACCTATTTTCTTCCACTCTAATCCTCTTCAACTGAACACAGCCTGGGCATATACTCGACTATAGGCATCCAAAACTCGATGTAAATAACACAACTGCTTCGATGGGACCAGCGACTGAATATATAACCTCGTGCTCTCCGCACCGATTTCCCTGAGTTTCAGCTGGGCCGTGGTGTTTTTTCTACCTTCCTCCCCGAGCATTTTATCAAGCTTCGAAGCCAGATCTGTCAAGTCGCCTTTCACGGGGATATAGTGCCGGTACGGCTTCACCAAGGGCCGGAAAAACTCAACATATTTGGTCTCTTGTTTGAAAACAACAGAATTTATACTCAGAAGTTGTGCAAACCGGCTCGACCACGAATTACCGTCCACGTCAATCAACGCTTGGTACTTAAACTGCTCGGGAAAGGTAAAGAAAGGGGCATATCCATACCCAGCCTTTTCTAATAAAGACGACACACGCGACTCACAATGCTTGCACGCCGTGAAACGCGCATCGAGCAGTTTGGGATTATGCAGGGATACATTTACCAACACCGCGCGGGGTAAGTCCCACACATTCGACTCCTCCACTCGAACTGCTCCGGTCGTACTTCCCCTCCACACACCCCGCTTCGCCTTGCCAGCCCACGGGTGCTTGTGCACCAACTCCGACAACGTCGACAGGTCCTCGTCTTCCTTCCATATCGCCTGCGTCGAATATGGAATTGAAACGTCATAATGCCCCGTGGTAGTTGCATAACCCAAGGGCGGCAGCAGGACGCCTTCATTCGAACGGAATAGCTCACGAGGCAACGCAGGACAGTCGCCCGCATTATACCAGAACTCAAAATCAAACGGGAACTTCCCAAAGAGTTGTTGGGCTAATTGAATATTCTCCAGCAGGTTGCCTGTGCGGTACTTATCTACACGATTGACTTTGGGAGTAGTGGCGACCTTGCCATTTTTAGCTGAGATATGCATGCGCATTCCGTCCCCAGCCCGGACAAAGTCATCCACCTCTTTCATTGCTACACTGGACACAGTCCGACCCACAATTTCGTACGGAGCGAGGGCTTGTTGAAGGATGGGGGTGTACTCGGGGCAGTACGCCTCGGCACTCGGTGCTTGGGCTTGCAAGCGAGCGGTAAACCGGCGCGTTGCCAGGTGTTTGTCAACACGCGCCCCTACATGGTGCACAACAATCATCGCGCCCAGGGAAGATATTGCGATGAGGAGGATCCATCGCCAGTCTTGCCAAAGGCTTTTCCGTGAAGGGCGATGTGGACTGCTGTGGACGTGCACGGAGGTGGGCAGGCCCTCGTAGGCGGGTGGGGGGGTGATGCTGACCATCCTGGCGCGTGAGCGTGCTCGCGCTGATTAATTAGTATTGCTGCGAGCTGCGCTTGGATCTTGAGATCGTCATATGAAGGCTTGTTGTACTCGAGGGGGCGTCGCGCCTCGTGCCCTCCTGTGTTTTTGTTCGATGTGTACATGCATGTGAGTTGGACGTGTTCGTGTCAAATTCGTTTAGGCGTCCGTTGTGACGTTGTGGCCGGCAATTCGAGCTCCGCCGACCAGCAGCAACCAACCTAGCCACGAAACAATTATGCCAGGGCTTTAGCACCTCACTCTGCAACTTTCGGTATTTGCCAATGTGTATGTAAGCCACCAGTTCAAGGCGTAAAGCGTTCAAAGAGCAGGTCTGGGGCAATGAAGTGGAGGGCGTGTGGTAGGGCTCCGATCTCAGAGCGAAGAAGTGCCTCGCTTGCCTCGATAGACCACACTACAAAATCCCACCAACACACGCGTCCCTCTCATACATGTACATGACCATCTCCACAGGTTGCTCTTTGACTTGAAGGACCTGATTTTCCAGGGAGGAAGAGGAGAGTAGCCAGGCATGTATGTCCCCCAAGGTAAGCAGCCAGCCACGATGACAAAAGCAATGCGGAGGCTAGCCGCTCATGACGATCAAACACACCGCTCTACCACATCAGACGGTATAGATATTGGTGCGGTGGTGGCAGAGATTGGGGCGCATGCGGCCAAGCTGGGTTTTGCGGGCGAGGACCAACCCCGGGCCTACTTCCCCTCCCATACCGGGTACTTATCACCAGACGACTCCGCAATGGACACGGTCCCGCCCGCCAAAAACAACAAACACACTCCTCGTAAAGAGTACAAATTTGACTTAGGCCACAATGACGAGCGTCTGGAAGTCCACAATCCGTTGTCGGGCGGTTTGATCAATGACTGGGACATGGTGGAGCAAATCTGGCAGCATGCCAACAAGACTGCCCTCAGCGTAGACTTCGCCCATACTCCTCTTCTCCTTATCGAGCGCGCATTTGCTCCCCCCAAACTCCGCCATGAATACGTCGAGCTCATGTTCGAGAAGTTTCAGTCTCCCGCACTATTCATGGCGAAGGACAGTGTGCTAAGTTGTTTTGCGTGTGGGAAAACAACGGGGTTAGTGGTGGATATCGGAGCCGAGACGTCGACCGTTGCCCCCGTTCAAGACGGATGGTTGGAGGCGAAGGGCCTTGTGCGTTCTCGCCTGGGAGGTAGGATGGTGGATCGATATTTGCTCAGCTTGCTAGAGAAGAATGGCGTTGTAGTCCAGCCCTTCCTGCGGCAACCTCCCGCGGTGGGAGGCTCTCGAAAAGGAGGTGGAGGTGAAGGAATGAGTGCCAGCTTCCGCGAATACGCGACGTTGGAAGTAGTGCGAGGATTGAAGGAGAGTGTGTGTCGGATGCCAGAGGTTGCATTCTCTCTTACCGACCCCAAGTTCTCGGCTGCTCCGAAAGTAAATTACGAGCTACCTGATGGAGTAATGGTAGCAGCAGGCATAGAAAGGTTCCGAGCAGCAGAGATCTACATGTGCCCGGAGCCCGCCTGGGAGTGCCTTCCAGGTGCCGAAGGGGAGGAGGGAGGGGAGGAAGGAGGGAAGGAGGAAGAGTGGAGTAGGGAGGCGTTGCCGAAGATGGTGGCGGACGCGGTATTGAAGTGTGAGAGAGACCAGCTGTCCCCCTTGCTCAACAGTATAGTGCTTGCCGGAGGGGGAGCATGCGTGGAGGGAACGATGGAGCGGTTGAAAAGTGAAGTGGAGACGGCAATATATGGGGAGGGGCAAGGAGGATATGGGCGTGTTAAGGTCATTCAGGCGGGGGCGCAGGAGAGAAAGATATGTGCATGGCTGGGAGGGTCGATAGTCGCTAGCTTGGGTAGCTTCCACGAGATGTGGGTTAGTAAGGCTGAGTATGCAGAGAGGGGGGCTGGGGTAATTGATGCCAAATGTCCATGAGTGGGGAGTAAAGGGAAAGTAGAGGAGAGGGAAGGGAAAAAGAAAACGACGCGAGGTTTGCGAGGTTTGCGTTTCGGAAGGAAGGTGTGCTTTGGCGTCTGTTTGCTGCTTTGATAGAAATTCTATGATCAGTTTTGCTCTCTTCTATACTTGTTCTTGATCTTATATGTATATATATATACGAGATGCTCCTGACGCACAATTACAGTCACGCGTTCCACACGCTCAAGCCATCTTTCTTCCTCATCTTCCTCCCCCACCTCCCAAGACCTCTCCTTTGACTTCCCCCTCCCCCTCTTCTCCCTCCATTTCTTCCTCCTCCCTCCGTAACACACCCATTTCTTTCCTTCCCCCCCCCGATCGCCGCTTCAATTCTGTGTTGCTCTTTTCTGAAGCGAAGGACGAGGAAGGGAGGGAGGACACGGGGGGATGAATCGACTTTTCTTCGTCTCCTCCTTCCGGCTGCTGCATCTCTTGCTGTGGACCTTCTCTTGCCTCCCCTCCTCCTGCTTCTCCCCTTGCCCCTGCTATTTTCCCCGCTGCTGCTAGTTTTCCTGCTCCTGCTCCTGCTCCTGCTCCTCCGATAATCATCACCTCCTGCCGGTACACACTGCGTAAGACACCCCAGATCCTCCTCCGTCCATCGAATTTTAATTTATGCAGTACAGGCACGCCTTCCAGTTCGAACGGGAGCAACACCCAGAGATAAAACCACATTTGAATGACCGACCAAAACGGCATAAGCTGAAACAAGATGTGAGAAACCGCGTACACCACCCAATACTTCAACCAAGGGATGGGGCTGTAATGCACTCCTCCTTTACTAATACCATTACCACCACTGCTTCCCAGTGCACGAATCGAAGCAAAAGCTGGAAAAATCAAAGAAATGAATAGCAGTCCCCAACCTGCCAAGGGAGAGAGAGACAGAACCGCAGCAGGGAGAACGAGAAACATCTCATCGACATGAAGAGCGAGAAGGTCAGCAGTGGCTGTGCTCAGGAGACGAGTGAAGACAGCGACACTTAGCACGTGCTTCATAAATGAGTCCCGTTTCTTCTGGAAGTATAGGATGCCTCCAAGGTGCCGGCGGAGGAAGGGAAGGAGGTGCTGTTTGAGCAGAGCATGGCCACCTTGAGGAAGATGGAGCCATAGGAGGAAGAAAAGGAAAGCTTCGTTACTGAAGGGGAGGAGTCTGGTGAACCACCGCAGGTACAATTGTTCGAGGAGGTTACCAAACGTCAGTACTAAGGAGGTCATGATCCAGTAGGAGAGCCATTCGTTGAGGCGCTTGGTGTGCTTGGTTTGCTCTTGCCAGGGGGGGGTAGTGGCGGGGGTAGAAGAGGAGGGGTAGGAGGGTGGCTTGCCTTGCTTGCTTATTAGAGAAGTAGCAGTAGCAGTAGATGGCGGCGAGGGCGGGAAAGGGGAGCACTCGACGGCATAGAAGGTTGCTAGTGCGGGCAAATACAACAACAAGATGTGAAAGACCAGCTCTTGGGATAGCATATGGGTTGCTTTTGGGAACAACCACACGGCACCCACGCTCCCCAAAGCGAACAAGACGTGCGGCAATGCCTCGGCTGCCCGTTGGGAGTACGCATGGAGCTTATTGCGTGCTTGGTGGTATCGATATTCAACCATAACGACTTTCCGAGTGACAAATGCGCGGCATCGGTCCCAGACACGCAGCCGCCGAAGCAACCGCCTGATGAGGAAGAAACCAATAAGCGCACCCAAAAAGCATGCGTACCCAATCAACACTTCCAGCTCTTGCTCCTTCAAGTGATTGAAAAACGTGCGGGCGAACCACTGCATATATGGCAAAGCCAACGACCACAAGTAGAAGAGGAGGCGGAGGACAGGGCGACTTAGAACAATGCCGAGGCGGGACCAAGCACGAATGGCAACCCACGACAAGCCCAAGGCTTCTTTAAGCAGTAAAAACGCCGTCTCGGAAAAGGCAAGGACGAGATGTACATGTTCACTGATCCATGGCCAGGTGCCCCATTCGTACGCGCCGCTGGAGGAGGATGGGCAGGACGAGGAGGATGCGGAAGAGCAGATGGAGGAAGAGGACGGGTCATCTTCGGACGTGTGAAAGAAAGAGGCCGCTGACTCTTCCTCCATGAGAGCCGGGCGATCCCCCTTTTTCTGTTCCCTGTAGGTGGGTTGGGTTGAGGTGTGCGGGGTCAGAAAGAGGACGACCACAGCGTTTCGAGTTTTTGGGCGATTGGAAAGGCTCACGGTAGCCGGGGGGAGTCTCTATCACGGTGATGGCTTGCCTCGACACCATGATCTACAAATAGCGCGGTCACCACTATTCCACCACCACATCATGACTACAGACACACTTAGGTCTGTCAGTGGTGGTTGCGCCCACCGAGGGCGTGTGCCAGACACAACAAGCAGAGGCCCCTGTATCTGATGACAGCGTAGTTGATGCGCGACCGCAGACATCCTTCTCACCCAACCACAACACCCCGTCACCCCGTCACAGCAGAGCCATGCCCTATCGCAAGCTGGGACGGACGTCGTCCCATCGGTGGGCAATGCTCCGGAATATGGTCACATCCTTGGTGGAACACGAGCGCATTCGCACCACCACAGCCAAGGTCAGTCAATGAGGGAGGATTGGAGGGAGGGAGGAGGCAGAGTATGGGAATTCGTGCGTGTATTTGGCGGACACAAGCCCGTAAATGGCCTGCAGACCGGGCGACAAGGAAGAGGAGAAGAAAGGCATGACTGTCCATGGGTGTATGTCTGATTCACCGATAAGAGTGGGCCTTACCACCGCTCGCTTCCTCGAGATTCACAAGGCGTTCGGGGTGATGGTACATGCGTTTTGGGACCGAAAGAATCCTTTCTGCACGAGTAATAATCGAATCAAGTACTTGTTTGAATGTATTATCTCTGAGGTACTATTTTGAAAAGGCGCTCTCCGAATGGGTACCGCAGTGAATGCTCATTTCCATCGGAACAGTCTCTGTAATGCATGGGTGCCCATCACCCCCTTGAACTAAAGCGTTTGCGAGTAGAGTGCGTTGGGAATGGTACTTCTGGTTAGGATATGTTCAAATCATGCACTCCTCGGAGTGAAAGTGTGGCGATTGAGACCTCCATGATGTCAGCATAAAGGCATGCAGGTCCGGCACCTCCTCTTTCTCAGTCGATTTGCTCTCATGAATCATAAGGATTGGGAGGGCATACACTTCTTTCAACCTCAGAGGTGATATACAAAATGTAAAAATGTAAACTTGATACGATATACATGTCTTGTACATGAATTTGATGAATACGCGCACACACACACAAATCTAAACCTACCTACCTTCTCCATACACACAACACACAGGCCAAGGAGCTCCGGCGGGTAGCGGACCGAATGGTTACCTGGGCAAAGGTAAGCACGTTTAAAGCAACAGCACCCACCCAAGCGACCCTCTCTCCCTCCACGACTACTTCCAATTCTCTCCATCTCAACTTTTTCGAATTAAACCCTTCCCCCCCTACTCCGACCACAGGACGGTTCCCTGCACGCACGTCGACAAGCCGCCATGGTCATCCGCACCCGCGAGCACCTCAAAAAACTATTTGACGTTCTGGGCCCTCGATATCTCACACGAGCAGGCGGGTACACGCGTATTTTGAAGCTTCAGAGGTGGCGACCTGGGGATGCTGCCGACATGAGCTTGATTGAGTTTGTTGCTCGGCCAGGAGAGTTAAGGCCGGCGCGGCCGCCACAACGACTACCAGGAGGGGAAACAAGAGTGGCGTCGTCGTTGCAGGCGATGGCGGCTAATTCGAGCAAGGTTAAGGTCTCTCTTCCTACCTCGTCCTCACCGTAAGTTTAAGGGTAGAGAGGCGGGGAGAAGCGAGTAACGAGATTACAACAGCAACTTATGTACACAAGGATTTAACAAGTGGTTGGAGGTGAGGAAGATGAGGACGAGAGAAAAGAAAAAAAAAGAGAAGTGGAAAGGGCATAGGCCCGAGGCACTTGCTTCTTTGGGAAGGGATGTGAGGGAGTAAAGGGAGGGGTGGGATAGCGAGGAGCACAACGCCAAGGAGGAGCCGATGAAAGCCCCCTCTCTGTGTATTTCTTTGATTGTTTGAAACCGCACTGGAGCAGTACCTCGGACATCTTTTAGGTGGTCGTGTATTCACATGACATGACACAGACAAAATACGCGCCGAGAATTCGGAATGTCGGCGAGCGATGAGGGAGTGCGTACCGTTGCTCCTTGTCCCGTTCCCCTTCCCACCACCACCACCACCACCTGCATGATTAAGGGGTATTCAAGTTGCATTTGCTGTCTAGTCACTTGCTCCTTATCCTGTACTTGTGCATGTGTGTCTGTTCTAGCAGGCTGCCTCGCCAACCCATGCTTTGCCTCAACTTGGTTCGTAACGCTGTCTTAGCCCCGCCCCACACCCACCATACACGCAGCAAGAGGTACAATCGCAACTACAACTGCAGTAGATGCACATTTAGCACGACGGGGCCTACACGAAGCAAAAAGCATCCTACTGGCCTGGCAGGAAGTGGAGTAGCGGGAGGGGCAAAAACAGACCAGCCCATACCCAGGGAGGCAAAGATGACGGTCACAAAGAAATCACTCTCCGTCCTCGTCCTCTGTACATTCGGTACCTTGTTGGCAGCCTTGAAGGTATGTGGGATGGGTGATCGTGTGTGGTGTGATGCGCGATGGATGCCAAAGCAAGGGAATGGCATCCTTCGCCGTTCCGCATGGCATGGGTCCATCTACACACAGCACAACCAGACTCACTTGCTTAGAATATGCTTGAAATAGTGCCCATGGTAACACTTATGATAGTATCGCTCGTTTCTCCCCGCCCCAACACACACCCCTGTCCCTCTCTTCTCACTTCAGTCCACTCGCCCCGCTTCCTACCCTCCTCAAACCACAACCAGTACCACCGGGGCGGGCCGACCACGCAAAGCGTCTTGCAATGGGGCAGCGACCGGCTTTTGTTGCTAGGCATAGGAGGGGAGAAGAAGGAAGCAGATGGGGCAGCAGGGCGGTTGTTGGCGATTGGAGGAGGAGGAGGAGGAGGAGGAGGAGGAGGAGGAAACACAGCTGTTCAAGAGGCGTTGCCTGATGACCGAGGTAAGTACGTCCGTATTGTCTTGGGCGACCACTGTGATCCCTCATATCTGCAATATGCATGCATATCCGGTTTTTATTGCTTCACGCTGTGATGGCTTGGTTCGGAAGTGCCCGGTAGCAGTTGGATGGGTGGTTGTGTCGGTGAGCGCAGTAACCATGTATCCGCACTTTATTGGGTTCCTTGTTCGACCCCTTCCCCCCCTCCCTTTTAATTTTTTATAAAAGGAACGTATCGCATAAATTTTCTACCTCTCCTGACTCTTTTTCCTTTCTCTCATTTCTCCCTCCTTTCCCAAAAACCACCAGCCCTAATCCCCACCCGCGACCCCCACAAACGACTGAAACGCACCTTTTTCCTAGACGCCGGCAAGGCCGCCATGCAAGTCATCCATTTGCCTCTTAAAACCATCATGCTCGGAATCCAGAAGCTGCTCTCCCTTGGAAAAGGGGGAGGGAAGAAGGGAGGAAAGAAGCTGCAGCACCCGCAGCAGTCATCCTCCGCGACCAAGAGAGGAGTTTTGGACATGGCGTCGTTAACGGAGGAAGAATTGTTGTGGGTGGAAGAGGTGTATCAACGTAAGTAGATAGGGTAGGAGGAAGAATGAGAAGGAGGGAGGGGAGTTGGGAAAGATAGGGAAGGCGGGCAAAGGAGCTGGCATGGATTCCCACAATCCCTTTACCCGTCCTCCATCCCTCTCTCCCTACCTCAAGCCCTTATTGCCATGCCCGGCATCGCGGACCGCGGGCTTGCTGTCAAGATGCCCATCGACCGGGAGTGTGTCGCTCGATACTTTATCGCTGCCCAGTGGAAGCCGGCCATGAGGGGCCAGCCGACAGTGGACGCAATTTTACGCACTCTGAGATGGAGGGAGGATGAACGAGTAGCAGTGTTGGAACCAGAAGACGTACTAGCACAGGCCTGGGATGGCTACCTGTACGTCAACGGCACGGACAGGATTGGGCGGCCGATGATTTATTTTAGACCGGCGTTTCAGGTAGGATCCTGTCGTCTCCCTCCTTCCTTCCCTCCCTCCCCGTATTCTTTTCCTCCGGTCTTCCTTGACCTGTTGTTGGCTGGGTAGGACCCACACAACACCTTCCCTCAACCACACACACGCACACCTCATCCTCCTCTCATCCCTAGGCCAATCAACATCCCGAGAAAGCGATCCAGTACCTAGTCTACACCCTCGAACGTGCTCTGGACCTCTCCCGGGAAGAGAACGGAGGGGTCGAGGCCTACTCCTTCGTGATTGATTGCAGTGGATTTTCACTTTCCAACATTCCCCCGGTCAATATCATCAAGCAGACATTTACGCTGCTTCATCACCACTATCCTACCCGTGTGGGGTTTATTGTCTTTTTGTACACAGGCTCGGCGTTCCAGTTGCTCTGGAAGGTGCTTACCCCCTTGGTCAGCCCTATGACGAGAAACAAGATTTTGTTTGTCCCTGCAGGGAAGGAGAAGAATGAATTGTTGAAAAGAGTGGAAGAAGAGCAGTTGGACGAGAGATATGGAGGGCAGAGGGGCTTTTCATTTGTGCCGCATGAGTACTTTGGGGTGAGTGAGGAGGAGGCGAAGAAGATGCATGAGAAGGAAGGGAAGAATGAAGTTAAGGGAGGGGGGAAGGACAAAGGGAGGGACGAGGGGAAGAGAGGAAAGACATGTGGAGGGGGCGACAGCTAAATGCCCAAGTTGAATTGTGAAAATGGCAGGACAAGGGGGATGGGAGGGAAGAGGGAAAGAGGGAGGGGAGCTGAAGGAAGTGGGATGAGAGATTGATTCTCTCTTGTGAGTTTAACTGTTCAATAGTCGAGTTTGTACAATTCAATTGTAGGGGAAATGTAGGTGCATGCAGAGTGCGTAAGGGTAGTCCCCAGAGAGAGGGAGAGGGATGGCAATGATGGAAGGGGAGGGGGGAGGTTGGTCATTGGCGGTGGGGGGGGGGGGGGATATTTGTAACAGACAACGTGTACATTCGCACAACAGCACGACGGCAGGCAGTCAAGTAATCAGCATATAGGAAACGACATAAAACATCCAAATGAACCAATACCACAACATGAGGTAGCAAGGCATACAGTATGGCAGCCTCTAATGGGCCGGAGGTGCAATCCGCTGCACCTCTGCTCCCACCACCCCGTGTGTGATACTTGCTTCCCAGCTCGCATAGTCCCAGATGGCTACTTTTCTAATCATGCAAACCGCCATCTTTTCCACAACTACAGGGTCTTCTCTTTTGTCTCTACCTCTGTTCGGACCTCTGTTAGCGGAGCAGTGGCACATTTTTTTGGTAATCTCTCCGTCTGTCTCCCCATCTCCTTGATCCAGTCCGACAAGCTCACGCTACACCATACCACCACGCCAACAGCAACTGGACACAGGAGGCAGACCACTCTTCAGATTGTCAGCGTGGCCTCGTGGCCTGTGCGGCGCGTTCAATGCGGTTTCCGTGCCTCCTCCTATCTCTTCTGCTTGTCCCCCATGCCCTCCTCGTCGAGTCTTTTTTTCGTGCGCCTTACCATCAGCAACCTTACGTGTCACACCTCTCCGCAAGAAATCATGCTCGTGTCGCTTTCTCCCAGCATGAAGTACTAGTCGTTTCTTCTCAGCCTCCGCCACCTCCACCATTACCATCATCATTTCCTGAGGACATGCTGCAGCCACCACCCCTGCCTGCTGCTCCTGCTCCTGATCCGTCTCCTGTGCCAGTAATCAAAGCCACCAAAGTCAAGAATGCCGTCCTGTCTCCTCCTCTGATTCCGCATATCCTTCGCGTCCATCACGATGAAAGCGATCTGCCCACGCACCCGAACGAGACGCATGTCATCATAAGGAGAATGAGCCTCAAGTACGTGTTCCCCGTTGCTCTTGAGTGCAGGGTCCTCAGGGGCAATGAGGGAGTCTCTTTAAGCATGAATTTCTACCCAATGTCTCCACCATTCCACGAGGGAAATATTGCAGAAACCGTTTTCTCGGAGAGATGCAACAGCTCTGCCCTTGTTGCCTGTTCAGCGTCCGTCTAGTATTCATTTAGTATTTATCCGTTCTTTCTCCTCCCTCTTTCAAAGAGATGCCTTGCCAAGAATGTGATCTCACGTCCTCCCTCCCTCTCTTCCTTCGCTCCTTTCTTCCTCCCTCCCTCCCCTCCTCCAGAGACGTCGCCTCCGTGTTCCACATCGGGGAAACTGTCTTCTCCTCGGAGTCGTACCCCCAGCTATACCGGACGTGGTCCCCCTACGAAGTGACAGATAATCTTAGTACGGACGGGGAACTATGCCTGGTCGCGGAAGAAGTCAGGAAGCTGCCTCCTAAGCGGGGGAGGAGGCCGAAGGAATACAAGGAGCATGCCAAGAGAGTGGTGGGCTTTATCCTCGGGTCTGTGACGGAGAAGAAGAAGAAGCAGGAGGGCTGTGCGTACCTGGCGTGGGTGGCGGTGAACGAACAGTACCAACGGTACGTGTCTCTGCTCTGGGGGTGTGGAGGGGCAGAGAGAGAGAGAGAGAGAGAGAGAGAGAGAGAGAGAGAGATTGAGATTTCATTTGGATGATTAATTACATTATTACCTCGTCTCCCTTCGTGCCTCATCCCTCCCTCCTTCCCTCACTCCCCTTCCTCAGGCAAGGGATCGGCACCGAACTGGTGGGCACCATCGAAGCACTCTTTAAAAAAGAGGACATGGTCACCATCGTGGCCGACACGCCGGAAAGTAACGTGCCTGCCCGACGTTTTTTGGAGAAACTGGGCTTTGGCAACCCCATCTCGGTGAGACTTCTCGGGAGGGAGGGTGGAAGAGAGGGAGGGTAGACGGAGGGAAGGAGGGAGGGAAGGAGGGAGGGGGTTCTTGTTGGTGCCTGGGCGGTAGTTCTCGGTTTTGATTCTTCTGTGTACTCATTCATTGATCTCCGCCCTCTCCACCACGTCCGCCCTCCATTTCTCCGTCCCTTCATTATCTTTCGTATCTTCCAACCTCGCACAGCACGTCTACATGTCCCTGAATATCGCCAGCTCCAAGGGGAAGGAGGGGGGGAAAGTGCCCCGGAAGAAGAAGGGGACGCCGAAGACCAAACCGGTCAAGGTTCGGCAGATGGATATTGATGACTTAGGTGCGTGGGTGCCGGAGCTTGGGAGAGAGGGAGGGAGCGAGGGAAGGCAAGAGTGCTGGATATGAAATTGAGAAATGTATACAAAAGGAACTGACAATCCCAACCCCTTTCTTTCCTCCCTCCTTCTTTCTCTTCCGCCCTCCCTCTCCTCCTCCCCCCCCTTTACAGCCAAAGTATACGCCTTGGGCGAGGAGGTCTTCACGCAAGAGCTCTACCCTAATCTGTACTCCATCTGGAGCGAAGCTGAGGTGGTGGAGCTGTTTGGCTCCGATAGCGATACATGCTTCGTGTGCGAGGCGTCGGATAAGACTTTCTTGGGATTTGTCTTGGGGACAGAGATCGAGGCAAGTACTCTTTCCATGCCCCCCTCCTTCCCTCCTTGGTTCCTTTCTCTCTTCCCCCCCTCTCTCTCTCGCTTCCCCTTTTTTTACTCTCTTCCCCCCTTTTCTCTCTCTGCCGCGCTCTGTTGTATCACGCCCCTTGTTCTCCTCGAAGCAAAAACTTCAGGGCCTCCTAGCCTCATTTTCTTCTTTCTTCCCCCCCTCTCCCCCCCTCTATCTCTCCTTCCAGAAAAAAGGCAGCAGCTGGCGGTACGGCTACTTACTCTGGCTGGCCGTCTCGCCCCAAGCACAGGGCCTGGGCGTAGGTCGGCGGCTGCTGAAGGAATTCCAAGACACGATGGAGCAGAATGGCTGTCGGTTGCTGCTGTGTGGTGAGTGCCAACATTGTGCAAAAGGAAGTCGGCGAAGAGGAAGAGAAAGGGCAATTGTCCCTAGTCTTTCGCAACTTCCATATCCGCGTCAAACGTTTTATCTAAACTCTGCCTTCCTTCCATGTTCTCCCTTCCTATAACACAAGACACTCAAGCCGACAATTTGGCAGCGCGAGCATTTTTTGAAAAATCCGGTTTTCAAGATTGGGAGGATCACGTCTATTACACCAAGGACATGCAGGCAGAGGGCAAGGGGGAGGAAAGGGAGGGGCCGGTGGAGGGAAGGATGGAAGAAAGGGGGGATGTGCAGAAGACGGTTAAGGGTATACCACAGCCGCGGTTGACCCGGTTAACCAAGACAAAGAAAGTAGGGGAGAAGAAGGTGGGCGAGAAGAAAAGCGGCACAAAATGATGATATAATCTAAGGTTGGACACGAAGCTACATAGAGATATCTTGTTGCGAGCGTCACATTGGCGCCATGAGGCCCGACCTTCCGTGCCGAAGCTAGTACACCAACAGACCCGTAAAGCGCTTACACAACTTCCTTCCGAACAAATGGAAGTTTTGGGGGAGCTTTGATGGGAATGGATGTAACATAGATTGAGAGTAATTGAAGTGACGGTCGGGAGATGCGACGTGAATGATGGTATCCAACACGTATGCCATTATTTTTGGGGGTCCGAGGGGGGATAAGAAAGCAGTGCTTTCATGGTGGAAAATGACAATAAAAGCAATTTTAAAAGGGATAAGAAATAATCACAGAAATCGATTGATATAGGAATATAACTTCCTGCTTTAAGCGTTGCCTAGATTTATCTTATGTCCTCCACCTCAACTTCCTTCATTCTTGTCTGTCTGCCAGGCTCTCTCTCGCTCTCTCCTCTCCCTCTTTGTCTATTTAAATATGGGTTCTTCTCCTTCTGCTACTAATCCCATTGTTCCTTCACCTTCGTTCCTTTGATAGTGTGTATTTCCCGCCATTTCTCTCTCCATGTTAACGCCCTCTCACTTATTTTTGGCACTATCTGCATTTCTGCCAAAATCTCCTTTGAACCGAAACTTCCTTTCCATCCCCTTCCCCCCCCTCCGACTGCTCCTTCTCTGTCGCCTCTCTCCACCTTATCCCTATATATCTTCTCACTCGCGACCCTAAGCATTCCCTCCCTTCTCCGCACTATCCCCCCCCTCCTCCCCTCGCTGCTGTTGCTGCTGCTGCTCATCTCCCTCCCTTCCTTCCTTTTCAGCCTTTCCCTCCTCCACCGGCAGGGTAGATGCCGCTTGACCAAACCTCGCTGCCCGTTGCGCCATTTTGTCCGCCAGAGTCTGAGCAACCGCCTTCCCTCCCCCACCCCCTCCTCCTCCTCCTCCTCCTCCTCTGGAGCTTCCGCCGGTAGAGTCAGAGTCATCACCTGCAGGCGCTGGTGCCGAGACCGGTGCAGCAGCAGGTGTTATTGCTGCTGGTACAGCTGTCGTCGTCGTTGTGCCCAGGCTTGTACCAGCGAGGGAGGAGGGTGTAAACATGCTCGGAGACGCAGAAGCAGGAATGGAACCGAAGGCCCCGAACGTCGCTCCACCCGCTCTTCCCCCTGCGCCTACCCCTCCAGTGCCCAGCCTAAACCCACTCCCAAAGGTCGTCCCACTGCCAAAAGGAGGCTGAGTCGACCTTGCGGTAGGCGCAGGGGTAGCACTGTCACTGCCGCTGCTGCTGCTGGCAGACGTAACACGAGAAGCAGATCCCCCCAGGCCAAAAGATGGACGGGGCGGGCCACCAAAGGGAGAAGTAGTGTGGGAAGGGAACGAGGATGAGGACGAGGAAGTAGTGCCAAAGGTGAGAGGAGATGCAGAGGGCTTGGTCACTGCAGGGATACCTACAGAACCACCACCAGCAACAGCACCAACACCAGCCGTCGCCAGCGCCGGCGGAGGGCCCGGAGTAGAAGCAACAGCAGCAGCAGGGAGACTGCTGCTAGGAGTAGACGCTGTGGGCTGCGTGCTGCCACTGCTGCTATTACTACTGCTGGCAGAAGGCTTGATGGGGGTGTTGCTTGGGGTGAATGCGCCTGCGCGAGGGTTCATGCCAAAGGAAGCAGTAGCGGTTGTGGCTTTAGTAGGGGTTGTCTCAGGGACGGAGACAGGCGCACCAGCAACAGCATCAGTGTTCGGGGTGGGAGAGGCGACATCTGTCATTGACTCTGATTTGTTGCTCTCGGGTGCTGTTAGCTGCTGCTGCTGCTGCTGGACTGGGGGAGGGGACTGAGTAGAAAAGTTGTCGCCCGGAGTCGCTGGCGTGGCGCCCGAGGATAGCTTAGCTCGCTTGGTGGTGGCATCAGTAGCCTGCCCTCCTCCTCCTCCTCCTCCTCCTCCTCCTCCTCCTCCTCCTCCTCCTC
>Ga0160419_100503_pt1 | contig 24465 bp, 23 predicted proteins | sample CelAP2metagpilot_2_FD_108196 | JGI IMG/M metagenome (GOLD analysis project Ga0160419, IMG submission 108196) | Phycosphere-associated microbial communities from Cellana algal ponds in Kailua-Kona, Hawaii, USA - Cellana AP2-4-25 metagenome pilot ... | reverse complement strand
GGCTTTCGCGAAAGCCGCGCACGATGAACACGACCACCACAGCAAGAACCACGATTGAGGTCAGGGAGAAGACCTGCGGGATGCCAAAGAACGCCTGATTGCCTTTGAAGATGTCCGTCCGGTAGAGGAAGATCGAATGCACGATCACCAGAATGGCCAGTGTCGCAATCGTGGCCCCGGTGCCCGTCATGCGCACGATGAAGATGCCCACCACAAAGGCGATGACCCCGGTGATGGCCAGCGCAACCAGTGCTGATGTAACGGGATCAAGTGCGAATGCGTTCAGCCCCCATGGCGCGTCGGGCAAGGCGATCTGCTTCATCGCCACCGGGGTCACGCAGATCGCAGCGGCATAGGCGCCGATGCCCATGAACGCGCTGTGGCTGAGGTTGGTCAGCCGCGAATTGCCCATGAACACCTGCAATCCCAGCACGACGATCAGGTTCACAAAGGCGCTGTAGACCAGGCGCAGCTGGTAGTTGGAGGCAAAGAAAGTCGCCAGCACACCAATCGCGATGAGGATGGCGGCCAGCATACAGGCTCCGACAACGCCGCGTTTCTGGCTTCGGGTCAGGGTCACAGCTTGTCCCCCTTTTCCTTGGCCGGGCTGAGGATGCCATCGGGTCGCCAGACCAGCACCAGCGCGATGATGCCGAAGACAAAGGCATCCTTCAGCCCGCCGTATTCCTGCGGCAGCAGCACCAGCATCGCCACTTCAACCGCGCCCAGAAGGAACCCGCCCAGCACCGCGCCCGGCAGGCTGCCGAAGCCGCCAACCACGCAGGCGACAAAGGCTTTCAGCACCGGGTTGAAGCCGAAGTGGGGGTCAACCGATCCACGCCGCGCCATGATGAAAATGCACGCGAGCCCCGCCAGCAGGCCGGAAATCAGGAAGGCCAGCGCAAAGACCCGGTTGGCGCGGATGCCCGTCAGGCGCACCATCTCGAAATCGAGCGAGGCCGCGCGCATGGCTAGGCCCAGCGTGGTGCGTTGCAGAAACAGGACAAGGCCGATGATCACCACCACGGTTGTCACGGATTCGAAGATCTGCAGGGATGAGATCTGCACCCCGAACACCATGACCGGCGCGTCGAGGAAATAGAGCGAGGTCACCGCAATCGGGCGCGGTGAGATGAACAGCAGAAACAGGTTTTGCAGCACAATGGACACGCCAAAGGCCGTTAGCAGCCCGGTCGTGGGATCGGCATAGCGCACGGGCCTGAACGCCACACGCTCCAGCGCGACCGAGGTCAGGGCGGTGGCCGCAACAGCGCCCACAATGATGATCAGTGGATTGGCTGTCACCAATGCCGCAAAGGCCACCATGGTGTAGCCCCCAACGGCGATGACCTCTCCGTGGGCGAAGTTGACCAGCCCCATGACGGAAAAGACAATCGCCAGCCCCAGCGCCAATAGCGCGTACTCCGCGCCAAAAGACAGGGCGTTGATGATCTGTTGTGCGGCATAGTCCATGTCAGCCCAGCCCCGTCAGTTTTGCCATCATGTCTTTGCTTCCGCCCAGCTCATCCGCTGTGCCTTCTGCCTGAATGCGGCCGTTGTTCAGCAGGTACCCATAGTCCGAGATCTGCAGCGCCTGTCGGGCGTTCTGTTCGACCAGAAGGATCGTCATGCCTTCGGCGCGCAACGTCGAAATCATCTGAAAGACCTGCGCCACAATGCGGGGGGCCAGCCCGAGGCTGGGTTCATCCAGCAGCAGGATTTTCGGCTTCGACATCAGCGCGCGGGCAATGGCGAGCATCTGTTGCTCCCCGCCCGACAGGGTGCCGCCCGGTTGCGCGCGCCGCTCTCCCAGGATGGGGAAGGTGTCAAACCACCGCTCGATGTCGGCTTGTACATTGTCCCGGTCCGCCCGGATACCGCCGCCAATGCGCAGGTTCGCTTCAACGCTGAGATTGCTGAATATCCGCCGCCCCTCCGGAGAGACGGCAATGCCGCGCCCGATGCGGTCCTCAACGGTAACCTTGGCCAGATCCGCGCCCTCAAGCGCAATGGTGCCACTTGCCTGTGCTATCCCGCAGATTGCTGAGATTGTTGAAGTTTTACCGGCGCCGTTGGGTCCAAGCAGCGCCACGCATTGCCCCGTGCCGACGCTCAGGAAAATGCCATGGACCGCCTCGATGGGGCCGTGAAAGACACGTAGGTTCTGGATATCAAGCATGGGGCTAACGGGGCGCGGACCAAAGGACGCGCCCCACGTCGTTTACCAGTCAGTCGGCACGTTGTCGGGCACCACGTTAGAGACAAGAACCCGCTTGCCGTCCTTGTACCCGATCACCGGAATGGTGCGCTGTGCGTAGGTCTTGGTGTCCTTGAACGAGATGCTGTCGACCGTCAGCACGGGAATGCTGTCCGCTTCGCGAATGGTTTTCGCGATTGTAGCAGGATCGGTGCTGCCTGATTGCTCAACCGCCCATGCAACGGCCTTGACCGTATCGGCACCAGTGGCCGGGAAGAGGCCGGGCACGTCCACGCCAAGCGCCTTGCACTCTGCCATGAAGTTCACCACGGCACTGTCTGCCTGGCTGGGGGCCAAAGTGGCGAAGAACACCTTGTCCAGAATGGAGGGATCGTCCGTGCCGATGGCATCCAGTGACGGATCGTCAAACCCGTCCGACCCAACAACCCAGGCGTCAATGCCTGCACTGCGCAATTGGCGGACCAGCACGCCTACGTCCGGCATGATGGAGGAGATATAGACCGCGTCGATCTCTTCGCCCAAGGCGCGCATCTCCGCAATCTGGGGAGACCAGTCAGAGGTGCCAAAGCTGAAGTTCAGCGTGCTCAGCACCTTGCCACCGCCCGCTTCCATCACTTCACCGAACCAAAGCGGCGTTTTGGCAGACCAGCTGCCGCCTTCATCGGAGGTCAGCAGAACGACATTCCTGGCGCCATTCTCCAAGGCATAATTCGCCGCAGCGGTTGCGGTGAACGGGTCGGGAGAGACACCGGTAAAGAAGTTATCGACAATGCCTGCGTGCATTTCCACTTGCGTGGACTGCGGCTGGAAAATCGACACGCCGTAGCTTTGAGCGATCTGCGCCACCGGGATCATCGTGTCGGAGAACGGAATCGTGCCCAGCATCACCGCACCTTCGTCCAAGAACTTCTGCGCCAGCGAAATCGCGGTCTGTGTATCTGCACCGGCGTCCTGCACCAGAACCTCGATCATTTTGCCGTTCACGCCGCCGTCGGCATTGATCATCTCTGCCATGCAGCGCGCGCCCTGCCATTCAGCGTAGGGGGCATAGTCACCCGTCATCGGGACGCCAAGGCCAATCTTGATTGTGTCTTCTGCAAAGGCCGGTGTCACCAATGCGGTGCAGGCCAGTGCGGCGAGGATATACTTTTTCATGTTCATCTCCTTGTTGGTGGTCTTATGAATTTACGCTTCGGCGCCTACCTCCTCTCCAAGGTAGGCGTTTATGACTTTCGGGTATTTGGTGATGTCCTGCGGGCTGCCTTCCGCAATGATGGCCCCCATATCAAGAACGGTGATCCGGTCGCAGAGGGTCATGATGAATTTCAGGTCGTGATCAATGACAAACAACGCGCAATCCGCTGCGCGCTGAACCCACTTCAGCGCCCGCCCCAGCGCGTCTGTCTCTTCCTCGTTCATGCCTGCGGCAGGTTCATCCAGCATCAGAACCTTGGGTTTCAACGCCAGTCCCCGCACGATCTCCAACCGCCGCTGATCGCCGTAGGACAAAGCGTTGGCGGGCAGGGTGAGTTTGTCGCGCAGACCAAACTCCTCAATCGCTGCTTCCGGCAGGGCCGTGCCGCTGCCTGCGTAGCGGGCGACGTCAATGTTCTGTTCCACACTCAGGCTGGGAAAGACGCGCAGGTTCTGGAATGTCCGTGCGATGCCAAGCCGCGCACGCTGATGGGCGCTTTTGCCGGTCAGGGAGGTGCCATTCAGCGTCATGGAGCCTGACGTGGGCACCAAAAGACCCGAAATCAGGTTAACGAGCGTGGATTTTCCAGCGCCGTTTGGGCCGATCAAACCGCGCACTTCTCTGGCGTCCAACACGAAGGACACGTCGCGGACCGCATGGACGCCGCCAAAGGATTTGCTGACGCCGCTCAGTTCCAGCATGCGCGCCCCTCACGGTTCTGACCGCCCGCGCCCCTCACGTGCTTGCCAGTTCCGCGACAAGCTCTGCGGTGGTGACTTGCCGACAGTATCCCCTGATGGTGTGGATCGAGTGGTTGTGCCGCTCTGGTGTGTAGGTGAGGCAGGCGTCTGTTACCTGTGTCACCAGATACCCCAGGTCGCAGGCGTCCCGAATGGCGCTTTCCACGCATTGATCCGTGATCAGCCCCGATATCACCAGCTGTTTGACACCCAGATTGCGCAGTACGTAATCGATATGGGTCGAGATAAAGACAGAGGAGGAGGATTTGGGCAGCACGATCTCATCGCCCTCGGGCGCGATCTGGTCGATCACCTTGCCATCCCATGATCCCTTGGGCACGTTGAACCCGGTGATCTTGTAATCCAGCGACCGGTCGCGCCCGTCCAGCGTGAGGCTTTCGATGGTGGTATACATCACCTCCACCTGTGCTGCGCGGCATGCCGTCTGGATGGCTTGCATGTTGCCGATGACGCGGGCCTCCAGCTCATCAAAGAACCAGCCGTATTTGCTGGCAAATTCAGCTTCGGGCATGCCCTTGAATTCCCCCCCGTCGCGGTGCGCGGCGAAGTTCTGGACGTCTACGAAAAGCAAGGCAGCCTCGGCCGGGGCCAGAGGCAGATTGCGGGTCAAAGTCATTGCGTGTTCTCCAGTACAGACCGGATCGCCCCGGCCAACAGATCAGCCCACCGTGCAACGCCTGTTTCATGCGTCAGATGGTCGTTGCGCACTTCAATCAGCGTATGCTGAACGCCACGGGTTTCCGCGTGGCGTGGGATGAACCAGTCGCTGGTGTCGTCGATCTGATAGGGCTGGTTCAGCGCCAGCTTCATATCGGGCGCAGCGGCAGAAATTGCATCCATCAGCTGCTGAGCCGTTTGCGTATCGCGCCGGGCCAGAAAACCTGCATCCCACGGGCGCTCCTGCCCCTGAAGGTGCCGTGTGTAGGAATGGATGGCGAACACGGCCTGACGCGGATGGCTGTCGAAGGCCGCGTTGATTGCGTTGTTCATCGGATCAAAAATCGCTTGTCGGCGCAGGTCATGACCCTCAGCGCTTAACCCGATATTCCCCGGCACGCGGATGCCGTCGCTGACCTCCGGCACGGAGCCTTCTGATCCGGGTGGGCGGTTACAATCCATCACCAGCCGGCTGTAACGCTGGAGGATCAGCGGACATTGCAGACTGTCAGAAACCGCGCGGGCCAGATCCTCTGCCCCAATGTCCCAGCCGATATGTCGGTCAATGGCCCCTTCGGGCAAACCAAGCCCGTTCAAGGCATGCGGCACCGCCTGGCCTGCATGTTCGCAGAGCAGCAGCACAGGCGAAGCGGACGACCCGTGACACATCTCAACCGGTGCCGGATCGGCCGCACCCAGCAGGTTTCCATGTCCCGTATGCCCGTTTGCAGACGCATCAATGACGTTTGATCGATTCACAGCCACTCCCCAGCTATGACTGAAGTAGACGAACGAAAAATTCCAAAGTCAAGTAATTCAAGTTGACTGAAAGAAAATTTTCATAAACGCTGGGGCGGTAACCGGAGCAAACGCAGGGCACAAGTGCAGATCAAACAGAAGATTGAACAGGCCTCCGATGCGTTTACCGCAGGTGAGCGCAAGCTGGCGGCGGCGATCCTGTCGGACTATCCCTACGCGGGACTATCCTCCATTCAGGACCTCGCCACGCGGTCTGAGGTGTCAGCCCCGTCGATCTCCCGATTCATGACAAAGATCGGGCTGACTGGGTATCAGGAATTCCAGCGCTCCCTGATCGCAGAGCTGAAGGACGGCGACCGCAGCCCCGTGGAAGTGCATGAGCGTGGGCGGCATATCGAAGGGGATTATCTGTCGGATTTTCTGGCCAAGGCCAGTGCGCAGATGGCCATTGCAGGGGACGCGATCACCGAAGAGCAATTCAACCGCGTCTGCACCTTGCTCGCCAATCCCAAACACAGCGTGTACGTGATTGGCGGTCGGATCAGTGACACGATCGCGGCGCATCTGTCATTCCACCTGCGCCAAGCGCGGCGGGGGGTGTTTCATTTGCCGTCTGATCCGGAAACCTGGCCAGAGTATCTGCTACAAATGAAAGCCGGAGACATCTTTTTCGTTGTGGATTTTCGCCGCTATCAAACCTCGCTTGCGTCTTTGGCGCAGTTGGCGCGTGATAAACGCGGGGCCAGCGTCATCGTGATGACGGACAAATGGATCTCACCTGTTGCGCGCCATGCCTCTGACGTGCTGCCAGTGCCAATCGAATCCGGTACGTTGTGGGACACTTACTCCTCCGCCCTCGCCATTACCGAAGCCATTGTGACCCGTATCGCCGAAGACAGCTGGGAACAGACCAGAGACCGGATCGAAAGCTGGGACACGCTGCGCGTCACGACAAAGGATAGACCAGAATGACCCCGATGCCCCTGATCTTCGCCGCCACCTGCGACATCGCCGGGAAGGTGCGTGGCAAGGCTTTTCCCGCTGACCAGCTTGAAAAACGTCTCAGCCGTGGGGTGGGTTGGGTGCCGACCAACGTGCAGATCACCTGCTTTGACAGTATCGCAGAGAGCCCCTTTGGATCATTGGGTGATCTGTTGTTGGTGCCGGACCCCGCCTGCGAGGTGAAAGTGGCGTTTGGCGATGGTGCAGCGGAACATTTCATGCTGGGCGATATCATCACGCTTGACGGTGAGCCCTGGGCATTCTGCACCCGGCAAATCCTGCGCGATGCCCTGGACCGTCTGCATGCGCTGAGCGGGGCGCGTCTGTTTTCTGCCTTTGAGCATGAGTTCCAGTTGAAAGGTACAGGGCTGCCGAACGAAGGATTTGGGCGAAACGCCTTTGAAAATCAGCGGGCGTTGATGGAAACCTTGATGGGGGCGTTGAAGGCCGGCGGCCTGACGCCCGACAGCATTATGAAGGAATACGGGCCCCACCAGTTCGAGGTTGTGGTCGCGCCAGAGATTGGCGTGGCATCCGCAGATGCTGCTGTCATCCTGCGTGAGCTGACCCGCTCTGCCGCGCGGTCGGTTGGAGAGGAGGCAACTTTTGCTCCGATCCTTGATACCGCGTCAGTCGGCAACGGAGTGCACATCCACCTGAGCTTTCAGGATGACGCAGGCACACCGCTGACCCATGACGAAAATGGTCCTTGCGGCATGTCGGACCTGACGGATGCTTTTGCCGCGGGTGTGCTCAGATACCTCCCGAACATCCTCGCACTCACCGCGCCATCGGTTGTCTCCTACGAACGGCTGACACCACATCGCTGGTCAGCGGCCTACAATAATCTGGGGTTTCGCGACCGCGAAGCCTCGCTCAGGGTATGCCCGGTGACCGCTCGGGACCCCGCCGCGATCGCCCGGCAGTTTAACATCGAATACCGCGCGGCGGATGCTGCGGCTTGCCCGCATCTGGCGCTGGCGGCCGTTGTGCATGCCGGTTGTCAGGGGATCGAGGATGGGCTGCGCGCACCCGCCGCGACAGAGGATGATCTTTCGCTGCTGTCGCCCGATGAACTGGCCGCGCGCGGTTTCACCCGGCTGCCTGAAACCCTCGAAGCGGCGCTTGATGCCTTTGCCGGGAATGACACGGTCACAGGCTGGTTCCCGGCGACGTTCGCAGAGGTTTACCGCGCCCACAAAGACGCTGAGATCGCCCTTCTGGCGGAGATGGATACCGATGCGAAATGTGCCGCCTATGCCGAAACCTATTAGGGGTATCTGATGAAACTGGCACTTTGGCAGACCCATCCACAGCCCGACATCACCACCGCTTTGGCAGGGCTCGAAAAAGCGGCTGAGACCGCAGCAGGGCAGGGCGCTGACCTGCTGGTTACGCCCGAGATGTTTCTGGGGGGGTATGACATCGGTCCGCAGGCCGTTGCTGCCCATGCGGCGCAATCTGTTCAGGCCCTTGAGGGCTTGCAAAAGGTTGCGATGGCCCATGGAATCGCGCTTGTTGCAGGCCTCCCTCTGCCGGGGGTGCCGCGCCCGTTCAACGCCTGCGTGGCCATCGACAAATCCGGGGCGGAGATTGCGCGCTATCACAAGACGCACCTCTTCGGTGATGTCGACCGGGCGCAGTTCACCGCAGGCAGCGCGTTGTCGCCCGTGGTTGACCTGAACGGCTGGAAGATCGCGCTGGCGATCTGCTACGATGTGGAGTTCCCCGAACTGACCCGCGCGCTGGCCTTGCAGGGGGCAGAGATCATCGTGACACCCACCGCCAACATGACCCCCTTCGACAGCATCGCCACCCGCCTTGTCCCCGCACGGGCAGAGGAAAACGGGATCTATCTGGCCTATTGCAACTACGTCGGCGCGGAGGGGCAGTTCACCTACAACGGCCTGTCCTGCGTTGCCGGGCCGGATGGCACTGACGTTGTGCATGGCGGTGATCGGGACCTGATCCTCTATGCCACACTGGAGCGCGCTACCCTGACCGAGGCACGGCGCGCGCAAACCCACCTCGCTGATCGTCGTCCGGACCTTTACGGAGACCTCACATGAAGCCAGTTACAGTTTTTGGTCCTGATTTTCCCTTTGCCTACGACGACTGGATCAAACATCCCAGCGGTCTTGGCAAATTGCCGCAAGCGGCGCACGGCAGGCAAGTGGCCATTATCGGCGCCGGTGCTGCCGGTGTGATTGCGGGCTATGAGTTGATGAAGCTGGGCCTGCGCCCGATCCTGTTCGAGGCCGGGCAGTTTGGCGGACGCCTGCGCTCGCAACCGTTTGAAGGGGCGGACGGGGTGATTGCCGAATTGGGCGGCATGCGCTTTCCGGTTTCAAGCACCGGCTTCTATCACTACGTTGATCTGTTGGGGACAGAGAGCAAACCATTCCCCAACCCGCTTACCCCTGCCGCCGGGTCCACCGTGATCGACCTGCTGGGCAAGACCTACTACGCGCGCACCTTGAAGGATCTGCCGCCGCTTTTTCAGGAGGTCGCGCAGGCCTATGATGCAGCGCTTGAGCAGGGCGCCAATTTCACGGCCCTCAAACAGGCCATCCGGGACCGGGACATCGCCCGCATCAAGGACATCTGGAACCCGCTTGTCGCGGCATGGGACGAACGCACTTTCTATGACTTTGTTGTGTCGTCAGAGGCGTTTCAGAAACTGTCGTTCCATCACCGGGAGGTTTTTGGTCAGGTTGGCTTTGGCACCGGCGGCTGGGACAGTGATTTTCCAAACTCCATGCTGGAAATCCTGAGAGTGAACGTCACGGAATGCGACGAACACCAGCGGTACATGGTGGGCGGGGTCGAACAGGTGCCGCACCAGCTTTGGCAAAGGGCGCCGGACAAGATCGCCCATTGGCCAAGGGGCACGACCCTGCGGGGGCTGAACGACGGCGCAACACGCGCAGGGGCGAAACGCATCCGGCGCATATCCGAAAATCAGATTGAAGTGACGGACAGCTGGGGCCGTGCGGAGGCTTTTGACGCGGTTCTGGTCACCTGTCAGACCCATCTTCTGACTACCCAGATTGAAACAGAGGAAACCCTGTTTTCCCAAGACCTGTGGATGGCATTGGACCGCACGCGCTATATGCAATCAGCCAAGACCTTTGTCATGGTCGACAGGCCGTTCTGGAAAGATATGGACCCTGTGACGGGGCGTGATACAATGTCGATGACCCTCACGGACCGGATGACGCGGGGAACGTATCTGTTTGACAATGGACCGGACAAACCGTCTGTCATGTGCCTCAGCTATGCGTGGATGACGGACGCGCTGAAAGTGCTGCCATTGCCTGTGGAAAAACGGGTTGAACTGGCATTGTCCGCGCTTGGCAAGATCTACCCTGACGTCGACATTCGCAGCCATATCCTTGGCGATCCGATCACCGTCAGCTGGGAGGCGGATCAGAATTTCCTCGGTGCTTTCAAGGGCGCGCTGCCGGGGCACTACCGCTACAACCACCGTATGTTCGGTCATTTCATGCAAGAGGACATGCCGCCAGCCGAACGCGGGATCTTTATTGCGGGTGACGGGGTGAGCTGGACACCGGCATGGGTCGAAGGTGCGGTTCAAACCTCTTTGAATGCGGTTGCGGGGATCATTGCGCACTTCGGGGGGCAGGCCCCACCGGACAATCCATCCCCGGTCGAGGCTTATCTTGCACATGGACCCGTGCGGTTAAGCGCGTAAGGTGGGGCCGCAAATGGAATGACGCCACGCAAACGGAGGCCACCGATGAGCTGCAATCACACAATCCACAAACACAATCATCACCTGGGATGGGACAACACCATCGACCCCGTCCTCAGCGTCACACCGGGGCAGACCATCGCGGTGGAGACGATTGATGCCTCCGGTGGGCAGCTGCACGCCAAAGCCACGCTTGATGATCTCAAGGCGCTCGATTTCGACAAGGTGAACCCGGTCACCGGGCCGATTTATGTTGAGGGGGCCGAACCCGGTGATGCGGTTGCGGTCACCTTCAACGCATTCCACGCCTCCGGTTGGGGCTGGACGGCGAACATCCCCGGCTTCGGTCTGCTGGCGGATGAATTTCCGGACGCGGCCCTGCATGTCTGGAACTACGACACGGGCCTTGCAAAACCCGCCGTCTTCTCACCCTTCGGTCAGGTGGCGCTGAAACCATTTGTCGGCACAATCGGGCTGGCAATGGCAGAGTCGGGCCAGCACAGCGTTGTCCCGCCGCGCCGCGTGGGCGGAAACCTTGATATTCGCGACAATTGCCAGGGCACGACGCTCTATCTGCCGGTTGAAGTGGCGGGAGGGCTCCTGTCGCTGGGCGATACCCACGCAGCACAGGGGGACGGTGAAATCTGCGGCACTGCTATCGAAAGTCCGATGGATGTGGAGATCAAGGTCGACCTGATCAAGAACGCGCAATTCGCTTTCCCGCGCCTTGAAACAAGCGGCCCGGTCACAAACCACATTGATCAGAAAGGCTACCGCGTCACCACCGGGATCGGGCCTGACCTGATGCAATCTTCGCGCGATGCTGTCCGGCAGATGATCGACTGGATCTGTGCGACAGCCAAGGTTTCTCCGGTTGAAGCCTATATGCTGTGCAGCGTTTCAGGTGATCTGCGCATCTCCGAGATTGTGGATATGCCCAATTGGGTCGTCAGCTTTTACTTTCCAAAGTCGGTGCTGGGATAACGACCGGTGCGGAGGGCCTGCTGTGTGAGCCACAGCATGCGCCCTCCAGACCGATAGCTCATTTGTAGATATCAGGCAGCAGCGTTGTCGAAATCGCAGGCACATAGGCGATCAACAGCACCACCACGAACATGCACAAGACAAAGGGCACGGCGCGGACGGCGATCTTGAGGATCGATTCCCCGGTGATGCCTGACACGACAAAAAGGTTCAGTCCCAGCGGCGGGGTAATGAACCCCCCACCCAGCGCGGTGATCATCATGATACAGAACTGAATCTCGTTCATGCCGATGTTGTCGGCCAAAGGCTTCAGGATCGGAGCGAGGATCACGATGTTCGGCGTCGTTTCCATCACGCAGCCCGCGGCAATCAGGATACCGATCATCAACAGGATCAGCAGCCAGGGCTCATCCGTCAGGCCCGTGACCGTGGTGACAAACCCTTGCGGGACACCCATGATTGCCAGCGCTTCGGCCAGCGGGACAGAGAAGGCGATGATCGGCAGGATCACCCCGTTGACCTTGGCCGAACTGACCAGCATGGCGGGGAAATCCGCAAAGCTGAGCGTGCGCAACAGGAACCCCATCAGGATCGTCACGACCACGGCCGTTGCGCCCGCTTCGGTTGGCGTCAGCCGACCTGAGAAGATACCGTAGAAGATGATCCCCGGCACGATGAAGGCGTACCACCCTGATTTGAGCGCGGCACCAAGTTTTGAGAGCCACTCACTAAAGGTCATCATCCCGCCGCCTTCGTAGTCGTGAATGCGGTTCATGATCAGGTTCGTGATCAGAATGGCCAACAGGATAGCGAGGCCCGGGATCAAGGCTGCCAGAAACAGGGTTGAGGCTGATATGCCCAGCACAAGACCGATGATGATGTAGGCGATGGAGGGGGGGATCAGAATGCCCGTACAAGCACCCGCAGCAACCAGTGCACAAGCATAGGGGCGGGGATATCCGCTCTCCACCAGCCGCGCGATGGTCATGCGGCCCACGGCTGCGGCCCCTGCCGCGTCAGACCCTGAGATCGCGGCAAACATGCCGCAAACCAGCACCGTGGCCGACCCAAAGCCGCCTTTGGTGAAACAGGTCAGCGCTTCGGCAACGTCCAGAAATTTTCGACTGAGCCCGGTTCGCACGAGGACATCCCCGGTCAGGATGAACAAGGGCACGGCGGTCAGCGCAAAGGCATCAATGCCCGAAAACAACCGCTCGCCCACAAGGCTCAGCGGCAGGTCGCCCGACATCAGCAGCATCAGGATCGCGGAGCTGCCGATCGCGGCCCAAACCGGGACAGCCAACGCAATGAGAGCAACAAAGAGGATGACGGGGACGTAAAAATCCCAGCCCAATTCAACTGTTTGGTTCAGCGTGTTCCAAAGCATATCGGTCGCCCCTAATCAAACAGCGTATCACCTTCGTAAACGGGGGTGCCGTCACGAAGGGATATGAAATCACGGGCAAAAGACTGCGCCAGCCGCCAGATCATCAGGCCAAAGCCAAGCGGCACCGAAAAGAGGAACCAGACCTTTGAGACGCGCAAACCGTCCGTCACCGACCCGAACTTGTAGGAGACATGCAGCGCCTCCCAGGACCAGTAAAGCGCGATGATCGCGACGATCAGCATGACCAGATCACCGAAGATATAGAGCAATGCGCGGGGCCGGGTGGGCAGGTAGTGCATCACCACATCAATTCGGATATGCGCCCGTTCCTTTACCGCGGCAGCGGCTCCGACCCACGCAAGGTAGATAAATGAGAAACGCACAATTTCTTCGCCCCAAATGCTTGAATAGGCGAAAATCTCACGCCTCAGCACTTCGATGGCCATTGTGATGACAAGCATGACGTAAAACACCAGCAGCAGCCACCGCTCTGCGTTTTGGTCAAGTTTCCTGAGAGTTTCCATGGTGCGCCCCACTGAAGTTATGCTGTCGCTCCGCCAGAAGGCGCGGCGTCATATCCCGCATCAGCTTTCGAACGAGCGCGGCCAGAAAGCCGCGCTCGTTCAAACTGCTTAGGCGTCGTGGACGTAGTATTTGCCCTGCGTGCCTGCGGCTTCTTCCATCTTGGCGAAGTTGTCCATGGAACCGGCAAGCTCGACTTTGAACTCATCCCATTCGGAACGCTGGAAGCCGCCTGCCTCTTTCCACTCGCCCAGCTGATCATCGCTGAGGCTGTGGAATTCGACGCCGGATTTGGCCAGTTCGGACATCGCGTAGGCGCGTGCGGAGGGCACTTTGGACAGGTTCTGGTGTGCTGTCATCTCAGAACCCCAGACGATGCCATCCTGGATGTCGGCTGGCATGGAGTTGAACCACTCAAGGTTACAGGAATAGACCTGCGAATCCGGAACCGCCTGAGTGAAGGTCACGTGGGACAGGATGTCTTTGAAACCAAACACATAAAGCGCGCCCACGGAGGGGTCGAGCGCATCAGCAACACCCTGTTTGATCGCAGAGGGTGTTTCACCCCATGCAACGGGTGTCGGGTTTGCGCCAACCATGCGGTAATACTGCTGCAACATCTTGGAGCCGGGCACGCGGAATTTCACACCATCCAGGTCCGATGGGGAAAGAACAGCACCTGCGCCACCCTTGCGCACAGCAACAACCCGTGGGTCGATGTTGACGTAGAAGAGCGCCTTGAAGCCGTTCTCTTCGACCTTCGGTTCAACCGAGGATTTCCAGAAATCGGACGTGACAAGGTTGGTGAACCGCTGATTGGAACCACACAGGTAAGGCATGTTGATCAGGTCAACAGTGGAGGCGAAAGGCGCGAAGTTGGACAGCGAGTGTTGTGCAGCCTGAATCGTGCCACCCTGCACGGCTTGGACAAGTGCGCCGCCCGCACCCAGCTGACCACCCGGCGCCAGCTTTACATAAACCTTGCCGTTCGTTGCGTTCTGGATGTTCTCTTTGAGGTCCAGCTGCATGATAGGATAGCTGCGCGACGCGCCCAGCACATATGCCGTGGCAAGGGTCATCACATGCTCTGCAGCTTTCTCGCGATCACGCTCTTCGTTGGCCGATTGCGCGGCGGCTTCACTGGACCAAAGCGTCCCGGCGGCACCTGCGACCAGCGCTGCTGTAAAGCTTCCCGCTGCGGACAGCTTGAGAAAGTTCCGACGCTCGGCAGACGCCAGCATCTTTTTTTCGTCGTTCATTGTGTTTCCTCCCGGTGGTACGTTAGCTGCCGTTTCGTTGGTTTCGGTCAGCCTCTTTTTTCAAAATCGCGATGACGAAAAGAATCGACGCCGCGAAAAGAACCAACATCTCACCCACATCTCCAAAAACCACGCGATCCCAGAAGGCTCCGGCCGCTACATTTGCAAAGTAGACAAGGAAGACGATCAGGGACGCGTAGAGGAACATATGAGGCTCACAGTAGTTGGCTGCACGTGCATGAAAGCGCTTTCAGTGAGTCGATGCAAGCGCTTTCAGTGAATTCATTGTGCGCATCTTCCGGGACAGTGACCTGAACGCGGGTGTTCTGCGTGTTCTCAGCCATCTTTTGATCTATAGTGCCGATCATGTTCCTGAAGGGTTTTGTGAAATGAGGTCACGGCATCGCGTTCCGACTTTGGTCGATGTGGCAAAGGATGCAGGGATTTCGCCCGCGACCGTCTCCCGTTCGTTGAACAATCCAGATATTGTTTCGAAAGAAACACTTGAGCGGGTGCAGACAGCAGTGAACCGCTTGGGCTACACGCCGCATTTCGGCGCGCGGTACATGGCGGCCAAACGGTCATGGACCATCGGCGCGATCATCCCGACGATGGAGAACGCCATCTTTGCGAAGGGTATTCAGGCCTTTCAGGAACAGCTTCACGAACATGGCTACACTTTGTTGGTGTCCAGCAGCTCCTATGACCCCGAGATTGAAGCCGAACAGGTACGCGCCCTCATCAGCCGCGGTGCTGACGGGATTCTGCTGATCGGATATTGGCGTGATGAGGCGGTGTATGATTTCCTTAGGCGCCGCAACGTCCCCTTTCTTCTGGCTTGGGCGTTCACAGCGGGAAATGCACTTCCCGCCATTGGTTTCGATAACCGGGCATCGATGTATCAGCTGTGTGATCAGGTTCTGGCGTTGGGCCACAGGAAATTTGCCGTCATTTCGGGAAAGGTCGATGGCAACGACCGCGCGGCCAACCGGCTCAAGGGTATTACTGACAGACTGAAGGATGCGGGCATCGACCCCAAAACCGTTCCGATCATCGAAACAGCCTATGATATCGACAACGGCGCGAATGCCTTTGAAGAGCTCATGCAAGCCGAGGATCGACCGACTGTTGTCATGTGCGGGAACGATGTGCTGGCCGTTGGCGCAATCTCGCGCGCTCAGGAGATGGGACTGGATGTGCCGCGTGATGTCTCCATCACCGGTTTCGACGGGATTGAACTTGCGCGCATTGTGACCCCCAAACTCGCTACGGTACGGGTGCCCCATGCTGAAATGGGCCGCCGGGCAGCGGACGAACTTGTGCGCATGGTCGAAAGCGGAGAAGCGGGTCAGTCCCAGGAGCTTCGAATTGAGGTGTCCATGGACCTTTCGATTGGCTCGGTCAGCACGACCTAGCATCCAGGCGACCGGTTCAACTCGAACGCTCTGAAAACACGCGGGATACCGTGCCTCTTGAATCAGGTCGCCAGAAAACAGAAACAACCTTGCAGCTTGCCAGCACGGATCAGAATACGCCAAGGTATGCGCAAACAGGGACTAACAATGCCGAACCACTATATCAGCGGCCACCTCCGCCCTTGTACGCCAGACTTGCCCACACAAGGAGCCGCGCAATGACAAACAAACTGACGCCAGCGATTATCCTGCGCGCCGTTCGCATCTGGTCAGGTCTGTTCCTGCTGGCTTTCGTGACAAGCCATCTGACGAACCTGAGCTTTGGTTTGATCTCTATCGACGCGATGGATGCCGCACGCCCTTACCTGTCGGGGGTCTGGACAGGGCAAGTTACTGGGGCATTGCTGTTCGTCTCCCTTCTAAGCCACTTCTTTCTGGGCCTTTGGGCGATTTATGTGCGGCCTACGCTGCGCACGAACACGCAAGACATTGTTCAATTACTGACCGGGGTGCTTGTGGTGCCGCTTTTGGCGACCCACGCCATTGGTATTTCGATGGCAGCGAATGCGGGACTGAACCTGGGCTATGCGGACACGGTCCGCCTCTTCTGGCTCGGGGCGCCAACGATTGGCCTGCTGCAAGTTGTCATGCTGTCTGTGGTCTGGGTGCATGGGTGCGCAGGCCTCTTCACGTGGCTGCGGTCGAAGGAAAATGCCGGGCGGCTGCTCTATTGGCTCTACCTGCTTGCGGTGATTGTCCCGGTTGTGGCGCTTTTGGGTTATGCTGAAGCGGGGCGGGAAATGCTGATCGCGGGGCAGAGCGGTGGAGAGCTCGCTCAAAACCCTGCGATGCCAGAAAATGTCACCGTGCCGTTTGCTCAGATCAGACAGATTACGAACAACGTCATCATTGGTTCCATTGTCTTGGCGGCTTTGACGTTGGCGGCACGTCTTGTTCGGCTCACCTTACAAAAGACGCAAGAAGTGGTTCTTGTGCGGGATGGCGGCCCCCAGATGGTCTCAACCTCTGCGCTCAGCATGCTGGATGGGTTCCAGCGCAATGATCAGCCGCATGCCAATCTGTGCGCCGGACGGGGCAGATGCGGGACATGCGCGGTACGTATCGTCAAATCTGATTTTCCGCTCCCGTCTCCTTCGGAAATGGAACTGCGCACGTTGTACAGGGTCGGCGCGCCAGAGGGTGCAAGGCTCGCGTGCCAACTCAAGCCCGCCGGTGGGAAGGTCGAAGTCCTGGCGATTTACCCCGCGGATTACACGTTTGAGGATGCCAGACCGTCAGACGCGCCCTCCGCAACCGGGGCCCCGGCATGATCGCCCTGCGCCGCGCAACGGCAGCGCTGATCTCTATGCTTGTCATCATGCTGTCAGGACCTGTGTCAGCCCAGACCGACACCCCGATCCTAGCCCCTTCAACGAATGATATTCACGAATTCACGCGCTTGCTGGCCGATGAACGTGTGCAGGAATGGCTGCGCCAACAAGCAGACGAGGCCGAGACGGCCACCACAGCAGAAGCACTGGGCGTGCGGGATCAATTGGACGCTTTGATCTTGCGCACCCAAGACCGCATTTCCGCTCTGGTCCGCACATGGGAAGGGCTGGGGCAAGCTCCTGAACTGGTGCAAGGCAGATGGAGGGAGCAAGTCACAGACGATCGCCGGGTGCAAAGCCTGACATTCGTGCTGATTTTCCTGTTTCTCGGCGCGGGCCTCGAATGGCTTTTCAGGCAATACTCCAATCCCATACGCCGCCGCCTTGAAATCACGCAATTCAAGACACCCGCAAAGCGCATCACAGCAGCGGTCACGCGGGCGGGGCTTGCCTTGGCCGGACTGTTGGCTTTCGCTGTGGGCAGCATCGGCGCGTTCTCTGCATTTGAATGGCCGCCCATCCTCTTTGTGCTGATCCTCAACCTCTTGATGGCCATCGTCGTCATCCGTGTGGTCGGCACGATGTTGCTATTGTTCTTTGCCCCCTTCGTGCCCCGCCTGCGGCTGGTTCCTGTTAGCACGGGGATGGCACGCCTGATTTCCCGCACGGCGCTGGCATTCGCCGCAGTCTTGGTTGTCGCCATCGCCTTCAGGGATGTCTTTGCCCAAGTCATTGAGGTCTTCAAGCCGCAGGGTGGCGAAAACGCGCTTCTCGCAGTCTCTGTCATGCTCGCCGGAGTGGTCAGCCTGACAGCACTCCTGTGTCTGCATACAGGGTTTTTTATCGCCGCGCGCCTAAACCCTGAGGCGGGGTCCAAGTCAGCCCGCAAATGGCGTGGCTTTCTTAGCCTGCTCATCGTTTTGTCGCTGGCATTCTGGATACTGGATCTGCGCCCCATCATGTGGAGTGTTCTGTGCATTGGTATCCTGATCGTATCACTGAAGTTGCTGCGCGCCTGGGTTGATCACGCCTTTGACACCGCGATAGCCGATTACATGGCCAAGCTCCCGCCGCCACCTGTCATCGAGGCGTCCGACGACATCGTTGCAGACGCAGAAGTGGAAGAAGTGGCAGAGGTTGTCGATCCGTACGAGACCTACCGCCCGATTGCGCAGCGTGTCGTGCGGTTCGCGGCCATCATATCGGTTGGCTTTGGTCTGGCGTTGATATGGAACTTGGGCATCTTTGAAAGCGCTGAAAACCCAACTGTCATGCAGCGTCTTTTCTCGGTGCTGCTGGACAGTGCCGCAGCGCTGCTGATTGCCGATCTGCTCTGGACCTGGGCCCGCACCGCAATTGATCGCAGGCTCAATGCCTATCGCCCGCCGACAGACGGTTCAGCGCCGGGTCCTGAGGCGCGGATGGCAACGCTTTTGCCCCTCTTGCGCGTCGTGTTGATGGTCACGCTGCTCTTGATGGTTGCCATGTCGATCCTGTCGTCCATGGGCGTGAACATTGCGCCGATCCTCGCCGGGGCGAGTGTCTTGGGCATCGCGATTGGTTTTGGTGCGCAGTCTTTGGTCAAGGATGTCGTGTCCGGCATATTCTTCCTGATCGACGATGCCTTTCGGGTTGGTGAATATGTTGAGATCGATCAGCTGCGCGGCACGGTCGAGAAGATCTCGATCCGGTCCTTGCAGATCCGCCATCACCGGGGCGCGGTGCACACGCTGCCATTTGGTGAGCTGAGATCCATGACCAACTACTCCCGCGATTGGGTGATCATGAAGCTGGAATTCCGGGTGCCGTTCGACACAGATATGAAGCTTGTGAAAAAACTGATCAAACAAGTTGGTGCTCAGTTAAAGGAGCAACCCGAATACGGCGATAGCATTCTCGAAACCCTGAAATCACAGGGCGTACGCAGAATGGAAGAATTCAACATGGTAATTGGCGTCAAGTTCATGACCCGACCCGGCGAACAATGGCTGGTACGGCGTGATGCCTATCAGGGTGTGCGCGATATTTTCGAAGCCAACGGCATCCGGATGGCAGAGCGCAACGTGAAGGTCGAAATCGCAGGTGAGGAGGCTTTGACAGATGAGCAGCGCAAGGCCGCAAGCGCAGCGGCCCATGAGGCAACCACGAACAAGTTGCCCCCCGGACCTATTCCGGACGAGCCATAAGGATTGCGTTTCTTGGGTGGCAAGACACGGCTGATGCCGCTTCGTGACATCTTGAGAAATACAGTTGCTAAGCCAGTGCCTGATGGATATCCGATGGGCCAATTGGCATCGACAGCCGATGCTCTTTCCCAATCCGCCCCGAATAGACGGGCCCGCTGTCCGTCATGCCGAAACTCCGGTAAACGGCAAGGGCAGTGCTGTTGTCTGCATCTACCGCCAAGACCAATTGCTGTGCATCGGGCCATTTCTGCACGGCTGCCCCCACGGCGAGCCGGAAAGTGGTCTTTCCAAGGCCTTTGCCTTGCCATCCGACATCGATCTTGAACCCATGCAGGGACACTGCGTTCTGTGGAACCCAGTCTGCGGTGGCGGGCGCGCGTTTCAGGGCAACGATCCCAATCGGCGCATCCTCGTTCAGGAAACAATATGCCTGAACCACCCCACTGCGATCCGACAGGCCAGCGTCCAGCGTTTCCCCAAAGGTTCCACCGAATTCGGCCTGATCCTTGGACACACTCAACCTGCGCAGGTTTTCCAATTGGGCCGCGCTCAGGTCCTTGCAATTGATGATATCAATGCTTGCCTTCATACCATCGTGCCTCCGCTTCACTGCGCTGTTGGTTTTCTGAGAAGAACCAGTCCAGAGATAATGATCAGCGCAGCACCCGCAATCGTTGATAGAGTGGGTATCTCGGAAAAAATGACAAAGCCGATAGCGGCACTGCCGACCAGTTCCAGATAGACAAGGGGCGACAGGGTTGAGGCATCTGCCAGTCGGAAAGCCAGAATGGTCATCAGATGTGCAATGGCCGAGATGATGCCAAGACCGGCAAATAGCCACAGTACATCCAGTTGCGGCAGCTCAAAGGTGAATGCGGCCTGCGGGCTGAGTAACACCGTGCCCAGCATACATTGGAACGCCAGTGTTTTGATCGGGTCGCTGTTCTGCGAGGCCTGCCGCGTCGCAATCAGATAAAGCGCAAAGAACAGACCTGCACCAAAGGCCATGATAAGGCCGATCTCGATGTCACCTGAGGGCTGTAACACGATGAGGGAACCCACAAACCCCAACACAAGGCTGAGCAGTTTCCACCGCGTGAAGGTCTCTTTCAGAAACAGAACAGACAAGGCGACCGCAACAATCGGACCGACGAAATAGGCGCTGACGGCGAGGGAAATGGGGATGCGGGCAATGGCCAGAAAATAGAGTGTCATGGCCGTCACCAGAAACGCGGTGCGCACCAGATGCGCGAACCGCTGCTCCTCCGGGAACATGCGCATCCCGTGGTATCGGTAGGCCAGAGGTATCACGATCAGGCTGGCAACCGCATAGCGCGCCCATCCGATGAACAGGGGCGAGTAATCGGCGCTCAGATACTTCGCAATGCCATCCACCATCGGCACACCAAGCATTGCGACTGCCATCAGGATGATCCCGCGAAGGTCTGACGAGTTGGATGTCACTGCGCGCTCCTCAGCTCAGGATGGGCCGCGACTGGAGGCCCTGCGTCCCACGCTACAAACTGCGTCTGTGATCTTCTTGCAAGGTCATTTGTCGCGATCATAATCCTTGATGGGCGGATGCACATAGGTCGCGAAACCGTCCAAAAGGTCATTGATCGTCGCTGTAAACTCTCAGTAGCTTCGTCATCCGGTTCGAAGTTGGGTTGCAATCGCCAAACTCCAGCCGAAGACTCCGAGGGGTGAACAAGCCTCATCGCAATGCCGCACCACAGTCTATGGTCGGGTGCTATGCTTCAGGAGATGCTGTAGGAAGAATTATGCGGAACGTGGTTCCAGCATGGTTCGGTGGTATGTATCTGAGAAGACCACCAAGACGCCTTGCACGGCGTGAGGCAAGATAGAGACCCAGCCCAGTGCGTCCGTTGACGGCCTTGCTGTTCTTGGGGGCAGAGAACAGGTTCTCCTTTTTTATCTCCGGGACACCGGGGCCATTGTCACAGATATCAATGATGACCTTGTTTTCGGGTGCATCATGTCGCGCAATAATTGCGATCTTCCCATCATCGGGTGTGTATTTGATGGCATTGTCCAACAGCACATCGAGGATGTCTTTGATGTCTTCATCATTGCGCAGGTGGATTTGGGACGCCGTGTCTGCCTGGACCGAAATCTCGCGGGTTTTCAATTCGATTTTATGCGCCGCAATTGTGCCCTCGAGGATTCTGGCCAGCGGCGTTGTATCCGTCGCCCCACCAAGGTGGTCGCGGCTGTCACTAAGCAGCGATCCAATGCGGTCGGACAAATCCGCGTTGGTCGATATTGCGACCTCAAGCGCTTGCCGCATGCTTGCCTTGTCCGGGGTTTCGTCATCCAGCATGTGCAGCAGGGTCTTTTGCATCCCTGCGATCGCCTGGATCGGGCTTTGTAGATCGTGAACCGCCAGTGTTGTCACTTCGTCACGTTCGCGAAGCAGGTATCTGATGCGCTGTGTCCGCAAGGCAATCAGGTCTTCCAGATCAAGCTGTGCATTTCGAGACTGCTCAAGCCAGTGGGTTTGCAGACAAAGCATCGCGCCGCCCAAACCAACACCGATGACCAGCAATACGGGATACGTAACCCAAACGGATCCTGCCGCCATCGCAAACGCCAGTCCTGCAATGGCGGCCAATATTCTGCTGGGGCGGGTTACAAAGCTGCACAGGAATCCGGTCGATGTTGCGACTAAGAGGTAAATCGCAATGATCTCCAGGCCCAAAAACAGCCATAGAACCAGCCCGGAGATTGCAGTGGTGCCAAGGATGCAAATCCCGTCATGAAGGTCGGGATGTTGGCGCCGCCCCAGCAGATACGCGCAGTAAGGTCCGGTAAGGAAACACAATGCGATGGGATGGATGAAAAGGGTTCCGAAAACGGCGAACGCAGCAAAGCCCAACGCGATAGCCACCGGCTTGGACAGAGCCGCTTTCATGTCACGAACCCAATCGGCCTGACAGGTTTCGCGCGAGTAACGCAATGAGTTCGTTGCTTGTGCGGCAATGCAGTTTCTTTCGCAGGTTGTCGCGATGGATCGCCGCAGTCTTCTTGGAAATCTTCAGACGCGCCGCAATATCTGCCGTCGACTGGCCCCGCGCCAAGGAAAGACCGACCTCGCTTTCCCGCGGTGTCAGAGGAACACCGTCCACGATCAGCTCCTTGGAGGCTGGATCACCAGCGCTTGGGGCTTCGGGGGCTGGGGCTTTTTCCATGATCTGGGTAAGGGCTGCGACCAGTTCGTGGGGTGACGTTGCCTTGGATACGAAACCATCTGCCCCAGCTGCGCTGCATTTCTCGGCATAAGCGTCAGGAGGGAGCGAGGAAAAAGCGACAAGATGTGCTTTGGGCAAAAGGGTGCGGTATTGTGTCAGATAGGTAAGATCGAGTTCGCCAGCGATCACGAGGTCCGATAGGATGACGTCTGGATTCAGGTCCTCGACCCGGTTCAGCGCCTGATCGTGGGTCCGCTCTGATCCAATGAGGGAAAAGGCGTTCGACAGACCAAATCCAAGCTTGAGGCCCGCTTCCACAATCGGGTGGTCGTCGATCAAAAACACACGCGCCGGTGTCTGCCGCATAACTGCATCCTTTGAGCCAATGTCCGCTTTTCCATTGTTCATCTCAAGATCGTACAGTCTTTTTCCGGGCGCGATAGGCATTTGACCTATGGGGAAACAACACACCCTCAGATTTAGTGAGGTTTCTATTTCGCGCTTGAAAGAGGCGACGATGCACAACTCACATATCCACACCGCAGGAATGTTGCGGTACATATCTGTTCGCGGGGCTTTGCAGATGGCTGCAGGCGTGACGTTGTGCCGTCGCGACAGAACGTTGTTTGCCATAAATGCAGAGTGTTCAAGTCGGCCTGCGGGCGGCCTTTCACCCAACCAGACAGCGGATTCTTTATGTTCACAGATGGCTGATTGTAGGAAACCTGGACCATGTGAACCTCTGAGGTTGATCTGCCATGTGTTTTCCCTCTTGCCCAATCGACCTGCGCGCCCGCATGAAATCGACACCGGTGGCGGTATCACAGCCCTCTTTTTCGCGATATTCAGAGACCTTCTGGTCGCGGCGATGCCCGCCCGGTGCTTAAGGTTTTGAATTTCCCACATGATGCGCACAGATCCCTTGGATTGAGACATACGCAATGGTTCATACCAGACAACTGAAGGATATCAGTGGCCACTACTGTCGGCGATGCCACAGGCAAAACATCGGCTTTGTCGCCGACGGGGATGTTGTACGATGACGTCGGCGTTTTACTCTGTTTCCGTCACACTTCTCGCGCGGATCGAGCAGATGCAGATCGTCAGAGATGCGCTGGACAGTCTGGCGGTGGCGAACGCGATACCGAATGCGTCCACTGCGCGTCTTCAGATCGTGCTGGATGAACTGATCAGCAATGCCATCAAGCACGGAGCAAGCGAGATGCGTCCGACCGGCGGGGAGGCGAAAATCGAAGTCGCTATGCTGGTCGAGGATTCGGTTTTTACGCTGTGTTTGACAGACGACGGGCCAGGGTTTGATCCCACACAACTGGTTTATCAGACTGACACCAGTCGCCCACGTATCGGCGGACGCGGCCTTGATATGGTGCGCGCCTTGACAGACAGCATGAGCTACTTGCGCGTAAATGGCAAAAACCAGACCATTGTGACCAAGGCCATAGAACAAAGACACGAAGGGAGAGCACCCATGATTTCGGGATTGCAAATTGAAGAAACGCGCGAAGCCGACACAGCGACCGTGGCCTTGGCCGGCCGGATTGATAGCGGGAATGCCAGCCAGGTGACAGAGCATCTGTCGGGGCTTGTAGCGGCCGGACATCATCAGGTAACCCTCGATATGGCGAAACTTGACTATCTGACAAGTGCAGGTTTTCGAACGCTCTTATTGGTCAGCGATGCCGCGGAAGAGGCAGGTGGCGGTTTGACCCTGAGGTCTTTGACCGAGGAGGTGCGCGAGCTCTTTGATCTCAGCGGATTGTCCCGCGCTTTCGTGATCAAATAGC
>Ga0160419_100499_pt1 | contig 24536 bp, 44 predicted proteins | sample CelAP2metagpilot_2_FD_108196 | JGI IMG/M metagenome (GOLD analysis project Ga0160419, IMG submission 108196) | Phycosphere-associated microbial communities from Cellana algal ponds in Kailua-Kona, Hawaii, USA - Cellana AP2-4-25 metagenome pilot ... | reverse complement strand
TCCTCCCTCCCTCCCTCCCTCCCTCCCTCCCTCCCCCCCTTCCAAGGTCTCATGCGACGAACTGGACTTCTTGGTCGTGGAGGCCATGAAGGTACCCGGAGTGCTGGGCAGCCGTATGACTGGTGGAGGTTTCGGAGGGTACGTTTCCCCTCCCTCCCCCCCTCCCTCCCTCCCTCCCACTTTTCCCTTTCTCCTTCCCTCCTTCCCTCCCTCCCTCCCTCTTCCTTTGTCTCAGGAAGGTCAGCTGGCTATTCTTCCTTCATTCCCCTCTTATACTCTCTCCCTCCCTCCCTCCCCTCCTCCCTATCCCTTTCAGGTGCACCGTCACGCTCGTCAGGAAACAAGCGGCGGGGCTGGCAGCGATGAACATTAAAGCAGCCTACAGGGCACGCTTCGGGGTAGAAGCCGAGACCTTTGTCACCACTCCTTCCACAGGCGCCAGTGTCGTGGACTTGAAGAAGGACGAGGAGGGAGGGAGGGGCGGGGGGAGGAAGGGAGGGAGGGCGGGGAAGGTGCGGTATGCGATGGCGGGAGGGGCGGTGCGGGGGGTGTTGGTGGCGATTGGTATGGGTGTGGCCAGGAGGAAGGTGTGAGGAGGGAGGGAGGGAGGGAGGGAGGGAGGGAGAGAGAGAGGGAGGGAGAGATGTACTGTGTTACTGTGTGTGGTTCTGTTGTCTGCGTATCGGGATAAAGAGATGAAAGGAAAGTTGGAAGGAGGGAGGGAGGGAGGGCGGGAGGGAAGCAAAGGTTGAGGGGGAGATGCCAGGAATGGAAGAAGGAAAAGAAAAGGAGGAAGATGAGAGCGAGGACGAGGACGAGGACGAGGAGGGGGGGGGGGCGCTCAAAGATCTTAGCAAGAACAACAAAATGAAGGATCCCTGCCTCTCTTCCCTCCTTTCTTTTTGGAGAAGGAAAGAGCCTTATGTCAATACAATTTCTCTTCCTCCATTCTCTCTCATGGGTTCTCTTTTTCCTTTATTCAACGCGCTATGACTGTCGTAATAATTGCTTCTCTTCTTCTTCTTCGGCTGTTTTTCTATGTCCAGCTAATGTTTGCAGTCTTGTTACTCGGTCTCTTCCCCTACCCCATCATTCCTCCCTTCTCTTGTTTCCCCCTTTCTCTTCCTGCGCTTTCCGGCCCCGCTCGTTCTCTCTTCTCCTTCTCCCCTCGTCGTTACTCTCTCATTTCATCTTTTCCCTCATCCTCATTGCACTCAGAACAAGACTACCCAATACACGCTTCCCTCGCTCCCTCCCTCCCTCCCTCCTTCTCTTCCCCTACCAATGACGCTGCCTCTCCTCCGTCTCCCTCTTCTCCTTGGCGTAGCGCTCCTTAAAAGACTCGGCAGGCACCGTCTGCTCCGAACGCAAGGGCGGCCGGCCTTTAATCATGTCACGAGCTGCTTGAAACAGATTGCGGGTCTTCTGGGCCTCCTCCTCGGTCATTGAATCAGCTCGCTGTGTGGGTGGGGAAGAAGGAAGATTAATGGAAGGATAGAGTAAGTGGCGTGTGGCAATCAATCTTATTCATTGATTTTATTGATTTTATTGATTAAGAGAGGGATTTTTGAGTCAAAAGAAATCTCCCTCCCTCCCTTCTTCCCTCCCTCCTTCCCTCCCTCCCTATGCACCTTGCACGTCTCAAACTCTTCCAACGCATCATCCACGCTCTTGGGAGCCGTCACCAAATTTTCTTCCTCCAGAACAAAGGGTCCACCCTCCTCCCTGCTCATCACGCCTCGGTCGCGGATCGTCGTCGTCGTTACCACCCTACGTGAACGAAAAGGCCACCCAAGCACCTCTATGATCCAACTCAACAGCCCTTTGGTTTTTTCCATCCCTTCCTCCACCCCCTCCTCGGCACTGTGCACCAGTTGATTTGCTTGGGCCTTGCCATGCAGGTATTTGTCGTAGCCCGTCTTCATATCCCCCAAGACCTCGACAGTGTTTCCCACCGCCTTGATTTTGTGCCTGCCCGTCGCCAAGGTGGACTTGGTGCTGTCCACTCCCTCCTTCATGCCCTCCGTCGTCTTGCTTGCCACACACTTGGCTTGCGCTTTCACTGTGTCGTACTTGTCGCTCAGCTTGTCCTTCATATTATGCAACGACTCTTTACCCTGCTCTGACGCCTTAGCGGACTTTTTCTTAGCTGCCTCAGCCTTGGTAGTCACTGCGTCTTTGGTGTCAGACGCCTTATCCTTCGCATACTCCTTTCCCCAGAACCAAGATTTTTGGGCGTCTTCCTTTGCAAGTTCACCTTTCTCTTCCGTGGATTTCCACCATAGGAAGCCCCCGCCACGCACAGGCGGAATGACCAGCCCTCCTGTGCTGCTGGTAAGGGTACCGTCCGTCTCTCCGACGTTGCGGTCGACGTGGGCAGAGATGTCTTTAGAAAGGTCAGCGAATGGGTTCCAGACCCCCGAGACGAGCGAGGCAAAGAGGAGGAAGAGACCCAGGCAGCGAAGCTGGTAAGCCATGGTGGGCCTGATTTAGGTTGAGATTGGCGGTAAGGAGTAGGGGGTGAGTTATGTCTGTGTGGAGTGGAAGATGCGGGAAGGGTGAGGAGATGACTTAGGACAACATTTAAGGACATGCTCTTGCAACAAACGACCCCTAGAAATGAAATTCTGTGCGCTCGAAATTTCCGAGCTGACGCGTAGGAAAAGGAACATGTTGGGTGTTAAGGCTGGCACACATTTTCTGCTCAGGAACGGTCCTTGGTCATGTGGAAGATGAGCGGAAGCCTTGACTCGCATAAAGCAGATGAGGGCCAAAAGCTGTGTCTTTTCTTGCTCCTGCCCTAGAAACGATATGCCTTTGGATTTGTGCGCACCTTTGCATGCGTTTTGTCAAGTCTCGTAGCTCTCAAGCCGCTTGCAATCGTACCCCCCCATCCGACCTCTCCCTTCCTTCCCGTCCCACCACAACGCACAGACATACAGAGTTGCATGTTACAGACTGAAAAAAAAGGTTTCAGCCTCTACAGACTGAGAAGCCAAGTTTTTGAAATGCTACGTCGCCTCATCTTCTTTACAGCCGCCCCACTCGTCCGCGATGTCCGCCCCAGTTACTTGTCTGTCAGAGCACCGCTTGCGCTTTTCTCGACCACCAGTTACTCTCCCTCCAAGTACATGCAGACGCCGCCACCAGGATGTGTGGCGGTGCCAGGTGAAAGCAGCACTATCAAAAATATCGAAGATAAACGAATGACAGGGGATGAGGTGCAGAAAGCTTTCGATCCGCTTGGCAACGATGGACGGTCGGGCGGAGGAGGCTGCCAAAGGCTCGACCAGTACGTGAAAGAAATGCTCATCGATCGAGAGTAGACTGTTGTAGCGGCGACCAAAGAGGTTGAGTAACAAGAGAAATAGACGAAAGTGTACGGGAAGTGAGATGTACGCAGAGTTTTATTCGGTAGCTTGTGGTCAATTAATAAAAAAGGCATGATTGGCAGCCCGGGTTTGTCGGTTGTCTCATCTATACTTCTGAAAAACACGAGGAAGCTAGCAATCCTGAGTAAATTCATTGTAATTCCATGAAAACAATAGACAAGCCGTATTCATGCACACTCTGTCGTCCGGCGTGTGTCCGCCAACTATCAAGACACAACTAGCGAACCACAGTAACTCACTTCCTTTCCTGCCCTCTTCACAGCATACCAGAGTTTGTCAAAGAGACCAAAATCCATCGACATGGCAGCACAATGCGCCAAAGCGCAGCTGTAAGGACACGCTTGGGCCCAGGGCAAGGAAGGCGTCAAACCCGTAACCCCGAGAATGGCGCGGAGGGAGGACGGGGAGCGAGGGGGCGAGGGAGGTGGAGAGAACACGGTAGCGGAAGGTGTGAAGGGGATGGCCCTTGTGCAGACATTCTAGAAGGGGGTAGCGAGACTAACGTGAAAGGTGGCAATAGCGATGAAATCGATGCGAGGAGGAAAAAACAGACGCGAGGAGGGAATGCAGGTAGCGGTGGAAAAGCAGAGCAAAATGGTAATGCAGGATGAGCAGGTGAAGGAGAGATGGATGTAAGGAAAGAATAAAGGGGGACTTGAAATGATCAAGGAATCAAAAAAGCGAGGAGGATATAAATGCATGTGGTGATCCTTTCGGGCTCGCCCGTGCGACCAAACGCTTCAAGGGAGGGAAGGGGGGGAGAGGAGGGGTAGGATAAGGGGAAGGAGCTGTGATAGAAGTGGAGAGGGCGTGGAGGAAAATGTTGGGCATGGCACCATCTCCATGGCCGCTGGCGAGGAAAACAAGGGCAGAAATCATGGAAACAATCACCGCAACAACGGCATAATGAAGATAAAAGCAGTCGGTGGGAAGAAGGCTAGACCTGGCTTCTCAACCAACGTTGAGCCTGAAGATACATAGGTCAAGGACCAACATAAGACTCATCGGCAGCACAACACATTTCTTTGTCGATTCCCCTGAAACCCACGCATCCGCTGTGTGAAACATAGAAGAAAACGAAAACGGGGGGGGGTGAGATACCTCTACTTCAGCAGCAAAAAAGGAAAGGGAGGGAAGAGAGGAAGAGAGGACGGAAGAAGGAAATCGAGACCGACTTCGGGAGACAAGGGGAAGGGTGCGTCGAACACAACGAAAATATTTAAAAAAGAATTCATAAAAACTCTCATCCATCCCTCAGCCTTGTATAAACCTCTCCTGTATCGTTCTGAATGGGTTGCCTTATTTCTATGTCTCATCTTTAGGTGGATGGGAAGTTTTCGCCTTTCTCCTTTCTTCCTTCATTTAGGGTTACCCCCAGAACCACAGAAGTTCAGCTCCTGTCCATCCGCAAGCTCAGCCTAAGCCCACCATCGGATAAAGACCCTTCTCACCCATCCTCTCTCCTTCCCTCCTTCCCTCCTTCAGCATGAGGCGATGTTTACGCCACCAGAGACGCGGCCGTCGAAGACTCGTACTTCCAGTTGGGGGTCAGCTTGCGGGTCGTTCGGTAGTAGCGGGCCTGTGGGGAGGGAGGAAAGGAGGGAGAGGGAGGGAGGGAGGGAGGGAGAGAGAAAGAGAGTAAGTAACAGTGGCGACATCCGACGAAAACCATGATTCGAATAACACCTTGCATGCTCCGTCGCACACACATGGAATCTAGGCGCAACAAAGGTGAGGAGGAAGGAAGGAAGGAATACAGTTGCGCGACGTACCAATCGGTGAATGCGGCTCTCGATGAGAATGAGGCGGAATTTGCTGTCCTTATCCTTGCGGTTGCGCTCCAAATGCTTACGCACAGCCACGGCTTTCTTGATCAACATGTACAGATCCTCGGGAATTTCCGGGGCCAGGAGGTTCTTCTTGAGCAGACGCAAAATCTTAGAGCCGGTCACGGACTTGACCTGCGCAATGCCGTAGGAGTCCCTAAGAATCACACCGATATTGGAAGGGGTCAGGCCCTTCTTCGCCAGCTTGCACACGTGCTCCTCCACATCCTTGGCCGTGGCCTTGACCCACGAAGGGGGGGTGCGCTTGTAGGGGATGGCGGAGGAGGCCATGCCCTTGCCGGAGCTGTGCATGCGACCCATCTGTGGATGGAGGGAGGGAAGGAGGGGGGGAGTGAGTGAGTCGAGAGAACGACGACTGGGGCAAAGAGAGGATGACGCCACTGCAATAAAAGACAGGGAAGAATAGAGGCTGTTGGAAAACAGGAACACAGTGAAGAATAGAGGCTGCAGGGTAACAGGCACATTTATCGCAGAGAGGCGGGCGGCAGGGGCGATACGTAAAGAGACCCCTAAACTTCTCCGCGTCATCCGTTCACGCTACCTCCTTCCCTCCCTTTACTCCCATTGATCACCAAGGCAGCGCCCGCAGCCACCACCAGCCACCGTCCTCAGTGTCACAGCTAGACGCGTCCCCATCAGGCAGCAGACCGCCAGAATATGCGCTTTCGCTTCCCATCATATCCCTCCCTCCTCCCCTTCTATTCCTCATCATGCATCGTTTCTTTCTCCTTGCTGCATGCCCCTCTTCTTACCTTGGCTAAGATCTACCGGAGGAAGAAGTCTTCAACGATAGATAAATGCCTGTATCGTGATGGTTGTTTGAATGGTGGAAGTGAGCCAGGTATTGAGAACGAGGGGCGCAAGGGTGCGTGGAAGAAGGCAGGGAGAGGCGAGGCGAAGGAGAAGGGCATGTGGTGGGAACGAAGCCTCCACACCACAGCCACCCATGCTTTTCTCTGTTCGAGTTCCCGGGTTCTACTCTCACACACACTACACGTGCACAGAAAACATTCACGCACAACAGAGATACAGAGGGATCCGTCGAGATGGTCTACACGTCCTAATGTCCCCTGCTTTCGAAGCCCAGAGCCATCGCTTTCTATTTTTATCCATTCGCAACACATCCTGTTCTCGCGACCTCTCCTCTTCCTGGCCACCATCGCTTCTCCGTGCCATGCCCTGTACATCCTTCCCTCCCTCGTTGTCTACCACACCAATCATGCGCTCTGCAGCAGACACTCGGCTCGTATTTGTGTCGTACGGATTGAGGGGAGGGAGGGGAAGGGAGGCAAGAAGTAAATCGGTGGTCAACAACAGACGCGGCCTCCCGACCCTCCCTCATTCCTTTCCCCTCCTATTATGAGCGAAGAAAGCCATGGACACCGAGTCACCCACTCTCCTAATCCACCACCACCAGGGCACTAACGGACTCACGCTCACCAAACTCGGTAACAATATCCACTGCACACAGATACACACGCAACCATGCCTCACTCGTTTGGGTACCGGGCGCGGACGCGCTCCATGTTCCGCCGGGCCTTTGGTGAGCACGGTGTGAACCCCTTGTCCATCTACATGCGCAACTACAAGGTACGTTTGGGTTTCTTCGCAGTATTAGGGCGTAGATTGTGGCTGGGAGAGTGAGTATGCGCGGAGAGAGATAACGCTGGGCAGCGGGGAACGGCTGGTTTGAAAGGGCTGAGGTGCTGCGTCATAAGATGATGGAGGGAGAAGCTCGGCGTGGTCTTGGCTTTGGTATCTTGTGCGGCAGTATTGATGCCACAGAGTTCTTTCAAACGTGGAAACTGAGGGATTGATAGAGGGCACAAATCTTTATTGAGCCTTCATAAGCCTTCGTGCCCGGCGTGGTGCAAGACAGGAGCCTTGTGCTGGCGCTGATGCTTGATGCGGAGCGTGAAGACAACGTTGGGAGCGGGCGGAAGGGAAGGACGTATGGAGGGAGGGAGAGAGAGGTGGGAAAGGAAACTTGCGAAATCAGTGGAGTATACTTGATTGAGTCATGAAAATAATGGCTGGATGGGGCTTTCTTGAAGCAACATTCTCATTCCTCAAATTCTCCCTCTTTCCTTTCCTCCCTCCTTCCTTCTCCTCATTATCCCCTAGGTCGGCGATGTCGTGGACATCAAGGCCAACTCCTCCATCCAGAAGGGTATGCCCTTCAAGGGCTACCACGGCCGCACGGGTGTGGTGTACAACGTGACGAAGCGCGCCCTCGGCGTGGAGGTGAATAAGCTGGTGAATGGCAAGATCATCAAGAAGAAGATTAATATCCGCGTAGAGCACCTTCGGCCCACGACTTCTCGTAAGGAGTGGATCGAGCGCGTCCGTCAGAATGAGCTGCAGAAGAAGGCACTCAAGGCAGGGGAGAAGGAATTCAGGCAGTTGAAACGCCTACCGAAGGCGCCCAAGGAGGCCTTTATGCTGAAATACGAGGAGAAGGAGGTGCAGACGATTCAGGCGATTCCCTTCGTGGACTTGGTCTAAGCTGAGGGAGGGTGGGAGGGAGGGAAAGAGGAAGAGGGTGTGGTGGTTTGGGGTTGTTTTGGTGTGAGTGTATGGATGTGCTTGAGATCGCTCTTTTTGCTTTTTCTCCGTCTCTTTTTGCCAGGAAGAGGGAGGGAGGTGGAGGCAGGGGAATAGGAGGGAGGGAGCCTATTGGGCGGAGGCAGACGTAGTGGATCCCGAACACCACGGCTACAACATGAACAACAAAAAGGAAGAAAAGAGGGAAGAAGACGACGACGAAGAGAACGAAATATGACGGTGTGGGTACGCTGTCTTTACCCTAACACTTGTTAAGGTGTGGCAGATTTAGGAGTTCAGGTTTTATTATTTTGGGGCTCCATAATTGTGAGTACTGTCTCATCTACCACGGCGAAAGTTGTTGATTCAACAGGGAAAACGGGAGCACTGTATATTGAATTTTACAGCCTGTTCTCACTTCTGCCTTACTCATGCGGTGTCTTTTGTGCCACATTTTTGGGCTTCGACCCGCGCGAGATTCTGATTCGATGGTGTACTAAATGAGTGGAGGGACGGTATATACGTCCCATCCCTCATCTTGTGCGTCCCCTTGCTCTTTGTCCGGGACTGCGCTACTCTTTCTGGAGGCCATCGAACCCTCTTTTTCCTTTTCGATTCCTTCCTCCTCCTCTTCGTCCTTCTTCAGACGTACTGAAGCCACCTCCTTGAATAAAAGCCGGCAGTCCACTTTATCTCGCTCTCCTCCTTCTCCCCCATCGCTCTCATCTTCCTCTTTCTTCCTTGTGACTATGCTCCGGACATCTACGGCTTCCCTGAGAGGCTGCAATCGTGGCGAGGAGAGAGAGTCCGAGGAAGAAGAATATCGCCTGCAGTAGGCGACTTCTTCCCGGGCTGCCAACATCTCTTCAGCCAGCGTATGTCGCGGCATGCCCCTTATCCTTCTGCAGCCGCTGCTGTTGCCACTGATGTTGCTGCGGCTGCAGTTGCCCTTGCCGTTGCCGCTGCTGCCTTTGCCTGCGGAGGACGACGGCGACAACAAATGTATAGGCGCCGAGAACAAGCAGGAAGTAGCAGCCTTGTGCCTCCCTCGTCGTTTTATCACTCCTTCTAACTTGGGCATGATAATCATGAGGTCTCCCGTAGTCTTGCTCCTCTTGGCTTTGCTCTCCTCGACTCGCACTTCCTTGGGAAGGAGGAGGCGGAGCAGCTTCCCTTTAACTATAACGTTGATATGCATTGGATGGACATCCACGTCGATAAGAGAAGAGTCTAGGTGCCGTGGGAGGACGAGGTTAAGAGTGATGCTGCCCGGGTGGGAATTAGTGGAGTCGTTGCCGTTGCTGTTGCTGCTTTCGTCGTCTTCGTCTTGGAGGGTGTAGGTCCATTTCCCCTCATTCTTCTGTCGAACCTTGTGGTTCTCCTCTTTCCCTTCCTGATATCGCCTTTCTTGCCTCCCTCCCTGCTTTTCCTCCGCATGTATCATTGTCACCCTCTGCGCGTGCTCTTGTGTCGCATCCCGCTCTCGGGGCGCAAGGGCCTTTTGTCGCTCGTTCTTCGCTTGCTTCTGTGCGGCTAACTCTAAATAAATCTCTCGCCGTGTCTCAGGGTCATGGCTGGTGACTTCACCTTCATTTATTGCAGTAGCAGCGGTGGTAATGGAGGGTTGACTTTCTTGCTCCTTCCGTTTGGCTGCTGCTTTTTCCTCCTTCTCTCGTCGTGCCCTGACCGCCAACACCCGCAACCGCGCCTCTAACTTAGGAAAGTGTCTTGCAGCCACCAAACGTACACTGCGTGTAATTTCCTGTCCGTCCAAAAACTGTAACTGCGGAATTCGATGCACGACATAGTGAAAGAATGCCTGCTTCTTCTCCTCCTCCCCTTCTCCCCTCACTTTCTCATCCTCACCCTCGAACCAGGGCTTGGTCTGCGCGGGGTTCCCCAAAAAAAACAAATCTCGTAAATGCTGCAAACTAGCCAAATGATTCACACTAGCTTCCAATGCATCGAAGTCAACGAAATTCATCGTCAAATCCAACTTGCGCAAAAACTCACACGAGCCCAACCCTTCTACAATGCAAATGTTGTTCAGAGCCACATTCAAGTACTCCAGGCGCTTCAAATGATGCAACTGCTCGAGGCAAGGCAACAAATTGTTCTGTAAGTACAAAATTTTGAGCTCTCGACATGTGCGGCCCAAGACATCGTTGATCCCTTCCAGCTCCTCTTGGTGCAAGGTCAGTTCTTCTAAAGTGGTGAGAAGGCCTTCGTTGTGCTCGGCCCGCTTTCGCAACAAAGCCCGGGTAATGTGCGGCATGGCTTGTAGACTGCCTTTTTCTTGTAGGTAGTAAGTGGTGGTAGATTAAAATGTCAGTGAACCTTTGCATTTTTTCACCGAGGGCTTCCGATTTGGCGGTGGCATGGGCGCGTAGAAAGTCGTGTGCCGACGGTCGTGACCATCGGGGGGGAATTACGTCCCCATCTCGAGAGCCCAGAACACGATTATTTCTACACAAGGCTGTGTCCTGATATTTTTTCTACCACCTACAGGATAACGACAGTGCATTGATTTTTGATTTTGATTTGATGTTTTTCCCTTGCTATTCAACAATGACTTTGGGCTTGAGCATTTTGCTCGGTCTGAGCGTCCCCACCACGACGCTCGCAGCTCACCTGCGCCGCAACGACTGGAACGCTTCTTCAGTCCTCAACCTGGCCAACGACAACACCATCGAGGACGCCGGTCTTCATACAAGCATCAACAATGCCATCCATGATAAGGGACCCCTTGCCAGTCAGGACAAGACTGGTACGCTGGAGTGGGCAGGGCAGGCACAGGCTACCCCCAATGACACTGTCGTCTCTGTGTCGAACCCGATGGGAGACCAGGGCGGGGGGCTTACGGATCAGATCCCTGGCATGATGCCATTTGGTACTGGCATTGTGAGTGTCCCGGTTGACAAGGGCGAGGCACCTACTGCTGACGAAATGCCGTAATTTGCTTAAGAGAGAGAAGGGAGAGAGATCGATCGTGTGGAGGAAGATGAGGGATGTGCTTGTGTTCATGGTGATCGTGCGCGAAGCTTGTTTTTTCTCTCTTTATTTTAGCTTATACAAAATGAAATATTCATGGTATGAGGATGGTATAGGGCACAGGAGAGATCTGAGTGTTTCACTGCCGCGTACAGGGCTTTTCGAGCCGCGCACGCCTGCACACGATTAAACACGACACCAGCAACAAAAAGAAAAACCACGTGTGGTCCACCTCATGGCTCCCGATCACTTGGGCCCACGATTTATGACACTGCTTTCGCATTCCATTGTTTTTCTGTGCATTATCTTCTAAACACCTATCTGTCTGTGCCCCACACAGCCATGCCTCGTTCTTCCGTCGCTGTCTCGCCTCCTTCCTGTCTGTGCACCCTTCTCCTGATCCTCCTCCTCGCTGTCCTCCTTGTAGTGTTTCCTCTGTTTCCTCACTGGCATGCTGAAGTCAAGCAGCATCTCCCTCTTCGTCGTCATCGTCATCTCGTCGGAGCACTTGAATGGCAAGGAAAAGAAAGAGGAAGCGGAAGTGGAGGTGGTGAAGAAGGGGGTGGAATAGAAAAAGGAGAAATGGGAGAGGAAGGAGGAGCCGCTCCACAACAACCCCGTCCTCGCTACTGGCTCAACCAAGTGCCTCTCATTAAAAGCGACGCTCTCTCTCCTCCTCCTCTTCCTCCTCCTCCTTCATCTTTCCCTCCTTCTTCCTTCTACCGGCCTGCACTATCAGCAAACAATGAGGGTGACATTCCCTTTCTTGCGGCTCAAAATACGCCGAGCATCAACCCCATGGACACCTCCCTCCAAGTATTAATGGATGTGGTACCCAGCTCCGTGCGTTGAAATCCCGGATTGAATCGAAATCGATTAAATGGCATCAACACCTCCTCTTGTACATTACTACTCCCCAGCTTCCCTCCTCCTGCTGCTTCACTTAATAACAATAAAGAAGGAAGAAGAAGAACCGAAGCAAACAAGACCATCAACTCTTCTCCACTTCCTGCCCAGTATTTCAATGGGTCATGTAATATTTTTCTTTGGTTCACGACCCGCCTGCCTACCCCCGCATTAGCCTAAAATTTCTCTTTATACACCCTACCCCTTCTTCCCTCCCTCCCTCCCTCTCTCATGCACACGGCACCCTCTCCACCCCCTCCACCCGCTCTCTTTCTGCCGCTGCTTCCTGTGTCGTCAAGCACCTGTCGTAGATGCTGGCAGTGACGGACATACCAACAGCCACCCTGGCTGTGCCCCACCCTATCCTCAGCCGATCCTGTAGGAGGCCAAGTCTCTGCATGAATACAGGCTTGCTTTGAATCTAAAATTAAGTAACGCCAGAGCAAAGAAGGGGGGAGGGACGGGGTAAGTGAACATTTTCCTTCTTCGTCCTCCCTCCCTCCCTCCCTCCCTCCCTCCCTCCGTTGCGTGGTATCGACCGGGCAAATCATACACGCCGAGAAAAGAATCTCAACTCTTCTTCGCACCCACCCTACCCCTCAGTCCCTTCCCTCCCTACCTCATGGTACAGCTCCCGCAAGATGACGGCGGAGGATGGGGGTGTCATGTCCGCGGGAAAGGAGTACTTGATGTTACGGACCTGAAGGGCAGGGAGGGAGGGAGGAAGGAGAAGAGGGAGGGCAAGGGTACGAGGGAAGGAATAATGGTCAGAAATAGTAAGCAGACCTTCCATCCTCCTGTCTGCCTACCTGTCCTCCCTCCCGCCCTCCCTCCCTCTCGTCTGGCACATGTTCGAATGAGCCCGAAACCGTGGAAGCAACAACAACAACAACAACAACAACAACAACAACAACAACAACAACAACAACAACAACAACAACAACAGCGAGGACGCACATCGCCGCTCTCCCTCCTTCACACCCTCCCTCCCTCCCTCCCCCTCTCTCTCTCTCCCTCCCTTCTCACATAATTAAACGGCCCTGACACGGTAGTAGCCACACCAGCAGCAATACAGTTGAGGAGGAAGGTGGTGGCGTCGCCTCTGCTGCGTTGTCGCCGTCGAGAGCCTTTCGAGGAGGTGAGGGAGGCTGTCTCTCCACGGGCTGGGGAGAGAGGGAGGGAAGGAGGGAAGGAGGGAGAATATCAGGTTCCAAAGCAGGAAATGAGAACCCAAATGAAAATTCATTCAAGTAAATATTTTAGAAAAAAAATAATGATTAAAAAAAAAAAAGAGGGCAAAAACAAAGTCTAAAATTACGGACGCACCTTCGGCCAGGTGCAGCAGTAATCCGTTTCTCAACACCGAGTAGACCCCACCAAACGTAACGTCCCTCATGATCGTCGGTGCTGTTCCCTTCACAAAAGGGCGTATCCCCCCATCCCTCCACATGAGACGGGCGGTGCGTGAGAAGGACGCGTCGTCCTGGCCCCACGTGTGGTACTTGATGGCACTCGCGGGGTTGAGGGCCACGCCGTTCAAAGCCCCTGTGTGTGATTAAACCAGGACACCAATAAATTAGAGATTCGTTGATTGGTTAATTATACATATGGATATATGTATATACATATATATATCATGGTTGATTGGTTGATTACATATATATATATATATCCATGGTTTCTTGATTATTTCATTGTCTTACGTTCGAAATACTTCAAGGTAGAGATTCATGAACTATGCAGAGGGGGGGGGAGGGAGGGAGGGAACGAGGGAGGGAAGGGAGGAAGACGTACCTGCCAAATTGCCCGCCATCCAGGCAGCCAAGAAACCATTATTTTCAAATATGTCCATGCAGGGGGTCATGAAGAGGTCCTCGAGTGGAAAGTAGAGGCCCGTGGAGAGGGTGCGTTGAAGGATGGCCTGGGAGAGGACGGGAGGGAAGAAGGGATGAAGAGAGGTTGGAGTGTGGGAGGGGAAGAAGGGAATCGTAAAGAGGTCGTTCAAAAAGGAGTAGAGCCCAGTGAAGAAAATACGTGGAGGAATGACTCAAAGGAGGGAAGAAGAGAGATAGATGGGGGGAGGGACATGTCAAAGTACTATGAAAAAAAGGAGGGAGCGAGGGCAGGAAGGAGCGAGGGACGACGGACCTACCTGCCAAAACCCTTGGTAGGGTCTATGAAAATTCGCCACTGACAGGAAGGGTCTCTCGTGCTTGACTGAGAGGTAGAGAGCTTTGTCCCAAGGATTGAACAATCCCGCCTGGGTCACGCCCCCTATAAGACCACAATTAAACTTGAGGACGAGGGCTCCTGCATGTCGCGCGGACGCTTGCCACGTGCCTTTTTCTTGGAGACCGTCGACAGAGGGGAAGAAGGTGGACGGTCGCCGTGAAGATGGAAGGGGTGGGGGGGGGGATGGAAGAGGAGAGGGAGGGATCCGATGGGAGGAGGTGGATGAAGAGGCGAAGGGAGGGTGTGTCGATGCATGGGGTGGGTAAGACGTTGTTGCTGCTGGAGCCGCCGTCGATGGTGGTGGTAGTGGAAAGTCTATTCTATGTCCTCCTCCTCCTCCTGTTGCTGCTGCATATGTTGCTGCTGCATCTGTTGCTACTGAATCTACCCCCTGCTTCTCATGTCCCTTGTCGATCGCTCTGCTACTGCTGCTGCTGCTGCTACTGCTGCTACTGCTGCTGCTGCTGCTGCTGCTGCTGCTGCTGCTGCTTCTCGTGCTGCTGCTTTTCGTGCTGCTACTGCTGCTACTGCTGCTACTGCTGCTGCTGCTGCTGCTGCGACCAGACCACGACTGTGTGACAGCAGTCCAGATCGCAGAGCAGGGTGGACATTTAGTGCCTTCGTGAGTGTGCCGTGGTGGCGCATTTAGCAAGGATGATTGTGCTGACGATGGCGGTGGTGGGAGGGACGGAAGAAAGCCCGCGGCGGGCTTGGCGGCCGCGGCGTGCCTGGTGGTCAGATGACGGCGCGGAGGTGTGCTAGGTGCTGAAGGGACAAATGCACCGCAGTCATCGTCGTCTGCTGCTTCCATGGCCGTCCAGGCACGGGGGAGCGGCTGGGGGTGTGATCTAGTTTGGGGTGCAGGACTGCTGCTCTTTCCTACCTCGACAGCCAGGCGTGCATACTCCCTGAATCGGTCGTCGTCGAACGTGGCCCCGAGCCTGTATTGCATGGGCGTAGGAAGAGAATGAGACAAGTACAACGGCAGGCTATTAGAACTAGCCGCCCAGAAGCGTCGGCCGCCTGCATACAGATGAGGAATGGGACTGAAGGAGCGATGGACGACGCAAGCAGCAACGCCTCGCTTTGACCTCCCCCAGTGCCAGCATCTCGCTCACTCTTGCCCTACATCTCTGCGGACCATGTATATGTGTGCAAGTTCATGAGGCATATGGTAAGATGTGGGTGGTGTGGCCGCACGTAGCAAAGGAGGAAGCAGCATCGCATCAAAAGGTTGCCTCCTGCTATGGCTCGTTGTCTCCCATAAAAAGCACGCGTTGTTCTGCTTCCTGTGTGTCTAAACGTTACAAAATGGCCTAACAGAAGGAAGGACGCAGACATTGTGATGTACCGAAACAAGTCATAGCAACCACGCTAGCTAAGAAGCAAGAGAAACATCATGTCCTATCACCACACTGACCCTCAACGTTGTCTCACTCCCACAGGCCAGCCTTTGAGCAACCCAGGGCCTACAACCCAGCCCCTGCGGCACCAGCATGTTTGTCCGCACCAGCACCGTCCCCGCCTCCACCTCCTTCGTACCTCCGCCCTCACCTTCTGAAGAAACACCGCTAGCCCAACCTCCAGCCGTACAGATTACGTCGCGTCAACCATGCGGTTCTGACTCTAACGCCGCTGCCATAACGGACGACTCTTACCCACCCCACCATCGCCACCACCTTCACCGTCGGCGGCGGCGTGTCCGAGCTGGGGTGTTGCTCCTCTGGTCTATAGTCATTATCGCCGTTGTGGTTGATTATTCAAATGTCGGACACCACCACGTGGCACACACCCTCTCCTCTTTCCTCGCGTGGGTGGGCCGTCATCCCGCAGAGGGAGCAATGGCTTTCGCGGGCGTTTACGCGCTTTGCGTCATTTTCTTTGTGCCTGGTGCGGCCCTCACGTTAGGGGGTGGGTTTTTGTTCGGCCATGCGTTAGGGGTAGGGATAGGGACCTTGGCTGCTTCGATTGCTGTGTTTGTAGGCGCTAGCACAGGGGCATTGATAAGCTTTGGGTTGGGGAGGTGTTTGTTGAGAGACGTAGCGCAGAGTGTGTTGGGTAGATACCCTTTGCTGAGGGCGTTGGATGCTTCGTTGAGGAGTGGTGAGGAAGAGGGAGGGAGGGGGGGTGGTGGGGGTGCCACGCTAAACTCCTCTGCTTCGGAGCAGGGTGGAGGAGAAGGAGGAGGAGCGGTGAGAGGAGGAAAGAGAAGGGGGCTGAAAGTGATGCTGCTTCTTCGTCTTTCTCCTCTCGTGCCTTTTTCGGCGTTGAATTACTTGATGAGTGTCACGTCCATCACCAGTGAAGACTACGCCGTGGGGTTGGTGGGGATGCTTCCAGCAGTGGTTGCCTATTCCTTCCTGGGAACGACAGCAGGGGCGATAAGCAGGGAGGCCGCTGAAGGAGGGAAGGAGGAGGGAGGGAGGGAGAGAAAGTTGGAGAGGGTAGTGAAAATTGTCATGTATGTGCTCGGGGGGGTGAGCCTGGTGGTGGCGGTGGGATTGATGAGTCGATATGCACGGAAGGAGTTGAGGAGGATGGAGGAGGAGAGGGAGGAGGAGGGGGAGGAGAGAGAAGAGGGGAGAGAAAATGAGGAGAGAGAAGAGGAGCGGGAGGAGGGTCTTGGCAGGGAACGGAAGGGTGGGTTTTCTCGAAGCCGAGAAACATCATAGAGCATATGGGAGGGGAAGGAAGAATTGAGGGAGAGGGTGGTCTGGTGTAGGCGGAAGAGAATTAGAACTGCCTAGCAAGGTATTTGTGCGGAACCCAGCTATGCCTTTCCATGAGTGGGCTCGAGGAAGGGAGGGAGGGAGGGGCGGGGGTATTGCAGGAGCATTTCGGGATACGGGAGACGCGCCACAGCTGCTGCTCCCCCCCTCCCTCCCCCCCTCCCTCCCCCCCTCCTCGTCCTGGCAACGCCAAGCCCGTCCTTTTGTGTGGGCCAGGGCGACTAAATCAGTGGCAGGAACAAGGCAAAGCGTCAGGGGACTAAACAATCGCAGGAATAAGGCAAAGCGACCACAACAAACAACCACTACCCACCCACCCCTCTCCTCCACCACCACAGGTTCTCCCTCCCGCCCTCCCTCCCTCCCTTGCTCCTTCCCACCCTCCCCCTTCCCCTTCCACTCCACCATGTGCCGTTTCTGCGAGCGAGCAAAAGCTCAACTATCCGGAGAGCCCTTCACCCCGTCCACCTCCACCTCCACCTCTTCCTCCTCCTCCGCCTCCTCCTCCTCCTCCTCGGCTCCCTATTCTACCTACTCATACGCGGGTCTCTCTATAGCCGAGCGGCTGGAGATCGAGGCCTGTGCCCTCCTTCAAAACAAGCGCCTCCCTGTCACACGTACGTCCCCTCCATCCATTCATCTATCCCTCCCTCTCTTCCTTCCTCTCTGCAGCCTAATACGCAACACACATTTTCCCATACCCTACGTGCCTTCCTCCTTCCCTCCCTCCCTTATGCTCTATGATTTTCCTCGGCCCTGAAAGCCCTCCCCCTCTCAATCACTTCCCTCGTTCCCTCCCACCCATGGCAAGTCATCTTCGAGACCCTACCTCCCTCCCTCCCTCCCTCCCTCCCTCCCTTCCTCAGTGCTGTGTGGATATCTCGGCTCCGGCAAAACCACCCTCCTCAACCACATTCTCCGATCCGCTCACGGCAAGCGCCTGGCCGTCATCGAAAACGAATTCGGCTCCGTCAGCATCGACGACGCCCTCCTTCCCTCCTTCCCTCCCTCCCTCCCTTCCTCCTCCACCTCCTCGAGCTTGCGAAGGGAGGCGAGGAAGGAGGCGGAGATAGTATTGATGCCCAACGGCTGTCTGTGCTGCCGAGCCCGTCAGGACCTTGTAACGGCTTTTATGGATATATTGGAGGCAAACACTCACCAACAGAAAGGTAAGTCACGCTCTCCCTTCCTCCTTCCCTCCCTCCCTCCTTCCCTTCCTCCCTCCTTCCCTCCCTCGCTCCCTTCCCTCCGTCTCGCAAAGTCCTACCCTTTTTCCTATTCACTTCAACTACCCACCCGCCCGCCCTCCCGCCCTCCCTCCCTCCCTCCAGGCCTGCCTACTCTATCTCTTGATGGTCTTATTCTCGAGCTCTCAGGTCTCGCAGATGTGGGCCCTGTCGTACAGACTTTCTTTTCGGATCCTCAGGTAAACCCTCCCACCCTCCCTCCTCCCTCCTTTTTCCCTCTACTCCGATTTACTCTCCCCTCCTTACCTCCTCCCTCCTTTCTTCCATTCACTTCACTCTCCACTGATCCCTCACCGCTCCCTCCTCCCTCCTTTCCTCCCTCCCTTCAGGTCCAAGCCCAGCTGCGTCTCGATGCCATCATTTGCGTCGTTGATGCGCACGCGCTTTCAAGGGCCTTGGTTCTGCAGGGAGGGAAGGAGGGAGGGATGGAGGGAGGGAGGGAGGGAGGGAGGGAGGGAGGTGTAGAGGTAGCGTCGTTGGAGCTTATTGCCGAGCAGCTGGCTCTGGCAGATCGGGTGCTTCTGAACAAGATGGACTTGTTGGAGGGGGAGGGAGGGAGGGAGGGAGGGAGGGAGGGACTGAGGGAGTATGTGGGGGAGATGGCTCCGGGGGCTGTGCTACTGGAGTGTGTGAAGGGTGAGGTGGATATAGAGCAGCTCTTGGGCCTAGAGGCATTTTCACTGGCCAAGACGACGATGGGGAGGGAGGAAGGAGAAGGAGGGGGGAATCGTCATGGTCGTCATGATGAGGAGGGAGGAGGAGGGAAGGGGCACCAGCATACGCATGCTCAAGACGGGAAGGAGGGAGGGAGGGAGGGATGGAGGGAGGGACATGTTCATAAACGGTTGGGTTTCACCTCCATCGGGATTGAGGTTACTGACGGGCCGTTGGAGTGGGCGGCGTTTGAACAGTGGCTCGGAACGCTCTTGACAAAATCGACGCAGCCTGTGGTGGCTGCTCCTGGAGAGACTGCATCTCCCTCCCTCGCTCCTTCGGCCTCTCCCTCGATCGATGAAGTGGCTGCTCCTATTCCTACCACTGCCGCCTCCATCTCTGCTCCTGCGCCTGGTGAGGACCCTTCGGCCGTCCCTCCCTCGACACAGCAGCAACGGCAGCAACGACAGCAGCAGGAACAGGTGATTGTCCGTCTGAAGGGTGTAGTGTATGTGACCAAGAAGACTCCTTACCGTCGCGCCACAATTGTTCAGAAACGCGTCGTACTCCAAGGCATCTACGGCCACCTCGAAATGGACGAGGCAGAAATCCCTCCCTCCCTCCCTTCCTCGCCCTCCCCCCCACCGTGCTCCAAGCTCGTGGTGATCGGGCGATTCGGGGATGCAGGGGCGCTGAAGAAGGAGATGGAGAGGGGGCTGTTGGAGTGCTTGGCCCCAGGGTGGTATTCAAAGAGGTAGGGATGAGACTTCCTTCCTTCCCTCCCTTCCACCCTCCGTCTCCCCATCCATCCCCCAAAAAATGGGGCGGGGAAGAGGGAGAATATGAAGAGAGGAGGAGGGGGAATGAGGGATAGCTTTAGGATTAGTCATGGTTAGCTTACGGAGTAATGTGAAAAAAAAGAATGAACAGCCTCTAGTCGACATGTCGTTGGTTGACGTCTTCGGATACACCGTCTTTTCCTTATGTGTATTTTGGTGCTAGTCATGGAGTAATGTGTCAAATGGCGAGAATCACCCGTTTACACAAAAAGCGATGGGTAGGTAGATAGCGCTCTGACTCAAGGCAGAGACTGACCACCACGTAATGTTATGTGACACAGGAAGGGGGATTGGTTCGCTAATTCAGCGTTAATAATCTTTAATTTTCCTGTGTCCTCATAGCTTTTAGGGTCACCCTGAAATCCAGGAGAATAAGAGGGCTGTAATGAGCCCTTCCAAAGTACGTCTTTCCAAAATTTCTCCTCCCTCTTCTTCCCCTTCTCCACCGTCAGCTCCCTCTCCTACTTCTACTCCTCTCATTCCTGAAACAGTCCATCGCCTAGATATAAATACTCATTACAATATTTACACACCAACTCAAGAACGACCGTTCGCACTTCCCACTTAATGCCACCCTCCTTCCCTCCCTCCTTCCCGCCTTTCCTCCCACCCTCTCTACGGCCTCCAGGCCATCATCCTCGTCCACACCTCCATATCCCTTACCATCACCGAGCAAGGCAACGTCGTCCTTCGCACCCTCTCCACCACCCCTCCCTCGGTCACTCCCTCCAGCACATCCTCCTCGTTAATTTGCAGCAACACCATCCCTGTTTTGATCTTCCCACTGCGTTGCGCCGGGCCGGGCAATCGTTGGAAAGCTCGTACCACGGGCCAGACCTCCCTCCCTCCCTCCCTCCCTCCCTGCCTCCCTCCTCCCAGCTCCTCTTTTCCTACCTCTTCGTTCTCCTTTTTCTCCTCCTCCTCCGTCGGTGGGGAAGGGCCAAAAACGACGCCCCATCTCGTCAAAGGAGGATTCTGAATCACCAGATCAAACACTGCCTTCCCTCCCTCCCTCCCTCCCTCCCTCCCTCGTTCAAATGACAACGTGACTGGAAAATCAGCCGGCTTCAACCTACCAATCATTTCAACCCCCCTCCTGAACCCTTCCTCCCCCCTCCCTTGCTGCCCTCCTTCCCTCCCTGCCGTCTTCACCCCCCTCACCGCCACCAATCTATCTCCTTCTTTCACTTTTCCTGATGCCTCCAGGGGCCCTCGGGCTGTGAGACGAAAGCCTGTCACTATGCACAGCATGGAGGAGGAGGAAGAAGGGGAGGAGGAGAAGGTCGAGGGAGGGGCACGGAACAATGCCACGTCCAAGTCGAGAAAGGGAGAGTCCAGGGAGGAAGAGAGGGCGGGAGGAAGGGCGAGCTCTACGAGGGTGTCAGGGCTGGCCTTGCCGAGGGTGAGGGTCATTGGTCGAGAGGGATCGCGTAGGAGGGAGGTGGTGTGGGGGAGGGAGAGAGGGAGGGTGGAGACGCCGTTGATCGCCAGCAGCACGTCACCAACGGAAACCTTTCCAGAAGCTTCCGCAGGGGAGAGGGAGGGGGGAGAGGAGGGGGCGAGAAAGCCAGAGACGAGGAGGACGTTGCCTCGTTGCAAGGTGGGCCAGGCCCGAAAGCGAATGCCAGCAGATGACCCGGAGAATGTAAAGGTGGTGGCTGGGTAAGGGGGAGGCGTTGCCCCTCCCTCCCTCCCTCCCTCCTCCCCTTCCTCTTTCCCTCCCGCCTCCTGGACGTCTGCTTCGTGCAAGGACAAGGCAGTGAGGGAGGGAGGGAGGGAGGGAGGAGTGGGACGGATGGATGGAGGGAGGGAGGGAGGGAGGCGGAGATGGAGGGTGAAGGGTCGAGGGAGGCGTCGGACATAAGGTATGACATTGATAATGGTGACATGACTAAGAGATTTGCCGTTAAGTCCGATCCAGGTAGCACCTTGCAAGTCTCGAGGGGTGGGGAGGGAGGGAGAGAGGGAGGGAGGGAGGGAGGGAAGGGCACGGGCGACTGCTCCGTCGGAGGAGACGCTCCGGATGACAATGAGGCCGTAGCAGAGCGGGTTGGGAGGGGGGGAAGACGAGGAGGAGGAAGAGGAGGAGGGGTGGGGGGGCGGGGCAAAAGCAAGGGAGGGAGGGAAGGAGGGCGGTAAGGGAGGAGAATTATCTTCCTTCGTGCTTTCGTCTTTGTAGATGTCCACGTGCAAACCCAATGGGCCGGGGTCCTTGATCTCAAGGGCAATGATCTGCCCCTCCTTCCTTTCCTCCGTCCGTCCGTCCCTCCCTCCCTCCTCCTTCTCCACAGGCAAGGCCCGGGCGAGCTGCGTCTCAGGGGGCTGGCGGAGGGCAGCGAGTCGAGCAGCAGCAGCAACAGCAGCAGCATCAGCAGCCGTGTAGGGGGGGAGGGAGGCGAGCTTGAGCCCCGTAAGACGGGATAGGAGGGGCCAAGATGTCCTGAGGGAGGGAGGGAGGGAAGGAGGGAGGGAGGAAGAGAAGGAGGGCAGAGTGGGAGCGAGAACAATGGCAACAGCTGCAACTAGAGAATTAGGAGGGTGGAAACGACCAAGGGAGGGAGGAAGCGAGGGAGGGAGGGCGCGCACCTAACCGCCTCATTAAGCATCCCTAGCAAGTCGCTCATGTGGTCCATCAGCACGTCTGTGAGCTTCGCGACAACGCCGTCCTTGATGGTTGATGCCGCTAGTGTGACGAGGAGGTTGTAGAGCCAGGCTAAGCCTCCCCCTACCTCCCCGCACTGAATGTCCAGCTTCTCGATACTGACGAGGCAGGAGGAGAGGACTATGATGGGCTCTACCTCCTCCTCTTCCCTGCCCTCCTCGTCCTCCTTCTCCTTCTCGTCTTTCTCCTTTCTCCTGGCCGTCTTCTCCGTGGTTTCTTCCATGGGTTTGGAGGAGGAGGGAGGCACGAGGGAGGAGGAGGAGGAGGAGGGGAGGATAGAAGAGGAGGAGGAGGTGGAGGAGGAGGGGATGGGACGTTTTTTCAGGAGGAAACCCAAGTGGATGCTCCCGTTGACGACTTTGGCATCGGCCAGTCCCTCACCCTAGAGAGGGAGGGAGGGAGGGAGGGAGGGAGGGGAGAAGGGGAAGGTGAGGTTGAAGCCTCCGGTGGGGGCCTGGGCCTTGGACAGACCTTCCCAGTGAAGAAGGGAGGGAAGGAGGAGAGGTGGGTCATAAGGCAAGAGAGAAGGGGGTGGCATATTGAGGGAGGAGGGAAAGGCGGCCTGACCTTCAAGTAAGGGAAGAAGAGCTGTTTGTATGCCCACTTGAGTCGACTGAAATCCGCGGACAGATTTGACACCTGGATTACCAGCGTTTCCCCCCCCCCGCAATACTTTCCGTCCTGCGTCGGGATTCCGTTCGAAGCAGACGAGGAGGAGGAGGAGATAGAGGAAGAGTCGAAGGAGGAGGTGGAGGAGGAGGTGGAGGAGGAGGTGGAGGAGGTGGAGGGGAGAAGGAGGGAGGTGTCTACGGCTGGTGTTGCTGCTGTCCGCCCAAGGAGGTTGAGAGAGGGAGGGCGAGAGGGAGGAGGGGAGGAGATGCCTGCTATGTGGACACGGACATCCTCCTGTAGTGTGATGGGGAGGGAGGGAAGAAGGGAGAGGGGGAGATGTAAGCCTTCTTTAAAGTCCTATCCGTCTATTCTCTCTTCTCTGTCTCCCTCCTTCCCTCCCTCCCTTTCTCCCTCCCTCCCTCTCTCCCTCCCTCCCTCGCTTCTTCGTCGCAAATCTGCCGCGTCATTTTTCGCCGGCTTTCCCTTCTCCCCCGCGCGCTCGCTCCCTCCCTTCCTCCCTTTTCTCATCCTGACCTTTCGCAGCTTGAAGCCCTTCATGTCCATATCGGCGATCGAGTACTCCGTGCTTTGATCCTAACGTAGGGAGGGAGGGAGAGGGTGTGGTCAGCAAATGAAAATGCGGGAAGTGACGAGAGAAGAGGGAAGGGATGAGGGAGGGAAGGAAGGCTCACGTCGGTGATTCCTTGCAGGGCAGGGATGGAGAGGGAAGGTAGGTAGTCGAGAAGGAAGGACAGGGAGCGGTCTGTGAAGGCATGGAGAAGGGTGGCTCGGGCGTCGCTGTCGAGGCAGGCGCTCTCCACCTAGGGCGAGGAGGGAGGGAGGAAAGGAGAGGTGACGCGTGTGGATTTCTCAACGGCCGAGCACAAGAGGCTGGGAAGGAAGGAGGGGAGGGAGGAAGGGGGAGAGGGAGGGAGGGAAGGTATAGGTACCTGGTGCACGAGGGCGTTAGGATCAAGCGCTTCCAAGTACGTGAAGAGTTGTTCTTCCGGGTAGGAGGCTTTGGAATCTTGTCTTTCTTGGATGGAGAGGAGGACGCCGCGGACTGGGGAGGGGAGGAGGGAGGAAGGAAGGGAGGGAGGGAGGGACATCCGGTGCTTAATATTTTTTTAAATTGTGGGGTGAGGGCTCTCCTTCAACGCCTTCATCTTGTCAACGATTATCCCCCCTCATAAACAACCCACCTTTCTACTTCCCTCTCCCCCCCTCCTTCCCTCCCTCCCTCCCTCCTCACATCTAGGGTGCTCCTTCAACGCCTCCATCTTGTCCAGAATCGCCTCCCCCTGCCCCAGCAGCCTATCAACCATCTTCGTCATCTCCCCTTCCCTCCCTCCTTCCCTCTCTCCCTCCTTCTCGTCCGCCTCGAGCGCCTTCAGCACCAGGTTGACGCCTTGGGATAGAGAGAGCTCTCCCTTGTGGACCCGTTGAGATATCTTCGACATCGAGGCCGGGATGGAGGAAGGGGAGGGGGAGGAGGAGGAGGAAGAGGAAGGGAGGGAAGGCAGGTCTGACGGCGGGCTTGCCGAGGACGAGGAGGAGAAGGGCGGGAGGGAGGAAGGGGAGTGGAATGGAGGGATCAAGGGGTGTTCCTCCAGGAGTCGAAGGAGGATGACTAGAGCTGACTCCATCTGATTCAAGCCCTCCTCGGTGAAGCCCTGAAAGGTGGGAGGGGGGGAGGGAGGGGGGAGGGGGGCAGAGAGATTGAGGAGGCTGACCGAGCGTTTTTTTGGCGGATCTCTGGAGGGAGGGAGGGAGGGAGAGAGGGAGGGAGGGAGGGAAGGAAGGAGGGAGGGAGGTGCTTACCTTGAAAGTCATTTTATTCAACCCCTGGGCAAGAGTTCGGACGTTTGAGAAATGGCCTCT